>Ga0335084_10005933_pt1 | contig 12112 bp, 14 predicted proteins | sample Lox_Sample_44_FD_206721 | JGI IMG/M metagenome (GOLD analysis project Ga0335084, IMG submission 206721) | Soil microbial communities from Loxahatchee National Wildlife Refuge, Florida, United States - Lox_Sample_4.4 | ecosystem: Environmental > Terrestrial > Soil > Wetlands | place: USA...
TTGCGCACATGTCGCAGAATGGGACACACCGCCAGGAGCGCTGGATTTACTCTCGGTCGGGACCTTTTGGCATGACTGGCGCTCATTCTGCGTGCATGTACGCCTTCGCTGACCCCTGAACGGGTCCCTGCCCGGCCCTTCCCCGAATGAGCCGGTATATGATACTCAATCTCATGAAGCCTGGAGATGTCCTTCACCCCCTGCCGAAGCTTGGAGAAGGCCGCGATGCTCACAACCCCCCGCCCTCTTCGCCGGAAGGCCTCGCTGGTGGGCGCCCTCGTCTGCACCCGCTGCGGCGCGCGCCTCGCGCTCGACGGAGCCGCGCTCGACCTCGCCCGCGACGAGCTCCTCCTCACCACGGGATTCGAGCCGGAGGGCGGCTCGCTCGAGCTGTCCGGCTGCTGCGCTCGGTGCCGCTCGGAGCGCCCCTCCGTCGCCTGGGGTGTCGCATGAAGGTCTGCGTCTGCTTCAACGTCTCAGACCGGCTCGTCCGCGAGCGCGCCCGCTCCGGCGTCTCGCTCGAGGCGGTGCTCGCCGAGACCGGCGCCGGCTCCGCCTGCGGCCAGTGCCGGTTCGCCATCGCCCGCATCCACGCCGGCGAGCGCGTCGAGAGCCCGCCCTGTGCGACGCAACTCGACGCCACGCGCAGCGCGGCCTAGCCTCTTCCCCCCAAGCCGTTCCACGCCCCTGCCGGGACCCTCGTCCTCGCGGTGGGCATCCCGGATCGCCGGCGCTCGCGGTACCTTTTCACCCTCGGAGGAGACCCCACATGAAGGGCGACGCGAAGATCATCGACCTCCTCAACGAGGTCCTGACGAACGAGCTCACCGCCATCAACCAGTACTTCCTCCACGCGCGCATCTGCGAGAACTGGGGCTACGAGCGCCTCTTCAAGGTCTTCCGGGAGGAGTCGATCGACGAGATGAAGGACGCCGACCGGCTCGTCGAGCGGGTGCTCTACCTCGAGGGCCTCCCCAACCTGCAGCGCCTCGGCAAGATCAACGTGGGCGAGAGCGTGCCCGAGATGCTGGCGCTCGACTACGACGTCGAGAAGGGCGCCATCGCCACCCTGAACCGGGGCATCGCCCTCTGCCGCAGCCTCGGCGACGCGGGCTCGGCGGAGCTCCTCGAGCACATCCTCGAGGGCGAGGAGCGCCACGCCAACTTCCTCGAGGGCCAGCTCGCCGCCATCGCGCAGATGGGCGCCCAGAACTACCTCGCCCAGCAGCTCCAGAAGGAATCGTAGGTGCCCACGCCCGCCGCTCCGGAGCTCCTCGACCGGCTCGCGGCGGAGATGGGCGACTTCGTCCGCGGGATGCAGGACGAGATCTGCGCCGGCCTCGAGCGCCTCGACGGCTCGGCCCGCTTTCGCGAGGACGCCTGGACGCGGGAGGGCGGCGGCGGCGGCCGGACCCGCGTGCTCGCCGACGGCCCGGTGCTGGAGAAGGCGGGGGTCAACGTCTCCCTCGTGCACGGTGCGCTCCCGCCCCAGCTGGCCGAGCGGATGCCGGGGGAGGGGCGGGACTTCCTCGCCACCGGCCTCTCCATCGTGGTCCACCCGCTCTCGCCGCTCGTGCCCACCGTCCACATGAACGTGCGCTTCGTCCGGCGGGGGACGGTGGCCTGGTTCGGCGGCGGCGCCGACCTCACCCCGCACTACCTGTTCGAGGACGACGCGGCGCATTTCCACCGCACGCTCCGCGACGCCTGCGAGCGGGCGTCCCCGGGCAGCTATGCCCGTCACAAGGAGCACGCCGACCGCTACTTCTTCCTACCGCACCGCGGCGAGCACCGGGGCGTGGGCGGCGTCTTCTTCGAGGATCCGGGCGACGGGCTCGACACGGAGCTCGCCCTCGCCCGTGAGGTGGCCCGCGCCTTCCTCCCCGCCTACACGCCCGTCGTCGAGCGCCGGAAGGCCCTCCCGTTCGGCGAGGAGGAGCGGCGCTGGCAGGAGATCCGCCGCGGAAGGTACGTCGAGTTCAACCTCGTGCACGATCGTGGCACGGTCTTCGGCCTGCAGACCGGAGGGCGCACCGAGTCGATCCTGATGTCGCTGCCGCCGCGGGTGAGGTTCGTGTACGGGCACGCCCCCGCGCGGGGGAGTCGCGAGGAGGCGCTCCTCGAGGTGCTCCGCCGGCCGCGCTCCTGGGCCTGAGGCGGACGCGCCGCGCCGTCCCCATGCGTCACTGCGGGTAACGTGAGGGGCGCTGCGCGCCCGCCTCTCCCGTGCTCTCCTTCGCCGGTGAACGCACCCGCCTCGCTGGCCTTCCCGCCCGGCTTCCTGTGGGGCACCGCCACGAGCGCCCACCAGGTCGAGGGCGGCAACGGCGGGAACGACTGGGCCGACTGGGAGCGCGAGCCCGGGCGCATCCGCGGTGGCGCCGTGGCCGGCGCGGCCTGCGACTTCTGGCGCCGCGCCGAGGACGACCTCGCGCTCGCCGCCTCGTTCGGCACGAACGCCTTCCGCTTCTCGGTCGAGTGGAGCCGCGTCGAGCCCGAGGAGGGGCGGTTCGACGAGGCGGCGCTCGCGCGCTACGCGGGATGGGCGGCGAGGTGCCGGGCGCTCGGCCTCGAGCCGATGGTCTGCCTGCACCACTTCACGCTCCCCCGCTGGCTGGCGCGGCGGGGCGGCTTCGCCTGGAGCGGATCGGTGGAGCGCTTCGCCCGCCTCGCCGAGGTCGTGGCGGACGCGATGGCGGGGCGCGTGCGCTGGTGGCTGACGGTGAACGAGCCGATGGTGCTGGCCGCGCTCGGCTTCGTGCAGGGCGTGTGGCCGCCCGGGCGCCACAGCGTCTCCGAGGCGCTGCGCGTCGCGCGCCACCTGGTGCGCGCGCACGCCGCCGCCTACCATGCGCTCCACGCGCGTCAGCCCGACGCGCTCGTCTCGGCCGCCCATCATCTCGCCGTCTACCTGCCCCACGATCCGCGCTCGGTCCTCGATCGCGCGGTGACCTGGGTGCGCGACCGGCTCATGAACCGGCTCTTCCTGGAGGCCACCGTGGAGGGACGGCTCGCCCCGCCGCTCGGGGCCGGGGAGCGCGTGGCCGAGGCCGTGGGGAGCCACGACTACATCGCCTTCCAGCCGTACTTCACCTATCCGCTCGCCTTCTCGCCGGCGAATCCGGGCGGCCTCTTCGCCGTGGAGCGACACGTGCCGCGGCCGGGCGCGCCTCCGTTCATGGGCGAGTTCCGGCCGGAGGCGCCGGCCACGTGGGCGGAGCGCCTCGCGTCCTACCGGCTCCCGCTGGTCGTCACGGAGCACGGGCTGCTCGAGGCCGAGGAGCGCGAGAGGCCCGGGTTCCTCGTGGCCGCGCTCACCGGGCTTCACAGGGCGCTCCGCCACGGGGCCGACTTGCGCGGCTACTTCCACTGGTCGCTCCTCGACAACTTCGAGTGGGCCGAGGGATTCGAGGCGCGCTTCGGGCTCGTCCACGTGGACTTCGCCACACAGGTGCGGACGCCGCGGAGGAGCGCCGAGGTCTACGGGGCAATCGCGCGCGCGAACGGGATCCCCGCCGAGCTCCTCGTGCGGCCCGCCGCGTGACGCCGGGACGGGGTTCGGGCGGCCGGCTCGCGCCCGCGCGGGTTCCGCGCTAGAGGAGGAGGGCCATGCGCACGCTCCTCGCCCCGACCGCCCTCGCCGCGCTGCTCGCCGCGTGCTCCTCGGACGCCCGCCCGGTGAAGATCACCGTCACGAGGAACGGGTTCGAGCCCCCGACGGTTCCCGCCCGCGCGGGCACGCCCCTGACGCTCGTCATCACTCGCACCACCGACCAGACCTGCGCCACGGAGCTCGTGCTCCCCGAGGCAGACCTGAACGTCCCCCTGCCGCTCGGCCAGCCGGTCACCGTCACCTTCACGCCGAGGAAGGCCGGCAAGCTGCGCTACTCCTGCGCGATGCACATGTTCTTCGGCGAGATCGACGTGAGGTGAGCCGTGGCTGTCCTCGTGGCCGTCCGGGATCTCCTGTTCCGCTCGCGAATCCAGTCGGCCGCCGACCGGCTGGGGGTCGCCGTGACACCGGCCCGGCGCGACGCGCCGGTGGCCGACTCGGTCGCGGCGGCGGGCGGTGGCCTCGTTCTCCTCGACCTCCAGGACCCCGGTGCCATCGACTCGATCCCGGCCATCCGCGCGGCCGGCGGACGGGTGGTGGCGTTCGCCGGTCACGTGCAGGAGGAGCTCATCGCCCGCGCCCGCGCGGCCGGCGCCGACGAGGTGCTGTCCCGCGGACAGCTCGTCGCGCGCATCGACACCCTCCTGTCCGGCTAATCTGGTCCAGGTCAGCCTCCCGGAGAGCTCGCCGCCCGCTGGCCGGCCGGGGGCACCGGACCCGACCGAGGCAGCACCTCTTCCGGCCCGATCGCCGGCGTGATGCGCAGGGAGGCGGGCGCGCCGTTCGCACCCTTCGAGAACGAGGCGCGCCAGCGGCGCGCGTCCGGCCAGCCGAAGACGTCCCCGCCGAGCGCGACCAGCCGGAGCGGCGGCCCGCGTCCCTCGAGCGTGAGCCCGTTGCCCTCCCGGCGGACGACCCGACGCCAGCCGCTCTCCTCGCCGTAGACTCCCGCGAGCCGGTCGAGCTCTCTCGCTGAGACGACGACCGCGCGCGGCGTGCGAGGCCGGCGCCCCAGGGCGTAGCTCGCGAGCTCGAGGGCGACGTCGCCGGGCCGCGGCGAGCCACCCTCGCGGTTGGTCAGCACCACCACCGTGAGGCCCTCGTCCGGGATCGAGAGGAGGTACGGCTCGAACCCGCCGACCCCGCCGCCGTGCTCGAAGCTCTGCCGGCCCTCCACCTCCGAGATCATCCAGCCGAACCCGTAGCGCGTGGGGGTCCCATCCGCGAGCACGCCCGGCGTGCGGGCGAGGGCGAGCGCGGCCCGGGGAACGACCTTGCCGGCGCGCAATGCCGACTCCCAGGCCGCGAGGTCGTCCACCGTGGAGACGAGCGCGCCCGCGGCGTCGGGGAGGGCCGCCGCCCGCTCGGCGCTCCTGACCTTGCCGCCCTCGATCGCGTACCCGTGCACGCGGCGGGGCACCACCGCGCTCGGGTCCTCGCAGCCGGTGCTGCGCAGGCCGAGCGGGACGGAGATGCGCCGGCGGACGAACTCGCAGAAGGGGATCCCGGACACCTTCTCGATCACCACGCCCAGGAGCAGGTACCCGCTGCTCGACCAGGCGAAGCGGGTTCCCGGCTCGAACTCGAGCGGCAGCTTCTTGACCTCCGCGAGCGCCTCGTCCCGCGTCCACCCGGGAGCGGCCCCCGCCGGCGGCCCGGGGCGGTCGGGGGGGCCGGGGATGCCCGAGGTGTGTCCGAGCAGCTGGTCGAGGGTGATGGTCCGGCCGTGGGTGGGCCAGCCGGTCACGTGCTTCTCGATCGAATCGCCGAGCTCCAGCTTGCCCTCCTCCGCGAGCATCAGGATCGCGGCGGACGTGAACTGGCCGGTGATGGCTCCGATCCGGAAGACCCCGTCGACGCCCGCCGGCACGGCGTTCTCGACTTCGGCGAGGCCGTATCCCCTGCGGAGGAGCGGCTGGCCCTCGCGCACCACCAGCACCGCCGCGCCGGGCTCCCGGGGCGGGAACGCCTTCCTGAGCGTCGTGTCCATCTCGCGGAGGGCTTCGGCCCGGGAGACGGGAGTCCCCGATCCGGGAGCCGCGCCGGGCGGAGCGGCGGCCCCCGGCGCCGCGGTGAAGGCGAGCGCCGCCACCACGAGGAACGTGGCCGTACGGTCCCGGGGGGTCATGTCCGCCCGGAGGATAGCGGAGCGGCGGCGCGGCGGGGGATCCTGCTTGCCGCGCCCGGGCGGGTCGCTGTAGCCAGGAGTGGTGAATCCCTCCGATCCTCTCGCCCTCGTCGCCGACGCCATCGATCGCGCCCGGGCGGCCTCCCCTCACGACCCCACCGCGGCGAGCCTCGCCACGGCCGACGCCCGGGGCCGGCCCTCGGCGCGCATCGTCCTCGTGAAGGGCGTGGACGCGCGCGGGCTCGCCTTCTTCACGAACCGTGACAGCCGCAAGGGCCGCGAGCTCGCCGAGAACCCCTGGGCCGCGCTCTGCCTGCACTGGCCCGCGCTCGGCGAGCAGGCGCGCGCCGAGGGCCGCGTGTCGGAGCTCTCCGACGCGGAGTCCGACGCCTACTTCGCGACCCGTCCGCGCGACAGCCAGCTCGGCGCCTGGGCCTCGAGGCAGAGCGAGCCCGTCGCCTCGCGCGCCGACCTCGAGGACGCGCTCGCCGGGTTCGAGCGTCGCTTCGCGGGGGGGCCGATACCGCGACCACCGCGCTGGGGTGGCTACCTCCTCGCGCCCGACGCGATCGAGCTCTGGAGGCAGGGCCCGGGCCGGCTCCACTTTCGCCGGCGCTTCGAGCGCGACGGCGAAGGGTGGAGGGAGACCATCCTGCAGCCGTAGGACGACGGGACGCCCACCCGGGTTCGGGCTCCGGCTCCCGTCACCCGGCCCCCCCGCCCTCTCCCTCGCTCCCGGCGCGCTCCTCCCTCGCCCTCCCCGCCTCCCGGAGCGCGCGGCGCAGGAGGAACTCGATCTGCCCGTTCAGGCTTCGCAGGTCGTCGTTCGCCCAGCGCTGCAGCGCCTCGAGGAGGCGGGGATCCACCCGCAGGAGGAAGGCCTTGCGCTCGGCCATGGCCGCCGCGGCGCCCGGCTACTGGTAGATGCTGCCGGTGTTGAGGACCGGGGTCGCGCCGCGCTCGCCGCACAGCACGACGAGGAGGTTCGACACCATGGCCGCCTTGCGCTCCTCGTCCAGGGTCACGATGCCCTGCCGGGCGATGCGATCGAGCGCCATCTCCACCATGCCGACCGCACCCTCCACGATGCGCGTCCGCGCGGCGATGATCGCGCTCGCCTGCTGGCGCTGGAGCATCGCCTGGGCGATCTCGGGCGCGTAGGCGAGGTGGCTGATGCGCGCCTCGACCACGTCGACGCCGGCGAGCCTCACCCGCGCCTCGATCTCGCGCTGGAGCTCGGCCGCCACCGTGTCGGTGTGGCCGCGCAGCGAGACGTGCGCGTCGTCGTGCGCGTCGTAGGTGTAGCGCGAGGCCAGGTTGCGCAGGGCGGCCTCGCTCTGCACCCGGACGTACTCGCGGTAATCGTCCACCTGGAACACGGCCTGGGCCGAGTCGACCACCTTCCAGACCACGATCGCTGCGATCTCCACCGGGTTGCCGTCGAGGTCGTTGACCTTGAGCTTCCCGGACTCGAACGAGACGACCCGGAGCGAGACCGCCTTCTTCGAGAGGAGCGGGTTCGCCCAGTGGAAGCCCGCCTGGCGCACCGAGCCCACGTAGTCGCCGAAGAGCTGGAGCACCTTCGCCTGGTTCGGGTTCACGACGAAGAACCCGGCGAGGAGGAAGACGACGAGCCCGAGGCCCAGGATCGAGAGCACGGCCAGCGCCGGCTGGACCTCCACCACGAAGGCGATGAACAGCGCCACGAAGCCGAGCAGGGCCGGCACGAGCAGCGCCAGCGCCGACCATCCCGAGGTGGGCCTGCGGATGGACTCCTGGATCGAGGCGGGCCTGCGAGTGGATTCCTGGATCACGGGACGACCTCCTATCGAATTGTAATCGTATTGATATCACACTACCCGCCCCGTGGCCAGCCCAGCCAAGTCCTCGTCAACACGGATGATATCGAACGAGAAAAATCGGCGAGGGCCCACACTCCCTTCGCCGGAGGCCAGGCGGAGGCCCCTCACCCGCACCTTCGGTCCTCCCCCGTTCTTCCCCCCTCCCTGCGCCGCCGTTCACGTAGGGCGGCGTCCGACCCGCGCCATTTCCTCCGAGCGGGCCGGGCGATCGCGTATCCGTCCCCGCTCGCTGGGACAGCCTGTGGTCCCCGCGGCGCGCGACGGCGCCCCGGCGCGCACGCGCGTCCACCTGCATGGACGTTCATTCGCGCTGCTGCGCTCGCGGCGAAGGGGTGGTAGTCATGCTCCCCGCGCCGGGGGAGCGCGTTCCGCCTTTTCCTGAGCGGAACAGGATCTCCGCCGGTGCAGGAGCCCGCGAGCGATGCCCTTCCCCTACCCGATCCTCTCCGCGGAGGAGGCGGCTGCCCTCGTCCAGCACGGCCAGACCATCGGCTTCAGCGGCTTCACCGCCGCCGGCTCCGCCAAGGCGGTCCCCAAGGCCATCGCCGATCGCGCCCGCGAGGAGCACCGCGAGGGGCGACCCTTCCAGATCGGCGTCTTCGCGGGTGCCTCCACCGGGACGTCCCTCGACGGCGCCCTGGCCGCCGCCGAGGCCATACGCTTCCGCACGCCCTACCAGTCCGACCCCCTGCTCCGCTCGCAGATCAACTCGGGCAAGGTCCGCTTCGTCGACATGCACCTGTCGGCGTTCCCGCAGAACGTCCGGTACGGCTTCCTCGGGCCCGTGCACTGGGCGGTGGTGGAGGCGTGCGACCTCACCCACGGGGGCGGCATCGTCCTCACCACCTCGGTCGGCGCGACGCCCACCTTCTGCCGCGAGGCCGAGAAGATCGTCGTCGAGCTCAACGCCGCCCAGCCCTCGTTCCTGCTCGGGATGCACGACCTCTTCGAGCCGAAGGATCCGCCCGCGCGCCAGGAGATCCCGATCTTCGCCCCCTCGGACCGGATCGGCTCGCCGCTCCTGCTCGTGGACCCGAAGAAGATCGCCGGCGTCGTGCTCACCCGCCTCCCCGACGAGACGGCCGGCTTCTCGCCGCCCACTCCGGAGACGGTGCGGATCGGCGAGCACGTCGCCGAGTTCCTGGTGGCCGAGATGCGGGCCGGGCGCATCCCCGCCTCGTTCCTGCCGCTTCAGTCGGGCGTCGGCGACATCGCGAACTCGGTGCTCGGGGCGCTGGGCGCCCATCCCGACGTGCCGCCGTTCCAGATGTACACCGAGGTCCTGCAGGACTCGGTGGTCCCGCTCCTCGAGAGCGGGCGCTGCACCTTCGCCTCGACCTGCGCGCTGACGCTCTCCGAGGACCAGCTGCGCAAGGTGACCGAGCACCACGAGCTCTTCCACGACCGGATCCTCATGCGGCCGCAGGAGATCACGAACCACCCGGAAGTCGTGCGCCGGCTCGGCATCGTCTCCATGAACACCGCGCTCGAGGTGGACCTCGGCGGCAACGTGAACTCCACGCACGTGGTGGGACGCCAGATGATGAACGGCATCGGCGGTTCCGGCGACTTCACGCGCAACGCCTACATCTCGATCTTCTCCTGCCCCTCCACCGCCAAGGGCGGGCGCATCTCCACCATCGTGCCGCTCTGCAGCCACATGGATCACAGCGAGCACTCGGTGCAGATCGTGGTCACCGAGCAGGGGGTCGCCGACCTCCGCGGCCGCGACCCCCACGAGCGCGCCCAGCTCGTCATCGACCACTGCGCCCATCCCGACTACCGGGACCAGCTCAGGCAGTACCTGAGGCTCGTGAAGGAGGGCCACGAGCCCCAGTCGCTCAGCCTCGCCTTCGCCATGCACCGCAAGTTCCTGACCGACGGTGACATGCGGAACATCGACTGGGAGTCGTGGCGTTAGCTGCCCTGAACCCACGGTCCCGAGCGGACTTTCTCGACGCCGGCGCGAGCTCGCCCTTGCGGGAGCGGACACGTTGAGGTCTGATTCGCGCCCACCGACTCGCCTTTGGGCCGCCTCCCCGGCCGGGAGCTCGAATCGATGACCGTTCCCCGCAACCTCATCTCGCTCGTCGGCGCGTCCCTCGCCGTGGTCTCCGGCGTCGTCATCGTCGGCCTCGCCGTGGCTGGCCTGTTCGGCTGGGAGGGCAGCCCGTACGCGGGCATCGTCGCCTTCCTCGTCCTCCCGATGTTCTTCGTGGTGGGCCTGCTGCTCATCCCGCTCGACCACCTGGTCGCCCGCCGCCTCGCGCGCCGCGCCGCCGAGCTGGGCACGCCCGACGAGGTGGCCCTGCCGGTCATCGATCTCAACGAGGACTCCACCCGCAGGAAGGTGGTGGCCTTCATTGGCATCACCGCGGTGAACCTGCTCATCGTGGCGTTCGCCGCCTACCAGGGCATGCAGGTCATGGACAGCCCGCAGTTCTGCGGGAAGACCTGCCACAAGGTGATGGCCCCGGAGTTCACCGCCTACCAGCGCTCGCCGCACGCGCGCGTGCACTGCGTGGAGTGCCACATCGGCCCCGGGGCCTCCTGGTTCGTGAAGTCGAAGCTCTCCGGCGCCTGGCAGCTCGTGTCGGTCACCTTCGACCTCTACCACCGGCCCATCCCCACCCCCGTCCACGCCCTCCGCCCCGCCCGCGAGACGTGCGAGGCCTGCCACTGGCCGTCGAAGTTCGCCGGCGATCTCCTGAAGGTGAGGACGGTCTACGGGAACGACGAGAAGAACACCGAGAAGAAGACGGTGCTCCTCATGCACGTGGGCGGCGGCGACGACGCCCACGGGCAGCCGACCGGAATCCACGCCCACGTCGCGCCGGGCGTGCAGGTGCGCTACCTCGCGGACCCCGACCGGAAGGTCATCACCACGGTGGAGTCGATCTTCCCCGACGGCCGGCACCGCATGTTCCGCACGAAGAACAGCCCCCTCGTGGACCCGCCTCCCGAGCAGTGGCGCACGATGGACTGCGTCGACTGCCACAACCGGGCGGCGCACCGCTACCGCACGCCGGCCATGGAGGTCGACCTGGCCATCGACTCGCACCGCCTCGATCGCGCGCTCCCGTTCATCCGCCGGGAGGCGGTGAAGGTGCTGAAGGCCGAGTACGGGACCCGCGAGGAGGCGCGCGTCCAGATCCGCGAGGGGCTCGTCGGCTTCTACCGCGGGCTCGACCCGGCCGCCTACGCCGGGCGGGCCAAGCAGGTCGAGGCGGCCGCCGACGCGGTGGCCGAGATCTACGACTGGAACGTGTGGCCGAACATGAAGATCGGCTGGGGCACGTACCCCAGCCTCATCGGCCACGACGAGACCGACGGGTGCTTCCGCTGCCACGACGACGAGCACAAGACGGTGGACGGCAAGACCATCACCCAGGACTGCGATCGCTGCCACGCCGTGCTGGCCCAGGAGGAGGAGAACCCGAAGGTCCTCTCCGCCCTGAAGCCCTGAGGTTATCCTCCGGGGCTGAATGACTCTCCCCGCCGCCGGCCCCGGCGTCCTGCTCGTCGACACCGGACACCTGCGCGAGCGGGCGGTCGCCGCGTACATCGTCAAGGGCAAGCGTGGCGCCGCCGTCGTGGAGACCGGCACGGCGCCGACGGTGCCGCGCCTGCTCGCGGCCATCGCCGGGGCCGGCCTCGCCCCGGAGGACGTGAGCCACGTGATCGTGACCCACGTGCACCTCGACCACGCCGGCGGGGCCGGGGCGCTCCTCGCGCGGCTGCCGCGCGCGAAGCTCGTGGCCCATCCGCGCGGCGTGCGCCACCTCGTCGACCCTTCCCGGCTCGTCGCCGGTGCATCCTCGGTATACGGGGAGGCGGCCTTCCGCGAGCACTACGGCGAGGTGGTCCCCGCGCCGGCGTCGCGCGTCGTCGAGGCGCCCGACGGGTTCGTGCTCGACCTGGGCTCGCGCCCGCTGCGCTTCCTGGACGCCCCCGGCCACGCGCGGCATCACTTCGTCGTGGTGGACCCGACCTCGCGCGGCGTCTTCACCGGCGACGCGTTCGGGCTCGCCTACGGGGAGGCGGCGGCGCCGGGCCGGCCGTTCCTCTTCCCGACCACGACGCCGGTCCAGTTCGACCCGCCCGCGCTGCACGCCACGATCGATCGCATCCTGGGGGCACGGCCCGGACGGCTCTACCTCACGCACTTCGGCGCGATCGAGGGCGACCTCGCGGCGGCGGCGGCCTCGCTTCACCGGTCGATCGACGCCCACGTCCAGATCGCCCGGAGCGCTCCCTCCGGTGCGGGACGTCACGAGGCGATCCGGTCCTCGCTCGAGGCGCTGCTCGTTCGCTCGCTCGCCGATCACGGGTCCCCGCTCGCCGGCGAGGCCGCCCTGGCCGTGTTCGGCGTGGACCTGGAGCTCAACGCACAGGGGCTCGGGGTGTGGCTCGATTCAACAGCCGAGGCGTGATCTGGCGCACAGGAGGGGCTCCGTTCCGTGATCCCGCGCACATGCGCGAGGATCCCTGACGGGCAGTCGTGTCCCC
>Ga0335084_10005934_pt1 | contig 12111 bp, 9 predicted proteins | sample Lox_Sample_44_FD_206721 | JGI IMG/M metagenome (GOLD analysis project Ga0335084, IMG submission 206721) | Soil microbial communities from Loxahatchee National Wildlife Refuge, Florida, United States - Lox_Sample_4.4 | ecosystem: Environmental > Terrestrial > Soil > Wetlands | place: USA: Florida...
CGGCCATGAGGGCGGCTTCGAGCATGCCGCGGGCGGTCTTTCTCAGGGAGCGCGTGCCCGGGAACTTCTCGGTGTTCCAGAAATCGGCCCATGATTGCGGCGGATTCGCTCCGGCCGTCTTGGTGTTCCACGCAATCACGATCGAGAATACGGTGCTGCCGACGTAATAGTCGCTGAAGGATCCCGGCGCGAGGTCCTTATTGTTGATGATGGAGTAGTCCAGCTTTTCATAGAGCCCCTGCGACGCACCGAGAGCGCATTGCGAGGCCCCGAACTCCACAATGTCATAGGTGACATTGCCCGATGCAACCTGCACTCTGACCTGTGTGTCGTTGTCCGCGGTCTCGATCGTCCATTCGATGTCGAGCTTCTTACCAATCGGCTCCAGGAAGGCCTTTTTGATATTCTCGAGATAGACGCCTCCCGAGGTGACATAGCTGAGCTTCTCGGCAGCTAGAGCGCTGGTCGATATCGCGAGGGAGACGGCGGCAGCGAGGTGAGCGGCGGGTCGCACTCGAGCCTCCTTAGTTGTAATCGCCCGCTTTATTGGGGCGGGCGCGATCACCGTCGAAATACCCGGCTACACTAACCCCGCGGAAAACCAATCGCAACTCCGACACTCGCTCCGTCAAGCGCCGGGGATGACGAGCGTATCCTTGGGATGGAGGCCTATCGTCAGCCGTTCGCCCGCACCCGGTAGTTTGCGCATCATTGCCTCGCCGGTGCCGCGGCGAACCGTAATCGTTTGTCCCGTATCCAGTTGAACGGCGAGCATCACTTGCTCGCCCTGATACAGGATCTCCTTGAGACGACCGCTGATGCGATTGAGCTCCGGGTCTGCCCCCGACGCCGAAAGGACCTCCAGTTTCTCAGGCCGGAGCAGCAGAAACAATTTCGCCGATGTCGAGGGAACGGATTGCCCCAAATGCAATCTAGTGTCGCCCAATCTCACGTGATTCGCGCCCATGGCCTCGACGGGTACGAATTGAGAGTCGCCCAGGAAATCCGCGACGAACATGCTGTTAGGCCGTTCATAGACATCGATCGGGTTCCCGATTTGCACGATCCTTCCTTGATCCATTACGACGATGCGGTCGGACATGGTCAGCGCTTCACGCTGGTCATGCGTGACGTAGATCGTCGTCGTGCCGATCCTCCTGTGCAGATGCTTCAGTTCCACCTGCATCTGCTCGCGGAGTTTCTTGTCGAGCGCCGAAAGCGGCTCATCCATGAGCAGCATCGTTGGGTCGAACACGATGGCGCGCGCCAATGCGACGCGCTGCTTCTGGCCGCCCGAGAGCTGGTCGATGCGCCGGTCCTCGAGGCCCTCGAGGCGGACGAGCTCGAGTGCGCGTCGCACGCGATCGGCGATTTCAGCGCGGGAGAGGTTACGATATCGAAGCGGAAACTTGATGTTCTCCGCGACGTTCATGTGCGGAAACAGAGCATAGTTCTGGAAAACGAGCCCGATGTCGCGACGGTGGGGAGGCAGCGCCACGAATTCCTTGCCGGTGACGACAATGCTGCCTCGGTCCGGCCGCACAAAGCCTGCAAGGATCATTAGAAGAGTCGTTTTGCCGGACCCGGAAGGCCCCAAAACCGTGAGGAACTCCCCAACCTTGATATCGAGGTCGACCGAGTCCAGGGCCACGACCCCCGCATAAGTCTTGCGGATGCCACGGACCCTGATCGAGTCCACGCCCGCGTCGTCGGCCGGGGAAGGCATTCCCGTCAAATTGAGGACCTCGCGCTCACGATCACATCTCTCGACTGAATTCCCGAGCGAAATCTTGTCCGCTTGCGACGGCCATTACAATGACATTTGGATTTCCCCCGCGCCGGATGGTGTGACTACGCAAGCGCGAAACGGTGCTCGCAAGGGCGGCATTGACGTGTTGCACGCGGCCTTGGATGGAGGCTCAGGTCTTCGCTTGAATGACGTCCCCAAGGGGATTCGAACCCCTATTACCGCCGTGAAAGGGCGATCAATCGAGGCCGACACAGGCGGACGTGCTTCAATTCGCGGGACCTAACCTCCACCCTGACGATACCTGGGTCTCGTCGCTTGCGAGCCCCGGATTTGGACCTTCTCGGAAACGCCGGGCTGAACGTTTCAGTAGGCAGCTCCGCTATACGATCCGTGCTGCGGACCAGCGGCTCTGACACGCGCTGGCGCGGCCATCAGCCGCGCGCAGCGGTCAGCACGACATTCGCTGTTAGCCGCCACAAATTCCCTGTTAAGCCCCTGATGATTCCCTGTTACCCATCCGCAAATTCCCTGTTCTATTTGGAGCGTGCAATGCTTCGACGCTCAAGAAGTATGCAGGCGATCGGCAATTATAGAGTCCTCGATCAGGCGGAAACGCTGCATGGAGCTCAAAATTCCCTGTAAATTTCCCTGTTAGCAGGGAATTCGGTCCGGAGACGGGTTCGCTCAAGACTGTATCCTCCGCCAGCCAGTCCGTCTCTGCCCGGCTTCTCTCGGCAGCCGCGTCAATAGCTGTCCCTGTCGGAAACTATGTCCGGCAGTATTGATGGTGCAGGCCACCGAGAACCGGTATCGATGAGATCCGTCCAACCCGCTCGATGGAGCGGGGGATTGGCGCATCCTTCTTCAGCGATAGATGAGTCCGCGCGCCGTTGTAATAGCTGACGTAGGCCTTGAGGATACGGCGGAGGTGAGCCTCGCCGATGACGATCATATGATCGAGGCATTCCCGGCGGATGGAACCAACCAGCCGCTCCGCATAGGCGTTTTGCCAAGGTGATCGAGGCGCGGTAGGACGATCGCGAATGCCCATGGCTTGTAACCGCCGACGCACGGCATAGCCATAGACCGCATCGCGGTCTCGGATCAGGTAACGCGACGTCTCATCCCATGGGAAGGCATCACTGAGCTGCTGCACGATCCACTGCGCCGTCGGATGATCGGTAACGCCGATCGATGCGATCTGCCGCCGGTCATGGCGCAGGATCACCAAAGCATACAGGAGCCGAAAGCCGATGGTCGGCACGACCAGGAAGTCCATTGCGGCGATCCCCGCCGCGTGATTGCGGAGAAAGGTCTGCCAGGTCTGGGAGGGTGGTCGTTCGCCCTTGATCATATATTTGGCGACGCTGGTTTCTCCGACCTGGATGCCGAGCTTGAGGAGTTCGCCATGGATGCGCGGTGCGCCCCAGAGTGGATTGGCCAAGCTCATCGTTCGGATCAGCCGGCGAATCTCTGCTCGGATTTGAGGCCGACCACCCTTCGAGCGAGATTTCCAACGCCAGTAAAGCCGGAAGCCCCCACGGTGCCACCGCAGCACGGTCGCAGGCTTAACGATGGCGACAGCCTTGATGAGGGAAGGGAATAGGCGATAGAGCCAGACAAGGATTAGCCGGTCTGTGAACGTGAGCCGCAGCTTTGACGGAGCCGCTCGACGCAGCACATTCAGCTGATGCCGGAGAACCACAACCTCGGCCTCAAGCCGTCTCTTCGACTTGAGGACCGAGATCAGGAAGTATGCCAGCAGCCTCAGGCAAGCGATCATTCCGTGTCAGATTACCTGATCCGACACTGTGATCCAGTTTGGATGAGGTTTCCGATAGGCACAGGGACAATTCCTGGGGAAGCTTACCCGATGAACGGAGTAGCGCCATCCTCGATGGGATTTACAACAGCGACACCGTATGCCAATGCCGCGAGACCGGCGTTGGACGTGGCTTCATCACTGCGGCTTAGGCCGCATGGTTTTTGCACAGCCGAGATCCAACGCAGGCGCATCGGCACAAAATGGACGGTGGCGACAGAAATTCAGAACGCATCCATATTCCCGAACGATGGGCTCGGTCAGGTATCGACAGGCGTCCCGAGATCGAAGGTCTCGCCCGGGAAGTACTTCGCCAGACGCGCATCCGCCGTGCGCGCATGCCCCTCCATGCCCTCGAGCCGGGAAATGCGGGCCGTGACCTGCGCCACGGTCCGGCACGAGGCCGGGTCCATTCTCTGCCAAGTCAGCGGCTTCAGGAATTTGTGTACGGAGAGCCCGGCCGAGTAGCGCGCGGCCAATCTGGTCGGCAGGATATGATTAGGGCCTGACGCCTTGTCGCCAAACGCGACGGTCGTTTGCTCTCCCAGAAAGAGCGAGCCGTAATTCGTCAGCCGGGCAAGCCACCAGTCGAGGTCGGCCGCCTGCACCTGTAGATGCTCGCTTGCATGGCGGTCGGCGATCTCGGCGACTTCGTCTCGCGTATCGCAGAGTAGGATCTCGCCGTAATCGCGCCACGCCGCGCCTGCCGCGTCCCGCGCCGTCGGCGGCAGCGCGGCGATCTTGCCAGGCACGATACGACTGACCTTGTCCGCCAGCGCTCGGGACGTCGTAAACAGCCAAGCCGGGCTCTGGTGCCCGTGCTCCGCCTGGCCCACGAGATCCATCGCGACGATCTCCGCGTCGGCGGAATCGTCCGCGATCACGGCGACCTCGGAGGGGCCCGCGAACACGTCGATGCCCACCGAGCCGAAGAGCGCACGCTTCGCCTCCGCGACATAGGCGTTTCCGGGACCGACGATGATGTCCGCGGGCCGTCCGGTGAATAGCCCATGGGCCATCGCCGCAATGGCCTGAACCCCGCCGAGCGTCATGATGAAATCTGCACCCGCCGCCCGCATCGCATAGAGCACATAGGGGTGGATGCCTTCGCCGCGGAACGGGGTCGAGCACGCGACGACAGTTGCCACGCCTGCGGCCTTTGCGGTCGCGATCGACATGTAGGCGGAGGCAATATGCGCATAGCGGCCGGTCGGGACGTAGCAGCCGGCGACGTTCACGGGCACCAGCCGCTGGCCTGCGCGCAGTCCCGGAATGAGCTCGAGCTCGAAGTCGCGCACGCTCTCGCGCTGGGCAGTGGCGAAGCGGCACACTTGGGCGATCGCGAAGTCGATGTCGCGCCGGACAGCCTCCGGCACGTCGCGCATGCGCCGGGCGATCTCAGTGGACGAGAGGAGTATATCGCCGGTCCAGCCATCGAGCGTGCGCGCATATTCGCGCACCGCCGGCTCGCCCCCGCGCGTGATCGCCGCGAGCATCTCCTGAACCGTCGCCTGCACCGATTCAGCTTCCTGCGCGAGCGTTCGCACTGCGCGCTTCACGTAGACGATGGCCATGTACCTGCTCCCAGCCGCCTCGACTCGCTCGTGTCGGCTCCGAACCGCCCGCTCAGCGACTCCGGCCGGCGAGCGCCGCGGCGATCGCTTCGCGCAGCACGGCAATGATGGTACGGCAGTCCTGCGCATCGAAAGAGACCGAGATCCGCATGTCCATGAGCCCCGCCAAGATTCGGTCGGCCGTGGGGCAGCTCGATCCGGCACCTAAGTATTTCCACTGGTCGTAGCGACTCGTGAATCCCTCGGTGCGCGACGCGCCGAACCACTTCAGGAACACGCCGTGGTCCTTGGCCTCGGCGACGAAGCGCGCCGTCGTAGCGGGATCGAGCCCCTCGACGGCGAATTGGATCGAGCTCCCGGCATAGGCCTCGCGCGAGTGCCGCGGGATCGGCCGTAGGTGCGGGACCGACGCCATGCCGGCTTCGAGCAATGCATAGCATCGGTTCATTGTGGCGATCCAGCCACCAAGCGCCTTCAGCTGCGGGCGAAGCAACGCCGCGTCGATGTCGGTCATCCGCATGCTGAAATTAGGGGTGGAGTCGCGCATGGCCTCGAATGCCTCGAGCGGCGGCCGCGCCCCGTGCTGCCCATACATCATGTAGCTGCCGGACATGAGGATGACGCGCGCGGCGATCTCGGGATCGTCCGTCGCAACTATCCCTCCCTCGCCCGAGTTCAGGTGCTTGAAGCTCTGGCTCGAGAAGCAGCTGACGTCGCCGAAGCTGCCGACGAGCCGGCCGTCCCAGCGCGCGCCCAGAGTATGCGCGCAATCCTCGATCACCCTCACCCCCTGCCGGCGGCAGATCTCCATTATCGCGGGGAGATCTCCGAAATGCCCCCGCATGTGAGAGAGCATCAGGATTCGTGCGTCGCTGGCGCGTATCTTTGCCGCGAGATCCCCTGCGTCGATCCACAAATCCTCCCCGATATCGACCATGACGGCCCGGCAGTCCGCGTGCACGATCGCTCCCGGCACCGGGGCGAGCGTGAATGCATTGCAGAGAACCGGATCGCCCGGCCGCGCGCCCAGCGCGCGCAGCGCTAGAAAGAGCGAGCAGCCGCAAGAGCTGACGCCCACGGCATAGCGGCGTCCGATGAATTCGGCGAACTCGGCCTCGAACCGTGAGGCCTCGCTCCCGCCGCCCGTGTCCTCGCCATAGCGAAAGGGCCGCCCTGTTCTCAAGATCTCGACCGCGCGCGCGATCCCCTCCTCGGGGATCGGCACCGGGTCGCTCATCACCTTGGAAAAACGCGCTCTGGAGGCGCTGACCACTTTTTTGCCCGCGGATCCGTCGGCGGCAGGGGGCGATTTCGTCTCTGTCCGGGCGGATCGTGACGCGGCCATCGATTCCATCTTTCAAAATGACGTTCGCGTCCTTAATGTAAGCGCTATCAGCTTGTCGCGAGGTGCATCGGCGTGTCAAGTCGTGCCCGCGGAAACCGTCGGCCAAGGCCGACACGGAGGGACGCGGGCGGCGGCATCGGCGCACCGTCGAAAGACGGCGCCGCGACGCTGGCCGATGTGGCGAGCGCCGCCCGGGTATCGACGGCGACGGTGTCGCGGTGCCTCAACCAGCCCGACCGGGTCGCGCCCGAGCGACGGGCGCGCGTCGCCGCCTCGATCGAAGCGCTCGGCTACATACCGCACGGTGCCGCGCAAGCGCTCGCATCGCGCCGCTCGCGCATGATCGGCGCGGTCTTCCCACGCCTCAACAGCATCCTGTTCGGGAGCTTCTTCAGCACGTTGCAGAACAAGCTGGAGGCGGTCGGCTATCTCCTCGTCGCCGCCGGTTCGGAATACAGCGCCGCCAGCGAGGAACGCCAAGTCCGCCAGCTTCTGTCGCGAGGCGTCGATGCGCTGGTGCTGGTGGGCCACGCGCACCGGCCGGGCACGCTCGAGCTGCTGGAACGAACGGAGACTCCGCATGTGCTCTGCTGGTCCTGGCTCGGCCGGTCGCGCTCGGTGCAAATCGGCTTCTCGAACGCCGAGGCGATCGGGCAAATGGCGCGGTACGTCGTCGCGCTCGGTCATCGGCGTATCGGATACATCTCCGGATTCACCCGCGACAACGATCGCGCCGGCGAGCGGCTCGCGGGCATGAGGAAAGCGCTTGCCGAGGACGGCCTCGCGCTTGCCGATGAGCTCGTCGAGGAGATCCCCTTCGACATCGACGAGGGCGCAGCCGCCTTCGGGCGCTTTATGGGATTGCAGCAGCCGCCGACGGCCGTTCTCTGCGGCTCGGACGTCTTCGCGTTCGGCGCGCTGCGCGAGGCACGTCGCCGGGGACTCATGGTTCCCCGGGACGTCACCATTACGGGATTCGACGACACTGAGTTTGCGAGCTGCACGGATCCGCCGCTGACCACCGTACGAACGCCGCGCGAGCTCATGGCTGCGCGTGTGGCCGAGGCTCTCATCGAGCACATCGAGCATGGGCGCCGCCTTAGGTCGCTCCGCCTGCCGACCGAGCTGGTGATCCGCGACAGCAGCGCCCCGCCTTCGACCTCGCTTGCCCGGAGCGAGGAGGCCGCATGAGGTGCCCAGGGAGCAATGTGCCGTGAGTCCGGCATCGGGGTGGCGGTCTCTTGGAACGCGCTCGCTGAGCGCGCTCTCCGTCCTCATCGCGCTTGGCGCCTGGTGGGCCATGTCGGCCTTCGCCTGGGTTCCCGCCGTGCTGCTGCCGGGGCCTGGAGAGGTCGTCACGGCGACGCTCGATATCCTGCGGAACGGCTACCGGGAGACGACGCTCCTCCAGAATGTCGGCTCGACGCTGTGGCGTTGCGGGGCGGGCTTCATCCTTGCCATTGCAACCGGCGTCCCGCTCGGTCTTGCGATGGGCTACTGGTCGAGGATCAGGGCGGCGTTCAACTACATCGTGCAATTCATGCGGCCGCTCCCGCCGCTCTCCTACGTCATTCTGCTCATTATCTGGATCGGCACCGACGACCGCTCGAAGATCGCCCTGCTCTACATCACGGCGTTTCCGATCATCGCCTCGAGCGCCATGGCCGGTGTGCGCGCAGTCAGCCAGCAACGCATCCAGGCCGCGCAGGCACTCGGCGCCTCGGAGTGGCAAATCTTTCGGCACGTCATCCTCCCTTCGGCGCTGCCGCTCACCTTCACCGGAGCGCGTATCGCGCTCGCCGCGGCGTTCTCCACCGTCGTCGCGGCGGAACTCAATGCCGCAACCGATGGGCTCGGCTGGATGGTGATCTCCGCGAGCCGTTTCCTGCGGAACGACGTCATCATTCTCGGCATCATCCTGCTTGGCCTGCTCGGCGTCGCGCTCAGCGCGCTCGTGCTTGCACTCGATCGACGCATCATCCATTGGCGCGGTGTCGAATGAACAGCGGCGCGCGGCCAAAAGGACAGAAGCGGCGCTTGCCGGAATGGATGATCACGGCGGGCAGCGTCGCCGTTCTTGTTGCCGCCTGGATCGTCGCCACGGAAGGCGGCTTCGTCGACGATCTCTTCCTGCCGAGTCCGGCCTCGCTCTGGGACGGGCTCGCGGACCTGGTCGTGAACGGCTACAAGAGCAGGACGATCTGGGAGCACGCGGCTCTTTCGCTCGAGCGCGTCCTTGCGGGCTTCGCGACCGGCGCTGTGGCCGGCACCCTCGTCGGACTCGGCATGGGTTACAACCGCTACGTCGAGGCCTGCTTCTCGCCTTTCGTGGAATTCCTGCGCCCATTGCCGCAGCTCGCCTATCTCGTGCTGCTGATCGTCTGGTTCGGGATCGGCGAGACCGCGCAGATCGTGCTTCTCTTCCTGACGGCATTCCCGGTATCGGCGATAGCGGCGATGGATGGCGTCAAGGGGGTCTCGCGCCAGCGCATCCAGGTCGCGCGCTCGCTCGGGGCCTCGGAGTGGCAGATCTTCCGCTACGTCATATTCCCTTCGTCGCTGCACGAGATTTTCACCGGCGCCCGGTTGGCGATCGGGGTCGTCTACGCGACCCTGATCGCGGCCGAGATCATCGCGGGCAGCACGGGACTCGGCTGGGTCATCCTCGATGCCGGACGCTTCCTGCGCTCCGATTACGTCTTCGTGGGAGTGCTGGCGATCGGAATGATGGGCCTGGTTCTCGACTATATTCTGGTGGTAATCGAGCACCGGGTCGTGCATTGGGCGGGCAAACACTGAAACCGAGGGGACAAGCCGGGGCGGCGATGCCCCGGATCGCCCGTCGCATCCCCTCACAACCATGATGTGAAGGAGGACCAAGCAATGCCTGAGAAACTAGGAGGGGGACCCAGCCGACGCATCTTGATCAAGAGCGCGCTCATAAGCGGCGCTGCGCTTACCGCCGGCCTTCCCGCCCGCGCTCTACTTGCTGCCGGAAAGGCTCCGGACACAATCAGGGTTTCGTTCTTCGTCGAAACCAAGCCGACGATGATCGCGAAGGGCGAGGGGTGGTTCGATAAGCTTTCGGGCGGCAAGTGCACCTGGACCGAGGCCGGGTCGGGCGCCGAGATGAATGCCGCTTTCGCGAGCAAGTCGCTCGACATCGCCGTGGCCATAGGCTCGTCGCCGACGGCATCGGGAATAAGTCAGAAGCTCCCCTATGAGCTCATCGGAATGGTCGACAATATCGGAGCCGGCGAGGAAATGGTCGTGCGCAAGGCCGCCAACATCAAGACCCCCGCCGATTTCAAGGGCAAGAAGGTGGCCACCCCGTTCGGCTCGACCTCGCACTTCCGTCTGCTCGGCTTCCTCAAGGTCCACAATCTCACGCAGAAGGACGTGACGGTCCTCGACATGAAGCCCGATGCCGAGGTCGCAGCCTGGACGCGCGGCGATATCGACGCCGCCTATGTCTGGAGTCCGGCGAAATCCAAGATGCTCGAGGCGGGGGGACAATTCTTCCCCACCTACAAGGAGCTCGATGCCAAGGGATACGTGATCGCGGACTTGATCGTCGCGGGCACCGACTTCAGCAAGACGTACCCCGACGCGGTGACGGGTTTCCTCGTCGCCTATCGCAATGCGTTGAACCTGTGGAAGACGAAGCCCGCGGACGCCGCGGCGATCGTCGGAAAGCAGGCGGGCGTGAGTGCCGAGACCGCCAAGCGCGACATGGAGGAATACGATTTCGTCACGTATGAGAGGCAGCTCACGCCTGAATGGCTCGGCCCGCCTGGGAAGCCCGGCAAATTCGCGGAGGTTCTGAAGCGTACCGCCGACTTCCTCGTGGAGCAGAAGAGCATAAAGTCGGCCCCGGATCTGTCGTCGTTCCAGAAAGCGATCAATACGACTTTCCTTGCCCAGGCGGCGAAGGCGACGGGCTGACCTCGATCCTCGCGTATCGCCGGCCTGCTCGGCCGGCGAGAGGGGATATCGCACCCGGGCCGCGAGCGCCCGGGTGCGGCCTCTCACGCCATGCTCCCAGAATCGGACATCCCTGAATTCGCAGGTGCTATCAGCCGTGACCGTCCCTTTCGTCGAGTTCTCAGAGGTCACCGTCGAGTACCCGTCCAAGGACGGCCCGATTCATGCGCTCGATGCGATCGATCTGTCGTTTTCGGCCGGCGATTTCGTCTGCATTGTCGGCCCCTCCGGCTGCGGGAAGACCACCCTGATGCAAACGCTTGCGGGGTTCCTCTTCCCAACCCGGGGGCGAGTTGCGCTCGCCGGCGAACCGATCACAGGACCGGGGCCCGATCGCGGCGTCGTCTTCCAGCAGCCCGCGCTGTTCCCCTGGATGACGGTTCTGGAGAACGCGAGCTTCGGCCCCATGGTCCGCGGCCTCTCGCGCGAGCGCGCCCAGAAGGTCGAGCATTACCTCGGCCTCGTGGGCCTATGGGAGTTTCGCAATCGCTATCCCTACCAGCTATCCGGCGGCATGCAGCAGCGCCTCGCGATCGTGCGTGCACTGGTGAACGATCCGAAGGTGCTTTTGATGGACGAGCCTTTCGGCGCCCTCGACGCGCTGACTCGGGAGAAGATGCAGGAAGAGCTGCATTCCGTGTGGCGGCGCACGGCCATGACGGTGGTTTTCATCACCCATAGCGTCGAGGAGGCCGTCTATCTCGGGACCGACGTGGTCGTGATGTCGCCACGTCCCGGACGGATCGTTGAGCGCCTTTCTGTCGATTTTTCGCGGCGAAGCGGGGAGCGTGACGACATCCGCTCAATCAAGGCCAGCCCAGAATTCGTTTCAACGCGCGAGCATGTGCTTGGCTTGATCTGGGCTTCGGGCGACTGACGGCGCTCTCCAGCATCGGGAGCGCTCAGATTGTGCAGGCAAGTCACCGAGCATCACGTGCGGCGGCCGACCACCTGGTGCGACGGATCGACCAGGTGCTCGATCTGAGTTGGGTTCATAAGGAGTCGGCGCCGCGCTTGTCCCTACCGTTTATGCCATCGGACGTAATCGTGATGTAGGCCGCCCGAGGCAGGGACCGCAGCGATACGATCGACGGACTGGTGCCACTCTGGAGGAATTTTCGACCGCCAAATCCGAGCCGCCGCGCAATTGAGCAGGCCTCACCGAGCTCAGCAAACGAATTCTTGTCCCGCAGATGGCGCGGAAATCGGTATAATGAACAATAATGGATCGTCGCGCCGGCTGACGCGGCTTGCTGGCGAGACGTCCTCGGGAGATCCCGATGTCATGTCTTGCGGAACTCCAGGAAATTGCCCGGGAGATGGATACCCTCCCGTTTCTGCGATTCCTGATCAGCGAACGGTTTCCGGGCAAGACATTGGCCTCCTGCTCGCTCAGAGCGCGCAGCATCGTGCTGCTGAAATTGATCTCGGAGATCGACGTCTCGACACCGATCGTGTTTTGTCACGCACCCGAAATCTATCCCGAGAGCTTGGAATATCGGAGAAGGCTGGTCGATCGGCTGGGGCTGCGCGACATCCGCGAACCTGCTGACGATGAGGGCGGGCCGCTGCGGGGCGATTGCCATCACACCGAAGGTCTGTGGGCGGAAAACCCGATCGACCACACCCGGGTCTA
>Ga0335084_10005935_pt1 | contig 12109 bp, 9 predicted proteins | sample Lox_Sample_44_FD_206721 | JGI IMG/M metagenome (GOLD analysis project Ga0335084, IMG submission 206721) | Soil microbial communities from Loxahatchee National Wildlife Refuge, Florida, United States - Lox_Sample_4.4 | ecosystem: Environmental > Terrestrial > Soil > Wetlands | place: USA: Florida...
CCTCCAAGTCGATGATCAACGGCTCGAGCGCGCAACCCTGAGCGGCGAGTCTCTCGAACCGGACGGAATTCGGACCCGCCGGTCGCGCGGTGACCGAGCAAACGAAGATCGCGCCCACGGAGCCGCCAGCCAGCGGCCGGCGCATCCCATTCTCTCGGTCGGCGCATCCGGTCGGCGCATCCGAGGACGCGCGGTCGAGGATTCTCTCGGTCAGGGGAGGCCCACGGTCGAGGATTCTCTCGGTCAGGGGAGGCCGGTCAGGGGAGGCCGCGTGCAGGGCGCCCGCGGTCGCGCCCCGCACCGGGCCCCCTAACGCACCACCTCCACCGTCAGCAGCACGTCCGTCGTCCGGGCCGACCGCTCGGCGTCCGCGACCCGGCCCCACGCCCACTCCCGCACGACCTCCACGCCGACCTCCACGTCCCCGAGCGAGAGGCGCGCATACCCCCGGGCCTCGCCTCGCCGGTCGCCCAGCGCCGCCGGCCGGGCTCCGGGAACCGGCTCCGGATCGCGGGCGCCGGCGTCGAACCCGTGGAGGTCGTCGTACCGCCCCCGGACGCCCAGGCGGAGCGGCCCCGGGCTCGCCTCGATCCTCCCCGCCGCGGCCAGGCCGATCGCGTGGTAGTAGCCGTACGCCCTCGCCGCCGTCGGCAGGTCCGCCGGCGGCACCACCCTGGGGCTCGCGGCGAGGACGAGCGAATGGATTCCACCGAACGTCAAGGCGCCGCGCACGCTGGCGAGCAGCGGCACCGCCCCTCCCAGCGAGCGCCACGCGACCTCGACGCCCGGAACCCGCACGAGCGACCACCAGTCGGGCGCGACGGCCGGGTCGTGATTGCGCATGGTCACCTCGTATCCCATGCCCACGCTCACCATCACGTCGTGACCCGCTCCACCCTCCCCGATGTCCCGCGCGTACACTCCCGCGAGCCCGACGTCCGACTCGAGCCGCGCGGACGTGAGCCCGTCGTGCGCCGCCAGGACGTACCCGGCGATCGACGTCGCGTTGGCGTCGGCGAACGTCGCCGAGCCGCTGCCGGCCGCGCCGTAGCCCAGCCCCCGCACGAGCGACGACGAGAGAGCGAGGCCGCCCTCGGGGCTCCACGCGCCGGCGCGCAGCACCGATCCCGCCCGCGCCCCGATCGAGAGCCCGTGCCACGCGAGCGCCTCCGGCCGGCGCGCCACGGCGGCGCCGTCCCAGAGATCGTGCGCCTTCTTGAAGGGCTGGAACACCCACGCGAACGCACGGTCGGCGCCGCCCGCGTCGCGCTGCTCCAGGAACGCCGAGAGCTGCGCGAGGGGCTCGCCGATGGAGATGCCGCCCACCGGGGTCACCACCATGTCGTTGATGGATCCCTGCTCGTGGTACTCGGTGATCTCCCAGAGCGTCGAGCTCGCGACCGCCGCGAACGACGAGGCGAGCACGCCCAGCCGGTTCCCGCGTGCCACGAGGTAGTAGAAGGCGCCGGCCAGCGGGTGGCCGCCGTAGTTGGTGCGCGCCTGGTTGGCGTCGAACGCCCACGCGCCGTGGAGGAGCTTGTCGCGCGGGTAGTAGAGCTGCTCGCTCTCCACCGCGGAGTGCGACGGGCGTCCGAGGTAGACGACGAACTGGTAGGCGAAGCCGGCGCCGATCTCGAGGGTAGCCCGCAGCGGGTGAGCGGACTGCGGCGCCGCGTACTGGAAGATGGAGGCCGCGCGCGCCGGGTCGACCGAGAGATCGGGCGCCCCCCCGTCCTCCTCTCCGCGCGCCGGACGCGCCGCCACGAGCGCGAGCGAGAGGAGGGCAAGCCGCCGGAGCGAGGCGAGCCCGCGCACGCCCACTCACCCTGCCTGCACGAGCGCGACCCCGCCCATGACCACGAGCCCGCCGACGGCGGTCGCGAGCCCGACCCGCTCCCCGAGCATGAGGACCGCCGCGGCCAGCGTCACGAGCGGCTCCAGGTACAACAGCGCGGACACGCGTGTTGCCTCGATCCGCTCGAGCGCACCGTACCAGAGCAGGTAGCCGAGCCCCGAGCAGGCGACGCCGAGGAAGAGCACGGCCGACCACCCGGTGGCCGAGAGCCGCGCCAGCTCGGACCAGCCCGCGCTCGCGACGAAGACGGGCACGAGCATGAGCCAGCCGAGCAGCATGGCGCCCGCGGTCGCACGCGTGGGGCCGAGCCTGCGGATCGTGCCGTGGCCGAGCACGGTGTAGACGGCCCAGTTGAGCGTGCTCGCGAGCAGGAGGAGGTCGCCCCGCGTGGAGGGCAGGGCGAGCGCCGCGCCGAGGTTCCCGCGGGTCACCACCAGCGCCGCTCCCGCGAAGCCCATCGCGAGCCCCGCCACCTTGCGCGGGCCGAGCCGCTCCCGGAGGAGGATCGCCGCCAGGATCGCGGACCACACCGGGACGAGGGCCACGAGCCAGCCGGCGTCGACCGCGGTCGTGAGCCGCAGGGCCACGGCCTGCAGGACTCCGTGGAACGCCACCCCGACGAAGCCCATGAGCGCGAGCATGCCGGCGCTCTCGCGGGGCGGGAGGATGGGCTCCCGGCGCACGGCCAGGATGCCGAGGAGCAGGAGGCTGCCCAGGCCCGAGCGCGCGAAGACCACCGTCGCCGGCGAGATCTCGGCGACCGCGGCCCGCGTGGCGACGAAGGAGACGCCCCAGAAGGCGATCGCGAGGAGCGCGCCCACGCGGGGCGGCAAGGCGGCCCTCAGTCCTTCCTCGCCTTCTCTCCGAGCTCGTGGGAGCGCTTCGTGGCCGCCTCGACCGCGGCGATGAGCGCCGCCCGCAGGCCCTCCACCTCGAGCGCGTGGATGCCCGCGATGGCGGTGCCGCCGGGGCTCGTCACCTGGTCCTTGAGCCGGCCCGGATGCTCGCCGGTCTCGATGAGGAGCTTCGCCGCGCCGAGCACGGTCTGGGCCGCGAGCGCCAGCGCCACCGGCCGCGCCAGGCCCATCTTCACGCCGCCGTCGGCGAGCGCCTCGATGGCGATGAAGACGTAGGCCGGCCCCGAGCCGGACAGGCCGGTGACCGCGTCGAGGTGATGCTCCTCGACCACGTGGGCGATGCCGACCGCCTCGAAGAGCCGCTTCGCCTCCTCGAGGTCCTCGTCGGTGGCGTGCGCGCCGCGAGCGAGGGCGGTGGCGCCCGCGCCGACGAGCGCGGGCGTGTTGGGCATGGTCCGGACGATGCGGACCCCGCCGCCGAGCTTGCGGGCGATGCCGCTGATGGGGATGCCGGCGGCGATGGAGACCACGAGCTTGCGGTGGTCGATCGCCGGGGCGATCTCCTCGAGCAGGGCGTCCATGGTCTGCGGCTTCACCGAGAGGAGGATGATGGTCGCCTCCTCGGTGGCGGCGCGATTGTCGGCGGTGACCTTCACGCCGTAGCGCGCCGCGATCTCGTCGCGCCGCGCGGCCCGCGGCTCCGCGCAGACGATCTCCTCCTTCGACGCCACACCCGAACGGAGGAGGCCCTTCACCAGCGCCTCGGCCATGTTGCCCGTCCCGAGGAACGCGATCTTCTTCCCGAGCGCCATGGGTGGAACCTTACCGCTCCCGGCGGGGGAAGCGCACTCGGCCGCGGTTTCGATATCGGCGCGCCTCACCCGATGATGAAGTCCTCGCGGTGCACCGGGCCCCGGTCGAAGCGGTGGACGTCGAACCGCTCGAAGATCTCGTCCTTGCCCCGGCCGGCGAGCCAGTCCGCGTAGAGCTCCGCGACAGCGGGCGCCATCATGAAGCCGTGCCCGACGAAGCCGGACATCTGGTGGAAGTTGTCGAACCCCGCCGGCCCGAGGAGCGGGTTGTTGTCGGGAGTGACGTCGTAGCAGCCGGCCCACTGGCGCAGCACCTTCTGGCCGGCGAGCACCGGGAGGATCTCCGTCGCGGCGCGGGCGAACCTCACGAGGAAGCGCAGGGTGGACCCGTGCTCGATGCCCTCCGGTTCGTCGGGATCGCCCATGCCGCCGACGATCTCTCCGCGGCCGTCCTGCGAGAGGTAGAGACCGTTCCCGAGCACCGAGACGAGCGGCCCGAGCCAGGGCTTGAGCGCCTCGGTCACCAGGATCTCGTGGCGGGTGGGGCGATTGGGGAGCGAGACGCCCGCCAGCGCCGCCACCTCCCTCGACCAGGCACCCGCCGCGTTCACGACGAGGTCGCAGGCCACGCGTCCGCGGTCGGTGACGACCGCGGTGATCCGCTTGCCGGAGGTCTCGAACCCCGTGACGGTCGTCCAGGTGCGGACCTTCGCCCCGCGCTCCTCGGCCCGGCGCGCGTAGCCCCACAGGAACGGCCAGGGGAACACCACGCCATCGTCCGGGTTCCAGGACGCCGCCAGGAACCGGCCGGGATCGAGCTCGGGCACGACCTCCAGGGCCTGTCGCGGCGAGAGGATGCGCGTCCGCATGCCGTGCGCGCGGTGGAGGACGGCGTTCCTCTCGATGCGCGCCACCTGCTCCGCCGTCGGCGCGAGGAAGAGATAGCCGCCGCGCCGGAACCAGACGTTCACGCCCATGTCGGTGGCGAACGAGGCGCAGAGGTCGATCGAGCGCCTCGCCAGCCGGATCATCGTGGGCGTGGACCACTGCGCGCGAACGCCGCCGCCGTTCCGGCCGGACGCTCCGGCGTTGAGGTACGCCCGCTCCAGCACGAGCACGTCGCCGTGTCCGCGCGCGCCGAGCTCGGAGGCGAGCGCGAGCCCCATGATGCCGCCGCCGATGATCACGGTCCCCGCGCGCTCGGGCAGCGGCTCGGCGCGCGGGCGCGGGTCGGCGCCGGAGGGCGGGCGCGGGGCCGGCAGGGGCACGCCGGGGTCGAGCGGCAGGCCGTCCGGGTCGATCGCGGCGAGCGCGCCGAGGGACACCGGTCCGGTGGGCGGACGCGGGGTGAAGGGCTCGATCTCGGCGGGCGTGGCGCCCAGGCGGAGGAGCTCCCGGACGACGAGCGTGATGCAGCTCCGGCCCTGGCACCCGCCGGTTCCGAAACCGGTGAAGCGCTTCACCGACTCGAGGTCGCGGTGGCCCTCGGCCCACGCCCGGCGGACCTCGGCGAGCGTGACGTCCTCGCAGGCGCACAGCATCGTCTTCATCGGGCCGCCCTCCCCGCGCGCCGGCCCGCCTCGAGCGCCTCGGCGGCGCTCGCCGCCCCGGTGGCCTCTCCCGCCACCCACAGGCCCGGCACTCCCGTCGCCCCGTCGGCCCCGGCCGCCACCGCGAACGCCTCGAGCGCCGCGTCCCAGCGCACGCCGGCGCCGAGCGCGCGGGCGAGGTCGGTCGCCGGGACCGGCGGGGTGGCCACGGCGACGACGTCGCAGCGAACGCGGCCGCGGCCCTCCACGGCGAGGCCGCGCACCCGACCGCGCCCGACGACGCGCACGCCGCCGTGGGCGGCCGCGCGCTCGACCGGGAGCCCGGCACCGGCGAGGAGAGCGGCGATGGCCTCGGCCTCCGGGCCGTCCCCCAGCACCGCGGCGCGCTCGCCCGGGACGACGCCGTGCTCGGCGAGGGCCACGGCGAGCCCGCGCGCGGAGGCGAGGCCGGGCCTGTCGTTCCCGGGGATCGCCGGCGGGACGGCCTGGCCCCCCGGGCAGAGCACGAGCCGCGCCGGGCGCACGAGGCGCAGCCGCCGGGGAGGGCCGTCCACGGCGATGCCGGCGAGCACGCTTCCGCCGTCGCGCCAGAGGCCGAACACGGCCGCGCCGGTCGCCACCTCGCCTCCGGCCGCGGGGACCGCGTCCGCGGCGCGCGACGCCCAGGCGAGGTCGGGCTCGCCGGGGATGGGGTAGCGACACCGCAGCCGGCCGCCGGCGCGCGGTCCCGTCTCGGCGACGAGGACGCGGAGGCCGCCCGCGGCGAGGGTTTCCGCCGCGCCGAGGCCGGCCGGGCCAGCGCCGACGACGAGCGCGTCCCAGACCTCCTCGCGGACGGGCTCCGCCTGGCGTTCGCGCCACGCGGCGGCGGGGGAGGGGACCGTGCCGACGCCGGCGAGCCGGCGCGAGACCGCCGTGGCGGCGCGGTTCGCGATCGGGTTCCAGGTCATGAGGTGGTGGTGATCGAGCCCCTCCGCGTACACCGCGTCGATGACGCCGAGGAGGTCGTGCCCGGCGGTGGGGAGCGCGTTCTGCGTCTCCACGACGAGCCCGTCCCGGCAGGGCGTGCGGCAGGCGCGCTGGCTCGGCAAGCCGTCGGCGCGCACGAGGCAGCTCGTGCACGAGCCCGCCAGGCAGAAGGCGCCGCGGGGGCGGTGGTACTTCATCGAGCGGGCGATGAGCGGCCGGCCCGCGGCCAGGAGCGCGGTGGCCACCGGCTCCCCGCGGCGCGCGGGCACCGGCTCTCCGTCGACCAGGATCACGCAGTCCGTCTCGAAGGAGGGGAGCCGGGGCATGGGCGCGCGCAGTGTGGCGCCGGTCCGGATCGGGGTCAACGAAGACGAGGCCGGCTTGGCCACGGCCCCCGGGGCTTCCGCGACGCTTGACGCTGGCGCGGCCCGGAACGACTCTCCCCGCACGCCGGAGGCACCTCATGTCCCTCGAGCAGGACTTCGCGGCGGCCCAGGAGCGCGTGAAGGGGCTCTCGCGCCGGCCGTCGAACGAGCAGCTCCTCGCGCTGTACGGCCTCTACAAGCAGGCGACCGAGGGTGACGTGGGCGGGAGCCGCCCCGGCATGCTCGACCCGAAGGGCCGCGCGAAATGGGACGCCTGGTCGTCGCGCCGGGGGACCGCTCGCGACGAGGCGATGCGCGCCTACGTGGCGCTCGCCGCGGAGCTGGCCCGGACACCGGGGTGAGGACCTCGCGGCCCCGTGCTACAGCCCCCGCCGGAGCACGACCGCGGTGCGGGGCTGGAGCGTCACCTGCGTCGGGCCACGCGTGAAGCCGGAGGGCCCCGCCACCGGCGCCGCCCCCGCCTCGTCGTCGTCCACGAGCACGTCGGCGCCGGTCAGGTCGACGCCGCTCGCGAGCGACACGGGCGTCGTGCCCGCGTTCACGAACACCGAGTACGCGGAGGTGCCCGCGGAGTCCGTGACCTCGTAGGCGATGGCGTCGGGCTTCGACCCGTCGAGCATGACCACGTTCGAGGTGGCGAGCGCCCTCGAGCCGAGGCGGAACGCGTCGGTCGAGGCGCGGAGCGCGAAGAGGCCGCTCGCGTAGCGGTAGGTCTTCTCGCCCTCGGAGCCCCCCGCGAGCAAGGTCGCCCAGTCGAATGCGTTCACGCCGTCCGAGGAGTCGTAGCTGTTGTAGACGTAGTAGCGCCCGGCCGCGTTGGCCGACGTACGGTCGTTGCCGCCCGTCGTCACCCACTTCGAGCGGCCCATCTCGCAGCCTCCGTGCACGAAGGCGATGCCCTGCGAGGTCGCCTGGATCACGAGCCCGAGCCGGGCGACCCGCATGATCTGGCCCTCGCCGGTGGGCGTCGTCGGATCGAGGCCGAGGATCTTGCCGATCTTGTCGTGCAGCGTGAGCCCGTCGTGCGCGGTGAGGTACTGGACCGAGTCTCCGGGGTCGTCGGCGGCGAAGTTGGTGGCGTCGCCCCGGATGTTGCGGAGGAGCGCCGTCCTGTCGGCGTGCGAGAGGGTGAGGAAGCCCCGGTTGCCGTCGTCGCCCTCGCCGAACCCCCCGCCCTTCATGACGTCGCGGTAGCTGTCGGAGAAGACCGCGATGTCGTCGGTGGAGGTCATCCAGTCCTGGTTGGCGGCGACGACGGGGCTCCCCGCCCAGTCGGTCCGCGGCACGCCCGACATGCGCCACCCCTCGCCCAGGAAGAGCACCGCCGGCTTCAGCGCCGAGGCGGCTGCGTACGCGTCCAGCATCGTCTCCGAGTCGATGAGGCCCATGAGGTCGAAGCGGAACCCGTCCACGCCGTAGTCGGCGACCCAGTGGGTGACCGAGTCCACGACGAGCCGGCGCATCATCCGCTTCTCGCTGGCGGTGTCGTTGCCGGTGCCCGACGAGTTGGTGCCCCGGTAGAAGTAGCCGGGGGCGAGCGCGTTCAGGACGCTCGTGTTCGCGGTGTGGTTGAAGACCACGTCGAGGACGACGCCGAGGCCGCGCCGGTGCGCCTCGTTGACGAGCGTCTTCAGCTCGCGAACGCGCACGCGCGGATCGATCGGGTCGGAGGCGTACATACCCTCGGGCGCGAACCAGCTCTGGGGGTCGTAGCCCCAGTTGTAGTTGGCGTTGCCGACGAAGCGGGTGCTCTCGACGGTCCCGCTCTTCCCCTCGTCGCCGTAGTAGTAGGCGAGGACCGGCAGGAGCTGGACGTGGGTGGCGCCGAGCGCCTTCACGTGGTCGAGCTTCTCCGCGAACGCCTCGTAGCTGCCAGGCACGTGCTGGAGCCCGGTGGCGAAGAGGGTGAAGTCGCGGACGTGGACCTCGTACACGACCGCGTCCTCACGCTTCTCGTATCCGGGAGGGGCGTCGAACGGGACCACGGTGGTCGGGGCCCCCGTCGAGAGATCCTCCGGCGCGATGCTCGCGAGATCCACGACCGCGCCGACCCCGACGGTCTGGGTGCTCGAGTCGAAGCGGGTCATCGACGGCGCGTACGGGTCGAGCGCCGGGCTGCCGCCGAGGCGGAGCCGGTAGAGCTGGCCCTCGGGGACCGCCGGGACCGTGACCTCCCAGACGCCGTTCCACCCGTCCGCGTCGACGTCGCCGCCGGAGGTCAGGTCCTTCGCCATCGCATGGGCGGAGGCGGGGGAGGCCGAGTTCCAGGCGTCGAGAAAGACGACCTCCGCCGAGTCGGCGTAGGGAGCCCAGACGCGGAAGCGTGTGGACCCGTCGGACGGGTCGCGCAGCGGGCCCAATGCCGAGGACTCGTCGGGCGTGGCCGCGAACTTCGGGGGCGAGCTCGATCCGCAGGAGAGGAACGCCGCGGAGAGGAGCGCGAGGACGAGGCCGGGGAGGGTGGGGCGTCGCATGCGTGTTCGCCGGAGTGTCGTCCGCCCGCCACCCCCGCACAAGCTAAGATGCGCGCGATGAGACCCTCGCTCCTCGCCGCCGCGGCAGCCTCGCTCCTGGTCCTCCCCGCCTGCACGGCGCACGTCCCGGCCGCGCCCCGGCCCGCCGCGGCGGCCGCCAGCGCCGCCGCCTCGCCTCCGCAGCCCGTGGCGCTCCCGGACCGCCCCTGGGCAGACGAGATCCTCTACTTCGTGCTCGTGGACCGGTTCGCCGACGGCGACCGCACGAACGACGAGAAGGCGAACCCCTCCGCGCCCGGCGCCTTTCACGGTGGCGACCTCACCGGCCTGACCGAGCACCTCGACGAGATCGCCTCGCTCGGCGTCACCGCGATCTGGGTGAACCCGCTCGTGAAGAACATCCCCGGCTACGTGAGCGGCGCCGGCTTCCCGGATTGGGGCTACCACGGCTACTGGGCCGACGACTACGGCAAGGTCGACCCGCGCTTCGGCACCGAGGAGTCGCTGCGCGCCTTCGTGAACGCCTGCCACGCGCGCGGCATCCGGGTACTGCTCGACGTGGTCTACAACCACCCCGGGTACGACTCCCACTACGTGTTCGACAAGGCCACCCGGGACTGGCTCCGCTCGGGCATCCGCGGCGACTGCGGCGAGGACGACCTCACGAGCTGCGTGGCGGGCCTGCCCGACTGGAAGACCGAGCGGCCCGAGGTCCGCGACTTCCTGCTCGACCTCCAGATCCCGTGGGCGAAGCGCTTCGGGTTCGACGGCTTCCGCCTCGACACCCTGAAGCACGTCGACCACGACTTCTGGCAGATCCACCGGCGCCGGATCCGCGCCGAGGCCTCGCCCACCTTCTTCCTGCTGGGCGAGCTCTGGGGCGGCGATCGCGAGAGCCTCGACACGTACTTCGCGGCCGACGAGATCGACGCCGGATTCGACTTCACGTTCCAGGGCAACACCGTGGGCTGGATCCTGGGCCGCGGCAGGACCATCGCCTACGAGCGCTACCTCGAGTCGCGGCAGAAGGTGCGCGCGGGCCACTTCCTCGCGCACTTCCTCTCGTCGCACGACGTGACCGGCGCCAAGAAGATGCTCGGCGGCGACCTCGATGCGTTCGGGCTCGCCGCCATCCTGCAGCTCACCACCGCCGGCATCCCCACCGTCTTCTACGGCGAGGAGGTCGGCCGCGACATCGGCGACTGGCCGGCCAACCGCTCGGACATGCCGTGGGGCGACCGGGACATCCTGCCGGGCAAGGGAAAGCCGCGCTCCGAGCCGCTGCGGGAGCTCTACCGGAAGGTCATCGCCGTCCGACGCGCACACCCGGCGCTCTCGCGCGGCGACCACGCCGCCCTCTCGGTCGACGGCGACATCCTCGTCTTCGCACGCCGCCTGGAGGGCGACGCGGTCGTCGTGGCGGTGAACCGCGGCCGCGGGCCGGGCCGCGTGCGCGTCACGGTGCCGCAGGCGTGGACCGGCGCGGCGGTGGCCGACGTGCTCACCGGCGAGCCGATCGAGGTGCGCGACGGCTCGGCCGATATCGCCCTCGCCGGACGGTCCGCGCGGATCCTGGCTCCAGCAGCGGGAAAGACGTCGCCGTGAGCGCGGCGCGAGCGCGCCGGCCCTCGCCGAAAAAAATCGCTCCATCGATTCGGCGCGTCATCGGTCGACTTGACTGGAAGCGAACCTGGCCGGCGGTTTGTACCCATTTGGCCATGCCCGGACGGGGTGGTGTAGGGCTAGGAAGGAGGCTCACAGCCGCTCGCCGGGAGGCTCATGGCAGGCGTCGTCCTCAAGGACGTTTCGAAGCGGTTCGGTGAAACCAGGGTCATCGACAGCCTCGACCTCGCCGTGGCCGACGGCGAGTTCATGGTTCTCGTGGGCCCGTCGGGATGCGGCAAGTCGACCGCACTCCGGATGATCGCCGGCCTCGAGGAGGTCACGGGCGGGGTCATCTCCATCGGCGAGCGCGTGGTGAACGACGTCCCGCCGCGCGACCGCGACGTGGCGATGGTCTTCCAGAGCTACGCCCTGTACCCGCACATGACGGTGCGGGAGAACCTCGAGTTCGGCCTGCGCATCCGCAAGACCTCGCACGAGGAGATGGACCGGCTCGTCGCCGAGGCCGCGCAGATCCTCGGCCTCGACAAGCTCCTCCACCGGAAGCCGAAGGAGCTCTCCGGCGGGCAGCGCCAGCGCGTGGCGCTGGGCCGCGCCATGGTGCGCAAGCCCGCGGTGTTCCTGTTCGACGAGCCGCTCTCCAACCTCGACGCCAAGCTGCGCGTGCAGATGCGCGCCGAGATCAAGAAGCTGCAGGCCCGCCTCGGCACCACCTCGATCTACGTCACCCACGACCAGATCGAGGCCATGACCATGGGTGACCGCATCGCGGTCCTCTCCGAGGGCCTGCTGCAGCAGGTGGGCGCCCCCCTCGATCTGTACGAGCACCCCACCAACCTCTTCGTGGCCGCGTTCATCGGCAGCCCGCCGATGAACTTCTTCCGGTCGAAGCTCACCGACGGCGGCACCACGCTGTCGGCTCAGGGATTCTCCGTCCCGGTGCCACGTGGGCTGCGCGCCGCCACGAAGGGCCTCGACGGCTCCGCGGTGGTGGTCGGCATGCGGCCCGAGAACGTGCTCGGGGCCGACAGGCCGGCCCGCGGCGAGTCGGCCAGGATCCCCGTCACGGTCGAGATCGCGGAGCCTCTGGGCGAGGAGGTCATCGTCCACGCCCGCGCCGGCGAGGACCTCGTCGTCTTCCGGCAGGACCCCCACGTGGTCCCGACCATCGGGCAGCGGCTCGAGGTCTCGCTGGAGCTCGACAAGCTTCACCTCTTCGATGCGGCGAGCGAGCGCCGCATCGGAGACTAGCCGCGCGGGACGCTGGCTCCCGCACCGGAGGTACCACATGCGAGGGTTCTGGTCGGCGGTCGCGGCACTGGCGGCGTTCCTCCCCGGCGCCGCGAGGTCCGCGGACGTCGTGGTGTGGCACGCGTACCGCGGCGGCGAGAAGGCCGCCTTCGAGAAGGTGGTCGCCGCCTACAACGCCCGTCCCGGCGCGCCGGCGAAGGTCACCACGCTCGCCGTTCCGTACGACGCCTTCGCCGACAAGATCACGGCGGCCGTGCCGCGCGGCAAGGGCCCCGACGTCTTCATCTTCGCGCAGGACCGGCTGGGCGGCTGGATCGCCGCCGGCAACACCA
>Ga0335084_10005938_pt1 | contig 12108 bp, 9 predicted proteins | sample Lox_Sample_44_FD_206721 | JGI IMG/M metagenome (GOLD analysis project Ga0335084, IMG submission 206721) | Soil microbial communities from Loxahatchee National Wildlife Refuge, Florida, United States - Lox_Sample_4.4 | ecosystem: Environmental > Terrestrial > Soil > Wetlands | place: USA: Florida...
CACGACAATCCATTGATGGAATCCACGGCGGATTATCGTGGCTGCACCGCAGAGCCGATCGCCGAAGTGGTGAAGCGTGAATTCATGGCGAGCATGCCAGCGGCCAGTGTTCCACCCAAACCGACGGTTGAGCCACAACATGTTCAAGTTGAGCCTACCCCACAGAAAAATGGCAATGGTCGCGGCTATGCGGCCATCACCGAGCCGTATCGCACCGCCAAAGTGGTGATCTCTCGATCGGGTGACAGCACGCTCGACGCGTCACGCGTAGGCGAAGTACATCATCTGTTGAGTTCATACCCCGGACCCGATCGGTTCTGCTTTCTCATCAAGGCGCGGGGCGAAACGCTGCAACTCGATTTTCCGAACGATACCACGACGCTAGACGATATGATGATCGATCAGTTGAAGAGCCTGCACGGCGTCGAATCGGTGCAGATCAGCATGAACCTATGAATCCTGTCGATCGCGTGCGCGCAGCACTCAAAGAAAAAGGTCTTGATGATGTCGTGCTGGAATTAGGCGACACCGCGGCCACTGCACCATTAGCGGCAGCGGCTATCAGCGCACACTTCCACATCGTCGTACCGGTGGGCGCAATCGTGAAGTCGCTGGTTTTCATGATCGACGGGCAGCCCACGATCATATTAGGTTCAGGTGATCGCAACGTCGATCAAAAACGGCTCGGTGAACTTTACGGGGTCAGCCGAAAGAAGGTAAAATTGGCGGACGCAGCCACGGCTTTCGCGCTCACTGGTTTTGAAGTGGGCGGTGTGGCTCCGGTCGGGCATACGCAACAACTTCCGGTGGTGATCGATGAAGCACTGAGCCGCTTCGAGACGGTGTGGGCCGCGGCAGGCGCGCATCACGCCGTATTCCCGATCAAATATCAACAACTGATCGAAATCACTGCAGGCCGTGTGGCCCCGCTTTCAGCGGTATTCAGCGATGCAGCGCAAGGAGAAGAAAGATGAAGCGTATCGGTGTTTTGACGGGTGGCGGCGACGTTCCCGGACTGAACCCGTGCATCAAGACTATCGTCTATCGCGCAGTGGATGAAGGCTACGAAGTCGTCGGCATCCGTAAGGGTTGGGCAGGCTTGTTGTATTGCAACCCCGACGATTCTCAGTCAATGGCCGAGTACATTGTGCCGCTGGATAAGCAACGTGTGCGCACGATCGATCGCACCGGCGGCACGTTCCTGCATACCAGCCGCACTAATCCGGGCAAAGTCCGCGCAGTGGAAGCGCCCGCCTTCTTGAAAGACAAGACTCATCCCGACGACAAAGGTCCGTTCGATTTTACGCCGCACGTGTTGCAAGTGCTCGATAAGCTGGGCGTGGGGACGCTGGTGCCGATCGGGGGCGATGACACCCTAAGTTATGCGGAGCGCTTGCATCGCGAAGGTGTACACATCGCTGCGATCCCGAAGACGATGGACAACGATGTTTATGGCACCGATTACTGCATCGGCTTCTCGACGGCCATCACCCGCAGCGTCGAGTTCATCCATCAACTGCGTACCAGCGCGGGCAGCCACGAGCGCATCGCTGTGGTGGAGTTGTTCGGGCGCAATTCGGGCGAGACGTGTTTGCTCGCTTCATATCTCGCCGGCGTCGATCGATCGATCATCTCTGAAGTGCATTTCGATCCTGAGAAGCTTGGTGCTTTCCTGTTGGATGACAAAGCGAAGAATCCCAGCAACTATGCCATGGTCACCATCTCGGAAGGCGCGCAGATGACGGGTGGCAAGATCATCGAGTACGGGCAGGCTGATGCATTTGGCCATAAGAAATTGGGCGGCATCGGTGCGATTACGGGCGAGGCGTTGAAGAAGATCACGGGCGAGGACATTCTGTATCAGCAGATCAGTTACCTGATGCGTTCCGGCGCGCCGGACAGCCTTGATCTGATGGTGGCTGTCAACTACGCCAACATGGCGATCAAGCTGATCACGCGTGGCGCGTCGAATCGCATGGTGGCGCTGCGCAATGGCACGTACACCAGCATTCCTATCTCGACCATCATGCAGGGCATCAAGCGTGTAGACGTAGAAGAACTGTATGACGCAGAGAACTACTTGCCCAAGGTGCGACACGTCGAAGGTAAGCCAATGTTTTTGTATTGATGAATGCTGGTTGTTGAGTGCTGAATAAAATCGGTCGGGCTTGTAAAAGTCCCGACCGTTTTCATTTGCCCATTGTGCATTGATCATAGTTAATTGGTCATTGCTCATTGCTCATTTGCCATGACGGCATGGGCTGCGACATCAGCTTGGCAATGGGGCGCAGATCCATCCACCATTGCTGTTTGGGTCGCTGATTCTCCTTATCTACTAGCTTGGGCAGCTCTTCCAGCGAATGCAACACAATGCCGCCCGCCTCAATGCCAATAAAAGCTCCGGCAGGCTCGGGCTGCTGCGCCTGCTCGATCAAGAAGTCGATACAGCGCGCCGCAAAGCGCGTGGCCTGGATGCGATCGAACGGCGAAGGGTCGCCGCCCTGCTGGATATGTCCCAATATACTCTGCCGCACCTCGAAGAGATCGTTGCTTTCTGCTTCGAAGATGGCGCACAGGACATTGGTGCTGTACACGGCGTGTGCGTCTTCATTGCGAATCATCAAGCCCAGCCGCTTGCCGTGCTCAAAGCCCAAGCGCAGCTGCTCCACATCGGCGACCAGATCACTCAAACGGACACCTTCTTCGTGCAGGTAGACGCGTTCGGCGCCGGCCGCCAAGCCGCTCATCAACGCCAGGTAACCGCACTTGCGGCCCATGACCTCGACGATATAACAGCGGCGCTGCGCGACAGCGGCCTGCTTGATCTTGTCCAACGCTTCCACGATCACGTTCAGCGCCGTATCTGCGCCGATGCTGAGATCGGAGCCGGGCAAGTTGTTGTTGATCGAGGCAGGCATACACATGAGCGGAATATTGAAAGCCGGGAAGTTCTCGCGCTCGCGGAAGAGTTGATAAGCGCCCTGATAGCCGGACAGGCCGCCGACCATCAAGATGCCTTGAACATCGTGTTTTTCGAGATTGCGGGCAATGGCATAGAAATCGCGGCCGCTGGGCACTTCGCGGCTGGTGCCCAAATTCGATCCGCCCGTCGCCGCCCAACCATTCACGCTCATCCAATCCATCTCTTGCACTTCGCCGTCGATGAGACCTTTGAAGCCGTTGGCAATACCCAAAATGGCGTGCCCGCGATCGAGGCCGAGACGCACCGCTGCCCGCACGGCAGTGTTCATGCCGGGCGCGGGCGCGCCGCAGTTCATCACCGCCAGCCGCAGCTGCTTTTGGCCCGGCGCCAGCGCGTGCGGCAGCGAGCGCAGCAAGGTCCGCAGGGTGCGATAGGTTTCTTTGAAGCTGTCGCCGCGCAGGTCCATGGCGAGCTCGTAATCGTGATCCTCGATCGCTTGTGCGACGGCGCGTGTCTGCTCGACGCACTTCATCAGCGGTGCAGTGGTGATGCGATTGCCGCGAATGGCGATCATCTGCGGCTCGTCTTCGGGCTTAGCGTTCAGCACTGTCTCGACGGCTTCGTAACCCATCATCGTACCCAGGTTACGATCGAACGCGCTGGGCGCGCCGCCGCGCTGCACGTGACCGAGTACGGTCGTGCGCACTTCTTCGTGCAGCTGCTCTTCCAAAAACTTTTGAACGTAGCTGCTGCCGATCGGGTTGCCGTACTTATCGCGCGCGCCTTCAGCCATCACCACAATGCTGTCGCGGCGGCCTGCTTTGCGGCCGCGCTGCAGATCGGCCACCATCTTCTCTTCCCAATTGTCCCACTGCGGCGGATTCTCGGGAATCAACACCCACTCAGCGCCGGTGGCCAGCGCTGCCATCAAAGCTAGATAACCACAGTTGCGACCCATGACCTTGACCACGAATGTTCGTTGATGGCTGGCCGCGGTGCTGGCGATGGCGTCGATGGCCTCGGTGATGCGATGCAGCGCCGTGTCCGCACCGATAGTCATATTGGTGCCATACATGTCGTTGTCGATCGAACCGACCAACCCGACGATAAACAGATCGGTGTGGTGTTCGGCGGTCTCGGCGGTGATCTCGCCAAACTCGACCAGCTCTTTCAACAACGACGGCCACTCTTGCCGAAAGAGATCGGCGCCGGTCAAGCTGCCATCACCGCCAATCACCACCAGGTTGTCGATCTCACGTTCGATCAGATTACGCGCGGCAATGCGACGGCCTTCGCGCGTGCGGAAGTCGTCCGATCGCGCCGTGCCGATGATCGTGCCCCCCAGCCCCAGGATGCCGCCTACGGAATCCCAGTTCATCTCGCGGATATAGGTGTCGCCTTCGACGAGGCCTTGATAGCCTTCGTATATGGCGAAAACACTGAGTCCTCGCTCGAGCGCGGTGCGCGCGACGGCACGCACGGCGGCATTCATGCCGGGCGCATCGCCACCGCTGGTGAGGATCGCTAAACGTCGCTTGTTCATCATTCAACCTACCTTGTAGTCTGTCACGTAACGGCGCGATTCTACCGCAGACTTCGATTTCGACAAGACGCCGAACATCACCTTTCGGCAAGGCAAATGTCAGCATGCAAAACAACCGATCGGTGCGCCGCGCTATTTGGGCAGATCGGCAAACAGTTCGTGAATGTTGCCGTCGGGATCGGCGAACATGGCCGTGCGCTGGCCCCATGGCATATCGGCGGGCGCATGGACGGGCGTCGCACCTTGCGCGACGATCTCGGCGTAAGCCCGATCCACCTCGGCTGGTTCACCGCATGGAAAAGCCAACTCGAAGGCCTGACCACGCTGAGCTTCTGTGTAAGAGGCGTGGCCGCTGGCTTCATGCAAAACCGATCGGGCGCAGATGGCGAAGCGCACGCCGTCGTTGTGGAATTCGACGTAGACGCCTAAATCCTGTTTCACAGTAAAGCCCATGACGTCACGATAGAAAGCAGCGAGGTGGGGCACATCGTCGGTGAGAATGGTGATGAGAGCGATCTGGTTGATCATGCTATTCTCCCTTCAAGGCAACACGCTACGTGTTGTGGGCAGTATAGCATACTTCAACGTCTAGAAACCGGGTTTCTTGCTAAAGACATCCGAAGTTTCAGAAAACTTCGGATGTCTAGTCTCTTACAGATGTCGCAGCGCCAACGCAGCGATGGCTGCCCAGGGGAGTGCTTTGAACTGACCGGCATCCAACGCGGCTTCGAGCTCGGCGCGCGTGAGGTGCAGCAAGTGCTGCTCTTCCAGATCGTCGGCGTTGCGATCGGTGACGTGACGCGCCTGCAAGGCGAGAAAGAAATGCGCCGTGCCCGCGCCCCGATTGGCGTCCACGCGATACTGTCCCAACGGGATCCACTCGCTCGCTTCGTAACCGGTTTCTTCCAGCAATTCGCGTTTGGCTGCGGCCAGCGGCTCTTCGCCGGGTTCGAGATAACCGCCAATCGTTGCTAATACTTCACCTTCGACGGCATACTTGACTTGATGAAAGCACAGAAACTCACCGGCGTCGGTCACGGCGACGACGTTGATGAAGTCCGGCGAGATGACCCACGGCCACTGCTCGATCACGCGGCCATCGGGCAGCTGCACGGTGTGATCTTCCACGCGTAGGAACTTGCCGCGATCGAGCACGGTTTTACGCGCAAGGGTTTTCCAACTATCCATATATTATCGATCCTCTACTGATGCATAAATTCGAATTAACTGATCGCCACACAAACGAAAAATCCAAAGTGCCTTTTGACTGGGGCAGCACAGTCCGTCGCTCGGTTTGTGAACGATCAGGTTCAAGATGATGTCGCCATCCTCCACTGTTACTTTTTCAACTTGTGTTCGATCATATAGCGATACACTTGCGATCTGAAACGGTTTACCATTTCGATTGAGCACGGCAACTATGGAACGAAATCTTCCCGTACCGCCATGCCAATCTTGCAAAACGACCACATTATCAATAGCGTTATCGCCGTCCAGATTTCCAAAAGCTGGCTGTCCTTCAATCTTAATGTGAATATTGCCACTGTCAAAGACGCCCTGGGATAGTTTAATCCATTGTTGGTCATTTGCGTCGAAATACTCAGCATTTTCTAGGCTTTCAATCGTCAATGATAACGACGGGCTTGCTGAGATTGTTAGAGGTAATGGCCTGTCACATGATTGAGGTGTGGGTGACAACGCAATAGGCGTATCAAGAGATGATGCAGTTGGCGTAGCTATGACACTCAAGGAGTTTTGAGGTCTTTCAAGTATAGATTCGCTGACAGCTGGTGAGGCAAACGGTTGCAACGCGGGAGTAGCCGGATGACAAGCGGTTGTTCCCAACATAGCGAGAAAATATAGATTGCTAATAACACGACGACAGTTCACATCCACTAATCTTTGGCAACTTTTAACTAGTGTTTCACACAATCACCGGTTCTTGATACACCCCGAACACTTGTCGCAGCACATCGGTGATTTCTTGCAGCGTGGCATACGCTTTCACCGCATCGAGAATGAAAGGCATCATGTTCTGAGTATCCTTAGCCGCATCGCGCAAGGCATTGAGAGTGACAGTCACTCGCTCGTTGTCGCGGGTGCGGCGTAGTTCCTGTAAGCGTGCGATCTGCCGCTGCTCGCCATCAGGATCGAATTCGAGGATCGGAATAGTCAACGGCGTATCGATCGTGTACTCATTCACGCCGACGATGACGCGCTCCTGCTGATCGATCTCGCGCTGATAACGGAAGGCCGATTCGGCGATCTCGCGTTGGAAGTAGCCCGCCTCGATCGCTTTGATCACACCCCCGAAACTGTCGATCTCTTTGAACATCGCGTATGTGCGCTTTTCCATCTCGTTGGTCAGCCATTCGAGGTAGAACGAGCCACCCAGTGGATCGATCGTGTTGGCGACCCCAGTTTCGTGCGCGATGACCTGCTGCGTGCGCAGTGCGATGTTGACAGCCTTCTCACTGGGTAAGGCCAACGCCTCGTCCATGCTGTTGGTGTGCAGACTCTGCGTACCACCCAACACCGCGGCCAACGCTTGAATCGCCACGCGCACGATGTTGACCTCCGGCTGCTGCGCGGTGAGCGTGGCCCCGGCGGTCTGGGTGTGAAAGCGCATCAACCACGAGCGTTGATTCTTCGCGCCGAAGGTCTCCTTCATCTCACGCGCCCAGATGCGGCGCGCCGCGCGGTACTTGGCGATCTCTTCGAAGAAGTCGTTGTGCGCGTTGAAGAAGAAACTCAAGCGAGGTGCGAACTCGTCGATGTCCAGCCCGCGCGCGATGGCCCAACGGACGTACTCCAACCCATCGGCCAGTGTGAAGGCCAGCTCTTGTGCCGCCGTCGATCCCGCCTCGCGGATGTGATAACCACTGATGCTGATCGTGTTCCACTTGGGTAAATGCTGCGATCCAAACTCGATCGTATCGGTGACCAGCCGCATCGACGGTGCGGGCGGGAAGATGAACTCTTTCTGCGCGATGTATTCTTTGAGGATGTCGTTCTGGATCGTGCCGCCGAGTTTCGCCATCGGTATGCCTTGTTTTTCCGCTGCAGCGATATACATCGCCCAGATGATGGCCGCCGGCGAATTGATGGTCATGCTCGTCGTGATCTGATCCGTCGGAATCCCATCGAGTAGAATCTCCATATCCTTCAGGCTTGAGACGGCTACGCCGCACTTGCCGAACTCGCCTTCGCCTTCCGGTGAGTCGGTGTCATAGCCGTATAGTGTGGGCAGATCAAACGCGATCGAGAGGCCGGTCTGCCCGTGCTCCAGCAGATACTTGAAGCGCGCATTGGTTTCTTCGGCAGAACCGAACCCAGCGAACATGCGCATGGTCCACAACTTGCTGCGATACAAGGTGGGATGCACACCGCGCGTGAACGGCGCGTCACCCGGAAAACCAAGATCGGCGTTGTAATCGAAATCGGCAATATCGAGCGGAGTGTACAGGCGGGCGACGGGTTCGCTAGAGGCGGTGATGAACCGATCGGCGCGTTCGGGCAGCTTGCCGATCGAGTTTTGCAATGTCGTCTCTTCCCACTGATCGCGCGCCTGAGCAATCTCGTTCAACTTGGCTGGGTCGAACATGAGTATTCCTCCCGGAAATGGAATGGATGTATGGGCTAAGAAGATTATACGCCGAAATGACTGAGCGATCAGTGAAAAGGACCGTATTGACTGCAGTGACTATTTAGTACCGGGGCAATCGGGTGCAAAGAGATAATAACTTTTCTTGACAATCTGACCAGTGCCATCCTGCACCCAGAATGAGCCCGGTTTGTTGTGGCAAACCTGATCCACGATCTGAACGTGCGGGCCGCTGACAGGTAGGCCATCGTGGAAGTAAGTGTAATTCCCGTCGCCACCACGTGCGATCAGGTTGACGACGATCAGCCATTGATTGCGATTGGCAGGATTCCGTCCTTGTGATTCAATCAACCAATCGAGACTGAGCGGACCTAGATAAGGCTGTGTCGTCACAGTGGGAGTAGGTACGCGGCGTGTTGGGCGTGGCGTATCGGTCGGCATGACGGTCGGTGTATCGATCGGGGTGTCGGTTGGATTTGGCCGCCCGAATTTGAGTACCAGGGTGTTCAAGGCTCCGGCAGTAACGGCCGCCCCCACTTGCGAATAGTCTGAGGATAATAGCAGCTGTTGATCGTGCGGATCGCTTGTGAGGCTTTGCCACATATTGTCGGGCCGGCAGCCTTGCACGAAGATCACCGTGGGATCAGAACCTTGCGGCGCGCCAGCCGCTCGATCGGCACTGAGCTGGGTCGCGAAGCTGGAGAGTGCGTCGTCCAGCACGACCGGCGCGATGCCTGCTTGTTGGCGCAACGCGTTCAAGCGGCTGAGGAAATCATCGACGGCGGTTGGCGGCAGGGCGCATTCGACGGCCACGGCAGTTGAGGTCAGACGCTCAGCCAGCAGCTGTTCGGCACCCGCGGTGGCGGTAGCCGCCGGTGCTTCGGCGGCAGCCGTAGCGGTCGCCACGGCTTCGGCAATGCGCGTGATCTGTGCTTCCAATGTACGACGTTGGGCCCGCTCGACGCCCACGCTCTCGTTGAGTGAGCGCAGTCCCAGAAACAGCACGATGATCAGTGCGGCAAAGACGCCTAGAATGACAGTCACCGCTAGCAGGTCGCTGCGCGAACGCCGCTGCAGCTGCTGCTGTTCGATCATGATCTCTGGCGGCTGCCAGACCTGCAGCGTCGACTCAATTTCCTCTTTCACCCATTCCAATTTTTCATACTTCTGGATCCACACTCGCTGCAACTCGATAGCAAATTGATACTTATCTTCGCCGATGATCACATCACGAGCGATCAAGCTGCGCATTGCGCGCGCCTTTTCATTTTCGGGGATAGCCACATCTAGGCTGGCCCACGCGCGATCGATATCGGCCACTCCGATGGGATGGCTGCGCTTCCCCATCGCAGCGGCCATGGCCGCCAGCACGGCTTTCTCGCCGGGCGTTGAATCGTCCCACACTTGCTTGAGGACAGCCAGGCCGCGCTCTACCGCTTCACTCAAAACGGGACTCACGTCATCCGTGCGAATGAGTGGACGGCGGTGCAGCAGCCACTGGTTGAAGAGGCTATGGCACAACAACTGCGTGAAGTACGGATGGCCGGACGTGATGCTGAGGATCTGATCGATCGCCGATGGCTCGAACTTGTAGTAGTCCTTGACCGGCTGTGTGATCAGGGCGGTGGCCGAATCGCGCGAAAGGAAGGAGATCTTGCGATACAGTCCGACGCTGAACAGGAAAGCGTACTCCTTCTCCATCTCTTCCAGACCGCTGCCCAGCGAGAAGAGAAAGTTCAAGCGATCCGAGTGCTGCATCAAGTGGCGGAGATACTCAAAAACACTCTTGTCCAGTTTGCCGGCTTCGATCTGTTCCTGCAGGCGGATGGCTTCATCAAGCATCAGCAGGATGTGCCGGTCGCCGATGGCGTTCCAGACTTGCGGCAGAAACTCATTCTCAAAGGTGGCGCGCGCGTCGGGGGCAAAGTCGCTGCGCTTCAACGGCGGCAGATCGATCTGATGTTCTTTGCGCAGCGCCCGCACGATCGTGTTAGCGAGATCCCACAGAACGCCATCGACACCATTGAGCGCCAGGCCGTGCAGATCGACGAAGATGCACAGATAACGCGCGTCGAGATGGCGATGCATCTGATACAAGGCCGAAGTCTTGCCGGTGCGGCGCTGCCCGTACAACACGATGACATTGTCGCGGTGCTGGCCGGTCAGCGCCTGGCGCACAAAAGCAAAGACGTTCTCACGCCCAAAGAACATCTCTTCGCCAGTGACCGGGTTCCCGGCGATATAGGGATTGATGGGATCGGCCATGATTGTTTAGCGCGCCAACACGCCGCGCAGCAGCGCCGCGGCTGTGAGCAGATTCTTGGGGTCGCCTACCCAGCCCAGAATCAAGTCGCGGTACTTCCCGCTGATCTTGGGCAAAATCTGTCCCATTTCGCTCTTGGCCGTATTGGACAGTTTATCGAACACCGAACGATTGGTGCGCAGCCAATCATCGTAACCCTGCGGATCGTGCGCCACATCGGTGATCTCTTCTGTGATCCAGTCGCCGAACGCGGCGTTGAACAAGCCAAAGCCATCTTCACGCTCCATGATCAAGCCACGCTTCTCCAACCGCGACAGTGTCTGTTCGGAGCGGGTGTAATACTCGCGCAGGTTGGATAGATCAAAGCGTTGATCGCCGGCCCGACCACGCCGTTCCAATAAAGACAGCACCGTCAACACAATCTTTTCGTGTTCGTCGGAGGTATGCCAGTAGTTGGCCACATGTGGGGCGGCTTCCTGATACAAGTTGCCGGCGATCATTTGAGCACGCTCGATCTCTGACATGGGTCGCCGATAGGATTCAAAAGCGTGATAGCAAGCCGCCTGCAGGAAGTAGGGATGGAAACCGGCCACGCGGAAAATCATCTGAGTGATGTTTTCGGAAAACCCCACATCGGTTCCTGCCAGCGAAGTATCGATCAACTCGCGGGCTTCGTCTTCCGTAAACAGGCCGACGTTGATGTTGGAAAAGATGTTGAAGAACGGCGACGAGCGGATCGCTTCGGAGTGGCACAATTCGATCAGTTCGCGGCGGCTCGAAGTGACCAATGCCAGATGGTGCTGAATGGCGAGGCTGCGCAGACCATAGAAAAAATCCGTGCCGAAATTCGGATTCTCGGTAACTTTTTCGAATTCGTCCAACAAAAACACAACGTATTGGTTCTTCTCGTCGATGATGTCAAACAGATCGGCGAGCGCGAAATTGTCAATAGTGTCCTGCTGACGGATCTCGTCTATCGCTTGGTGCACGATGGTATCCTGGCAGACGCGGCCCATCTGACGCAGCAGGCGCTGCCACAAGCGCACTGGTGTTACGTCCTGGTTCATGATCTGTAGATCGACATAGACGAACATGTGGGTCCCGGGCAGCAGATCATGGCGGCGGCGTACATCGCGGTCGGCCAGGTAGTTCAGCAGCGACGTCTTGCCGATGCGGCGCTCGCCGACCAGCGAGCTCGACTCAAATTCGGCATTGCGCAGGCGGCTGAAGATCAGTTCGATTTCGGGTTCGCGTCCAAAGAAGCGCCGGGGATCAGAAATGGGGTTGCCGTAAGTAAAGGGGTTGTTCGCCATAATCCACTCAGTCCAGCGTCAAACCGCTTTGACGCCGAGTGAATTGTAAGTGAAGGCGACGAACAAAGTCAATTTGAGCATTCAAACCGATTTGTACCGAGGTTTTATGTGAGTGATGAGACAAACGTCATTTATCTTGCGGGTTTCATGTGATCACTTTGTCAACCAGACGCGGCGCTCGTCGGCTTGTACGGCGCGCGCGGCTTCGTGGATGAGTTTGTTGGGACTGCGCGAACAGCGTATAAGCCCGTTGGGCGGCGCATATCGATCGGGCAGGAGGGTGGGCCGCAGATTGTAGGTATCGTTAAAGCACGGCGCGACCTGTTCGATCAACAATCGTTCGGCGGCGTTGAGATCGTGATCGACCACGGCAAACCGATCGGCCTGCGAACTCCACAACTCGATCGTGAAACGCATCGAACTTGGCCAGTTGCACAAGACGAAGCGCCCCACCACCGATCG
>Ga0335084_10005939_pt1 | contig 12105 bp, 12 predicted proteins | sample Lox_Sample_44_FD_206721 | JGI IMG/M metagenome (GOLD analysis project Ga0335084, IMG submission 206721) | Soil microbial communities from Loxahatchee National Wildlife Refuge, Florida, United States - Lox_Sample_4.4 | ecosystem: Environmental > Terrestrial > Soil > Wetlands | place: USA...
GCCCGCTTGGCCTTGACCGGCCGGCGAGCCCGTCGTCGAGCGTGGTCACGACCCGCTCCTCCATCGGAGCCCTCCGCGCTCGCCGCGATCCCGGGCGCATGGAGGGACGAGGTCGGGCGACGTGGCGCGCGTGACCGCACGCCTCGGAGTCACACCGAGGAGGGAAGCGCACCTCCCTCTGCGGAGCGGATCAGAGCCGGGCGCGCAGGGTCCGCGCCTCGAGGAGGACCGGATGGTCGGGCTCGGCCCTGGCGAAAGCCGCGAGCAGGCGGTCGAGGAGCGGCCGGGCCACCGCGGGCCGGCCCAGCTTCGCCTCGATGCGCGCCAGGGCGAGGAGCGACCGGGGGAACGCCCAGGCGCGCCACATCGTGCGGGCCGCGTAGAGCGACTGGAGGCGCCGGTGTGCGGCGGCGGCGTCCTCGAGGCGGCCGGCCTCCTCGGCGAGATCGGCGTAGAGAAACAGCGGGGCGATGCGCCAGACCGAGATCGGCGCCTTCACGACGAGACCGCCCAGGCGATCGAGGGCGCCGGGCTCGCCTCTGCGCACGGCGATGACGGCCCTCGCGATCTCTGCCCGGGGTGATCCGGGCTGGATCCCCTTCGCGAGCTCCTCGGCGCCGGCGACGTCACCCAGCCAGGCGAGGGAGGCCGCGAAGCTCGCGGCGTCCGACGGAGCGAAGCTCCGCAGCGTGTCGAGGTCGGTCCTCAGCGCGCCGGCGGACCCGTACGCCATGAGGTAATCGAGGCGCAGTCCCACGTAGTTGGCGTCATGGGCGTGCTCGGGCATCGCGGCGACGAGAGCGTCGAGCTCCTTCAGGCCGGCGCGAGTCCGCCCCTGGTAGGCATCGAGCGCCGCCTGCGCGTAGTAGCCCGTCGCCCGCACCTCGGACCCACTGGCCTTCATGCCCTTGAGCTTGTCCTCCACCGGCGCGTAATCGCCGAGGATGATGGTCGCGACCATGAGGTCCTGGACCGCCGTGAGCTCCCCGCCGGCGTCCAGTCCGCGCTGGGCGGCCCGGGCCGCCGCGGGGACCTGCCCGAGCCACCCGTAGGCCTGCGAGAGTGCGTGCAGCAGCCGGGGGCGAGGCGAGTCCTTCCAGACCTCGGCGCGAAGCCGGAGGCTCTCGAGCTGGCCGGTGGCGCCGAGCGCCTCCACGAGATGCGCGTTCGCCCAGCCGTGCTCGGGATCCGCCTCGACGCAACGCTCGAACCAGGGTAGCGCCTTCCGGAAATCGTCGTCGTGCCGGTAGATGTCGCCGATCTGGTAGGGCGCGTTGAGGTCCTGCGGCCAGCGCCTCCACGCCTCCTCGTACGTCGCGATGGCGGCGTCCCGCCGCCCGGCCCGGAACGCGTCGAGCGCCTCGATCCAGAAGCGGACCTTCTCGGGTGCGCTGGCGGCGAGGTCGTGGGCGATGCGCATGGCGTCGCGCTGCTCGTCGCGGTTGCCGTTGAACGTGTTCCATTCGGCGATCTTGTAGTGCGCGGCCGCGAAGCCCGGGTCGAGGCGCACGGCCTTGCGGAACGGTTCCGCGCAGTCGTGTCCATACACTGGCCTGTCCGAGCACTGCTCGCCCAGCACGTAGAGGCGGAAGGCCTCGGGATTCGCCGTGTACGGGACGACCTTCTCCTCCGCGGCCTTCCGGGGCTCCCGGAACTCGATGCGCACGGATGCCGCGAGCCGCTCCACCGCGGCGAACACGCCTGCGGTGTCCGCGGCGGTCTCCAGCCGCGAGAAGAGCGGATCGCACGCCTCGTCGAAGGCCTGCAGCGTGACGGTGTAGGCGCCGCCCGAGCGGCGGAGCCCGAGCAGGAGCAGTCTCTCGGCCGCGGCGGCGCGCGCGGCCCGGCACTCCGGCCGTACGGTGTCCTTCCTGGTGCTCGCCACCGTGACGAGGTCCGCGAACGTCGCGCGTGGAACCACCCGGATGCGCGGCGACTGCTCGAGGGCCCCGGCGAGCGTCGAGCCGGTGAAGTCGAGAGCGGCCTCACCGGTCTCGTTGGAGGCGTCGGCGACGGCGACGAGGACCCCCGCCTGGTGGGGGGGCCTCGGAGGGATGAAGATCCAGGCGAGCACGGCGGCGACCAGGACCGCGCCTGCCATCATCAAGGGCCGGCGACGGCGGCGCTCGATGCGCTCTCGCGCCCGGGCGAGTGCATCGACGAGGGACGCGGCGTCGGGGAAGCGGTCTGCAGGGTTCCGCGACCTCGCCCTGCTCGCAACCGTGGCGAGCGCCCTCGCGCGCCTCGGGGGCTGCCTGCCGAGCATCTCGTCGAGGAGCACGCCCGCCGCGTACACGTCGGTGCGGAAGTCCTCGTCCTTCCCCTCGAGCTGCTCCGGCGCCATGTACCCGGGGGTACCGCCGCGAGCCGGTCCGCTCGTGCCGAAGACCCGGGCGAGGCCGAAATCGAGCACCTTCGCCTGCCCGTCCTTGCAGAGGAAGACGTTCGACGGCTTCAGGTCCCGGTGGATCACGCCGCGCTCGTGGGCATGCGCGAGCGCGCGCCCGACGCTGATCGCCACCTCGGCCGCCTCCTCGGGCTCGAGCGGACCGCGGTGGAGGCGGTTCGCCAGGGTCTCGCCCTCGAGCAGCTCGAAGATGAGGTACGGGCCGTGCTCCGAGCGGCGCCAGTCGTACAGGGTGATGAGGTTGGCGTGCTGGAGCTTCGAGACGATCTGAGCCTCGTCCTGGAGCGACCGGATGCGACGGCGGTCCTGGTCGTCGTAGCCGGGCCGGATCGCCTTGAAGGCCACTCCCCGTCCGAGCTCCAGGTCCTTCGCCTCGAAGACGATGCCGAAGCCGCCGCGCCCGAGCTCGCGCAGGATCTCGAACCGGTCGATCCTCTGGCCGGGCCGGACGAGGCTCGCCCAGGCCTGGGACAGCTCCTGGGGCGGCGCCGCCGCGAGCTCGGCCACGAACTCGGACAGCGTCTCCGGGTTCCGGGGGGCGCTCGAGGGGAGTTCGGGCTCGTTCGCATGATTCTGCGTCATCACCCCGCCACCATCCCGCCCGCTCAGGCGTCGTCGCCGCCTCGGTCGTGCTCGCCGCCGTCGCCAGGGTCGCGGTCCTCGTCGTCGCCACGGTGGCGGTCGTCGTCGTCCAGCAGGCCGTGCTGCAGCGCCATCTCCTTGAGCTTCCGCGTGAGCCGCTCGTACCGCTTGCGCAGCGTGGCCGATTCCACCCTCTCGCCCGTCGCGGAGAGCACCTCGGTGATCTCCGACCACTCCATGTCGCGGTCGGTGCGCAGCGTGAGGAGCGTCTTCTCCTCGAGCGAGAGATGCTCGCGCAGCGCGGCGAGCCGGGCCCGCCGGCTGCCGGGCAGGAATCCGGAGTCCGAGGTGATGGACGCCGCCAGCCTCGAAGGCAGGCTGTCCGGCATCGACGCGCGGCGACGGCGATACCCTTCGCGTTTCAGCCTGGCGACCGCGTTCAGGGCGAGCCGGTAGAGCCAGGTCCTCAGCTTGCACTCCCAGCGAAAGCCGACCAGGCCGTTCCAGACGTCCTCGGCCCAGGTCTGCTTCGCGTCCTGGGCGTCGTCGGGCGGGAGGACGGCGAGGAGGTACCCGGCGACCCACGGGCCGTGCGCCCTGCACACGAGCGTGGTTGCACCGTCGACGTCGCCCTCGGCAAGGAGCGATCGGACCCTCTCCTCGACGTCCGGCTCTCGCGGCGTCTCTGGCCCCGGCGGCGGCACCGTGCGGCGGATTCTACTCTTGGTGCGTACGCCGCGGCCAAGGCCGGCCCCGCCGGGGTGCAAGGGCGCCGCGATGGCGGGCGTCCGGGTTCACGTGCCTACCCGCGAGGGCCCGACCGGTGCTAGCCAGCCGGCGGCGGCGCGTGGCGCAGCCGGATGAGGATGCGCCCGCACTGCGGGCACGACGGATCGCCCGGATCGTCGGTCCACAGCTCGCACGCGGGGCAGGCGAAGCGTACCTTCGAGCCTCCCGCGCCCGGCTGGTCGTCGGGCGCCGGGAAGATCACCGCGAACGCGGACTGCATCGCCGCGAAGTACTCGTAGCGCGCCACCGGGGTGATGTCGTCCGGCAGCGCCGTCCTGTGGAACGTGCGCCCGTTCACCTCGACGGTGGGGACGACCTCGATGGCGGCCATGGCGTCGGGGCTGCGCCGCGGCCAGGGCATGTCCGCGAACCAGCGCGACCTGAACACCGACCAGTCGGGCATGGACCTCACGTGGGCCAGCTCCCGCCGGAACGTGTCGAGGTCGCGGACGAAGGCAGGCTCGAACGGCACGGGCGGATCTTGCGCCGGGCCCGCCGGCGGGGCAAGAAGAGCCGGCATGGGCGACGGAGATCGATTCGAGGAGGCCTACCGCGCAGGTGCGCCGCCGTGGGACATCGGCCGTCCGCAGGGTGCGATCGTGAGGCTCTTCGAGCGCGGCGAGATCCGCGGCTCGGTGCTCGACGTGGGCTGCGGCACCGGCGAGAACGCGCTCTGGCTCGCGGGAAAGGGCCGTATGGTGACGGGCGTGGACGCCTCGCCGACCGCGATCCAGCGCGCCCGCGAGAAGGCCGCGGAGCGCGGGCTCTCGGTGCCCTTCCTCGTGGCCGACGCGCTCCAGCTCCGGCGCCTGCACCACAACTTCGAGGCGGTGGTCGACTGCGGCCTCTTCCACACGCTCGCCGACGAGCAGCGCCGGCCTTACGCCGAGTCCCTCACCGAGGTGCTCGCGCCGGGCGGCGTGCTGCACCTCCTCTGCTTCTCGGACGACGAGCCGGAGGGCAGCGGCCCGCGGCGTGTGCCGGAGTACGACATCCGCGCCACTTTCCGATCCCTCTTCGCCCCGGTGCGCATCGAGGCGGAGTCGTTCGAGGTCGACCGGCCCGAGGGGAACGCCCGCGCCTGGCTGGCGACGCTGATCCGCGTTTGACGCGCGGTTTCGAGCTAGGATGCGCCGCCGGATGCGCGACCTGCTCCGCCACTTCAAGGGCTCGCTCGCCGTCACCGTGGTCGGCCTCGGCCTCGGGGCCGTGCTCGGCTGGAACCAGCACCGATCGATCTCCGGCGCGGGCGAGGTCGCCTTCCTCGTGGCCGTGCTGGCCGTTCTGGAGATCTCGATCTCCTTCGACAACGCGGTCGTGAATGCGACCGTGCTCCGGACCATGTCGCCCGTGTGGCGGCACCGGTTCATCACCTGGGGAATCGCCATCGCCGTGTTCGGGATGCGCCTCCTCTTCCCGCTGGGCGTCGTCAGCGCGGTGGCTCACGTCTCGCCGGGGGAGGCCCTGCGCCTCGCCACCCTGGAGCCGGGCGAGTACGCGCGCATCCTCGCGAGCGCCCACCACGTGCTCGGCGCGTTCGGCGGAGCCTTCCTCGGCCTCGTGTCGCTGCGCTTCTTCTTCGACGCCAGCAAGAACGTGCACTGGCTCGTGGCGATCGAGAAGCGCCTCGCCGAGCTGGGGCGGGTGCGCGCCATCGAGATCGGCCTCGTCCTGGGGGTGATCTGGGTGTTCTCGCGTCTCGTGCCGGAGGTCGAGGACCACGCCTACCTCTCGGCCGGCGTGCTCGGCATCGTCACCTACATCGCCGTGGACGGCGCGAGCGCCTTCATGGAGGCGCGCTCGGGGGATCTGCCCAGCGCGGGGCGCTCGGGACTCGCGAGCTTCGTGTACCTCGAGGTGCTCGACGCGACGTTCAGCTTCGACGGAGTGATCGGCGCCTTCGCGATCACCAAGGAGCTCCTCGTCATCGCCATCGGCCTCGGCGTGGGCGCCATGTTCGTGAGGAGCCTCACCGTGCTGCTCGTGGAGCAGGAGGCGTTCGATGAGTTCCGCTTCCTCGAGCACGGCGCGTTCTGGGCCATCGGCGCGCTCGCCATCATGATGTTCGTCGGGACCGTGATGGCGGTGCCCGAGGTCGTGACCGGCCTCGTCGGCGCCGTGCTCATCGGGCTCTCGCTCTGGTCCTCGGTCCGTTACCGGGCGCGGGCCGCCGCCGGTCGGGCGCGGGCGGGCTGACGCCCTGCTCGAACGGCACGAGGTGCAGCCTCTCGCCCGGCTCGGCGCCCAGGCGCTCGCGGGCCCCCGCCGGCAGCCGGACCTCCTCGCCGTCGATGCGCCCCTGCGTGCGGACCGCGCGGAAGCGGACGCGGCCGTCGGGGCGCGAGAGGCCCACGAGCCAGTCCTCGGCGTCGTGGTCGAGCACGACCCTCGCCAGCCGCGCGCGGCGGGCGGCCCGCACCAGCGTCACGTCGGCGAGCCGCGCCTCGTAGTGCGGTCCGCCGTCGAACGGATCGATGCGCGACACGTAGCGGAAACCGATCTTCTCCAGCATGTGCTTCACCGGCTCGCTGTGAGCCCCCACCGTGCCGAGGAGCCGCCGCACGCTCCCCGTGAAGAGCGTCGCGTACACGTCCACGTTGGGGAAGAGCTGCTGGATGAACTCTTTGTTCTCGCGGCTCTTCTTGTCGGCGGTCTGGTAGTCGAGGTCCGTGAAGCGCTTCCCGAACGCCTCCCAGAATGCGCTGCGCCCGTCCTTCGTGAGCGGCGGCATGAGCTCGGCGAGCACGGTCTCGCGGAACCGGTCCCGGTGCATGGCCATGTAGAGGAAGCGCACGAACGACAGCTGCTTGCCGGCGCGGGCCTCCCCTCCGCGCTGGGCCGGATCCACGACCAGGCCGCCGATCTCGGTGGGGCCGTCGAAGTGGAAGCCGATGGAGAGGACCTGGTGCTTGAAGTGGCGGTCGAGCGTGGAGGAGTAGTGCTCGCGCTCGGAGACGTCGAAGAACGTGCACGGTGACTCGCGCGTGCCGTGCTGCGCGATGACCATCGAGGTCCCGACGATGCGGCGCGAGCGCGGCTCCTCGGCCACGAAGACGTAGTGACGCTCCAGGGGATCGCGGATCTTCCCGGAGAAGCTCCTCACCGAACGATCGAGGATGCGCGCCAGCGCTCGCTCGTCCGCCGGGAGGTTCACGGTGTTGAGCACCTTCGCGAGCCTGGAGATGCTCGCGATGTCCGTCCGCTGGGCGTCGCGCAGGAGGAGCATGCCGGGGTGGCGGCGGTCTAGCACGGGCCCCCTCCGGTGTCACGGAGGCCGGGGCGGGTCGGGTGACGGCGGTTGAGACCCCGGTCCGGGAACGGTAGAAACGGTCGTGCGCGCGGTCGTGCAGCGTGTGAGCCGGGCCGAGGTCCGCGTCGAGGGCGCCGTCACCGGCTCGGTGGGGAAGGGCCTGCTCGTGCTCCTCGGCGTGGCCCGCGAGGACGGCGAGGACGACGCGCGCGCCATCGCCGACAAGGTCGGCGCGCTGCGGGTGTTCGAGGACGCGGCCGGCAAGATGAACCTCTCGGTGGCGGAGGCCGGCGGCGGGCTCCTCGTGGTTTCGCAGTTCACGCTGCTCGGGGACGCGAGAAAGGGCAACCGGCCGAGCTTCGTGGACGCTGCCCCGCCCGAGGTGGCGAACGGCCTCTACGAGCGCGTCTGCGCGCTCCTGCGCGCGAAGGGGCTCGCGGTGGGCACCGGCGTGTTCCGCGCGTACATGGACGTGGAGCTCGTGAACGACGGACCGGTGACCCTGTTGCTCGACTCGCGGCGGCTCTTCTAGCGTCGCGCCTGGAGGTGGACGTGGCCGACTGCCTGTTCTGCAAGATCGTGGCGAAGCAGATCCCCGCGAAGCTCGTGCACGAGGACGCCGACGTGGTCGCCTTCGAGGACATCAACCCCCAGGCGCCGACCCACGTCCTCGTCGTCCCGCGGAAGCACGTCCCGACGCTCAACGACCTCGGGCCCGAGGACGAGGCGCTCGTGGGCAAGCTCGCCCGGGCCGCCGCCGCCATCGCGGGCACGCGCGGCATCGGCACGAGCGGCTGGCGCGCCGTCATGAACGTCAACCGCGACGCGGGCCAGTCGGTCTTCCACATCCACCTCCACCTGCTCGGGGGCAAGCGGATGGGCTGGCCGCCCTTCCCGTAGTCCCGGGAAAGGCTACTTCTTCTTCACCCGGAGCTCGACCCGCCGGTTGGCCTCCCGGCCTTCCTCGGTCGAGTTCGAGGCGATCGGCCGGGCCTCGCCGTAGCCGTGGGCCTCGAGCCGCCGCGCGTCGATGCCGCGCCGGACGAGGAACTTCCTCACGGCCTCGGCGCGCTCGTGGGAGAGCTCCTTGTTGTGCGACGCCGACCCTTGCGAGTCGGTGTGGCCCTCGATCACGACGTCCACGCCCGGGTTGGCCTCGAGCACGGCGACGACGTCGTCCAGCAGACCGAACGACCTCTCGGCGATGCGGGCGCTTCCGGTCTCGAACATGATCTTCTCGGAGAGCTCGATGCGGTTGCCCTCGAGCCTCGCGCGGGAGGCCTTCGGAGGCGGGGGCAGGGGCACCGGCGCCGGCGAGGGCACGGGCTTCGCGCCGGGAGCGGCCGTGGTGGCTCCGGCCGCGGTCCTCGCCGGGGGCGGGGGCGGCGCCGGCCTCGAGCTGAACGTGGCAACGCCCATCGACGCGGGCCGTGGCCAGGCGAGCCCGAAGAGCACGCGGAAGCGCGGCGTGCCCGGGGCGTCGCCGAAGCCCGGCCCGCCGAGGAGGAACGACTCGAACACGGAGAGCGGAAAGCGGATGCCCACGAGCGCCTCGGCGTAGGTGCCGAGGTTGTCGAGGTTGTAACCGCCCCGGAGATCCAGCTCGCCTCGCACCATCCCGGTGGTCGCGATCGAGAGTCCGCCGATCACCTCGTGACCGAGCTCGGCCGGGCCCACGTCCACCTTCGTCGAGCGGTAGATGCCGCCGCCCTCCAGGCCGATCACGAGGGACTCGAACCGGAGCCCCATCTCGGCGCGCGGCCGCAGCACCACGCCGTCGGGCCCGGCGAGCGAGTCGGGCGTGGCGAGGATCGGCCCGGAACCGTCGACCGCGAGCGCCATCGAGAAGCCGGTCGGCCCGGAGCGGCGAAAGATCGGGACGCGGAAGCCCAGCCACGGCGCCGCGAGCGCGGTGCGCTTGGGATCGGGGTAGCCGACCGCCGAGAGGCTATCGCCCGACTGCCAGCCGACGATGGGTAGCTCGGCATGGAGCTCCAGCCATCGGGCCGGGGTCCACGAGGCGAGCACGTGCAGCGTGGCGCGGTCGGAGACGTAGTCCGCGGTGCGGTCCGTGGAGCCGCCGAAGCCGTTTCCCAGGAGGAGCCCGTCCTGGCGGTAGGCGAGCGGCCTGGCCTCCTCGTGGATCACGTACGAGAAGCGCCACGATCCCTTCTCCGGGAGCTCGCCCACACCCTGGGTGAGCGAGCCCGTCGCCGACGGATCGAGGCGAAGGCGCTCGACGTCGAACTGGGGGACCTGCGCCACGGCCACCGCGGGCGCCGCGGCGAGCGCGGCGACGAGCAACACGGACGGGCCGGCCGGACGAGCTCTTCTCATCTGTCCCTCTGCCCCCTCGGGCGGTCAGCTGACGGAAGGAGCCGATGTTAGCGCGGACCGCCCGTAGGACCGAGATCCCGGCACGGGCCCCCAGCCGGAGCGAGCGACGGCGTGGGAGCGGGTCCCACAGGCACCTTCATCGGACGGTGAAACCGGCGCGTTGTCCTCGAAACGATCGCGTGCTTACATCGGCTCCACGCCATGGACCCTCCCGTCCGGCCGCGCCGGAGCGTGCTCTACGTGCCGGCCTCGAACGCCCGTGCGCTCTCGAAGGCGCGCTCGCTGCCCGCCGACGCCGTGATCCTCGATCTCGAGGATTCGGTCGCCCCGGACGCGAAGCCGGCGGCGCGCACCGCCGCCGTCGCCGCGGTGGCGGGACTCCGGCCGCGGGAGGTCGTCGTCCGGGTGAACCACGCCTCGACGCCGTGGGGCGCGGCCGACCTCGAGGCCGCGGCGCGCTCCGGCGCCGACGCGGTCTGCCTGCCGAAGGTCGAGGGCGCGAGCGAGGTGCGCGGGGCCGAGGCGGCGCTGGCGCGCGCCGGGGCGCCCGCCGCGATGGCCATCTGGTGCCTCGTGGAGACCCCGCGGGGCGTTCTCGCCGCGTACGACATCGCGGGCGCGAGCCCCCGCGTGGCGGCGCTCGTGGCGGGCACCTCCGATCTCACCGCCGCGCTCGGCGCACGCCACGTCGCCGGTCGCGCGCCCCTCCTCGCATCCCTCTCGCTCGTCCTGCTCGCGGCGCGGGCGCACGGCAGGGCCGCCCTCGACGGCGTGGAGCTCGCCCTCGACGACGAGGCGGGCTTCGCCGAGGCCTGCCGCCAGGGGCGCGACCTGGGTTTCGACGGGAAGACGCTCGTCCACCCCCGCACCATCGGCGCCGCGAACGCGGCCTTCGCGCCGGACCCCGTCGACGTCGAGCGGGCTCGCCGGGTGATCGCGGCCTTCGACGCCGCGCTCGCCGCGGGCAAGGGCGTGGCGGTGCTGGACGGCCGGCTGGTCGAGGAGCTGCACGCTCGGGAGGCGAGGCGCCTCGTCGCGCTGGCCGGGGCGATCTCGGCGCGGGGGATGGGGTAGACTCGCCCACCCGTGCGAGGCATCCGAGGGGCCACCCAGGTCGCGGCCAACACGGTCGCAGCGATCGAGGACGCGGTCGTCGAGCTCTGCCGGGAGATCGAGAGGCGCAACCAGATCGCGCCCGAGGACGTCGTCTGGGCCATCTTCACGGTGACCCACGACCTCGACGCGGACTTCCCGGCAAGGGCGGCGCGGGTGGCCGGCTGGAACATGGTGCCGATGATCTGCTCGCAGGAGATACCGGTTCCCGGCTCGATGCCGCGGGTCGTGCGCGTGCTCATCCACCTCGACTCGGACGGCCCGCGCTCGCACGTGTACCTGCGGGGCGCCGAGGCGCTCCGTCCCGACCTCCACCTGAAGCCCTGAATGGCACCCTGGCCCGACACGCAGAGCTTCCCCAAGGCGGCCCGCTCCGGCCGGCCGCGGTCCGTGGTCCGCATCGGGCGCGGCGCGGCGGCGGTGGAGGTCGGCGGGCAGGCCGTCGTGCTCGCGGCCGGCCCCTGCGCGGTCGAGAGCTGGGAGGTGCTCATCGAGACGGCGCGCGCCGTCCGGGCCGCCGGCGGGCGGCTCCTGCGCGGAGGGGCGTTCAAGCCGCGCTCGTCGCCCTACGCCTTCCAGGGACTGGGCGAGCCGGGCCTGAGGCTCCTCGCCCGCGCCCGCGAGGAGACGGGCCTCCCGGTGGTGACCGAGGTGCTCGACCCGCGCGACGTGCCGCTCGTCGAGGAGTACGCCGACTGCTTCCAGGTCGGCGCCCGCAACATGCAGAACGGGCCGCTCCTGCGCGCGGTGGGCCGGGCCCGGAAGCCCGTGCTGCTCAAGCGCTCGCCCTCGGGGGCGATCGAGGAGCTGCTCCTCTCGGCGGAATACGTGCTCGACGCCGGCAACCCGGACGTCATCCTCTGCGAGCGCGGCATCCGCACCTTCGAGACGGCCACGCGCAACACCTTCGACCTCTCCGCGATCCCGGTCCTGCGCGACCTCACCCATCTGCCGGTCATCGCCGATCCGTCGCACGGCACCGGCCGGCGCGACCTCGTGCCTCCCATGTCGCTCGCCGCGGTCGCCGCCGGCGCGGACGGCCTGCTCGTCGAGGTGCACCCGAGGCCGGCCGAGGCGCTCTCCGACGGTGCGCAGTCGCTCACGCCGGAGATGCTGGCGGACCTCGCGCCGCGGCTCCGGGCCGTCGCCTCGGCGGTGGGGCGGTCGTGATCGAGCCCGTGCCCGGTGCCCTGGCGGTGATCGGCCTCGGGCTCATGGGAGGCTCGCTCGCCCGTGCGGCCCGCGCGGCGCGCCCCGGCGTTCGCGTGGTGGCCGTGGAGCCCCGCGCGGACGTGCGGGAAGAGGCCGTTCGCTCCGGGGTGGCCGACGAGGCGTCCGAGTCGCCGGGTCCGGCGCTCGGGCGGTGCACCCTCGCCGTGCTCTGCACGCCGGTGGCGGCCATCGAGGAGCTCGTCGGGCCGGTCTCGGGCATGCTCCCCCGCGGCGCGGTGCTCACCGACGTGGGCGGGGCGAAGGAGCGCGTGCTCGCCGCGGCCCGGGAACGCGTCCGGCCGGGCGTGTCGTTCGTGGGCGCGCACCCGATGTTCGGCGGCCAGGGAGGCTTCGCCGCCTCGAGCCCCGACAAGTGGCGGGGTGGCGTCGTGGCCGTGTGCACCGACGGCGAGGC
>Ga0335084_10005940_pt1 | contig 12105 bp, 10 predicted proteins | sample Lox_Sample_44_FD_206721 | JGI IMG/M metagenome (GOLD analysis project Ga0335084, IMG submission 206721) | Soil microbial communities from Loxahatchee National Wildlife Refuge, Florida, United States - Lox_Sample_4.4 | ecosystem: Environmental > Terrestrial > Soil > Wetlands | place: USA...
CCGAGCCGAAGAGATCCCCTCCTACCTCGCGCGCCGGGCACCATGAGTTGGGCCGTCTGGCTGACCGGACCGCCCTCTTCGGGAAAGACGACGGTCGCACGCGCTTTCCTCCAGGCCCTCGCCCGGGAGGGCGTGCGCGCCGTCCACCTCGAGTCCGACGCGCTGCGCGCGATCCTCACACCGGCGCCGACCTACGAGCCTGCGGAGCGAGACCGTTTCTATCGGGAGGTCGGCGAGCTCGCCTCGCTCCTCGTGTCGCAGGGATTCCCCGTCGTCATCGATGCCACGGCGCCGCGCCGGGAGCACCGCGACCGGGCTCGTGCGCGGATCGAGAGATTCTTGGAAGTGCTCGTCGACGCGCCCGAAGGCGTCCGCCGAAAGCGCGATCCCAAAGGCCTCTACCGCCTCGCCCAGCACGGAGGCGCTCCCCACCTGCCCGGCGCGACCGAGCCTTACGAGCCGCCCGAACGTCCCGACCTCGTCCTCTCGGGAGAACGGCCGGCCGAGGAGTCCGCGGCAAGAGTTCTCGAGATGGCGCGGAAAGCCGGTCTCTTGTGATTCCCCTGCAAAAACCGCCGCCGTGGCCCCCTTGGCCGTGAAGGTCGTCGAGGTAGCGGAGCTTCGCGAACGGGTCGGGGTCTTCCGCGACCGGGCCGATGCGGGCAGGGTCCTGGCGGGGCTCCTGGAGGAATTCCGCGGAAGCGATGCGGTCGTCCTGGCGATCCCGGCCGGGGGATTTCCGGTCGCCGCCGAGATCGCGACTCGGCTCGGGCTGCCGCTCGACGTGGCCGTCGTCAGCAAGGTGACGCCCTCCTGGAACACGGAGGTGGGATACGGAGCCGTCGCTTTCGATGGAACTCAGCGGATCAACGAGCCGCTCGCCAGGCAGCTCGGCGTCGGGCCAGAGGAGCGCCGCTCTGGGATCGAGGCGGCCTCCCAAAAGGTGGCGCGGCGGGTCGCGCTCCTTCGCGGCAGCGCGCACATGCGGGATCTGTCGGGCCGCCGGGTCATTCTCGTCGATGACGGTCTCGCGACAGGCTTCACGATGCTGGTCGCGATCGAGGCGCTCCAGAGAGTCGGCGCGGGAGAAATCGCCGTTGCGGTCCCGACGGGACACGTCGATTCGGTCAGGCGCGTGGCCGAGCGGGCGGGTGTCGTCTACTGCGCCAACCTGCGCGCGGGCCCAGGCTTCGCTGTGGCCGAAGCCTACAAGCGCTGGCTCGATCTGACAGACGAAGACATCGTCGCGATGCAGAGGGGGCTCTCCGGGCCGAGGCCGACGGCCGGGAGCGAGGGTCACACACAATGACAGGGGGACGGCCGGGCTCGGTCAAGCCCGCCGCGGCGGCTAGGCGGCGACGACTGGACCAGGAATCCCCCACATCCGTACCGATAGCGTCGATCGAAGCGCACCAGGGAGGCTCGTATGCCTGAATTCGTCAGTCAGTTAGAAGACGTCGACCTGGATTCCGCGCTCGACGACGCCGCCAGACTCGTCGCCAGGGCGCGGAAGGTTCTCGCCAATGGCGAGCTCGCCATGAGCGCTCGACCCCTTCTGTTTGGCGAGTCCGGCGTTTACCCGCAATTCGTTGCCGAGGCAAAGGGATGCCGGTTCGCGGACACAACCGGCAGGGTCTACATCGACTGGGTCATGGGTTGGGGATCAGTGCTTCTCGGCTACCGCCGGCCGGAGATCGAGGATGCGATTCGAAAGCAACTCGAAGCGACCCCCACCCTAACCTTGCCTCACAGACTCGAAGTCGAAGTAGCCGACCAGATCGTCAAGATGGTCCCCTGCGCCGAGATGGTCGGTTTCGGGAAAAACGGGTCCGACGCGGTTACCGCGGCCGTCCGGCTGGCGCGAACGATCACGGAGCGTGATGTCGTCCTCCAATTCGGCTACCACGGCTTCCACGATTGGTTTGCCGCCGGCGACCCGGCGATCTGTGGAATCCCGGCTGTCGCCGGCGGCCTCGTGCACCGGTTCCGTTACAACGACCTGGCGGCGCTCGAGGCGCTCTTCGACCAGCACCGCGGAAAGGTGGCTGCGGTCGTCATGGAGCCATTTCAATGCGAGCTGCCGAAGGATGGATTTCTGGAAAAGGTTCGAGACCTGACGCATCGAAACGACGCTCTACTTATTTTCGACGAGATGATCACGGGCTTTCGTGTGGCCCGGGGCGGCGCGCAGGAACTCACCGGCGCCGTGCCGGACCTAGCCTGTTTCGGCAAGGCTCTCGCCAACGGTATGCCTCTCTCGGCTTTCGTCGGGCCGCGGGAGCTCATGCGGAACGCCGACTCCGTCGGAGTGGACATGGGCTGCCGCGGGGAAACTCTCTCTCTGGCCTCCGCAAAGGCGGCGCTCGACATCTACGCCGCCGAACCGATTGTCGAACGAGTGGCGGAGGTTGGGCGAGCGGTGAAGGCCGGAATCGAAGACGCCGCCGAGCGCGAGGGAGTCCCGCTTCGACTCGCGGGCCATCCGGCCCGGCTGGAGCTCGAGTTCGACGACCACGGTCGCCTGCCCAGGAGGGCGGCACTCGGCCTCTTTGTACAAGGTTGCATGGAACGCGGCATCGTCACGAACGGGTTGATCTTTCCATCGGCGGCGCACGATGGCGACGCGATCGAAGCAACGATTGCAGCGGCGCGAGAGGCTCTACGAATCGTCGCCCTCGCGGCGAAAGGTCGGACTCACACCCTGCCTCCTCCGTTCGGCCCGTCGACAGTTGGCTTCCTCGAATCAGCGGAGATAGCGGACGGCAACCTCGTGATCTCGGGTTGGATTCTTCCGCGGGGCGGCCCGCCCGATTCGGTCGAGATCGTCGATAGCCGGGGGCGACTGACCGCGGCCGCGATGGGATTACGCCCCGACGTGGCACGAGCGTATCCCACGATCCCCAATGCAAACCAATGCGGATGGTCGGCGAGGATGCCGGTCCCTTCAAGCGCGCCGGGCGCCACCTGGACGCTGCGTGCCCGGCGTGCCGGGAGCATCGTCTATCGCGGACGGCTCGTCGGCGGACTTCGATCGTACAAGCGCTCATTCCCGCGCGAGCTGGGAGACGGCCATGTCGTCGAGTTCTGATCGCGATCGGTCGGGTCATGTCCGTCGATCGTTCTGGCCGAGAATCCTTCGGCGTCTCCGGGCGACCCGCGAGGAGGCTCTTCTGATGGTGGCGCCAGAGCCTCCGCCCGGCTTCGATTGGCGCTGGTATGTCCGCAGCTACACGGACCTCGCCGCAGCCGGAATCGTCGACGAGAAATCGGCAATCCGACACTGGCGTGTGAATGGGCGTCGAGAAGGGAGGCGCTTCGCCCCTCGACGGCCGAGCAGTTTCGATTGGTCGATCTATGTCGATCGCTTTTCGGACACGCCGCATGCGGTGCTGTCCACCACTGTGGCAAGGCGTCCGCAGCTCGTTTGTCCCTCGGTCGACAGTATCTTCCTCCGCGCTTGGGGCGACCTCGTCTGCTGGGACGACGCCGGTAGCGATCGCGTTTTGCAGGCCTGGGATCCGGCCGTCGACTATGCGGAAATCTTTCTCAACGGCCCGTTTCAAGAGATACGCCGCAATCTGAAGGAGGGACGAATGTCTTGGCCGGAAGAGTGCTCGAGATGCCTTCTCCTCCGACTGCTTCCGGACGGCGCCGGCGCTCCCTGGGAACGCACCTTTGTCCGAGTGCTTCGCGTTGAGCCTTCGTACTACTGCTCGCTCGACTGCCCCGGTTGCGTTCCGCTCTCGATTCGCCGCCGGCATTCGAAAGCATTTCAGCTCGATCCCGAAATCCTCGCTCGGATCCTGGCCGATTTGACTGCCGGTGGTCTCGAAGTGGACGCGCTCGACTTCCAGGGGCACGGGGAACCGCTTTTGAACCCACGCCTCTGGGAGATGGCTCGCCGAAGCCGCGAAAGGCTTCCAAGAGCATGGATCTCCGTGGTGACTAACGCACAGGGCCGGTTCCGCCCGGAGATGGCGAAGTCCGGCCTCGACGAGGTCGTTTGTGCAATTGACGGCGCCGACCCCGCCAGCTACGAACCGTACCGAGTCTACGGCAATTTCCAGCTAGCCTGGCAGTTCCTTCTCGATTTCATTCGTGCGAACACCTGGGCAGATCGACCAATTCGTGTCGTCTGGAAATACGTCATCTTCGAACACAACTCGTCACCCGAGAGCCTGCTCAAAGCGCAACGGATGGCTCTCGACGCAGGCGTATCGGAGCTCGTCTTCGTGATCACGCGAAACGGGCCGGCGCCGCGACAGATCCGTTTTCCGTCGGATGTTCCGCGCCTCAAGCCGGGCCCGCCCGTCTCGTTTCGATTCCACGAGCCCTCGATCGAAGATCTCGAGGCGCGCTTGGAAGAATCGCGCCGGCTCGAATCAGAAGGGGGTACCGAGGAAGCAGCTCTCATGGCAGAAAGCATCCGAAGAAACCTCGAGAGGTTCTTTCCTTCGATCGGCAATCGGCCGGAACGGCAGCAGCGACTCTTCGAGCAACTCGAGGGAATCGCTCCGCCTCCGTTCCCGGACCGTTCGCGACTTCACCGCTCTAATACCTTCTGACGTATTTCTAGGTAGAATAGCGATATATTCCGATAATCAACGCACTTCTGCGTGAGATTTCGCGAAGATGCCGAAACGACACCGAAGCACCAGGGAAGGCGGCGGCTGATGGAAGACCGGTTGTTGACGATCAAGCAGCTTGCCGAGTACCTCAGCGTCAACGACCGCACGGTGTTGAAGCTCGTCTCCGATGGGTCGCTTCCAGGCGTAAAGGTCGGGAATCAATGGCGCTTTCGAAAGGCCATGATCGACACCTGGCTGGATGACCAGATGCTCGGCGTCATGCCTCGATACCTGGACCCCCCGAGGCTGAACGTCTCGCCGCGGCGGATGCTCGAGCTTTCGAGCTGCTTCCAGCCGGATCACATCATTCCCGAGCTCGCCGGTAGCACGAGGAACACCGTCGTCGAGGAGCTAGCCGGACTCGCTGCCCGATTGGGTCTCGTACGCGACAAAGCTTGGTTCGTTGGCGCGCTCATCGAGCGTGAGAACGTCATGCCCAGCGCCATGGGCAACGGCATCGCGTTCCTCCACACGCTTCGCCGCAACCCCGAGCAGGTCGCGCGGCCGTTCATGGTTCTCGGCCGGTCGCACGCCGGGGTGGACTTCGACGCATTGGACGGCAAGCCGACACATCTCTTCTTCGCTTTGGGCCTCAAGTTCGAGGAGCTCTACCTACCGTGGCTGCACAAGCTTTCCCAGATGTTTGCGTCCGAGGACGCCGTGAAGGCCATACTCGTGGCGCCCGACGCCGCCGCCATCTTCCAGGCGGTCGCCGCGGCGGAACGCAGGCTCGAGCCGGAAGCCGGGACGGCGCACCGATGAACCCACGCCGAACCAACGACGGGCGCGGCACCCGCGCCCCCGCCCACCAAGCACCCGGCAAAACGAAGCCGGCCGAGCGCTCGCTCTGATCGCGGTGGTTGACGTCCGGGGACATACGAGGTCACTGCGCCTGTGGAGCTGAGAGTTCGAGACGTCGCTCGCCTGTTGAACATTTCTGAGCAGACGGTGTACCGGTGGGCTCGCAACGGCTCGTTGCCGTCGCATCGGGTTCATGACCAGTACATGTTCAATCGCGTCGAGCTGCAGGAGTGGGCCGCTCTGCACGAGCACCGCGTGGCGCCCGAGCTGCTCGTCCCCGACGGGTCGGCCGAGGAGCTCCCCAGCCTCCACGCGGCGTTGGAGCGCGGAGGTATTTTCTACGAGATACCGGGCGAGCGCCGCGAAGACGTTCTGCGGGCCGTCGCGCGGCTACCCGGCATCCCCCCAAGGGTGGACCGCGACCTCCTCTACCAACTCCTGGTCGCGCGCGAGGCCCTGGCCTCGACCGGCGTCGGGAGCGGCATCGCGATTCCGCATCCCCGCGATCCGGTCGTGATCCACGCCGACGAGCCTCGGGTCTTGCTCTGCTTCCTCGAGCGTCGCGTCGACTTCCACGCCCTGGACGGCCAGCCCGTGCGGGTCCTCTTCGTGCTCTTGTCCCCGTCGGTGCGCAAGCACTTGCAGATGTTCGCCAAGCTCGCGTTCGCGCTGCACGACGAAAACTTCAAGAAACTTCTCCAGAGCGCCGCGCCGCGGGAAGCGATCCTCGATCGGGTTCGCGTCGTCGAGAAGGGCGACGCCCCCGCCAACGCGAACCAGCCCGGCGGCGGCAGTCGCTCCGCGGCGGCGCCGACCGAGTAGGTCGTCTCGATGCTCGGGCTGATCCTGCTGTCGGTGGCCCTCCTCTGCGCGAGCGCTCTCGCCGCGGTCCTCGTGGGGCGCTCGGATCGAGCGGCGCTCTCGATCGGCACCGTTGGGGCCTCGCTCTCCTGTGCGCTCGGCGCGACGGTGGCCCTTGCCGCCTTGCTTCGTGGCGAGCAGAGCTCGCTGAAAGCGACGTGGCCCTTGCCGGTGGGAGAGCTTCACGTCGCGCTCGACCCCTTGTCCTCGTTCTTCCTCGTCTGCGTCTTCCTCGTGTCGGGCCTGTCGGCGTTCTACGGCGGAGGCTACCTGGGCGCTCACGCGGGGAAGCGGCGGCTCGCGCCCGCGCTCTTCTACTTCAACCTTCTGGTCGCCTCGATGGCGGTCGTCACCGTCGCGCGAGACGGCATTCTCTTCCTCATCGCCTGGGAGGCCATGTCCTTCAGTTCCTTCTTCCTCGTCACGTTCGAGAGCGAGCGCGAGGACGCTCGCCGCGCTGGGATGACCTACCTCATGGCATCCCAGCTCGGCGTCATCTTCCTCTTCGTCCTGTTCGCTCTCCTCGGCCGGGGCTCTGGGACTTACGACTTCGACACTCTTGGGGCCGCGAGCGGGCCGGCGGCGGGCCTCGCGAACGTCTGCTTCCTGCTGGCGCTCGTGGGGTTCGGAACCAAAGCGGGTTTCTGGCCCGTGCACATCTGGCTCCCCGATGCGCATCCGGCAGCGCCGAGCCACGTCTCCGCTCTCATGTCGGGCGTGATGATCAAGATGGGGATCTACGGACTCCTCCGGACCCTTGCCTTCCTGGGGCCGCCGCCCGTGTGGTGGGGTGCCCTCTTGATCGCCGTCGGAGCCGTTTCGGGGCTGGCCGGCGTGCTGCATGCCCTCGCCCAACACGACTTGAAGCGCCTGCTCGCGTACCACAGCGTCGAGAACATCGGCATCGTCACACTGGGCATTGGCCTCGGCCTCCTGGGGCAGAGTCAGGGCAATACCACCGTCGCGTTCCTCGGCTTCGCGGGAGGCCTGCTCCATGTTCTGAACCATGGGCTCTTCAAGGGCCTTCTCTTCCAGGGGGCCGGCAGCGTCCTTCACGGCGCCGGCACGCGGGACATCGAGAGCCTCGGAGGGCTCTACCGCCGCATGCCGATCACCGCCTCGACGTTTCTGGTCGGCTCCGTCGCCATCTGCGGTCTGCCGCCGCTCAATGGTTTCGTCAGTGAGTGGTTGATCTACATCGGCGCATTTCGGGGAGCGGCGACTCTTCCTACCGGTTGGGCGATCTGGGCCATCGTCGCCGTCCCGGCGCTCGCGCTCATCGGCGGTCTCGCCGCCGCTTGCTTCGTCAAGGCGTTTGGCGTCGTTTTCCTGGGTGAGCCCCGCACGGAGGCGGCCGCCAAGGCTCACGAAGCGCGCAAGGCCATGCGAGCGCCGATGCTTCTCGGTGCGCTCCTGTGCCTTGCGATCGGCCTCTGGCCCGCGGGCGCGGTGCGGATCGTGGCGCCGGCGGCGGCGTTTCTGGGGAACATGTCGGGCCCGATCCCGGACGCGGGGCCGCTCACCGCAATCACGCGGGTTGGGATCGTGCTCCTCGCTCTCGTCGGGCTGCTGGGGGCCGCCCGCCTGGTTCTCCTTCGCGGCCGGAAGGTCTCACGGGCCGCGACTTGGGGGTGCAGTTACGCGGCGCCGAGCCCTCGGATGCAGTACACCGCGGCCTCCTTCGCGCAGCCGATCCTCGCGCTGTTTGCGCCCGTCATCCATTCGCGTGTCGACCGGCAGGGTCCCGACGGGTTTTTCCCAGCGGAGGCCCGCTACGAAGAGCACCTTGGTGACATGGCCGGCGAGCGGCTCCTCTTGCCCGCGACGAGGCGCGTCGTCCGGGCCCTGTCACGGGTCCATGCGATCCAGCAGGGCCGCTTACAGCTCTACCTCGTCTACATCGCGGTGACCCTCGTCGTGCTCCTGGTCTGGCAGCTCTCGGGAACGGGGCGCTGACCAGATGCTCGACCTCATCGTCCATGCCGCGCTCCTTCTCGCCGTCCCACCGCTGCTTTTGGGCGTGATCAACAAGACCAAGGCCTGGTTCGCCGGAAGGCTCGGGCCGCCTCTTCTCCAGCCGTATCGCGACGTCTGGAAGTTGCTTCGAAAAGGGGCCGTCTACAGCCGCAGCACGACCTGGGTCTTTCGCGCCGGGCCGATCGTGTCACTGGCGGCCGTGCTGTGCGCCGGCCTCGTCCTGCCCCTGGCGGCCAACCGTTCGCCTCTTGGCTTCTCCGGGGACGTCATCGTTTTTGCCTATCTGCTCGGCCTCGGACGCTTCTTCACCATGGCGGCCGCCCTCGACACGGGGTCGAGCTTCGAAGGCATGGGCGCAAGTCGCGAGGCCGCGTTCTCGGCGCTGGCGGAGCCGGCGCTCTTTCTTTCCATGGCTATCCTCTGCGTCCCCGCGCGAAGCGTGACGTTCGAGGACGCCTTCGGCGCGCTGCCGTGGACGACATGGGGGTTCGAGCACCCGACCTACCTGGCCGCGGCGCTCTCGCTCTTTGCCGTCCTCCTCGCGGAGAACTCCCGCATCCCGGTCGACGATCCCAACACGCACCTCGAGCTCACGATGGTTCACGAGGTCATGGTGCTCGATCACGGGGGACCGGACTTCGGGTTCGTCCTGTACGGGAGCGCCGTCAAGCTGTTCGTGATCGGGGCGCTTCTCGTCCACATTCTTCTGCCGATTCCCGCCGGCGGCGGATGGCGCGCCATCGCTCTGCTCTGTGGCGGCGAGATCGGTGTGGCGATGTTCATCGGCGTCGTCGAGTCCATCATGGCCCGGCTGAGACTCCCGCGCGTACCGCAGTTCCTCGTTGGCGCCGCCGTGCTGGCGTCGATCGGCCTCGCCGCCCTCTTCTACCGGGGCGCGCCGTGACCGGTTACGCCGACTTCCTGCTCCTGGTCGTGGTGGCGCTGAGCCTCTCCATCGTCGCAACCAGCCGCCTGACGAGTTGCGTGCGGGCCTCCGCGCTCCAGGGTGTGGCGCTCTCGCTCCTGCCGCTCGCACTGTGGGGCCGGGCGCTGGACCGCCACATGCTACCCGTCGTGGTCATGAGCCTCGGAACGCTGGCCGTCAAGGGCGTCGTCATCCCGCTCTTGCTCTCTCGCGCGATTCGCGAGGCCAACGTGCGTCGCGAAGCGGAGCCTTTCATCAGCCTGCACTTCTCCCTTCTCATCGCGGCGGCGCTCGTGGGATTCTCGTTCTGGCTCGGGACGGTTCTCGTTCTGCCCCGGTCCGCGCCGACGCCCCTGCTCGTTCCGATCGCCTTCGCGACGCTGCTCGTCGGCTTCTTGGTCCTGGTCGTCCGGCGAAAGGCGGTCACTCAGGTCGTGGGCTATCTGATGCTCGAAAATGGCATCTTCATCTTTGGCCAGACCCTGGTGGAGGAGATTCCGTTCGCGGTCGAGCTCGGCATCCTTCTGGACCTGCTCGTCGGCGTCTTCGTGATGGGAATCGCCATCAATCACATCAGCCGCGAGTTCGAGCACATCGACACCGAATGGCTCTCTGCGCTCAGGGACTAGCGAAAGCCGATGACGTGGGTCCTGGCCTTCCTCGTTCTCGTGCCCGCCGCCCTGGGGCTGCTGGCGCTGGCGGTCAAGGACCTTCGCGTTGGCCTCGGCATCCTCCTCGGTGGGGCCTCGATGCATTTCGTGGCGACCGCGTCTCTTTGGGGCGGAGCGGCGACGATGCAGTTCGGGACGCTTCTCCAGCTCGACGTCATCGGCTTGATCTTCCTGTCGATCACGAGCGTCCTCTTCCTGCTCGTTTCGGTCTACACGATCCCCTACATCCTTCAGGGCACCCACGACAGACAGTCGGCGCCGCACCGATTCGTGCCTTGCCTGCTCGGATTTCTCGCGGCAATGACCCTGGTATCGGTCACCCAAAACCTCGCCCTGATGTGGGCGGCCGTGGAGGGAACCACACTCGCCAGCGCCCCGCTCGTGTACTTCTACCGTCGGCGGGGAGCGCTCGAGGCGGCCTGGAAATACCTGCTCTTGTGCTCGGTGGGGATCGCTCTGGCGCTGCTCGGAACCTTTTGCCTCGGGATCGCGGCGACGGGTATCTCCGCCGGGGGCACCGAACTGACGCTCGACGCCCTGAGCAAGGCGGCGCCCTCGATGGCGCGGCCGTGGCTCAAGGCGGCTTTCGTCCTCGCCCTGGTGGGCTACGGGACCAAGATGGGCCTGGCGCCTCTCCATACGTGGCTTCCGGATACGCACAGTCAGGCGCCCTCTCCGGTGTCGGCGCTTCTCTCGGGAGCGCTTCTCAACTGCGCCTTTCTCGCGATCCTGCGCTTCTTCCAGGTCTGCCTCGCCTCCGGAGACTTCGAGTTTGCCCGAACGCTGCTCGTCGTCCTCGGCTTCGTCTCGATCGGCGTGGCGTGCGCGTTCATGGTGGGCCAGAGCGACTACAAGCGCCTCTTCGCGTACTCGAGCATCGAGAACATGGGAGTCATGGCCGCCGGCGTGGGGCTCGGGGGCGCCGCGACCTACGGCGCGATATTCCACTCCGTGAATCATTCGCTCTGCAAGGCCGGGCTCTTCCTCCTGGCGGGCAACGTCCTTCGCGCGTTCGGGACGACCTCGGCGCGTGAAGCGCACGGAGTGCTGAGAAGGCTTCCCGTCACGGGCGTCCTCATGATGGCGCTCTTCCTCGCCATCGGGGGCGTGCCGCCCTTCGGCCCATTCTGGAGCGAGTTCCTGATCTTCCGAGTCGCGCTGACGGGGCCCCACGCCTGGGTTGGCGTTCTTTTCCTCTTCCTCCTTGTGGTGGCGTTCCTCGGCATGGCGGGAGCTTTGCTTCCCATGCTCCAAAGAGCGCCCGGCGGCGACGTGGCCCGTGCCGCCGAGCCGAAGCTTTCGGTCCTGGCTCCGCTCGCCCTGGCGGTCGGAGCGCTCGGGGTCGGGATCTATTTGCCTCCGGCGCTCTCCGACGCGCTACGCCGGGCCGCCAGCATGCTGGGAGGCTGACCGATGGCGCGCAGCGATGCTCCACCGATCTGGACGAGAAACGGCATGGCGGTTGCGCGGGCGGATATCCCGGACGTTCCTCTCGCGCCCTTTCGGAGGTCCTGTATCGAAGCCTGCTCGAAAGGCGTTCGACTCGCGGCGCTGTTCGCGCTGCCCGCAGAGAGTCGAGATCCCGAGGCAAAGCAGGAAATCCTCGCGGTGCTCGCGGACGATGCCCGGGGCGCCGTGGGGTTGCTCGCGACCCGTGTTCCCGACAGTCGGCGCTATCCGGCGCTCTCGACGGAACTCCCCCAGGCACAAGCATTCGAGCGAGAGTTGTTCGAGGACCACGACATACGGCCCGAGGGGCATCCGTGGCTGAAGCCCCTTCGCAGACACGCGGATCTCGAGGCACGGCCCGGGAGTGCCATCCCGGGCGGCGCTCCTCATCCCTTCTTTCGCGTGGAGGGGTCGGGCATCCACGAGGTGGCGGTCGGTCCCGTGCACGCCGGCATCATCGGGCCCGGCCACTTCCGCTTCCAGTGTCACGGGGAAATCGTCGATCACCTGGAGATTCAACTCGGCTACCAGCACCGCGGCGCGGAGGCCCTCCTTCTGAGGTCGTCGCCGGCCCGGCGGCTGGCGGTCGCGGAGTCGATCACGGGAGACACGTCCGTGGGTCATGCGCTCGCTTACTGCATGGCCATCGAGGCGCTGGCCAACGTGGAGGCCCCGCTCTATGCGCAAGCCGTGCGGGGAATCGCCTTGGAGCTCGAGCGTCTTTCCAACCACGTCGGGGACCTAGGCGCGCTCTGCAACGATGTCGGGTTTCTGCCCGGCGCCTCGTGGTTCG
>Ga0335084_10005943_pt1 | contig 12100 bp, 7 predicted proteins | sample Lox_Sample_44_FD_206721 | JGI IMG/M metagenome (GOLD analysis project Ga0335084, IMG submission 206721) | Soil microbial communities from Loxahatchee National Wildlife Refuge, Florida, United States - Lox_Sample_4.4 | ecosystem: Environmental > Terrestrial > Soil > Wetlands | place: USA: Florida...
CGCGATGTTCGCGCAGGCAGCGGCGGGCGGCCTGTCCGACCCGGCCGTTTCGCGCAGCATCGGCGGCCTTCTCGGCAGCAACCTGGGCCAGATACAGGTGCGCTTCAACTTGAGAACCTATCTCGTAGAGCCGCTTTACCGCGACGACAACGTGTTTCTGTGGGACTTCGGGTCGCCCGGACAATCACGGGCGGACGATCAGGACATCCACGAGGAAGTGAGTTCGAGCGTGGCCGAGGATGGGAAACGGGGGGAAGCTCGCAGCCAGCGCGACGGGCGGCCCGACCCGACCGAGGAGGGTGCCCAGCGCGAGGCGGCGTCCGCGCAGGAGGTGGAAGCGTTCGAGCTGGCGCCGCCACAGCCCTATCGCTACGACGAATGGGATTACGCGAGCGGCATGAAACGCCCGCTCTGGTGCACCGTGCTCGAGAAGCGGGTGCGCTTGGGCCTCGCGGGCGATATCGACCAGGTGCTCCGGCGCAACCAGGAGACGGTAAACCGCCTCACCACCCTGATACGGGCCGCTCAGGTGGAGCGGCCGCTCAGACTGCGCAAGCAACTCGAAGGCGACAAGCTCGATCTCGATGCGAGCATCCGGGCGACGGTAGACATGCGCTCCGGGCGCAGTCCCGACCCGCGCATCCACGAGCGGCGCGGCAGGCGCAGCCGGGATCTCGCCGTCCTGCTGCTTCTGGACCTGTCTCAGTCGACCAACGACTACGTGCCGAGCGCCGGGACCACGGTGCTCAATCTTGCGCGCGAGGCCACCGCCCTGGTGGCGGACGCGATGGACAAGATCGGCGACAGCTTTGCGATCCACGGTTTCGATTCCAATGGGCGGCACGAGGTCGAGTATTACCGCTTCAAGGATTTCGACGGCCCGTATTCCGATGCGGAGCGCGCACGGCTCGCGGGGATGACCGCTCAGCTTTCGACCCGCATGGGCACGGCGGTGCGGCATGCGGGGCACTTTCTCCGTCAGCGCCGGGCGGCGCGCAAGCTGATCCTGGTGGTGACCGACGGCGAACCGCACGACATCGACGTTCACGACCGCAAGTACCTGGTCTTCGACGCCAAACACGCAGTCGAAGAGCAGACGCATCATGGCGTTGCAACCTTCTGCATCAGCCTCGACCCCGGGGCCGACGAGTACGTCGCGCGTATCTTCGGGTCACGCAACTATCTGGTCCTCGACCACCTGCGCCGGCTTCCCGAAAAGCTTCCCCTGCTTTACATGCGCCTGACGGCCTGACGCCGTCGGACCGGCCGCCGTTCGACTGCAGCCTGTGCCTCTCGCGGGCGCGGGACTTGCCTGGGTTTGCGCGCGTATCTACGCCACGCCCGCAGATCCAGACTCCGCTCAAGGCAGCCATGGCGCCCGAGGATTTACCAGTCGCCGCACAGCGACAGACCCCCCGCGCAGACCGCTTCAGGCGGCAGGTGGTGGTCATCTCGAGCGCCATCCTCACGCTCGCCGTGCTGTTGTCACTCTTCACCTACATGCACGGCCGGTCGGTGAACCTCACCACGACCGGATTCGTCGATCACGATCTGCCCAGCGTCTCAATCCTGTTCGACCTCAAGCTTGCCGTGGTGAGCGAGGAGCCGATCCTGTACGACTACTACGCGACCGGGGACAGAGCCCGATTCCGGGCGAGCCATGGCGCGAACGCGCGCAGAATCGAACGTATCCTCGTTCAGCTCAGGCACAGCGATGTCAGCCCCGATCTCACGCTCGGGATCGACGGCCACTTTCGGGAATTGAACCGGCTTGCGGCAGAGCTCGACGCCACCCTGAGCAGCGCAGCCCACGACCCCGCAAGAGCCGGAGCGCTGCTCACCAGCATCAGCCGCCACGCGGCGGACATCAACACCGGCGTGGACAAGATGCTGGCCGTAGTGAGCGGCGACGTCGCGAAACGCGGCAAGGTCGTGCAGGAGGAGGTGGCCACCATCGTGAGCATGGTGGTGGCGTTCAGCCTGGCCACGCTCATCCTGCTGGTCCTGACCGGCTACTCCCTGCGCGCCTACATCGGTGAATCGACCAAGCGCAGGCAGCTGGCGCTGTTCCCAGAACGCAACCCGCATCCGATCCTGAGCGTGTCGAGCGAGGGCAAACCCCTGTACGCCAACCGCGGTGCAGTGCAGATGCTGCGCGATTGCGGCACTTCGGCCACCGACGCCTCGGCGCTGCTGCCGGCGGACCTGGTCGAGCGCATGGATGCCTTACGGCGCTCGCGCCGCGACCGTGACCGCTTCGAGTACGAAGCCTGCGGCCGCCAGCTGGCATGCGAGATCCATCCCTTGCCCGATCAGGATCTCTATCACGTCTATCTTTCCGACATCACCGAGCACAAGCGGGCCGAGCAGAAGCTGATGTATCAGGCTTATCACGACACGCTGACGGATCTGCCGAACCGCAACGAGTTCCAGGAGCGGCTCTCGCAGGCCATCAGTGCGCAGGCCCGCGGTGCCATCCTGCTGCTCAACCTCGATCGCTTCCGCCTCATGGTGGACAGCTTCGGCCACAACGTCGGAGACGAAGTGCTGAAGGCCGTCGCCACCCGCCTCCATCAGATACTGCAGGGCTCGTGGTCCGAGTTTCTCGCCGCCCGGCTGTTCCGTATGGACGGCGCGCGCTTCGCTGTGTTCGCGCCTGGCGTGCGCTCGCCCGCCACGCTCGACGCGCTGGCGGCGCGGATGCAGGAATCGGCGGTCGAGCCGCTTCGCGTGCGCGACCGGCAGCTGCTGCTGAGCTTCAGCGTGGGAGGCAGTCTGTTCCCGGTGGACGGCAACGATGCGGAGACGGTGCTGAGAGGCGCCGACCGGGCGATGCAGAGCGTGCGCAAGCAGGGCGGCAACGGTTACCGCCGCTACAGCACCGAGCTCGACGCCGAGTACACGGAGCAGCTCGAGCTCGAGACCGAGCTGAGGCTGGCGCAGGAGCGCGGCGAGCTCACCCTGCACTTTCAGCCGCAGGTCAACATACGCACTGGCGCGCTGATCGGGTTCGAAGCCCTGCTGCGCTGGAATCATCCCGAGCAGGGCATGATCCCGCCCAACTCCTTCATCCCCCTGGCCGAGAGCACCGGGCTCATCGTCGACATCGGAGAATGGGTGCTGCACACCGCGTGCGTGCAGGCGCGCGCTTGGCTGGACCAGGGGCTGCGCGGATTCACCATCGGCGCAAATGTCTCGGGCCGCCAGTTCGCCGCCGGTGACTTGGCCCAGCGCGTTCAGCGCGTCGTGCGCGATACCGGGCTCGATCCGGGCTATCTCGAGCTCGAGGTCACGGAAAGCGTGGCCATGATAGACGCCGAGCAGACCGTCGACACGCTTGCCGAGCTGAAGAGGATCGGAGTTCGCATGGCCATCGACGACTTCGGCACCGGCCATTCGTCGCTCGCGTACCTCAAGCGCCTGCCGGTGCACCGCCTCAAGATCGACAAGTCGTTCGTGCGCAATGTCACCTCGGATCGCAACGATGCGGCCATCACACGCGCGGTGATCGCGCTTGCCAAGAGCCTGGGGTTGAAAGTCATTGCCGAGGGTGTGGAAACCGAGCAGCAGCGGGCGCTGCTCGCGCGTTACGGCTGCAGGGAGATTCAGGGCTTCCTGATCGCCCGTCCGTCCCCGGCTTCGGACCTCGAGCCGTTCGTCATCCGGCACCTCCAGGCCAGCACCAGAAGCGCGCAGCCGGCCCAGCGCAAGCTGCGGGCCGTCTAGCTCGCACCGACATCCTGTTTTAGCCCGAGGTTCGATGAAACACCGGATCGCTTTTGTCTGTGCTCTTGCGCTGCCCGGACTCTGCTCCGCTGCAGCGCCCGCGATGGTGGGGCAGATCGATGCGGGCGCCCCCATTACGCAGCTGCGCATCAGTGCAGATGGCAAGCTGGCGGTTGCATTCCTCCAGCCGTCCGGGGATCTGCCGTGGGGGATCAGAGTCATCGACACCTCTGTTCCCGAAAAACCGGTCCTGAGGGGCTTCATTGGCGCGGCGTCGCCGGGCCGCTTGGTCCTGGCGCCGGACGGTCGCCAGGCTCTGCTTCTGACAGAGCTCGAGAAAGAAGCGTTCGACACCGAAACCCGTCACGAGATTGTCGCCATCGACTTATCCAACCCCGATGCGCCGAAGCCGAGCTGGCGCCGCGAGATTCTCGCGCGCAGGGTGGTCCTGGCGGACGATGCCAGCGCATACGCGGCGTCTCAGCGCTCTAAGACTGAAGAGGGACACTGGCAGACGGTTATCACCTGGGCGAATGGTGGGCGACCGGACGCGGTGATGGAGGAGGCGGGATGGTTGCAACCTGACATGAAATTTTCCGAGGGCGCCCGTTTTCTCGTCTCTATGCAATTCAATAATCAACTCCGGATCCTCGACCTCCGGGAAACACCTTCGGCCTTGTACGAGCAAGGATATACCGGGTACTCCAGATACGATTGCATCGCGGCCATTCTCGAGAGCGGGCACGTTGTCGTGGAAGACACCCGCGTTCCCCGCCTTGGCGTCTATGCACCAAAGGCAGATATCCCTCGCATCGCCACACTGACACATGACGGCAGCAAGCATTGCGAGCGCCTCGGCATCGGGCCCGGGGGAAGCTTGATTCTCGCGGGCGAAATCGGCAGCGGCCGCGTGTACCGCCTCGACCTACGCGATCCCGGCAACCTTGCGTTCGGCGGTTCTTGGCAGTTTCCGGTGAAGACTTATCCGCTCGCGGTTGCGGGCGCGCTCGCCTATGCGGCTGCGGGCGAGCACGGCAGGCAAGTCCAGATTTTCCGCCTTGACGTAGCTGGTCCGGCCGCAGTGGACTGGGCGGCGCTCGAAGCGGCCCACCGCGCCGCAATGGACCGCTACACCCAGGAGCTTCAAGCGGGGAAACCGGCGCCGCATCTCTTCGCCCTCGGAGACTTAGAACAGGCCGGCGTCCGCCAGGCGTTGCAGGCTCCGGTGCAGCAGATTTCAGCACAGCGCGCCGCCGTTATCTTCAATGACTATGGGTTCCTGGCGTCGAAGAGCGGAACCGAATCCCCTTCGGCGGAGCCCGCGCTGCGGCGCGCGCTCGAGCTGGACCCGAATCGGGCACTTGCAGCGCTCAATCTCGCTGAAGTCCTGCGCGGCCGCCTGTCCGCGATGACCGACATTTCAGCCAAGCAGCGTCAGGTGTCTGAAATTCAGGCGCTGTACAGCAAGTATCTCGACCTCGGCGGCAAGAGCAATGCCCGCATCGAATCGTTCATGAAAGGCGGCGCAGCTCGGAGTGCCGACGGCGACATTTGCAGCGCGATTGCGCGCTATGCAGATGCCGGGCTCCTGCAGGAATGGGTCGCTGCGTCGGCGACGAACATCAAAGCCGGAAATCGCCGGATCGACATCGCATTCGCGACCGAGGGCACGGCGCATGTGCCGGTGATCTATGCTTTCGACGCCGATACCGATTTTCCGTTGGATGAGCACGCAATATCGGTCCCCGAAGATGACCTCTGGGGCGGCGATAGGCTCGGCTTGATCGATTATGGCGACACAGCGCATATCCTCCACTATCGCGACTTTCACCATCCCGTCGCAGCATGGCCGCTTTCCGGCGGTCCAGCGTGCCGTTTCAAGACGCACACCGTGGAGAGAATCGGGCCCGGCGCTGTCGAGCCCGAGCTGTGCCGCAGCTTGAGCCAGAGCAGAGGTCCGGCCGCGATCGAGTTCAAGGCGCCGGCTCCGATCGAGCGCGAGACCGTGTCGGAACGCTACTCCGAGACCAGCGCCGGCAGCATGCGGGCGCTGGATTTCGCCAATAGTGGGAACCCCGAGAACATCCTCGAGCTCGCGCTGAACAGCAGCGCGGGGGCAGGCTGCGACGAAGTCTTCTATGACGTCGTCGACAAGGCCGGTCAGCGTTTCGCTTCGAGCTCGAAGCGTGACCTTCTAATGAAGTTGCAGAACGCGGACCCGTCCAACCGGTATCCGATGCTGCCTTGTGGCAACAGGGCGCGCTTCTTCATGTACCACGGGAAGGTGTATTTCGAGAACAAGCCCGCTGCCTGGCCACCTGCCGACAACTGGAATCAGTATCACCGCGTTGCGCGCGTCGACCGGGGAAGAGTCGTGGACGTGTGCGATTTCCGGTTTGAAACCACGATCGCGCTGGAGCGCTGATCACGCGCTCTGGCGGACTTAAGACCGCCAGAGCGACCTCACCCTCCCCGCTCCCGAATCAAGTCCGGGGGAGGCTCTCTCCCGCAAGGGGGCCCTCACCCCCTGCCCTCTCCCGCAAGGGGAGAGGGAGCTCAGCTAAGCATTTGGCGGGCGGTACTTGACCTGTTTCTTCACCGCCTGGTCGACTTCTTCCGGCGTGAGGAGCACGGTGCTCTTGGTGCGGGCCGCTCCGCTGCCGGTCACTGCGAGCGCAATCGCCGCAGCGGACACATGATCCGGTAGATCGACGATGGCGAACGCGTCGTAGTCCCCCAACGCGAAATACTGCGCCTCAAACTTTCCGCCGACGCTCTCAACCGCCTGCTGCACCGCTGCTCGACGTGCCGTCCCGCCGGTTTTCATGATGCCTTTCAGGCCTTCCATCGTGTAAGACGCTTCGATCAGGTATTTCGGCATAGGTCACCTCCATGGATAGTGCTACTGCGCGATCGCGCTGCGCTTCACGCTCCGGGCGGACGCTCGCGCGGCGCGCTGCTCGCCTTTTCCGTGTCGTCGTGGCGAGAAGTGGAATGTAGTTGATGAACGCTACGCCGGGGTCGGCAGCGTGTCAACCGAGCGAGGCGCAAGGCAAGTGCACACAGATCATTTCGATTCGCATTGCTACTCCCTTTGTGCGTACATGGGCCACTCACGTTCTGAACTCAGCTCTCAACGCTCGGTACAAGCGGCGGAATTTTTCGCCTGCGGCGCGATACGCATCGGCCAGAGCGGGCTCCGGATCGATCGCTTCGCTCACCGCAGGCGCAGTGCAGACTTCGCCAACGGCCTCGTTACTTACCGCCAGCCGGGCCAGGCGCGTCGCTCCGAAGGCTGGCCCCTGCGCCCCTTCTCGATAGAGAAGCACTGGCCGATCGAGTGCGCTGGCGAGAATGCGCATCCAGAGGCGGCTTCGGCTGCCGCCGCCGATCGCAGCTACGCGGGCAACCTGAGTCCCGGCGGCGCCCAGGCAGTCCTGCGCTTCCGCGAGCGAGAGCGCGACGCCCTCGAGCACGGACTGGATCAGCGCCTCGGTCGAAGTCTCCGCCTGCAGCCCGAAGAACACACCCCGCGCGTAAGGGTCGTTGTGTGGCGTGCGCTCTCCGGTCAGGTACGGCAAGAACAGCAGGCTACCGACACCTTTGAAGGTGGCCTCCACACGCGCAAGCAGTGCGTCGATGTTGTCTGCCCCGACCAGTTTGGCCGCCCACGCGAGGCAGCTCGCGCCATTCAGCATCGCTGCCATTTGGTACCAGCGGTGCGGGATCGCGTGGCAGAAAGCGTGCACGAACGCTTGCGGGAACGGGCGATAGTCGGCGGTGCACACGAAGTATTGAGCGGAGGTGCCGAGCGAAGCGAAAGCGTCGCCGCCGGACACCGCGCCGATGCCGACCGCGCCCGCTGCGGCGTCACCTGCGCCGGCAGCGACGGTCACGTCAGGCGGCAGGCCCCATGCACTCGCGACATCGCGGCTCACGACCCCGGATGCTTGCGATCCCTCCAGCAAGCGCGGCATGTGCGCGAGCGACAAGCCAGTCGCCTGCAGGAGTTGAGCAGACCAGGAGCGCGTGCCTTCGTCGAGCCACAGCGTCCCCGCAGCGTCCGACGCATCCGTAGCGAGCTCGCCAGTGAGGCGATAACGCACGTAATCCTTGGGCAATATCACGGTCGCGAGCCGCGCGAAGATCTGCGGTTCGTGTTGTCTCAACCAGAGCACCTTGGGCGCGGTGAACCCCGGCATGGCGGGCACGCCCGCGATGCTTCCGAGATTCGGCACCAGCCGCTCCAGTTCCTCGCATTGCTGCAGCGAGCGGCCGTCGTTCCACAGAATGGCGGGGCGCAGCACCTTCCCCGCTCGATCCAGCAGCACGGCGCCGTGCATCTGCCCCGAGAGTCCTATGGCGCGCACGCCTGCGAAATTGCCTGGCGCGGCCTGCCGGAGCGCGCGAGCCGCGCGTGCGACCGCGGTCCACCACTCTTCTGGGTTCTGCTCTGACCAGAGCGGCCGCGGGCGCGAGATTGACAACGCCTGCTCCGCTTGGGCAAGCACGCGCTGCTGCTCGTCGACCAGCAAGGCCTTTACGGCGGAGGTGCCTACATCGATGCCGAGAAATACCTGTGTCATGCAGACCCGCTTCTGGCGGCCGTTCCGGGCCCACCCTATTGACGTGGCTCCGATGCTTGGAGCAATGTGTCGCGATCGCCCCGCGTCGAAGGCAGACTAAACCAAACGAGGGTGATTTAGTAATATTGGAAGACGAATTCCCGGCAGCGCGCTGTTCATACCATCGATAAGGCGGAGGACCCTGATGAAGACGAAGAGACTTGTCTTGCTGTGTGTGTCGATGTGCACCGCAGCATTCGCTTACGCGCAGCAACCGACGGTCGGCCTCATCACGAAGACCGAGACCAATCCATTCTTCGTCAAGATGAAGCAGGGCGCGGAGGCGGCAGCCAAAGCCGACGGTGCCAAGCTCATGAGCGCTGCGGGCAAGTTCGACGGTGACAACGCAGGCCAGATGACCGCAATCGAAAACATGGTGACGGCGGGCGCCAAGGCCATCCTCATCACGCCGAGCGACACCAAGGCCATTGTGCCCTCGATCAAGAAAGCACGCGCCGCTGGCGTACTGGTGATCGCGCTCGACACTCCCACAGATCCACAGGATGCAACTGACGCGCTGTTCGCTACGGACAACTTCAAGGCCGGCGTTTTGATCGGTGAGTACGCAAAGGCGGCGATGGCGGGCAAGAAAGCGAAGATCGCCACCCTGGACCTCGCCCCCGGCATCACCGTCGGCCAGCTGCGCCACGACGGGTTCCTCAAGGGCTTCGGCATCAAGGAGGGCGACCCCATGATCGTGTGCAGCCAGGACACACAAGGGGACCGCGCGAAAGGGCAGACCGCGATGGAGAACTGCCTGCAGAAGGCACCCGACATCAACGTCGTCTACACCATCAATGAGCCTGCTGCGGCAGGCGCGTACCAGGCGCTCAAAGCCGCCGGCAAGGAAAAGGGCGTGCTGATCGTATCCGTCGACGGCGGGTGTGAGGGCGTGAGGAACATTCAGGCCGGCGTCATCGGCGCTACGTCACAGCAGTACCCGCTCAAGATGGCGCAGCTCGGCGTGGATGCGGGCGTTGCATACGCCAAGACCGGGAAGAAGGTTTCCGGCTATACGGACACCGGGGTCACGCTCATCACCGACAAGCCGATGAAGGGCGTCGAAAGCAAAGACACCAAGTTTGGCCTGAGCGCGTGCTGGGGCTAGCAGCCGACTGCTCTCTTTCCTCCCCCGCTTGCGGGGTAGCGCCAGTTCATTCCCCTCCCCCGCGTGCGGGGGAAATCTCGCTCATTCCCCTCCCCCGCTTGCGGGGGAGGGTCAGGGTGGGGGCTGATTTATGAGTGCGCCGACAGCAGCGAGCGCCAGCCCAGGCGTGCGCGGCCTCCTCGAACACCTGCCGCCGGTCGCGACGTTCGGACCGTTCATCGCGCTTGCGCTCGCGTGCGCGTTCTTCGCCTTCCAGTCGGACCGCTTCCTGGCGGGTCAGAACTTTTCGCTGATTCTCCAGCAGGTCATGGTTGTGGGCGTGGTGGCCATCGGGCAGACGCTGGTCATCCTCACCGCGGGAATCGACCTGTCCTGCGGGATGATCATGGCGCTCGGCTCGATCGTGATGACCAAGTTCGCGGTCGATCTCGGCATGAATCCGTACCTGGCTATTCTGTGCGGGCTTCTGGTGTGCGTCGCATTCGGCTTTCTGAACGGTGCGCTCATCACTTACGTCAGGCTGCCGCCTTTCATCGTAACGCTGGGCACGCTCAACATCGCCTTCGCCATCACACAGATCTACTCGAAGTCGCAGACGGTCTCCGGCCTGCCTGACGCCATGCTGTTCTTCGGCAACACTTTCAAGATCGGCGAGACTGCGGTGACCTACGGTACGGTCCTGATGCTGATCATGTATCTCGGTGTGTGGTTCATCCTGCGCGAAACCGCGCCTGGCCGACATGTATATGCGCTCGGCAACAATCCAGAGGCGGCGCGGCTGATGGGCATCCCCGCGCGCGGGATGCTGGTGGCCATCTACACGATCGCGGGATTGATTTACGGTATCGCAGCACTGCTTCTGGTTGCGCGCACCAGCGTCGGCGACCCGCAGGCCGGGCAGACCGACAATCTGGACAGCATCACCGCGGTGGTGCTGGGCGGCACCAGCCTGTTCGGAGGACGCGGCATGATTCTGGGCACGTTGATCGGGGCGCTGATCGTCGGCGTGTTCCGCAACGGTTTGACGCTGATGGGCGTACCGTCGGTCTACCAGATCCTGATCACCGGCATTCTCGTGATCCTCGCCGTCACCACGGATCAGATGTCGCGCCGAAAATCTTGACCATGGCCGCTCCCGCACCCACCCCAGTCATCGAAGCGCGCAAACTCGTCAAGCGCTATGGCCATGTCACCGCACTGGATGAAGCCGACTTCGAGGTGCTGCCGGGCGAAATCCTGGCGGTAATTGGCGACAATGGCGCCGGCAAGTCAACGCTCATCAAGGCGCTGTCGGGCGCACTCGTCCCGGACTCGGGACAGATCCTCGTCGATGGCCAGGCGGTCCAGTTCCACAATCCGGTGGACGCGCGCAAGCACGGCATCGAGACGGTATACCAGGACCTCGCCGTTGCTCCGGCCATGACGATCGCGGAGAATTTGTTTCTCGGGCGCGAGGTGACGCGGGGCGGCTTTCTCGGCAGGCTGTTTCGCCTGCTGGACAAGAAGAAGATGCAGGCCGAGGCGAACGCCCACATGAAGGATCTGCAGATCGGCATCCGCTCGATGAAACAGGCGGTCGAGACGCTCTCGGGCGGTCAGCGGCAGGGCGTGGCGGTGGCGCGCAGCGCGGCGTTCGCGCGGCACGTCGTCATCATGGACGAACCCACAGCCGCGCTGGGGGTCAAGGAATCGAACATGGTTCTGGATCTGATCCGGCGTGTGCGCGAGCGCGGGCTGCCCGTGATCCTGATCAGCCACAACATGCCGCACGTGTTCGAGGTGTCCGACCGCATCCACATCCAGCGCCTCGGCCGGCGCGCCGCACTGGTGAAGGCGAGCGCGATCAAGATGTCGGATGCGGTGGCCATCATGACCGGCGCCATGGAGTACAGGGCCGCGGCCTGAGCGCCACGTCGGCCTACGCATGGCGCTCGCCGCATGGCGAGCGCATCCAGGAGGACCGCGATGCCCAAGCACGCGTATCGCATCGAGCACGACCTGTTGGGCGAGCGGCAGGTTCCGCGCGACGCCTACTACGGCATCCACACCCTGCGCGCGCTGGAGAACTTCCCCATCTCCGGCACGCCCATCAGCGTCTACCCGGAGTTCATCAACGCACTGGCCTGTGTTAAGCAGGCAGCGGCGCATGCCAATCTGGAGCTCGGGCAGCTCGACGACAAGCGCGCCAACGCCATTATTCAGGCGTGCCGGGAGGTCCGCGCGGGAGAGCTGCACGACGAGTTCGTGGTGGACGTGATCCAGGGCGGGGCGGGCACATCGACCAACATGAACGCCAACGAGGTGATCGCCAACCGTGGGCTCGAGCTGCTCGGGCACAAGAAGGGTGAGTATCAGCACCTCCACCCGATGGACCACGTGAACCTCAGCCAGAGCACTAACGACGTCTATCCAACCGCCATCCACGTTGCGCTGCGCTTCTACCTCGATCGGCTGGTGTCAGCGATGGCCACGCTGCGCCAGGAGTTCGAGCGCAAGTCGGAGGAATTCGCCGACGTACTCAAGATGGGCCGCACGCAGTTGCAAGAGGCGGTGCCCATGACGCTGGGGCAGGAGTTCAGCACCTACGCGGTGATGCTCGACGAGGACGAGCACCGCCTGCGCGAAGCTGCGGTACTGATCC
>Ga0335084_10005944_pt1 | contig 12100 bp, 12 predicted proteins | sample Lox_Sample_44_FD_206721 | JGI IMG/M metagenome (GOLD analysis project Ga0335084, IMG submission 206721) | Soil microbial communities from Loxahatchee National Wildlife Refuge, Florida, United States - Lox_Sample_4.4 | ecosystem: Environmental > Terrestrial > Soil > Wetlands | place: USA...
GCCGATCACCACGTTCATGCTCGCGATCTTCGCGTTCTTCGTGCTGCTGCTCGTGCTGATCCTGCTCTACGTCTACCACGCGCGCCTGCTCGAGGCGGTGCGGGAGTGACCATGGCCGGCCCGACGATCCCGATCCACCCGGCGCAGAAGAGCGGCGCCTTCGAGTACCTGACGACGAAGAAGGACGAGCTCGTCGGCTGGGCGCGCAAGTTCTCGCTGTTCCCGTACCCCTTCGTCACCGCGTGCTGTGCGATGGAGTTCATGGCGGTGAGCTCGAGCCCCTACGACACCGACCGCTTCGGCGCGGCGCTGCCCCGTTTCTCGCCGCGCCAGGCCGACCTGCTGATGGTCGTGGGCACGGTCACGCACAAGCAGGCGCCGATCCTGCTCAAGGTCTACGAGCAGATGTGCGAGCCGAAATGGGTGATGGCCTTCGGCGTGTGCGCGACCTCGGGCGGCTTCTACCGGAACTACGCGGCGGTCCAGGGGATCGACCGGATCATCCCGGTCGACGTCTACGTCCCCGGCTGCCCGCCGCGCCCCGAGATGGTGATCGACGGCATCATGCAGCTGCAGGACAAGATCGCCCGCTCGCAGCACCTCATCGTCACGGACAAGTTCTAGGGTCGCCAACGTGGCCGATACCGTCCTCGAAAGGCTGGAGAAGCATCTCGCGCCCGCCGTCACGTCGATCGCCGACTCGCTCGGGATGCCGGTCGTCACGCTGCCCGCGGCGGCGCTCGCCGGCGTCGTGCGCACGCTGAGGGACGAGCTCGGCTTCGACCTCTTCCTCGACGTCACCGCGGTCGACTGGCAGGGGCAGCCCGAGCGCTTCGAGCTCGTCTACCACTTCTACTCGACGCGCGACTACGCCCGCGTGCGGCTCAAGACGCGCGTCACCGAGGCCGATCCGACGATCGACTCGCTGACCCCGCTCTACGGCTGCGCCGGATACATGGAGCGCGAGTGCCACGACATGTACGGCATCGTGTTCCGCGGCAACGCCGACCTGCGTCCGATCCTGCTCTACGAGGGCTTCATCGGGCACCCGCTGCGCAAGGATTACGCGAAAGAGCAGGAGCAGCCGCTCGTGCCCTACCGGAAGTGACGATGGCGCCGCTCGATTCCAAGCCGAGTATTCCCAATCCGGTCACGCCGGCGTTCACGACGACGCCGCGCGACGACACCGTCATCGTCAACATCGGGCCGTCGCACCCGGCCACGCACGGCACCGTGCAGATCATCGCCGAGCTCTCCGGCGAGCGCGTGCTGCGCACCGACGTGCACTGCGGCTACCTGCACCGCGGCTTCGAGAAGGAGTGCGAGGCGCACACCTGGCACAACCTGATCCCCTACGTCGACCGCCTCAACTACGTGTCGGCGTTCATCAACGACTTCGCGTACTGCGACGCCGTCGAGAAGCTGATGGGGATCGAGATCACGCCGCGCTGCCGCTACCTGCGCACGCTGCTCTCCGAGTACTCGCGGCTCGTCGACCACATCACCTGCATCGCCGCAGGGCTGATGGAGCTCGGCGCGATGACCGCGTTCCTCTACCTGGTCATGGTCCGCGACTACATGTACGAGCACATCGCGGATCTCACCGGCGCGCGCCTGACGTACACGTACGGGCGCATCGGCGGCCTCGCGCGCGACCTGCCCGACGGGTGGCTCGGGCGGCTCGCCGAGATCCTCGACAAGTACGAGGAGTTCGTCGGCCGCGTGCACGGGCTGATGGACCGCAACCGTATCTTCATCGACCGGATGCGCGACGTCGGCACGATCTCCACCGCCGACGCGCTGAGCTACGGCTACACGGGCCCGATCCTGCGCTCGACGGGCTGCCCGCGCGACCTGCGCAAGGACACGCCCTACCTCGCCTACTCCGAGCTCGACTTCGTCGTGCCGGTGGGCATCCGCGGCGACAACTACGACCGGTACTACGTGCGGATGGTCGAGATGGACGAGTCGGTCCACATGATGCGGCAGCTGATGGAGATGCTGCCCGACGGCCCGATCAGCGTCGTCGACCACCGCTGCGTGTTCCCCGAGAAGCACCTCGTCTACACGGAGATCGAGTCGCTGATCAACCACTTCAAGCTGGTGATGGACGGCCCGCAGGTGCCCGCCGGCGACGCATACTCGGCGCACGAGTCGCCGAACGGCGAGCTCGGCTTCTACGTCGTGAGCACCGGCGCCGGCACGCCGTACAAGGTCCACGTGCGCGCGCCCTCGTTCGTCCACATGGGCGGCGTCCACAAGATGCTCGACGGCTACCAGCTCGCCGACATCGTGCCGACCTTCGGCTCGGTGAACATGATCGGCGGCGAGTGCGACCGCTAGCCCACGACCGCAACGGCCCCCGCGCGATGAGACACCTGATTCCCGAATTCGAGCGCCTCAAGGCGCGCTTCCCGAAGGGCTTCGAGTCCTCGCTCGTGCTCCCCTGCGTGCGCCGCATCCAGGAGGACCGCGGCTTCATCGCCGACAGCGACATCGACGGGCTCGTCGAGTACCTCGGCGTGCCGCGCATGCAGATCGAGCAGGTGCTCTCGTACTACACGATGTTCCGGCGCGCGCCCATCGGCCGCTGGCACGTCCAGGCCTGCCGCAACATCGCGTGCTCGATGCGCGGCGCGGAGAAGCTGATCGACCGCCTCTCGCACAAGCTCGGCGTGCAGCCCGGCGAGACGACGCCCGACGGCCGCTTCACGCTGTCGACCGTCGAGTGCCTGGGCTCCTGCGGCACCGCGCCGGTCGTGATGATCAACGAGACCTACCACGAGAACGTCAGCGACGAGAAGCTCGACGCGCTCCTCGACGGATGCAAGTGATCAGGGATTGACCGAAATGCCCGGCAAGCAACTGCTGATGACTTTCCCGGTCACGGCGACCTCGCACCTGCTCGACGACTACCGCGCGCGCGGCGGCTACGAGACGCTCGCGCGCGTGCTCGCCGAGTGGGCGCCGCAGGACGTGACGAAGGAAGTGACCGCGGCGGGGATCCTCGGCCACGGCGGCGCCGCCTTCTCGGCCGGCCGCAAGTGGGGCGTCGTGAAGCTCGACGACGGCCAGTCGCACTTCCTCTGCGCGAACGCCGACGAGGGCGAGCCCGGAACGTTCAAGGACCGCTGGATCCTCGAGCACGCGCCGCACCTGCTGATCGAAGGGATGCTGATCGCGGCGTTCGCGCTGCAGGTGCGCAACGCCTTCGTCTACATCCGCGGCGAGTTCGACCTGCCGTACCGCCGGCTCGCCGCCGCCGTCGAGGAGGCGTACGAGGCGGGGCTGCTCGGCGAGCGCGTCCTCGGCACCGACTTCTCGTGCGACCTCGTCGTCTACCGCGGCGCGGGCTCGTACGTCTGCGGCGAGGCCTCGGGCCTGCTGTCCTCGCTCGAGGGCAAGCGCGGCTACCCGCGCAACCGTCCGCCGCGGCTCACCGTGAAGGGCCTCTACCAGCTGCCCACGGTGGTCAACAACGTCGAGACGCTGTCGAACGTCTCGGTGATCCTGCGGCTCGGCGCCGCCGAGTTCAAGAAGGTGGGCACGCCGAAGAGCCCCGGCACGCAGCTCGTGTCGATCTCGGGCCACGTCAACCGGCCCGGCGTCTACGAGCTGGAATTCGGCTACCCGGTGAAGCAGTTCATCTACGACGACTGCGGCGGCATCCTCGGCGGCAAGGCGATCAAGTGCATCGTCCCGGGAGGGATCTCGACCAAGGTCCTGACCGGCCCCGAGATCGAGAAGGTCACCTACGACCACGCGTCCTTCGACGCCGCGGGCTCGTCTCTCGGCTCGGGCGGGATGATCGTCATCGCCGAGGGCACCTGCATGGTGCGGCTGCTGCAGGTGCTGCTGCGCTTCTACCACCACGAGTCCTGCGGCCAGTGCACGCCGTGCCGCGAGGGGATGGGCTGGATGCACCGGATCATCGACCGCATCGTCGAGGGCCGGGGGCGCCCCGAGGACATCGACCAGCTCTACATGATCTCGAAGTGGAACGACGGGACGACGATCTGCGGGATGGGCGATGCCGCGGGCTACGCGACCGTCGGCATCCTCAACAAGTACCGCGACGAGTTCGAGTACTACATCCGCGAGGGGAAGTCGCGGCTCGGCGGCAACCTCGAGGTCGGCGCGCATGCCTGAGATCTTCATCAACGGACAGTCGGTCCAGGCGGACCGGAGCCAGACGGTGCTCGAGGCGGCGCGCGCGGCCGGCCACTTCATCCCGTACTTCTGCTGGCACCCGAAGCTGTCGATCGCCGGCAACTGCCGGATCTGCGTCGTGCAGGTCGAGGGCCGCAGCTGGGTCGAGATCGCCTGCAACATGCCGGTGACCGAGGGGCTGCGCGTGTTCACCGACTCGGACCTCGTCAAGGCGCACCGCAAGTCGGTGATGCAGCTGATGACGCTCAACCACCCGGTCGACTGCGGGATCTGCGACAAGGCCGGCGAGTGCTCGCTGCAGGACTACCACTACGCGTACAACGCCGAGCCGTCGATCTCGCGCGAGCCGAAGGTGCGCTCGACCAAGTTCCACGACCTCTCGCAGCGGATCGTGCTCGACAACGAGCGCTGCATCGTGTGCTCGCGCTGCGTGCGCTTCACGCACGAGATCTCCAAGTCGAAGGCGCTCGGCATCAAGAACCGCGGCGACGAGTCGCTGGTGCGCGCCTCCGAGGACGGCGCCTTCGACCGCGACCCCTACTCGGACAACGTCGTCGACCTCTGCCCGGTCGGCGCGCTGCTGTCGCGGCAGTTCCTGTACAAGGCGCGCGTGTGGTACCTGAAGCCCACGGCGTCGGTGTGCCCGGGCTGCGCGCGCGGCTGCACCGTCAACGTCTGGCACCGCAGGCAGGAGTGGACGCTCAAGGCGCTCGATCCCGCGCAGAACACGAGCATCGCGCGCATCACCCCGCTCGAGAACGACAAGGTCAACGGCCCGTGGATCTGCAACAAGGGGCGCGACCTCGCGAAGATCTTCGAGCGCCCGCGCGCCGAGACCCCGATGCTCAAGGGGAGGCCCGCCGCGCTCGACGCGGCGATCGACGCGGCGCGCAGGCTGATCGCCGCGGCGAAGCGGCCGGTCGCGATCGCGTCGACCTGGGGCTCGAACGAGGAGATCGCGGCCTTCGACGCGGCGGTCTCGGGACGCTTCGCTGCGTTCTACAAGCTCGACTTCGCGCCGGAGCCCGGCGAGGTCGTCGAGGACCACCTCCTGATCCGCGCCGACAAGAATCCGAACACCGCGGCGGCAGCCGCGCGCTTCGCGCCGCTGCCGGACGCGCTGCCGGCCGACGCCGACCTCGTGCTCGTCTGGGGCGAGGGCTTCGACTTCGCAAAGCTCCCGCCGGCGGCGAAGATCGTGTTCGTCAACGCCTACCTCGCTCCCGAGAACGGGCACGCCGACGTCTTCTTCGCCTCGACGATCCAGACCGAGCGGCGCGGCCACTACACGAACTTCGCGGGCGTCGTCGGCGCCTTCGAGCCCTGCTTCCCGAAGCGGGCCGGGCACGTCGACGCCGAGGCGCTGTTCGGGGCGCTCGCGCGGGTGCCGGTGGAGGTGGCATGAGCGCGCCGGGCCGCCCCAAGCGCGAATTGCTCCCCCCCGGGGGGACGGCGCGCAGCGCCAAGGGGGTCGTATGACGCAGGATCTGGTCGTCTACGCGATCTACATCGGCTACGCGCTCGCCGTGCTGATGGGCTTCGGCACGATCCTCACCTGGGTCGAGCGCAAGCAGGCGGCGGTGATGTCGGACCGCATCGGCGCGAACCGCGCCTACGTCCGCATCCCGTTCACGCAGGTCAAGCTCGTCTGGCTCGGGCTCTTCCACGGGGTGGCCGACGGCCTCAAGATGATGCTGAAGGAGGACTGGCGGCCGAAGTCCTACGACTGGTACGCGTACGCGGTCGCCCCGTGGGTCGTGTTCACGCCGGTGCTGCTGGTGTTCGCGGTGATCCCCTTCGGCGGCATCCTGGAGCCGGCGAAGCTCTTCCCGGCGGCGGCCGCGTGGTTCGGCGACCGCACGTACCCGATGCAGATCGCGCGGCTCGACGCGGGGCTGCTCATCGTGTTCGCCTTCGGCGGCATGTCGATCATCGGCGCGATGCTCGCCGGCTGGTCGTCGTACAACAAGTTCTCGATGCTCGGGGCGCTTCGCGCCGGCTCGCAGATGATCTCCTACGAGCTGATCATGGGCCTCACCGTGCTGGGGCTGATCCTCATCTACGGGACGCTCGACCTGAACGAGATCGTGCGCGAGCAGTCGGGGACGCTGCTCGGCTTCCTGCCGGCCTGGGGCGTGTTCCACCAGCCCTTCGCGGCGACGCTGTTCCTCGCCGCGGCGATCGCCGAGAACAAGCGGATCCCCTTCGACCTCCCCGAGGCGGAGTCCGAGCTCATCGCCGGCTTCTACACCGAGTACTCGGCGATGAAGATGGGGCTGTTCATGTTCGCCGAGTTCATCGAGATCGCGATCGTCGCCGCCCTCTTCACGACGCTCTTTCTCGGCGGCTACAACCTGCCGTGGATGACCGACCAGGGCTTCGCGTTCCCGGGCGGCCACGAGGTTCCGCTCGCCCACGGCGCGGTCGTCGTCATCCAGCTCGTCGTGTTCCTGGTCAAGGTCCTGATCATGGCGAGCTTCCAGATCCTGATCCGCTGGTCGCTGCCGCGCTTCCGCTACGACCAGGTGCTGACGTTCGCGTGGAAGTTCATGCTGCCGCTCGCGCTCGTCAACCTGACGGTCACCGCCGTGCTGGCGTGGTCGTCCCACGGGTGAGCCCGCCGTGAAAGACACCGTCCGCCGCAAGCCGCACCAGCGCAAGGTCTACTGGAACGAGCCGACGCTCTCGTTCTGGGAGCGCGCCTACCTGTTCGAGATCATCCGCGGGCTGGCGATCACCGGGACCGTGTTCACGCGCAACATGTGGCGCTGGATGACCGGGCGCAAGGGCGCGCTCACGACGTACTACCCCGAGGAGACGCGCGCCGACTACGCCGCCGGCAACCGCGGCAAGCACATTCTCACGCAGCGGCCCGACGGTTCGCCGCAGTGCATCGCCTGCAACATGTGCGCGACCGTGTGCCCGGCGCAGGTGATCGAGATCGACGCCGCCTTCGACCCCGCCGATCCCGCGCACCCGAAGTACCCGTCGCGCTTCGAGATCGACTACTCGCGCTGCATCTTCTGCGGCCTCTGCGTCGAGGCCTGCCCCGAGGACGCGATCCGGATGGTGAAGGAAGTCCCGGAGCTCCCGGCGCCGGTGCGCGAGACGATGTGGCTGAAGAAGGAGGAGCTCCTCGGCTGGCAGCCGCGCTCCGACGTCGCCAAGCCCTACCCGCCGAAGGGCGCCGCGCCCGCGGCGCCCGCCGCGCCCCGACACTAGCCCCGACAGGCACAGCCCGCCCATGCTCGAAACCTTCCTCGGCAATCTCGACAAGCTGCTGCTCGTCGTCTTCGGGCTCTCGGCGCTCGTCGCGGCGGCGATGATGATCGTGCTGCGCCACCCGATGCAGGTGGCGATGGCGCTCATCTCGACGATGGTGTTCCTCGCCGGGATCTACGGGCTCGTCGGCGTCCACTTCATCGCGGCGTTCCAGGTGCTGATCTACGTGAGCGCCGTGATGGTGTTCATGGTCTACGTGATCATGCTGCTCGACGTCCGCGATCCGTCGTTCACGCGGCGCTTCTCGGCGCTGCTCGTCCCCGGCCTCGCGGGCGGCGCGCTGCTGCTCGCCGCGCTCGCCTGGGCGTTCTGGCACGGAGTGTTCGCCCCGGGAGGCGGCACCGCCGCCTACGGGTTGCAGCCCTTCGCGATCGCCTTTCTCAACGAATACTGGCTGCACTTCGAGCTGACCTCGGTACTGCTGCTCGCCGCAGTCGTCGCCGCCCTCGCCGTCATCAAGGTGAGCCGGAACATCCATGGATAAGGTGCAGTTCCTCCTCTTCATCGCGGTGACGCTGTTCGCGATCGGGCTCCTCGGCGTCATCGTCCGGCGCAACCTGCTCGTCATGCTGATGTGCATGGAGCTGATGCTGAACGGCGTCATCCTGTCGCTGGTGACCTTCGCGCAGCAGACCGGCACCACGTCGGGTGCCGTGCTCGTGTTCCTGATCTTCGTCGTCGCCGCGGCCGAGATCGCCATCGCCATTCCGATCGTGCTGCTGCTCGTGCGCCAGAAGCACACGCTCGAGGCGGCCGCCTACGGTGACCTGAAAGGATAGCCGGTGTCGTACCTGCTCACCTGGATCGTCGTCCTTCCGCTCGCGGGCGCGATCGCCAACGGGCTGCTCGCCACGCGGCTGCGCGAGGCGCCGCTCGGCAGGACCTTCGTGACCGCGGTCGGCTGCGGGCTGCCGATCCTCTCGTTCGTGCTCGCCTTGCGCGCCTTCGTCGCGCTCTCCGACAACGGCGGCGCGCCGCTCGTCGACGTCGCCTACACGTGGGCGACGATCGGCGGCAGGAGCTTCGAGATCGCGTTCTACTTCGACCGGCTCGCCGCGGTGATGACGCTGATCGTCACCGGCGTGGGCTCGGTGATCCACGTCTACTCGACCGGCTACATGCACGACGACAAGAGCTACGCGCGCTTCTTCGCGTACCTCAACCTGTTCCTGTTCTTCATGCTGTCGCTGGTGCTGGGACGCTCGCTGCTCGTGCTCTTCGTCGGATGGGAGGGCGTGGGCCTCGCCTCGTACCTGCTGATCGGTTTCTGGTTCGACGATCCCGCGAACGCCGCCGCCGGCAAGAAGGCTTTCGTCACCAACCGCATCGGCGACGCCGGCTTCCTGCTCGGGATGTTCCTGCTCTACTGGGCGTTCGGCACGCTCGACATGGACCGGATCAACGCCGCCTTCGCCGGCGGCAAGGCGACGATGATCTCGGCGAGCCTCGCCGGCGTGCTGCTGTTCATCGGCGCCTCCGGCAAGTCGGCGCAGATCCCGCTGCACGTGTGGCTTCCCGACGCGATGGCGGGCCCCACGCCGGTCTCGGCGCTGATCCACGCGGCGACGATGGTGACGGCCGGCGTCTACCTGATCGCGCGGATGTCCGGGCTGTACATGCAGGCGCCCGGGGCGTCGGCCGTCGTCGCGGTGATCGGCGCGGCCACGGCGTTCTTCGCGGCGACGATCGCGATCGCGCAGACCGACATCAAGAAGGTCCTCGCCTACTCGACGGTGTCGCAGCTCGGGTTCATGTTCGTCGCGCTCGGCGTCGGCGCCTACGGCGTGGGGATCTTCCACGTCTACACGCACGCGTTCTTCAAGGCCTGCCTGTTCCTGGGCGCCGGCAGCGTGATCCACGCGCTCGGCGGCGAGCAGGACATCCGGAAGATGGGCGGCCTCGCGAAGCGGATCCCGGTCACGTTCTGGACGTTCGCGATCGCCACGGCGGCGATCGCGGGCATCCCCCCGCTCGCCGGGTTCTGGTCGAAGGACGAGATCCTGTGGAACGCGTTCGCGAGCTCGTCGGGCGGCTCCCCGATGCTGTGGGCGGTGATGGCGGCCACCGCGCTGATGACGGCGTTCTACATGTTCCGCCTGCTCTGGCTCGTGTTCCTGACCCCGTCGCGGATGGCGAAGGACGTCGAGCACCACGTCCACGAGTCGCCGTGGTCGATGACCGGCGTGCTGGTGGCGCTCGCCGCGCTCTCGGCGGTCGGCGGCTTCGTCGCGCTGCCGCACTTCCTCGAGCCGGTCGCCCCGCTCGCGCGGACCTCCGAGTCGCTGCACCACCTCGAGACGCCGCTGCTCGTCGTCTCGGTCGTCATCGCGCTCGCGGGGCTAGCCGGCGCGTGGCTCGTCTTCGGCCGCGGCCTCGAGCGCGCCGCGGGCTACGCGCGGCGCTTCGCGGGCCTGCACCGGACGCTCGTCAACAAGTACTTCATCGACGAACTCTACGAGCGGATGCTCGGGCGGCCGCTCGTGTGGCTCTCCGACCGCGTCTTCCTCGGCCTGGGCGACCGGATGCTGATCGACGGATCGCTGAACGGGCTTGCGCGGCTCGCGCAGCGCACCGCCGGCGTGCTCTCGCGCGTGCAGACCGGCAGCCTCCACCTGTACGCGCTGCTCGTGCTCGCGGGCAGCGTCGTCGTGCTCGCCTGGAGCTTCCGTCATGGTTGATGCGGAACTCCTGAACGTCGTCCTGTTCCTCCCGCTCGTCGGAATCGCGCTGCTCGTCGCCATCCCTGCGGGGCAGGAGCGCCAGATGCGCGGGCTCTCGCTCGCCGTGATGCTCGTGCAGTTCGTGCTGACGGCGTGGCTGTACTGGCGCTTCGACGCGACCGTCCCGGGGCTCCAGTTCGAGACGCGTCTGCCGTGGATCGCCGGCTGGGGCGTCTACTACCAGATCGGGCTCGACGGCTACAACGTGCTGCTCGTGCTGCTGACCGCGTTCCTCGGACCGCTGGTGGTCGCCGGCGCGTTCACCGCGGTCACGAAGGACGTGAAGCTCTTCTACGCGATGGTGTTCCTGATCCAGTTCGCGATGCTGGGCACCTTCGTCGCGCAGGACCTCTTCCTCTTCTACCTGTTCTGGGAAACGATGATGATCCCGATGTTCCTCATCATCGGCATCTGGGGCGGCGAGCGGCGGCTCTACGCGACCTACAAGTTCGTCCTCTACACGGCCTTCGGCAGCATCCTGATGCTCGCCGCCGTGATCTACCTCGTCTATTCGCTGCAGACGACGACCGGCATCACGTCGTTCGCCTTCGCGGATCTGTACCGCGCGCGGCTGCCGGTTGACGTGCAGACGATCCTGCTCGCCGCCTTCGGCCTGTCCTTCGCGATCAAGGTGCCGGTCGTGCCGCTGCACACGTGGCTGCCCGACGCGCACGTCGAGGCGCCGACCGCGGGATCGGTGATCCTCGCCGGCGTGCTGCTGAAGATGGGCACGTACGGGTTCATGAAGCTCGCGTTTCCGCTGTTTCCCGATGCCGCCCGGCTGTACGCGCCGCTCTTCGGGACGCTCGCCGTCGTCAGCATCATCTATGGCGCCTGCCTCGCGCTCGTCCAGACCGACATCAAGAAAATCATCGCCTACTCCTCGATCAGCCACCTGGGCTACGTGATGCTCGGTCTCGTGAGCCTCGACCTCCTGGGGATCCAGGGCGCCATTGCGCAGATGGTGAGCCACGGGCTCGTCGCCGGCGGTCTCTTCCTGATGGTCGGGATGATCTACGAGCGCTGCCACACGCGCGACCTCGCGGCGTACAGCGGAATCGCCAAGCTGCTGCCCGTCTACGCCGTGTTCATGACCGTGCTCACGCTGGCGGCAATCGGGTTGCCGACGACGAGTGGCTTCACCGGCGAGTTCCTCGCGCTCCTCGGCACGTTCCGCGCCGCGTGGCCGCTGCACGAGGAAGGCGCGAGTTACCCGTTGATCCTGGCCTCGACGGCGGTCCTGGGCGTCGTGCTGGGCGCGCTCTACATGCTGTGGTTCGCGCAGCGCTTCCTGTTCGGATCGGCGAAAGCGCCGCACATGCCCCTCTCTGACCTCAACCTGCGCGAGAAATCGATCCTGGTTGCGATCGTCGTGGCCGTGTTTGCGTTCGGCCTCTTTCCCGACGAGCCGCTCGGCAAGACCGAGCTCGCCGCCAGGCAGTACCGGCAGCTCGTGGCGGAAGAGCGCGTCGGCGACAAGGCAGCGCTGGGTCCGGGCGGCGTGTCTCCGAAAGTCGCGGCCGCGCCCAACGTCCAGCCCATCGCGCCGGCAGAAAGCAGCAAATGAACGCGCAAGCCATCCTCCTCGCCATGCTGCCGGAGCATCTGCTGCTCGCCGGCATCTGCGTTCTGCTGGTCATGGTGATTGCCTTCGAGCGCCCCCGCGGTGCGTTCGCCGTCTCGCTCGTCGCCGTGGCTGCAGCCGCGGTCGCGGCCATGGCGCTGTTCTACGGCGGCTATTTGGCGGAGCCGTTCGCGGGCCAGTACTCCGTCGATCCGCAGGCTTCGCTCGGCAAGGCGATCGTGCTCGTGCTCGCGGCGCTCGTGATCCTGATCGCCCAGCGCGAATCCGAGGAGCGCGCATTTCCGATCCTCGTCCTGTCGTCGCTCTACGGCGTCTGCCTGCTGCTGTCGTCCGACACGTTCCT
>Ga0335084_10005945_pt1 | contig 12098 bp, 10 predicted proteins | sample Lox_Sample_44_FD_206721 | JGI IMG/M metagenome (GOLD analysis project Ga0335084, IMG submission 206721) | Soil microbial communities from Loxahatchee National Wildlife Refuge, Florida, United States - Lox_Sample_4.4 | ecosystem: Environmental > Terrestrial > Soil > Wetlands | place: USA...
TCGCCGAGCACGCGCCGAACGACCGGCGCGGCTACGACACGAGCTGGATCCAGACCACGGCGACGCTCGGGATCGTCCTGTCGCTCGTGATCATCCTCGCCTGCCGTCTCAACATGCCGTCCGAGACGTTCGCCGACTGGGGCTGGCGGATCCCGTTCTGGTTCTCGGTGATCCTGCTCGGCATCTCGGTCTACATCCGGCTCAAGCTGCAGGAGTCGCCGATCTTCGCGGAGATCAAGGCGGAGGGCAGGACGTCGAAGGCGCCGCTGAAGGAGAGCTTCACCAACCCGGCGAACCTGAAGCTCGTGCTGATCGCGCTCTTCGGCGCGGTGGCCGGCGAGGGCGTGGTCTGGTACACCGGCCAGTTCTACGCGCTCTTCTTCCTGATCGCGGTGCTGAAGGTCAGTTACGTGACCGTCTACACCTGGATCAGTCTCGCACTCTTCATCGCGACGCCGTTCTTCATCGTGTTCGGCAGTCTCTCGGACCGGATCGGGCGGAAGAAGATCATGATGGCCGGGTTCCTGCTCGCGGTGCTCACCTTCATTCCGATCTTCAAGGGGCTCACACATTTCGCGAACCCGGCGCTCGAGGAAGCCACAGCCGCGAACCCGGTCATCGTCTACGGCGCCAACTGCGGCAAGCCCTGCGACGGGGCCCGCGACTTTCTCGCGAAGAGCGGCGTCCCCTACACGCACGCCGCGCCGCGCAACGGCGACGAGTTGGGCATCACGATCGGCACGAAGGAGATCAAGGGATTCGACGACAAGGCCTACGCCGCCGCGCTGAAGGCGGCGGGCTACCCGACCGCCGCGGACCCGGCGCGCATCAATCACTTCGCGGTCGTGCTGCTCCTCGTCGTGCTGGTGATCTACGTGACGATGGTCTACGGACCGATCGCGGCCTTCCTGGTGGAACTCTTCCCGACGCGCATCCGCTACAGCTCGCTGTCGCTGCCGTATCACATCGGCAACGGCTGGTTCGGCGGATTCGTGCCGCTGATCGCGACCTCGCTGGTGGTGGCGACGGGCAACATCTATTCGGGGCTGTACTACCCGATGGCGATCGCGGCGATGTCGTTCATCGTCGGATGTCTCTTCGTGCCGGAGACGTTCCGCCGGGACATCAGACAGTAATCGGACGGGCGCTACTCCAGGGCCGGCTCCACCCGTATCCTCCTGTGGTGGGGCCGCAGGCCCGTCCTTCTGAAAGGCGTCGCGCCGGCGTCATGCGGCGCGGCGCCTCCTTTTTTTGGTGGACCGCGGTGGCCTTCCGGATCGCCGCGACGAGACTTCGTCGCGCGGTTCCGCGATACTGCGCGCGTATAATCGCCGCGCCCGCGCCGGCTTAGCTCAGGGGTAGAGCAACCGCCTTGTAAGCGGTAGGTCCCGGGTTCGATTCCTGGAGCCGGCACCAGAATCAATCATTTAGCGCAGGCCGGTTCCACAATTCCACAGACTTCCACAATCCCCCGGGGCCTGAGCCCTGCCTCACTCGAGGGGCGTCTGACGCTTCGTCCGGCGCTGGTAGTGCCGCCGGCTCGTGCGCGGATCGCGGTGGCTGCCGAACTTCACCGGGTCGCGGCCGTGGAGCTCCTCGGCGTCGTCGATCGCCTTCGACCGCAGGTCGTGAAAGCGGAGGTTCTCGATTGCCGGCAGACCGACCTCGGCGAGCCACCGGTTCGCCTTCGCCCGCGCAGCGCGCCAGAGCTGTTGGAACCCGAACTCGGTGAGCTGTTTCCCCTTGCGGGTGCAGAAGACGAAGTGCAGCGATCGCACCGAGCCGCGGAGCTTCCGCGCGTCGTCGATGACGGCGCGAAGCCCTGACGTCCACTCCCAGAACTCACGGTCGCCGCCTTTCGACCGCTTGAACCGGATCCCGCCGGCCTCGAGGTGCCTGTGCTCGATCGAGCGGATCTCGCCGCTCCGAAAGCCGGTGATCTCGTTGAAGCGAATCATCAACGCGAGCAGCGGCGTCGCGGCGGTCTTCATGACCTCTACCTCCCACGGCAGCGCTTCGCGATCGCGGGGCCGTTCAGGATTGCGCGTGGCGCCCTGCACCGGGTTGTACTCGGTAAGGCCGCAATCGCGCGCGTACTCGAACACGGCCGATAGCGTGTTCGCATCCTTGTTCGCTTGCACCGGGGTCGTCGACCCACGCAGCATCTGCACGATATCCATCCGCCGGAAACGATCGCCGGCGGAGGCTTCGACGGCGTTCCGCGCGTAACGTCGCGCTCCGAACCGTTCCTTGAGCTTGCCGAGTTGGCGGCGGTACTCGTCGCGGGTTTTCTTCGTGAGGCGCGGCTGCTTGGTGCGCGGGTCTAGCCGCTCGAGCTCCTCCTCGAGGTAGCGGTTGATCAGCTCACCGACGGTGCCTTCGACCGCATCGTCGCCGATCGGGTTCAGGCGCGCCCAGCCCTTCCGCATCTCGACGGGGTCAACGCCGAGCGAGATCTCAACCTTCTCCCCGCGCGCTCGTCTGGCCGCTCGCTCCGCGGCGCTCGTCGGCTGCCAGTAGTAGCGGCCACCCTTCAGGCGAACGCCTGGCGGAAGCTCTTTGTCTTTCGTGCGGGGCCGGCCCATGCGAGCTGGCATTCTAGCTCTCCGAAATCAAGGCTTGCCGGACGCGCTCGAGCTGCGTAAGGTCACGCTTCAGCTCTGCCTCGACGCGCTCGGTCGTGTGCCACCGATGACCGCACCGGTCGCACCGACGGCGTCGTCGGATCGCGGTCGGCGACCTCTCCGTCCGTACCACGGAGTGGTCTGGGTGCGAGCAGATCGGGCAGTTCATCCTGGGCGGCTACCGACCGAGGTAGATGGCAGTGATTTGCGATCGCGAGTGCCCGAGCTCGAGCGAGATCTCCAGGCGCACCCGCTGATCGATCGAGCGCTGCTCGGGGGTGAGCTCTTTCACCTTCGGCCCGCCGCGCGCCGCGCACTCCCAGCCCGCCTTCTGGACGTAGCGCGTCTGGGCGTACCGATGGCGCAGCCCGTGCACCCCGTTGATCCCGACCCGCTGGCACTGCGCCCGGAAGGCCTTCAGCTGATCGCGGTAGTTGAGGTTGGCCGGAATCAGGCTCCCGCCGTCGGCGAGGCGCTTCGCCTCGTCCAGCACCGCCCGCTGGGCCTCGGTCCCGACCGGGATCTCCCGGTACCGGCCGCCCTTGGTCCAGGAGTCCTTTAGGCGGATCGCGTTCCCCTGGTCGGCCCAGCCGGGGCGGATCTTGATCGACTCCTCGCGGCGTAAGCCGAAGGCCTCCTGCAGCCTGAGCGACATTCGCATGTAGGGGCAGGTGACGCGGTCCAGCTTCTCCTGGGCGAGGTCCTTGCCCTTGTCCTCGTTGGTGAGGTACTGACGCCGCTCGATCCCGTAGGCGTCGTTCTCGCGCGCGACGACGTTCTCCTTGCCGATCTTCTCGGCCCACCACCTCAGGGCCGCCACCCGGTTCTTGATCGTGGCGACCGAGAGGCCGTCCTCCTTCCAGAGCTCGAGGAGGGCCTCGACGTGCTTCGGCTTCAGGCTATCGGCGCGCATGTGCCGGTAGCCGAGCTCGTGGAGCTGGTTCGCGAAGAGGGCGAGCATCCGCTCTCGATCGGCGCGGGTGGCGTAGCTGCCGTCGCGGTTACGCTGGCAGAGCTGCTTTAGCTGGTAGTTCAGATCCCGCATGGCGATCTCCTCGTGGCCGTGTTCGGGGTCTCGTCAGTCGTCGTCGGTGTCATCGCTTCGGTAAGTGTTTCTGTCCGTCCCGCCGGCCGTGGCCAGGCGAGAACATCGAAGGGACACGGGACACCACTCCCGTATGCAGTCGCTCGATCACTTGAGCTGCCCCGCTGCACGGCGGTATTGGCTGCCGGTGCGCGTCTCGAGGAACGAGACCGCCGCATCGGTGGACCATTGACCCAGGGTCCGAGGAGCGCCGGTGAGGGCGCGGATCGCTGTCCTCCTTGGGCGAAGGACTGCAGGCCTTTGCGACCTGCCTCTGGAAGTACCTCGGGGGCGTCGAGCACCCCCGTCACGTAGCGGATCACGCCAGATCGCGCGCGCAAACCCGTGCAAACGCAGGGACTTGCTCGCGTCGTCACTGGCAGACCAGTGACGACGCTCGCCCGCCAGCGCGGTGCGATGGAGACTCTGGGGGAGCGCATGAAGCGCTTCGCCCGGACTCTCACGCACGCGCATTTCGCGGGGAGCGGCTCTGCCGGCCAGGGGTGGCCGGCGTTTGCACCGTCGCGAGCTCGAGGCTCGCGAGAACTGCCGAGACGGTGCACTCTTCCAGTGGCGCCGACAGTTGATGTCTCGGCGCGGCTCGTGGGACGCGGATCGGTGCGCCTCTAGGACGCGGGCCCGATCGCTCTCTGGTGACGGTCTACGACGTCGTCAAGCGACGCGCGCAGCCGAAGGAACAGCTTCTCTGATGCTTCACGCTCCCTTACACAACCGGGTCTGGTAGCTACCCTGCCTGGCCCGCGACTCCGGGCGAGGACTTTACGGATGCGGAGAGCTTACCCGAAGAAATCGCGGGCTCGAGCCCCGGAGAGAGGGGGTCCGGAGGGGGGCTTTCCGGGGCTGAGGGCCCAAGCGGCTCGCAGTGGGGCGAACCTATTGAGTGAAACGGAAACCCTCGCGAAGCGGGCAGCCCCGCGCCGCTGCAGGCGATCAGCCTCCGGGACCCTGAGCTCGAAGAAGGTTCCTTTAGTTCAGTCCAGGGCCATTTCCGATTCCCGAAGACATCGTATCGGGAGTCATATTGTTGAGATCTGTAACGTTCGGGACGAGGGGGCGGGAACGCCCCTCGTCCTTGTGCGTTTGGAGGCCAGCGATGAGGAGATGGGATCGGTTGTCGGACGCCTACCTGGAGCAGTACCAAGCCCGTGGGCTGGCTGAAGGGACGGTGGCGCGCACCCGCCACGTGCTGCAGGACTGGGGACACTGGATGAAGAGCCGTCGCCCGCGGCCGGTGCTGGAGCGCATCGATGCGCAACTCCTAGTCCGCTACGTGGAGAGTCGTTCGAGCTTTCGGGCGAAGGCCACGGTGTACGCCACGCTGAGCACGATGCGCGGGATGGGCGAGTTCCTCGTGCGCGAGGGGATCTGGCAGGCGAACCCGTTGCGCTGGATGAAGGGGCCGAAGATCACGCCCTATAGTCGTTTGCCCCGTCGCATCGACCGCGCGCACATGGAGGCGCTGTGGCGCGCCGCGGCCGCGAGCCCAGGGGAGTACCGGCGGCATCTGTGGCTCACCGTGTTGGCGCTGCTCTACGGCACGGGCCTGCGTCGCGGCGAGCTCGAACGCCTCGATCTCGAGAGCTTCGAGCGCGACGAAGGGCTCCTGCGCATCGACGGTCGCAAGACCGGCCGGGAGCGGTGCGTGCCGGTGCCCGATCTCACGCGGCGCTGCCTCGAAGCCTACCTGCCGCTTCGGCACAACCATCTGGAGCGGCTTGGCGTCGTCGGCGAGCACGCGCTGCTTGTCAACCGCAGCGGCGAGCGGCTGGCTGCGCACTGGATCAGCCAGGGCGTGCACGCACTTGCCGGCCGCGCGGGCATTCCGATCGTGAGCCTTCACCAGTTTCGCCACAGCTGCGCCTCGGATCTGCTCGGCGCCGGGGTCCACCTCGCCGAGGTGCAGCGCCTTCTTGGACACCAGCGGATCGCCACGACCGTGCGCTACACGCACATCGCCGACCCGCAGCGGCGCGAGGCGATCGCACGCCACCCGATCAACGCCTGGCTCGCGGCGGGGAGCCCCTGATGCCCAAGTTCGACGCCTTGATCGAGGGCTACCTCGCCTACCTGACGAGCGTCGGGCGCAAGCGCCCGCGCACGGTGATCGACGTGCGCTGCACGCTCGGTCGGGCGGTGAGCGCCCTGCAGGCCATTCGACCCGGCGTACCCTTGTGGCACCTCGGCCTCCAGGACTACCTCCGGTGGTTGACGGCCGAGCGCGAGCGAGGGTGCACGAGCGCTTCGCTCGCGAAGTACGTGAGTCACGTGCGCGGGCTGCTCGAGTACGCCTGGCGCAGCGGGCGCGCGGAACGTAACGTCCTCGACGGCTTCCGGCTCCAGGACGAGACGCCGCGCTCGGCCCCCAAGTACCTTGATCTCGACCAGGCGCGCCGCCTGGTCGAGGCGTGCCCTCGCGCGACCGCCGCGGAACGTCGGGACCGACTGATCGTTCTGCTGCTCTACGGGTGTGGACTGCGCACCGCCGAGCTGTGCGCCCTCAACGCGACCGACATCAATCGCGAGCGCCAGGAGCTCCAGGTGCTCAAGGGCAAGGGCGAGCGCGCGCGCTGCCTGCCGATCCCGCACGGGGTCTACCTCGGGCTGCTCGAGTATCTGCTGGCGCACCCGAAGCGCGGCGCGTTATTCCGTACCGCGCAGCGAGGGCGACGCATCAGCGCGAAGGACGTCTGCGAGGTCGTCCGGCGCGCGGTCGAGCGCGCCCACCTCGATCGCGGCGTGACCGCGCGGACGCTGCGCCACAGCTTCGCCACGCACCTGATGGACCGGGGCGTGGATCTGGGCATCATCGCCTCGCTCATGGGCCACCGCAGTCCTCAGGAGACCGGGGTCTACCTGCACGCGCTGCCCGGGCGCCGGGAGCACGCGGTCAAGACGCTGATCGGCGGAGAAGCGCCATGAAGTGGAGCTACTGGATCGCCCTGTACACCGGCACCCACTGCGTCGCACGGGGGCTACGCCCGCTCACGATCGCGGCCTATGAGGCCTCGCTTCGTCAGTTCCGCGGCTGGGTCGATCGGCATCTGGAGGGCAAGCCCCCCGACGCGGTGAGCGCGCGCGACGTCCTCGAGTACCTCGAGCACCTGCGGCGCGAGCGCGGCAATGGCGATTCGGCGGTGAACCGCGCGGTGGTCGTCCTGCGCAGCTTCTACCGTGCGATCGTCGCGATGGGGCACCTCGCCCCGAACGCGAATCCGCTCATCGGATTCCCGACCATCAAGGCCGTACCGCGCAAGCTCCCGGTCACGCTCTCGGCCGAGGAAGTCGGGCGGCTGCTTGCTCGTCCCGGAACCGAGTCGATGATCGGCCTTCGCGACCGGGCCATCCTGGCGCTCCTCTACGGGACCGGGATCCGGGCGAGCGAGTGTGCGACGCTCTGCGTGGGGCAGGTTGACCTCGCGCACGGCTCGATCAGCGTGCGCGGCAAGGGCGGACACGAGCGCACCATCCCGCTCAACGCGCAAGTCGCTGCGACCCTGCAACGCTATGCGCAGGCCCGCGGCCCGGGGCTGCCGGGGGCACCGTTCTTCCGCTCGCGATTCGGTCGCCCGCTGTCGCGCGCCGCGGTCTACGAACGCGTGCGCACCTGGGGCGAGCGGGCGCATCTCGTCAAGCCCTTGTGCCCTCACCGGCTGCGCCACACCTTCGCCTCTCATCTTGTGCGCGCCGGCGTGGGATTGGTCACGATCCGCGATCTGCTCGGACATCGGCAGATCACGAGCACGCAGGTCTATCTGCACGTGACCGCGCACGACATGCGCGCGGCGATCGATCGCCATCCGATCGGACATCTGCTCGGGACGGTCGATCATCTGCTGCCCGATGTGCCTTTGCAATTGCAGCGCGCTGCGGGCGGTCGAGGGTACGGATAGACGGCGCACCGGACAGCGTAGAGCAACACCTTGAAGGGGCGCTGCGCGCGCCTTAAAAGACCGTTTGAGAGATGAGTCTCAAACGCGAACCCCAACGCGCTCGCGCACGTTCCGACGTTCGCGCGTAGGATCAAACCGACGTGCCGAAGCGTCCGGCACGTCGGACCAAGCCTAGTGAGTTTTGCGATGCGGATTGGCAGCACGTACTTCGGCGGTCCAGGACTCGAACTAAATACCTCTACGTCGGGGGCAATCCTCTGAGCTTCCGCGACCCCCTCGGGCTTTACACCGAAATCATTCAGTGGGCTCCAGATGGCAGCTTGACGGGATATTGGGGTCATGTTTCTGCCAACATCAACGGCGCAAACTACTCCTTCGGCACGCGAGGCTGGGATACTCAGCGTCCGACTGCCGAGGGCTATATCGACCGCCAGCTCTATGGAGTAGGCCGTGGTGGGCGAGGCATCATTCTCGATTTGAAGCCGGAGGAGGAAGCGCTGGTGCAGCAGTGCCTGCGTTCATCGAACGCGGACTACAGCGGGATCGCCAACAACTGTGGCAATCCGTTTCTGCAGTGCTTGAGCGGGCTCGGTGTCGTCGATACTCGCGACAAGGCGAGAGTGCTGCCTACAGATGTCTACCGCATCCTATCGAACTCGCCACGGGCCATCGGACAGACGACTTATGGCGAGGGCGTTCCAGGGTTACGTCAACCAAGATGATCGAACGAAACAAGCATGTACCGCGCTCGCTGATAAAGCCAGGACTGTGGCTGCTCGGAATTCTGGCACTGGGTTTAGGCAGCTACCTCTTCTTTGTTGGTGAAGACATCGCGCTTTTGGCGATCGACCGTTGCGAAGTCGGCGCCCCGCCAGAAAGCGCATCCGCGAAGCCGGCCGTCATCGCTACCCTTGAGCCCGGACAGACGGTGAAGGTACTTGGCTGCGAAAGCACGAAATCGGATATCGAGATCGCGGTGCGCCTAGACTCTGGCGCAACGGGAGTTGTGGTTTCCGGAGATTATCGGCTGCAGCGCAAGCCGGCGTCACTTCGGTCGGTTCTGTCCGGTGCCGCCGTGCTGTCCTGCCAGGGCATGTTGGCCCCGATATCGGAACGGCTATAAGCGACTCGCGCGGATTCATTTGAAACATGGGCCTCAACCCCGGAAAGCCCCCCTCTGGACCCCCTCTCTCCGGGGGTGGAGCCGGCGATTTCTTCGGGTAAGCTCTCGGCATCCGTAAAGTCCTCACCCGGGGTTTCGGGGAGGCAGGGCAGCTACCAGGCCCGGCAACATAAGGGAGCGTGAAGCATCAGAGAAGCTGCACCTTCGGCTGCGCGCGTCGCTTGACGACGTCGTAGACCGTCACCAGAGAGCGATCGGGCCCGCGTCCTAGAGGCGCACCGATCCGCGTCCCCACGAGCCGCGCCGAGCATCAACTGTCGGCGCAACTGGAAGAGCGCACCGTCTCGGCAGTTCTCGCGAGCCTCGAGCTCGCGACGGTGCACACGCCGGCGCTCCTTGCCGGCAGAGCCGCTCCCCGCGAAAAGCGCGTGCGTGAGATTCCGGGCGAAGCGCTTCCCGCGCTCCCCCTGAGCCTCTACCGCACCGCCTCCGCGGGCGAGCGTCGTCACTGGTCTGCCAGTGACGACGCGAGCAAGCCCTTGCGTTTGCACGGGTTTGCGCGCGCGATCTGGCGTGATTCGCCAAGTGACGGGGGTGCTGGATGCCCCCGATGTGCTTCCAGAGGCAGGTCGCAAAGGCCTGCACGTCCTTCGCCCAAGGAGGACAGCCCATCCGCGCCCTAACCGGCGCTCCTCGGACCCTGGGTCAATGGTCCACCGATGCGGCGGTCTCGTTCCTCGAGACGCGCACCGGCAGCCAATACCGCCGTGCAGCGGGGCAGCTCAAGTGATCGAGCGACTGCATATGGGAGTGGTGTCCCGTGTCCCTCGAAATCTCTCGCCTGGCCAAGGCCGGCGGGACGGACAGAAACACTTACCGAAGCGATGACACCGACGACCGACGAGACGAACAGACGCCGACCACAGCGAACTTGAAAGAGGGAGCCCAAATGGCCGACATCCTCTCGAACATGGTGCCAATTCTCGTCGACGCCGTCGAGGGGGCGCGACTCCTCGGGATCTCCGAGCGCCGATTTCACGAGCTGAGGCACGAGTCCGGATTCCCTGCGGCCGTGGTTCTCGGCGCGCGCTGCGTGCGCTGGCTGCGTGAGGAACTCGTCGACTACGCACGGTCGCTGCCTCGCGTCGCGGTGCTGAACGAGCCGGCGCAGTTTCTAGGGCGTCGCGCGAGATGAACAGGTGCTCTGGCCGTTGCTGGCGGATCCAGCGGCGGATCGAGCGGCGGATTCCGGCGGCACCTGCCCGGAGAGCCAGCAACGGCGCGGGGGTTGACACCTGGAGCCGGCACCAACAGCGCTAGGGGCGGCGGACCTGACGCCGGGAGTTCCCCCGCGACGTTGACCGACGAAGCGACTCGAGCGAGTCGCGGATCGCTTCCGCAAGGCGGATCTTGTCGGGCCAGGAGAGTTCCTTTCGGCCCTTCTGCCACTGTGCCTGCCTTCTCAGTCGCTCGGACGACTCAGTCATCGGCGAATCTCGCTTCGAACCGGTTCCAAGCCTCGGACAGGCCGTGCCTCGCCGCGAGGCGCGCGATCTGCTCGCGGGTCGCGCTATCCGACTCGAGCAACGCCAGGACGCGTGCGTAGTCTTTGGCGCGCCCGACGCTCAGGGCAATCACGGCAAGGTAGTCGGCCCGCACGACTCGCAGCGGAATGCCCTCGAAATCCGCGGTGTCCGCCTGCTCCATGGCCTCCTGGGTGAGCGGGCTGAACGCCGGTACGAACTGCACCGGCCACGCTCCTATCTGGATGCTCTCTCCCTCGGAGCGAAAGCCGCGCCGGGTGCAAAACTCGTAGACTTCGGCCAAGACGTCGATCCGCTCAGGGGCGGCGACGGCGATCAATACGTCCGCATCCAGCGTAGCTACGGGTTCGGTGTACCGCATCTGCGCCATGGCGCCGAAAAGGGCGTAGTTCTGGATGACGCCGGCGACCTGCATGTCGTTGAGCAATTGCGCGAGTTCCCGCATGTGGCCAAATTAGCATATTCGGACCCGGAGTCGCCCCCAACGAGCGCACCGCCTGTCGCGATGACCGATTGAGGGGAAGGCTGGTCGAACCGGAGTTGCCAGATGGATAAGAAGCTGTTGGCGGAACTGGTTCAGAGCATCAAGACGGCGGGCAAGTACGTTCGCGACGAAGGCCAGGCTTCACGCGTATTCGACCCCGACGTCAAGGCGCTGCGCGAACGGATTGGCCTCTCGCAGATGCAGTTCGCCAAGATGATTCGCGTCAGCGTGAAGACGCTTCACCACTGGGAGCAGAAGCGCCGCTTGCCTACCGGCCCGGCTGCGGCGCTGCTGCAGATCGTCGCCAGGGCACCGCAGATCGCCCTGCGTGCGCTGCACAAGTCCGGCCGGAGTTACCTACGAGAGGTGCCGGCGGCCGTGATCGTGCATCCGAAGCTCGTGGTGACGAGGAAGTCCGGCGCCGCAATCCTGAGGCAGATGAAGTCCGGCAAGCCGGCCAAGTCGCTTCGCGACCTGATGCGTGATCGAGTTAGGGCGAGGTAGCTGCACAACCGTCCTCTACTGCTAGCGTTTTCACCGCAGAGAGGGCGCTAGAGTTGTGCAGCGTTAGCGCGGCGAACGCCCTGCGATCAACGGCTTACGCTGCGATTTCCGACCCGCCTTGTAAGCGGTAGGTCCCGGGTTCGATTCCTGGAGCCGGCACCAAGAGGAGCGCTACGGCCGACGCATCTGACGCCGGGAGCTCGCTCCCGGCGTCGACCGACGGAGCGACTCGAGCGAGTCGCGGATCGCCTCCGCAAGGCGGATCTTGTCGGGCCACGAGAGTTCCTTTCGGCGCTTCTGCCACTGTGCCTGCCTCCGCAGGCGCTCGGACGACTCAGTCATCGGCGAATCTCGCTTCGAACCGGTCCCAAGCCTCGGACAGGCCGTGCCTCGCCGCGAGGCGCGCGATCTGCTCGCGGGTCGCGCTATCCGACTCGAGCAACGCCAGGATGCGTGCGTAGTCTTTGGCGCGCCCGACGCTCAGGGCAATCACGGCAAGGTAGTCGGCCCGCACGACTCGCAGCGGAATGCCCTCGAAATCCGCGGTGTCCGCCTGCTCCATGGCCTCCTGCGTGAGGGGGCTGAACACCGGCACGAACTGCACCGGCCACGCTCCTATCTGGATGCTCTCTCCTTCGGAGCGAAAGCCGCGCCGGGTGCAAAACTCGTAGACTTCGGCCAAGACGTCGATCCGCTCGGGGGCGGCGACGGCGATCAATACGTCCGCATCCAGCGTAGCTACGGGTTCGGTGTACCGCATCTGCGCCATGGCGCCGAAAAGGGCGTAGTTCTGGATGACGCCGGCGACCTGCATGTCGTTGAGC
>Ga0335084_10005946_pt1 | contig 12098 bp, 14 predicted proteins | sample Lox_Sample_44_FD_206721 | JGI IMG/M metagenome (GOLD analysis project Ga0335084, IMG submission 206721) | Soil microbial communities from Loxahatchee National Wildlife Refuge, Florida, United States - Lox_Sample_4.4 | ecosystem: Environmental > Terrestrial > Soil > Wetlands | place: USA...
GGCGGCGAGGGCGAGGGCGAGGAGCGGGGCTTTCATGGGATACCTCCTGTGGATGTCAGAGCTTCAGCTCGGCGGATTTCTCCGCCACGGTGGACCAGCGTTCGGCGTCGGGCAGCGGCTCGCGCTTGTCGGTAATGACCGGCCAGAGCTTCGCGTACTTCGCGTTCAGCTCGACGTAGCGTTCCTGGCCGGCTGGCGCGGCGGCGGCGTCGACGATGGCGTTGGTCGGGCACTCGGGCTCGCACACCCCGCAGTCGATGCACACCTCCGGATCGATGACGAGGAAGTTCGGCCCTTCGTGGAAGCAGTCCACCGGGCACACCTCGACGCAGTCGGTGTATTTGCACTCGATGCAGGGCTCCATGACGATGTAGGCCATTCTTCTTCTCCTCAGGTCTTGGCCGGGTTCATGCGGGCGAGCGACAGCCGGGCGAGCTTGCGCACGTCGGGGTCCGGGTCGGCGAGCGACTGCTCGAGCGGCGCGATGGCGCGGGCATCGCCGATGTCGCCGAGCGCGATGACCGCCTCCTTGCGCAGGTTGCCGATCGGATGCGCCAGCTGCTCGACGAGCGCGGGAACGGCTTCGCGGTGCTTGAGCCGGCCGAGGCTGCGCGCCGCGGCCAGGCGTACCTGCCAGTATTCGTCGGCGAGGCGGGCGACCAGATCGGGCGCGCCAGCCGCGAGGGCGAGCTTGCCAATCGTCGCCGCGGCTTCCTCGCGTACGAGCCAGGAGCCGTCGCCGAGCGCGCGCACCAGCGAGGGCAGGACGCTGACGTCGATCGCGTAGCCGAGCGCGCCGACGGCGGCGCGGCGCACCTCGGCTTCGGCATCCGATGCGGCCAGCGCGGCGAGCTTCGGTATGGCGGCGGGTTTGCGCAGGTACCCGAGCACACCGACGGCTTCTCGTCGTACCTGTGCCTCGGGATCGGCGAGCGCCTCGACTGCCGGCAGATAGCTTTCATCGCGTTTGAGCGCACGCAGAGCGCGCAGCGCGGCGGCACGGACGAAAGGGCTGTGATGGGCGAGCGCGGGGAGCAGGTGACTTCCCATCCTGGGATCCTTCAGCTCGGCGAGCGTCCCGGCGGCGGCTTCGCGTACCGACGCATCGGGGTCGGCGAGCCGCTCCACCAGCCCGGCGACCGCCTCGTCCTCCTCGTAGCCTTCGAGCACGCGCGCCGCCTCGGCGCGCACCGTGGCGTCGCTGTCGCGCAGCGCGCGCACAAGCAGCGCCACAAATCCTTCCTCGTCGCTGTACTGCAGGTCGAGGATCGCGATCCGGCGTACCGCGGCGTCCGGGTGGGCGAGGCGCTCTGCGAGCGGCGCGGCGTTCATACCGTCAGCGCAGCAGGTAGGGGATGTCGACGTGGATCGCACCGGTCGGGCAATCCTTCTCGCACGGCAGGCAGTACCAGCACTCGTCGAACTTCATGAACGCCTTGCCCTTCGCGAGGTCGATGGCGAGGACGTCGAGCGGGCAAACGTCGACGCAGACGGTGCACCCCTTCTGCGCGATGCACTTGTCTTCGTCGACCTTCACGGGCACTTCGGTTCGGGTGGCGGCCATCGTCATGTCGGATCTCCTGTCTCAGGCCGCAGCCGGCGCGCGAGCGATGCGCAGCCGCTGGTAGGCCGTCTTCTCCTCTTCGTCGAGCTCGAGCACGTACGGCGCGACCTCGCGGCGGAAGCAAGCCATCGCGCCATCGTCGCCGCGCTTGAGCTGCACGTGGCAGAACCAGTTGGCGTCGTCCCGCTCCGGGTAGTCGGCCCTCAGGTGGTAGAGCCCCCAGCGGCTTTCGGTGCGGAAGAGCGACGCGCGCGCCGCCATCTCGGCGCAGTCGCGGATCGAATGCACTTCCATCGCGCGCATGAGCTCGTGCGGGTTGCACGCGCTCATGTGCTCGAGGTCTTCCCGGATCTCGGCGAAGCGCTCGAGGCCGATCTCCATCTTGCGCGTCGCCTTCGGCGGCTGCAGGTAGTCGTTCACCATCCGCCGCACTTTGTATTCCACCTGCCAGGGCGAGAGACCCTCGCTCAGCAAGGTCGGTTTCCGGATGCGCTCCTTCTCGCGTTGGATCTGCCCGCCATCGACGGCTGCGACGGAATGGTCGGCGCAATACAGCGCGGCGTTCTCGCCGCAGAACTTGCCGTAGACGAACGCGCCCAGCATGTAGCTGTGGGGAATGCTGCCGCAGTCGCCCGCCGCGTAGAGGCCCGGCAGCGTCGTCTCGCCGCGCTCGTTGATCCAGATGCCGGAGGCGCTGTGGCCGCTGCAGAAGCCGATCTCCGAGATGTGCATCTCGATCATCTTCTTGCGGTAGTCTGTGCCGCGGTGCTCGTGGAAGCGGCCGCGGCTCGGCCGCTCGTTGGTGTGCAGGATGTGCTCGATGGTGCCGATGGTCTCCTCGGCGAGATGGTCGAGCTTGAGGAACACCGGCCCCTTGCCGCTCTGCAGCTCGTTGTAGAACTCGAGCATCATCTGCCCGCTCCAGTAATCGCACTCGATGAAGCGCTCGCCTCTCGCGTTGGCCGTGTAGCCGCCGAAGGGACCGGTGACATACGCGCAGGCGGGCCCGTTGTAGTCCTTGATGAGCGGGTTGATCTGGAAGCATTCGAGCCCGGTCAGCTCGGCGCCCGCGTGGTAGGCCATGCAGTGACCCTCGCCGGCATTGGTCGGGTTCTCGTATGTGCCGAAGAGGTAGCCGGAGGAGGGCAGGCCCAGGCGCCCGGCGGCGCCGGTGCAGAGCACGACCGCCTTCGCGCGGATCGTGACGAAATCGCCGTTGCGGCAGTCGAAACCCATCGCCCCCGCGACCCGCCCGTGCGCGTCGGTGAGCAGGCGCGTGGCGACCACGCGGTTCGTCACCTCGACCCGCTTCTGCTTGAGCTGGCGGTAGAGGATCTTCTTCATATGGTGCCCTTCGGGCATCGGCAGCACGTAGGTGCCGAGGTGGTGCACCTTCCTGACCGCGTAGTCGCCGGTCTCGTCCTTCTCGAACTTGACGCCCCAGCGGTCGAGCTCCTCGATCATCGCGAAGCTGTTCTCGGCGTAGGCGAGGATGCCCTTCTGCAGCACGATGCCGTCGTTCGCGACGGTGATCTCCTTGGTGTACTGCTGCGGCGTGGCGTGGCCGGGGATGACGGCGTTGTTCAGACCGTCCATCCCCATGGAGATCGCGCCGCTGCGCTTGACGTTCGCTTTCTCGAGCAGCATGACGCGCAGCTTCGGGTTCCTTTCCTTGGCCTTGACCGCGGCCATCGGGCCGCCGGTTCCGCCGCCGATCACCAGCACGTCGACTTCGGTCTGTTGGGTATTCATTTCTTCTCCGCCAGGGGCAGCGCGCCGCGCTCGACGCGCAGCCGGTACTGGAAAGCGTCGCCGCGGTAATAGAGGTATTCGAAGTCGAGCGGCGCGCCGGCCGCCGTGAAAGTCAGGCGCTCGATGCGCAGGATCGGCGCGCCCTCCTCGATGCCGAGCAGTCGGGCGAGCGGCGCGTCGGCAGTGGCCGCCTCGATGTGCAGCTCGGCCTCGCCGAGCGCGATGCCGTAGTCGTTTTCGATGATGGCGAAAATGTCGCGCGTCGCCAGATCCTCCTTCGCCAGCCGCTCGCCGATGTCGCTGCGCACGTACGTCACGTCGAGGGAAATCGGCTCGCGGTTGAGGAAGCGCACGCGACGAATCTCGCAGACGCTGTCGCCGCCCTTCGCGCCGAGGCGCGCCGCCACCGCCTTCGGCGCCCGCAGGGTCTTCAGCCCGACCAGCCGGTTGTAGGTCTCATAGCCGTGCCGGTGCATCGCCTCGCCGAACCCCTGCAGGCGCGCGAGTTCCTGGAACGCCTTGGGCTTGGATACGAAGCTGCCTTTGCCGCGAATCTTGAAGAGCAGACCTTCTTTCTGCAGATCGCTCAGCGCCTGTCGCACCGTGATCCGGCTCACGCGATAGGCGCGCGTGAGATCGCTCTCGGTGGGCAGCTGTTGATGAGCGCCGTACGTGCCGTCGAGGATTCGCTCGCGCAGCTTTTCGCGCAGCTGAGAGTAGAGCGGCAGATGGAGCAGCTTGGCTTTTCGCATCCCTGCACCTTGTTATGACAACTCCCTCCTTAGCAGGGGTCGTGCCAGTGCTCGTGCTCGCCTACCTCATTGTTAATCCACAGGTTGTCCGGAGGCGAAAGCGCGCCGCGCGCCCTCGCTCTGTGCGCAGGCCAACGCCGGCGCACCGAAGCGGGGAGTCGCGACGCCTAAAGTAGAATCGCCGCCTTCACTCGGCTGGAGTCTTTCCAATGCAGATCAAGAACAGCGTATTCCTCGTCACCGGCGGCGCCTCGGGTCTCGGCGCGGCCACCGCGCGCATGGCCGCCGAAGGCGGCGGCAAGGTGGTCATCGCCGACCTGCAGGCCGAGCTCGGCGAGAAGCTGGCGAAGGAGCTCGGCGGCCGCTTCGTCAGGACCGACGTCTCTTCGGAGGCCGACGGCAAAGCCGCGGTCGCCGCGGCGCTGAAGGAGTTCGGCGGGCTGCATGTCCTCGTCAATTGCGCAGGTATCGCGCTCGCCGAGCGCACGCTCGGCAAGGAGGCGCCGCACGACCTCGGCCGCTTCATGAAGGTGATCACGGTCAACGTCGTCGGCACCTTCAACATGATCCGGCTCGCCGCCGATGCGATGGCGAAGGCCGGCCCCAACGCCTCGGGCGAGCGCGGCGTCATCGTAAATACGGCGTCGGTGGCGGCGTTCGACGGCCAGATCGGCCAGGCGGCCTATTCGGCCTCGAAGGGCGGCATCGTCGGCATGACCCTGCCGATCGCGCGCGACCTGTCGCGCAACGGCATCCGCGTATGCACTATAGCGCCGGGCATCTTCGAGACGCCGCTGCTGGCGGCGCTGCCCAAGGATGCGCAGGACTCGCTCGGCAAGCAGGTGCCGTTTCCCTCGCGCCTGGGCCGGCCGGCGGAGTTCGCGCAGATGGTCAAGGCGATCGTCGAGATCGAAATGCTGAACGCCGAGACGATCCGCCTCGACGGCGCGATCCGGATGGCGCCTAAGTGATCTCTTTCAGGTTCTGCCGGTAGAAGCGGGACCGCTGCACGTAGCCGTCGGCGATCTTCAGGAGGAAGTCCTTCTCCTCCTGCTTCAGCTCGCGCACGATCTTTCCCGGCGAGCCGAGCACCAGCACGCCGTCGGGGATCTCCTTGCCTTCGGCGATCAGCGTGTTGGCGCCGATCAGCGTCGAGCGGCCGATCTTCGCACCGTTCATCACCACGCTGTTGATGCCGATCAGCGAGCCGTCGCCGACGCTGCAGCCGTGCAGCATGACCTTGTGACCCACGGTGACGCGGCGGCCGAGGCTCATGGGATAGCCCGGATCCACGTGCAGCACCGAGCCGTCCTGCACGTTGGTCTGCTCGCCGATCGCCACCTGGTCGTTGTCGGCGCGGATCACCACGTTGAACCAAACGCTGGCCTCGTGCTCGAGCGTCACCGAGCCGATGATGCTCGCGTCGGGCGCGACATAGTGATGGGCGCCGCGCAATACCACGCGCCGCTCGCCGATGGAGTAGAGGGGCATACAGCCCGCATAATAATGCAGTGAAAGTCATCGTCCTCGGCGCCGGCGTGATCGGCGTCACCGGCGCCTGGTATCTCGCGCAAGCCGGCCACGAAGTCGTCGTCGTCGAGCGCCAGCGCGACGCGGGCATGGAGACCTCGTTCGCCAACGGCGGCCAGATCTCCGCCAGCCAGGCCGAGCCATGGGCCCAGCCCGCGGTGCTGCCCAAGGTGCTGCGCTGGATCGGCCGCGAAGACGCGCCTCTGCTGTTCCGGCCGCGCGCCGACCGGGCGCAGTGGGAATGGGGCCTGCGCTTCGCGCTCGAGTGCCTGCCGGGACGCTTCGAGCGCAATTGCCGCGCGCTCGCCGGGCTTGCCGCCTACAGCCGCGACAGCCTGCGCGAGCTGCGCGCGCAGCTCGGCCTGCAGTACGACCAGCTCGCGCGCGGCATCCTGCATTTCGCGACCGCGGCGGCCGACTTCGAGGCGATGGCGCGTCACGCCGAAGCGATGAAGGCGCTCGGCGTCGAGCGCCGCATCCTTTCGGCGGCGCAATGCACCGCGCTCGAGCCTGCGCTCGCGCACTCCGCGATCCCGGTCGCCGGCGGCGTCTATGCGCCGCAGGACGAGTCGGGCGACGCGCACCGCTTCACCCGCGAGCTCGCCCGGCTCGCCGCTGCGGGCGGCGTCACCTTCCAGTTCGGCGTTGCGGCGGAAGCACTGGAGGCGGCCGGCGGAAAAGTTGCAGCCCTCCGGACGCGGGATGGCGCGCGCATGATCGCGGATGCATACGTGGTGTCCCTGGGCAGCTACAGCCCGGCGCTGCTGAAGCCGATCGGCATCGGCATTCCGGTCTACCCGCTCAAAGGCTACTCGATCACGCTCGCGCTCGGCCCGGATGAGCAGGCGGCGGCGCCCACCGTCAGCCTGACCGACGAGGCGCACAAGATCGTGATCTCGCGCCTCGGAAATCGCCTTCGCGCGGCGGGCACCGCGGAGCTCGCCGGCTACGACACCGCCGTGAACGAGGTGCGCTGCGCGGCGATCGTGCGCCGCATCCGCCGGATCTTTCCGCGCCTCGCCGCCGCGCCGGCGGTGGACAGCTGGGCCGGCCTGCGGCCCGCGACGCCGAACAACGTGCCGATCATCGGCCGCACGCGTCTCGAAAACCTGTTTCTCAACACCGGCCACGGCACGCTCGGCTGGACGCTCGCCTGCGGCTCCGGCCGCGCGCTCGCCGCCCTCGTCTCGGGACGGCGGCCCGACATCCGGTTCGACTTCGTTGCGTAACAGCGAATCGCTGTTTCTGGATATTCGCGGCCTGCGCTACCACGTGCGGCGCTGGGCGCGCGCCGGCGCGCCGAAGATGGTGCTGCTGCACGGCTGGATGGACGTATCGGCATCGTTCCAGTTCCTGGTCGACGCCTTGCGGCATGAATGGGACGTCTACGCCCCCGACTGGCGCGGCTACGGGCTGACGGACTGGGGAAAGGCCGACTGCTACTGGTTCCCGGACTACCTTGCAGATTTGGAAGTTATTCTGAAAATCATAGAAGAAAAACCGGCGAATCTGGTCGGGCACAGCCTGGGCGGAAACGTGGCCGCGCTTTATGCCGGCGTGCGCCCCGCGCGCGTGCGCAGGCTGGTCAACCTCGAAGGCTTCGGCATGCAGGCGACGCGGCCGGAACAGGCACCGCGGCGCTACGCGCGCTGGCTCGACGAGCTGCGCGAGCCGTCGGAGCTGCGGCCGTACGCGGATTTCGGCGCGCTGGCCGACCGGCTGCAGGAGAACAACCAGCGACTTTCAAGGGAAAAGGCGGAATTCTTGGCGCGACACTGGGGGCGCGAGGAGGGTGGGCAGGTCGTCCTGCGCGGCGATCCGGCCCACAAGGTCGTCAATCCGGTGCTCTACCGCTACGAGGAGGTGCGCGCCTGCTGGCAGCAGGTCGCCGCGCCGGTGCTCTGGGTCGACGCCGACGGCTCCGACACGCTGCAGCGGCTGGGCCTCGATGCCGCGCAGCACGCGGAACGCCGCGCCGCCTTCGCGAATCTCAAGTACACCACCATCGAGAACGCGGGCCACATGCTGCACCACGACCAGCCCGAAGCCGTGGCGCGCGTCATCGAAGAGTTCCTGCTCGCCTAGTGGCGCAGTATTTCTCCATCCATCCGACGCACCCGCAGCTGCGGCTGGTCCGCCGCGCGGCCGAGATCGTGCGGCGCGGCGGCCTGATCGCGTATCCGACCGACTCCTGCTATGCGCTCGGCTGCCACCTCGGCGACGCGAAAGCGGTCGAGCGGCTGCGCCGCGTGCGGCGCATGGACGAGCGCCACCACCTGACGCTGATGTGCCGCGACCTCTCGGAGATCTCGGCCTATGCGATCGTCGACGACGCGCGCTTCCGCCTGCTCAAGCGCGCGACGCCGGGCAGCTACACGTTCATCCTGCGCGCGACGCGCGAGGTGCCGCGGCGCCTCGCGCATCCGAAACGCAAGACCATCGGCGTGCGCGTGCCGGCGCACCCGGTGGCGCACTCGCTGCTCGCCGAGCTGGACGAGCCGATGCTTTCGGCCACGCTGCTGCTGCCGGGCGAGAATGTCCCGCCGAGCGACGCGCAGGCGATCCGCGCGACGCTCGAGCACCAGGTCGACCTGATCCTCGACGCCGGCTCCTGCGGCACCGAGCCGAGCACGGTGATCGACCTGACCGGCGACGAGCCGGTGGTGGTGCGCGCCGGCAAAGGCTCGCTCGAGCTCTTCGCGGCCGGCGGCGTCTGACCACGCGCGTCTGATAAAATCGACGAAAGAGATGGACGTCAATTCCCTCGTTCAGACGGTCGCCATCTACGCCCTCCCGGTGCTGTTCGCGATCACGCTGCACGAGGCGGCGCATGGCTACGTCGCGCGCCACTTCGGCGACATGACGGCGCACGCCGAGGGCCGCATCACGCTCAATCCCCTGCGCCACGCCGAGCTCGTCGGCACCGTGCTGGTGCCGCTGCTGATGCTGTACTTCTCGTCCTGGAAGTTCCTCTTCGGCTGGGCGAAGCCGGTGCCGGTGAATTATTCGGCGCTGCGCAATCCGCGGCGCGACATGGCGCTGGTCGCGGCGGCCGGGCCGGCGGCCAACCTGCTGATGCTGCTCGCCTGGGCCGTGGCGCTGAAGCTGGCGGTGACGGCGGCGCCGGGCAAGGCGGCCTTCATGGTCGCGGCGATGGCCGAGGCGGGGGTGACCGTGAACCTGGTGGTGATGGTCATCAACCTGATCCCGATCCTGCCGCTCGACGGCGGCCGCATCGTCATGAGCCTGCTGCCGCGCCAGTCGGCGGTGCAGTATGCGAGGTTCGAGAAATGGAGCGGCCACGCGCTGACCGCGCTGGTGCTGTTCGCGGTGCTCGACAACATGGCGAACGACGGCAAGTTCATCGCTCGCAGCTTCGCCCCCCTCGGCGACCTCGCGCAGCACCTGGTCCGCTCGATCGTGTTCGGCTAGGCGCATGTACGAAACCCGCGTCCTGTCCGGCATGCGGCCGACGGGCAGCCTGCATCTCGGCCACTACCACGGCGTCCTGAAGAACTGGGTAAGGCTGCAGGCCGAATACCCATGCCTCTTCTTCGTCGCCGACTGGCACGCGCTTACGACCGACTACGCGAGCCCGGGTGACATTCCGAAGAATACCTGGGACATGGTGATCGACTGGCTCGCCGCCGGCGTCGACCCGAATGCCGCGATCCTGTTCATCCAGTCGCAGGTGGTCGAGCACGCCGAGCTGCACCTGCTGCTGTCGATGATGACGCCGCTCGGCTGGCTCGAGCGCGTGCCGACCTACAAGGACCAGCAGGAGAAGCTCACCGACAAGGACCTGTCGACCTACGGCTTTCTCGGCTACCCGCTGCTGCAATCGGCCGACATCCTGGTCTATCGCGCGAAGTACGTGCCGGTGGGCGAGGACCAGGTGCCGCACCTCGAGTTCAGCCGCGAGGTGGCGCGGCGCTTCAACCACCTCTACGGCCGCGAGCCCGGATTCGAGGAAAAGGCGAAGGCCGCGGTGAAGAAGCTGGGCAGCAAGAAGGCGCGCCTGTTCAACGACCTGCGCACCAAGTTCCTCGAGAACGGCGATGCCGAGTCGCTCAAGCGCGCGCAGGCGCTGCTCGACGAGCAGCAGAACATGCCGCGCGGCGACCGCGAGCGCCTCTACGGCTGGCTCGAAGGCGGCGGCAAGAAGATCCTGGTCGAGCCCGAGGCGTTGCTGACCGAGGCCTCCAAGATGCCTGGCCTCGACGGGCAGAAGATGTCGAAGTCCTACGGCAACACCATCTCGCTGCGCGAGGAGCCCGAATCGGTGGCGAAGAAGATCAAGACCATGCCGACCGATCCCGCCCGGGTGAAGCGCACCGACCCCGGCAACCCCGAGAAGTGTCCGGTATGGGAGCTGCACAAGGTCTATTCCGACGAGGAGCGCAGGAAGTGGGTGGTGAAGGGCTGCACCACGGCCAGCATCGGCTGCCTGGAGTGCAAGCAGCCGGTGATCGAGGCGATCAATGCCGAGCTCGCGCCGATGCGCGAGCGCGCGCAGGCTTACCTCGACGATCCCACGCTGGTGAAGAACATCGCCGCCGACGGCTGCGAGAAGGCGAAGCGCCTCGCGGCCGAGACGATGCGCGAGGTGCGCGAAGCGATGGGGCTGATCTACACGTGATGGCCGCCAAGGTCTACGGCGAGCCGGTCATCGAGCTGCCGCACGACCTCTATATTCCGCCCGACGCGCTGGAGATCGTGCTTGAGGCCTTCGAGGGCCCGCTCGACCTGCTGCTTTACCTGATCCGCAAGGAGAACCTCGACGTCCTGGACATCCCGATGGCGCCGCTCACGCGCCAGTACCTGGAGTACGTCGAGGCGATGCGCTCGAAGAACCTGGAGCTCGCCGCCGAGTACCTGGTGATGGCGGCGATGCTGATGGAGATCAAGTCGCGCCTGCTGCTGCCGCGGCCGCCGTCGGCCGCGGCGATGGAGGAGGATCCGCGCGCCGAGCTGGTGCGGCGGCTGCTCGAGTACGAGCAGATGAAGAAGGCGGCGCAGAAGCTCGACGAGCTGCCCCAGCTCGGCCGCGACGTGGTCGCCATCTCGGTGTGGATCGAGAAGACGGTGAGCGAGCAGCTGCCCGACGTGCACGCGCAGGATCTCGCCGAGGCCTGGCGCGGACTGCTCTACCGCGCGCGCATGTCCAGGCACCACCACATCTCCCGCGAGGAGCTGTCGGTGCGGGCCCACATGAGCGGCATCCTGCGCGTGCTGCGCGAGCGCCGCGTGCTGGAATTCAGCGAGCTGTTCGATCCTGCACGCGGCGTGCCGGTCCTGGTGGTGACCTTCCTCGCCCTGCTCGAGCTCGCCCGCGAGCTGCTGGTCGAGATCACACAATCGGAATGCTTCGCGCCGATTTACGTAAAATTGGGCCATGCACAGCCCGGCTGACGCGAAGCGCATCCTCGAAGCCGCGCTGCTCACCGCGCCCGAGCCCCTCGCGGTCGGCGACCTGAAGCGCCTGTTCGACGAGGACCTCGGCGCCGAGCTCCTCAAGAAGCTGCTCGCCGAGCTGAAGGAGGAGTGGAGCGGCCGCGCCGTGGAGCTGGTGCAGCTCGCGAGCGGCTGGCGCTTCCAGACCCGCGCCGAGTTCCGTCCCTACGTCGAGCGCCTGTTCCCGGAAAAGCCGCCGCGCTACTCGCGCGCGGTGATGGAGACCCTCGCCATCATCGCCTACCGCCAGCCGGTCACCCGCGGCGACATCGAGGACATCCGCGGCGTCACCGTCTCGACGCAGATCGTGCAGTCCCTCGAAGCGCGCGGCTGGATCGACGTCGTCGGCCATCGCGAGACCCCCGGCCGGCCCGCGCTCTACGCCACCACCAGGAAATTCCTCGACGACCTCGGCCTGCGCACGCTCGAAGAGCTGCCGCCGCTCGAGGAGATAGCGCAGACTCTCCAGCTTGAGCCCGCACCGGCCCCCGCCGCCGAAACGCCCGTTGCTGAGGGCGAAGAAGCCGGCCCCGAGCCCGAAGCCGAGCGCGCCACCGGCACCGGCGGCTGACCCGCGCGGAGAGCGGCTGCAGAAGCTGCTCGCCGCGGCAGGTTTTGGCTCGCGCCGGGAGATCGAGACCTGGATCGAGGCCGGTCGCGTCGGGATCGCGGGGAGGACCGCGAAGCTCGGCGATCGCGGGCTGCCGTCCGATTCGATCACCCTGGATGGAAAAACCCTAACGCTTTCAGCGGCTTCGAAGGCGAGAGTGCTCGTCTATAACAAGCCGGTCGGCGAGCTCGTTACCCGCAGCGACCCGCAAGGCCGGCCCACGGTGTTCGGCAAGCTTCCTCCCGGCCGCTGGGTGGCCGTCGGTCGCCTCGACTTCAATACGTCGGGCCTGCTCTTGCTGACGGATTCGGGCGAGCTCGCCAATCGTCTCATGCACCCTCGCTACGAGCTTGAGCGCGAGTACCAGGTCAGGGTGCAGGGAAATCCCGACCTTGAAATACTGCGCCGGGGAGTCCAGCTTGAAGATGGATTGGCC
>Ga0335084_10005947_pt1 | contig 12097 bp, 17 predicted proteins | sample Lox_Sample_44_FD_206721 | JGI IMG/M metagenome (GOLD analysis project Ga0335084, IMG submission 206721) | Soil microbial communities from Loxahatchee National Wildlife Refuge, Florida, United States - Lox_Sample_4.4 | ecosystem: Environmental > Terrestrial > Soil > Wetlands | place: USA...
GAACAGGTCCTTGTACACCTGTCTGAAGCTCGCATTGCACAGCGCGGGGAGAACGTTGCTAAGGTTGACGATCAGCTTGGTCCATCGCGCCCCGCGGATGTTCGACGTGATGGCGGTCGGCACCGCCTTGTCGAGCGCGCGCCGAACCCGATCGACGAGCTCGTCGTTCTCGCCGTTCAACCTGCCGATCAGCAGGCCTTCCGATTGCATGAGCACGACTTGGCCGGGTACGAGGTACTGCGCGTGCAGCGAGACGACGCCGCTCACGAGCTGGTCGGCAGGCACGATGGTGGCGGCCAATTCCTCGCTGCGCAGGCCATTCTGAAGCACCACGACCGGGACGCCTTTGAGCATGGCAGCGTTCTCGCGCAGCGCCGTCACGACATCCTGCGTCTTGACCGTCAGGAGCGCGAGATCGGGCTTCGCACTCAGCCGCACCTCCGCGTGCGGGGTCGCGTTGAACCCCCCGAGCACGCCTTCGACGTTCAGGCCGGCCGCGCGGATCGCGGCGACGTGCGCCGTTCGGCCGACGAGCACGACGTCCTCCCCGGCGCGCCAGAGCAGGCTGCCGAGCACGCTTCCGACTGCACCAGCGCCGATGATTGCGATCCGCATCCTGCAGTCCCGGGGCAGCCGGTCAGGGGGGAGGCCCCGAGGCGAGCGGAGGCTCGGCCATCGACGCCGCATCCCCGGACAGGAGTTCGCGCAAGACCCCGCGCATCCGCTCCCAGTGAGTGCCCTTCCAGTAGACGCGTCGACAGCCCGCGCAGGTCTGGAACTCCTGGTGGCGCTCGGCGACCATGGGCGGCAGCTGACCGAGCACTGCCTCCTTCGCGACGGGCACGAGCGGGACATTGCAGTGGACGCACAGCGTGAACGGCCGCATGCTCGCCGCGAGCCGGAGTCGCTGCACGATCTCCCTCAGCTGCGCCCGTGGCTCGAGCGCATGGACATAGCACCCGTGCGTGACGGTGCGGCACTTGAGGAGCTCGCGGTCGCGCGTAAGGATGATCCGTTCTTCCTGCGCGGCGCGGCAGCGGATCTCCTCATCGGCATAGCCGTTGCCGTAGGCCGTGTCGAAGCCCAGCATGCGCAGCAGTCGCGCGAGCGCCCCCAGCTGCGAGTCGGCGATGAAGCGCGTCGGGGCCGGGGGCGGGGTCCGAAGCCGCGGGAGCGACTCGAGGTCCGCGCCATCGACGGTCGGGAAAACGTCGATCCGGTCGCCATCTTGCACACGATAGGTCAAGTCCACCGCGCGGCCGTTCACCCGGATCAGCTCCACCTCGGTGTGAGGAACGCCGAGGGCCTCGATCGCATTCTTGACCGTCGCCGCCCGCGCACAACGGTACTCGAACTCGCGGCTGCGACGCTGCGGGGCGAGGAAGGCGGTGAGCCCGTCGTGGAAGCCGAACCGCACGACCGCCATGGCAGGGGGCGATGAGCGGGCTTCGCGCTCGTGGAAGCTGCGAACGCCCGATCCCGAGCGAGGCGGTTACAGCCCGAGCATCCGCCCGATCCGGGACAGGTAGTCGCCGAGCTTGAAGGCGTCTTCGTAGAGCGTTTCGCCGACGTCCTCGAGGGTGGACCTGACACCGTGCAGGCGCTCGCGCACGTGCTCCTCTCGCGGCTCCGCCGCGCTCAGCGCGCCGCGGAGGGCCTCGACCTCCTCGCGCAGCGACTCGACGCCAGCGGCGCCGGTGCGCACCTTCGCAAGGTCGCGCTCGAGAGCATCGACGAGCCTCTGCACGTCGTCGAGGTTTACCGGTTGCTTGTCGCGTGGTTCCGTCGGGCGGGTCATGGTCGCGTATCTCCCAGCAGATCTGCCGCAATGTACCTCAAGCGCGGCGCAGTCTCAGCCGTGCCGCTCAGACATGGAAGCCGCGGATGAGCTGGGCGAAAGCGACCTGCTCGCGCGAGGGCTCCGGCGCGAGCCCCTCCTTCAGTCCCATCGCCGCGGCCGATTCCGGGAAGAGCCGATAGGCCGTGTTCATGATTATGTTCGATACCTTCGGTGCCACGGCGTGCACCACCTCGGCGAACATGCCGAGCCGGGTCGCGATCCGCTCCGGCTTCTCGACGATCGCCTGAACGATCAGATCGGCCGCCTCCTCCGGCGTCAGCATCTCGGTGTGATCGTAGATCTTCGTCGGCGCGGTCATCGCGGTCCGGACGAGCGGCATGTGCACCGTCGTGAACGAGATGCCGTCGTCGACGAACTCGGACGCGGCGCAGCGGGTGAACGCGTCCATCGCCGCCTTCGACGCCACATACGCCGCGAAACGTGGCGCGTGGGCGAGGACGCCGATGGAGGAGATGTTGATGACATGCCCGGCCTTCCTCCGCTGCATGGCGGGCAGCAGGCCGAGCGTCACGCGGAGCGCGCCGAAGTAGTTGAGCTGCACGGTGCGCTCGAAATCGTGAAAGCGATCGTAGGAATGCTCGACCGCGCGGCGGATCGAGCGCCCGGCGTTGTTGATCAGGATGTCGACCGGCCCGTGCTCCTCGAGGACCCGCTTGATCATCTCGTCGCAGCGCGCGAAATCCGTCAGATCGCACAGGTAGGCGGCGATCGCGCCACCGGCGCGCCTCGCTTCCTCGGAGGTCTGGTTCAGCCGCTCCTCCTCGCGATCGACGATGACCACCTTCGCGCCGGCCGCGGCGATCTTGAGCGCGGCGGCCTTGCCGATTCCCGCCCCGGCGCCGGTGATCAACACGATCTTCCCCGCGACGGCGCCCTTCAGGCTCCGGTCGGTAAACAGGTCGGGGTCGAGGTGACGCTCCCAGTAGTCCCACAGCTTCCAGGCGTAGTCCTCCAGCAGCGGGACGGCGATTCCGGTGCCGGCGAGGACCTTCTGCGCTTCGCGGCAGTCGAATCGGGTCGGGTAGTCGACGAACTTGAGGATGTCCGGCGGCAGGCGCAAGTCCTTCATCAGCTGCTCGCCGATGCGGCGTATCGGAGGCAGCTGGAGGATGCCGTTGCGCAGCGCCGCGGGGATGAAGCCGAAGATCCGGGGGTTTAGCTTCAGCGCCAGCTGCGGGGCATGTCCCGCGTGGGTGAAGATGTCGAGGATCTCGCCGACCCGGCGCGGCCTGGGGTCGGTGAGATGAAAGCAGCGGCCGTCGAGGCCCTCCTCGTGGGCGATGTGGTCGATCGCGGCCACGACGAAGTCGACCGGCACCACGTTCAGGCGGCCGCCTTCGAGGCCGATCGCCGGCATCCAGGACGGCACCAGTCGCCGCAGCTTCTGGATCGTCTTGAAGAAGTAGTAGGGCCCGTCGATCTTGTCCATCTCGCCGGTCCGCGAATCGCCGACGACAATGCCCGGACGATAGATGCGCCAGGGCCGCAGGCACTCCCGGCGTACGATGCCTTCAGACTCGTGCTTGGTGCGGAAGTACGGATGCTCCAGGTGTTCAGCCTCCTCGAACATGTCCTCGCGGAACACGCCTTCGTACAGGCCGGCAGCGGCGATCGAGCTCGCGAGATGAAGGCAGCCGACTCGCAGCGCCTCGGCGAGGGCGACGGCATTCCGCGTGCCCTGGACGTTGGCGAGCTCCTGCGACTCCGCGCTCGCCTCGAGGCTGTAGACCGCGGCGAGATGAAACATGTGGTCGATGCGGCCGGCCATGCGCTCCAGATCCGCGGCCGACATCCCGAAGCGTGGCTGCGTGACATCGCCGACGACGGCAATCGCCCGACCGGGCCCGACATTCCACCGCGCGAGCAGGGCGGCGACCCGCTCTTGCGTCTGCTCCCGGACCAGGAAGTACACGACGCTCGCCTCGCGCTCGAGCAGCTTTTGCACGAGCCGCGAGCCGATGAAGCCGGTCGCACCGGTCAGAAAATAACGCATTGCAGTCCCCCTGGAGCCACTTCGACCTTGCACCCATTTGCATGCTAGAGCCGTGTTGCGGCGCGATGTTTGACGTAGCGCAAGCCAGCCTGCGCAGCGGGCCGGCGTCTGCGATGCCCTCGCAGCGCCGGCTCTTGAGGAAGGTCAAGCGGACCGAGCGGACCTGCGCAAGCATGGCAGCTGGACACGAGCCGAGGAGCGGACCTGAATGCCCAGGCATGTAGCGCGCATCCACCGGCGGCGATGGTGACCGCGGCTCTCACCCGACTCGCGCTCCTGGCGGGCGATGCGCATCCGGATCTCGCGGATGCGGTGGCTTCGCTGTGCGAGGCCACGCGCGTCCCGGCGTCGATCGCCGCCTTCGCCGACGGCGAGACCCGCATCCGCATCGAAGGCGACGTTGCCGGTGCAGACCTCTGCATCGTACAGCCGACCTCGGCGCCGACGAACGAGCGGCTGATGACCCTCGCCCTCCTCGCCGACGCCGCGCGCGCTGCCGGCGCGGCGCGAATTACCGCGGTCGTGCCCTACTTCGGCTACGCGCGCCAGGACGTGCGCAAGGCGAGTGGCGAGCCGCGTTCAGCACGTCTCGCGTCGCGCCTTCTGGCCGAGGCGGGCATCGACCGGCTCGTGGCGCTCGAGCTGCATTCGCCGGCACTCGAGAGCGCCTTCGACATGCCGCTTGAGCACCTGGAAGCCGACGAGCTGATGCTTCCGGCCATCCGCGGCTGGGCCCTGCCGGATCTGACGATCGTCTCTCCGGACGCCGGCGGGTTAAAGCGCGCGCAGCGCTATGCCGTCGCGCTCGCCGCGCCGCTGGCCGTCGTCGCGAAGACCCGCCCGGGGCCGGATGTCGCGGTGGCGGTCGGCGTCCTCGGCGACGTCCGCGGCCGCTCCTGCCTGATCGTGGACGACATGGCGAGCACCGGCGGGACGATCGCCGGCGCGGCGCATGCGCTGCTCGCCGCCGGGGCGCGAGAGGTGAACGCGCTTTTCGTCCACGCCGTCATGGCGCCGGGCGCACTGGAACGCATTCGCGCCGCGTCCGTCGGCAGGATCGTCACGACCGACAGCATGCCGGTGCGGCCCGATCCGCACCTGGAGGTCGTGTCGGTCGCGCCTCTGCTCGCGCGCACGCTGCTCCGGCTCACCGACGCGGCGCGCGAGCGTCAGCGATAGACGAGCACCGGCAACTTTGTGTGCGCAAGCACCTTCTGCGTGACGCTGCCGAGCAGCAGGGTGGCAAAGTCGCCGCGGCCGTGCGAGGCCATGAAGATCACGTCGCAGCGCTGGCTCCTCGCCGCGGCAACGATCCCCTGATGCGCCGTGGCCGGTCTCGTGATCAGCGTCTTGCACGGAACACCGGCGGCCTTGGCCACCTTCACCACCTCGGCGAGATACTTTTCGCCCTGCTCGTGCGCCCGCTTGTCGAACTCCTTGCGCAGCGTGTTGCCGAGCAGGTAGCCCTCGGAGTAGCTGTACGGTGGAGTGGCGTCGATCGCGTAATACGCGGTGACTCTCGCACCGAGCTCCCGCGCGAGCCTGATTCCGGCTTTCAGGGCCTTGCGTGCCACGGCGGATCCGTCGGTCGGCAGCAGAACATGCTTGAACACTTCTCGCCTCCTCTCTCCGAAAAGGCCGGCGCCCGCCGGCAGCTGTTGTCAGTGGACCAGGACGACGGGAACGTCCGCGAGGTGCAGCACCTTGGTCGCGGTCGATCCCATGACAACGTTCGAGACCGCGGTCATCCCGCGCGTCCCCATGTAGATCATCTGGCAGCCGGATTTGCGCGCGTGCTCCACGATCGTCTGCGCAATCTGGCCGATGAGAATATGCGGGACGTACTTGATCCCTGCCGCGTCGAGCAGGCGCCGGGCGGTGGCGAGCATCTTCTCGCCCTCCTCCTGGTAGTAGCGCTCGACCGTCTGCCGGCTCACGACGACGTCCGAGAACCCGACCAGCGGCACCGGCAGGTGCACCGCGAGCAGCTCGACCGCAGGTGGCTCCTTGTACCATCCGGCGGTCTCGATCAGCTTGCGCGCGGCACGCGCCGCGCTCTCGGAGCCGTCAACGGCCAGAAGGATCTTCAGCATCTCCGTCCCCCGCAGGTGTCGGTGCGGTCAGTGAGCGACCTCACGCCAGCTTTGCCCATCCGGCCATCGTCGCGAAAGCTCAAGGCGGCGCGCCGCGGTCCACGCCCCACCGCAGCGCGAGCGTCCCGTCAGGCTGCAAGTCTACCCGGGTTGCGAGCGCACGGCCTTCACGGCTCAGCAGCTCCGCGAGCCAGCGCGCATCCTCGCGCCGCGCGCGGTTGGCGCGAAAGTGCCGGATCTGCATCGGCGTCAGCGTGAGCCGCACGAGCCGCCCGGTGCCGGCGTCGACGACCGGCAAATACATGAGCGCCAGGTCGGGACGGAACGACTCGTGTCCGCGGATGCCCTCGTAGTCGTTCAGGAAATCGCCGCAGCCGTAGAGGATGGGCCGGTCGCGGTACACCTCGATCCCCCTGGGATGATGCGACGAGTGGCCGTGCACCACATCCACTCCGGCATCGATTAGCGCGTGCGCGAAGCCGCGCTCGGCGGACCGGACCGCATAACCCCAGTTTCCGCCCCAATGGATCGACAGCACCACGATGTCGCCGGCCCGCTTGGCTGCACCGACCTCGGCGGCGATCCGCTGCACCGTCCGCCCGGAGAGATCGCTCAGGAAGTTCACGCCCGCGCGGGCCTCGCCGGCGGCCCACTCCGGCGGGACGCCGGAGCTCTCCATCGCGAATCCGAAGACGAGCACCCGGCCGTTGCCCGGCAGATCGATCGCCGCCGGCGAGGCCGCTTCGGCCTGGTTGCGCCCCGCGCCCGCGGTGCGCAGCCCGGCGCCGCGCAGCGTGTCGAGCGTCTCCGCCAACCCGCGGTGGCCCCAGTCGAGAACGTGATTGTTCGCGAGCACGCAGCAATCGATCTTCGCCGCGAGGAGGCAGCGGACGTTCGCCGGATTCATCCGGTAGTTGATGCCTTTCCCGGGCCAGGGATCCTCGGCGGTGGTCACCGCGGTCTCGAGGTTGATGATCCGCGCGTCGGGCCGCACGCGCTCGAGCTCGGCGAGCGCGTCACCCCAGACGTAGGCGAACTCGGCCGGCCGCTCGATCCTCCCGGTCGCCTGCTCGGCGATCTCGACGTAGCCAAGGGCGGACCGCACGTAGGGTTCGTAGAGGTGCGGCTCGCTCGGATGGAGGAGGATCTGGTCGATACCGCGGCCGGTCATGACGTCCCCGCAGAGAAAGAGCGTCGCGGGCGTCGTTTTCGGGGTCGGGGAGGATTGCATCCCTTGACGTCAATCAAATGACGGGCAGCCGTCTAGCCTATTGTGGCTCGTAACCGCTTTCGACGAGACCCCAGGAAATGACCCAGCCCATCCCCGAGACGACTCCCGACTACGACCGGACGCGGGTGATCGAGCGCCCGGACGGTTTCTACTGGCAGCAGAAGGACGGCGCGAGGGACTACGGACCGTTCGCGACACTGCTCGAGGCGGTGCAGGACATGCAGTACAGCGACGAGTCGTCCTCCTACGAGCCCGGCGAGACGGTCGAGGAGGCGGAGGCCGAGATCGGGATCTCGGAGTGGACCGATCCCGACACCGGACTCCCCGCGGAGGAAGGCCCGACGCGCACGGAGGAACACTGATCCTGGGAGCGCCCATCGCCCGGGCGGAATCGGCATGATCGAACCCCAGGTGCATGTTGCGTACGCCCATCGCGGCGCCGGCGTCCTCTGCGCCGCCTTCTGGTTCGCGCAGGGCGACAGCGTCTACGGCTGGTTCACCGGCGCCCGGGCCCACGAGCACCCGGCGGGCTTCTTCATGCTCGAACGCTACTACTCCACGCGCGAGGCGGTCTGCTACCGGTCGGTCGAGGACGACGTGTACGGGTCGTGGGTCGCCGCGTCGACCGCCGGTGAAAAGAAGGTCGATCCCCCGGTGCCCGTCCCCGAGGTGCTTTGCCACGAGCTCGAGCGCCTGCAGGATGCGTTCGTCCGCGAGTGGCTCTTCTTCGACGAGGATCCCGCGCACGAGGCGGCGGCGCTGCGCGCCCGGGAGCTCCCGGTCCTCGCGGTCAACCTCCGGCCCGGCAAGCTCGGCAAGCTCGCAACCGGCGCGCCGGTCTGGACCTATACCTCGCCCGGGGCGGATATGCACCCCCTGGGGTTCCTCTCGAAGCGCTGGCCGCTCGACTACGTGCCCGACTGATCCGGGCGAGCGCCACTGAATATCGGTCCGACCCGAAGGCCAAGCCAAATGCGCTCCATCAGGCAGTACGTCAGGGAAAACGTCTTCGGCCGCTGCGGCCAGGCGGTGAGCCGTCTGGCGGCGAGCGAACTCATCCCGCGGCCCGAGATGCCGACGAGCGAGGCCGAGGTGCACGAGTGGTGGCTCGTCTCGCCCGAGCTCGCCGCGAAACTGCGCGCGGCGCGCAACCCCGTTCTCCAGTTCTGCGAGCTGCACATGTGGGGTCGGGAGGCCACGGGTACCGCGCTCGAGGACGACGAGGATTTGCTGGCGGCCATCGGGCCAGCCCCGGCAAAGCGCGCGCCGACGCGCAGGCCCCCGCGACCGAGCGCCGGTCGCAGACGTCGCTGACCGGCGCTCGAGCCCGGAGCACACCTTTCAGGAGACGCCGGATGAACGGACTCGCCAATGTGCTGCTCGGACTCGGCGTCATCATCCTCGCCCTCGACCTGCTCGTGCTCCGGCTGGTGCTGCGGAAGCGGCCCGGACACCGTTTGATCGTCGCCGGCACGGCTTGTCTCGTCGCGGCCCTGCTCCTGCTCTGGTTTCTGCCGCCCGGCCCGGCACACTGACCGCGGCGCCGCTCCGCTCTCAGCGGGCCGCGTTCCCGCGCTCGAGGCTGCGCGCGTGCAGCTGCGCGATGCTCTCCACCACGCGCGCGACCTCCCGATCCGGCAGCGGCGGGCGGCAGCGCGTCCGATTCCAGGCGAGGAGCAGTTCGACCGCAACCTCCGGATCGACCCCGTGCCAGAGGAGGTGCCCCGTCAGCGACGCGAGGGTGCCGTTGCGCTCGCCTTCGGGCACGCCTTCGCGTGCGAGCCGCCGCCAGTGCTCGATCGGATGGCCGGTACGGCGTTCGGCGCGCGGACTCTCGTGCAGCCATGGCGGCAGCGGCGCAAGCGGCGCCTCCTCCGGCCCGCGTCCCGGCGCCCACGCGTAACGGCGACCGCTCGGATGGATCGACGGCGGGGCGACGACGCATCCTCCGTCGCCCCGCAGGTCGATCCCGGGAGCGGCGCCCACGCGGTTCGGTACCGTCGGCCCCGGATGCGCGAAGTACAGATGCCGGCCGCCTCCGCCCGTCGCCGACTCGATCGTGAGCGGGAGCGCACCGTGCTCGACCTCGAGCCCGGCGACGCTTTCGAGGCCGCCATGCCGCGGATCGACGTCCACGACCACGAGCCCCGACCTGCGCCCGGTGACGATGCCGACGTTCGCGTCCGGCCAGCGCCGGAACCAGGCGTCGATCTCGCCGGCCCCTGCGGTACGCTCCTGGAATTCGAGCCACGCCACGAGCGGCCGCTTCCCGCCGGGCTCGACCGGGATGACCGACCAGCCCCGCGCAGCATAGCCCCGCGCCGCGGCGTGAATGCGTCCCGGCATCAGGCGGGCATCGCGTGGATCATCGCCTTGAACTTCCGCCACTCGGTCGCCGCCCAGATCTCGGAATGCGCGCGGCCGTGCGTGCGAATCAGGGTCGAGACCTTGGCGGCGGTGTCGTTGTCCGGCGCTTCGAACACGTCGACGTAGTCGTACGGGCCGAGGACGGCGTAGCTCGAGAGCCACTTAACGTGCGGACATTGCTCGGCGATCGCGTCAGCCGCGCTCTTCTCGAGCGCCTCGAGCGAGTGCGGGCCGCGCAGGACCTCCGGGTCCACCCGGGTGAGCATCACGAATGTCGCCATGGCAACCTCCGGAAATGATCGACGCTCGTCCACGCTACGCCGGCGCTACCGGGCTGTGTTGACTGGTATCAAGCAAGCGCCGGCCCGCCCGGCCCGGTACGATTGCGGCCCATGACCAAGAGCGGGCCGCGGACGAAGCGCAATCGAGGCGCCCGAAAAGACACCGTCCGGCGGTCTGGTGCCGCCCGCCCGCGCCGCACGTCGAGACCCCTGGTCGCCCGACCGGAACGATCCGCTCCGAAGCCCGACGGAGGCCTGACCCGGCCGCAGATCCGGGCGAAGGTGACCGCGATCCTGCGTCGCTTCGTTCCGGATTTCGATCCGAAGGCCGTCACGCCCGACGCGAGCCTGAGGCAGGCGCTCGCGGCGGACTCGATGGACGTGCTGAACCTCGTCGTGGCGATCCACGACGAACTCGGCGTCGACATCCCCGAGGCGGACTACGCGAAGATCGACACCCTCGACGGCTGCCTTGATTATCTTGCCGCGGCGCTCGCGGCACGCCAACACAGGCCCGCCGACGCTCGCTAACAGCACCGCGCCGGCGGCTGCCGGCGCGGGGGGCGCACGCTCACTTGACCGTCAGCTTCTTCGCCGCCGACGTGGTCTTCTTCGGCAGGGTGAGCTCGAGGATTCCGTCGGCGTACTTCGCCGTCGCCTCGGCCTGGTCGACGTCGGTGCCGAGCGAGAAGCTGCGGAGCATCGAGCCGTAGTAGCGCTCGCTCCGGATGACCTTGCCCTTCTCCTCGACCTTCTTCTCGCGCTTCGACTCGGCGGAGATCGTGACGACGTTGGCGTCGATCTGCACGTCGATGTCTTCCTTCTTCACGCCCGGGATCTCGGCCTTCACGACGTAGGACCTGTCGTTCTCCTCGACGTCGACCTTGATCTCCGGCGCCGCAGCTTCGCCCTCCCAGCGCACCGGCCGCCACATGCGCCGGAATACGTCCTCGAACGCGTCGCTGAACGGATCGAAACGGGTGATGTTCGCCATGATCGAATCTCCTCTTTTTTGCGATCTAATCGCATAGAAACTGTACGCCTGCCCTCGTAGAAGCAGTTGATCGGGATCAACTCGAGGCGATGCTTACAAGCGCGAAATGATGGGGTCATGCCCTGGGACGAAGACCGTTACCCCGCGTCGATGAGCCACCTGCCGGAGCGGGTGCGGCGCAAGGCGATCGAGATCGCGAACGCGCTCCTCGAGGAGGGCTACGATGAGGGCAAGGCGATCCGCATCGCGATCGCGAAGGCGAAGGAATGGGCGGGGCGCCACGACCCCGACCCCGAGCGATGACGGCCCGCTGGGAGCACTTCCCGCACGGTGCCGACGTGGGCGTGCGCGGCTTCGGGTCGACCAAGGCGGAAAGCTTCGAGCAGGCGGCGCTCGCCCTTTCGGCGGTCATCACCGATCCCGCCGGCGTCGCACCGCGCGAGGCGGTCATGGTGCGATGCGAAGCGCCCGACGACGAGCTGCTGCTCGCGGAATGGCTCAATAGCCTGATCTATGAGATGGCCACCCGGAAGATGCTCTTCGGCCGCTTCTCGGTCCGGTTCGACGGACCGGTCCTCCTCGGGCAGGCGTGGGGCGAACCGGTGGACGCGGTGCGCCACGCGCCGGCGGTCGAGATCAAGGGCGCGACCTATACCACGCTGCGCGTCGCGCGCGATGACGGCGGCTGGGTCGCGCAAACCGTGGTGGACGTCTAGGTCATGGACCTCAGTCGCTTCGTCCGTCACTCCGACTACGAGTGGGAGATCGCCCCGCACGGCGCGATGCGCGTCCCCGCGGTGATCTACGCGAGCGAGGCGCTGATCCGCAGCATGGACGACAAGGTGTACGAGCAGGCGGTCAACGTCGCGACGCTGCCGGGCATCGTCAAGGCGTCCTATGCCATGCCCGATGCGCACTGGGGGTACGGTTTTCCGATCGGCGGCGTCGCGGCGTTCGATCCCGACGAGGGCGGCGTCGTCTCGGCCGGCGGCGTCGGCTTCGACATCTCCTGCGGCGTGCGCTGCCTGCACACCGGTCTCGCGCGCGCGGACATCCTCGCGGCGCAGAAGACGCTCGCCGACATGCTCTACTACCGGATCCCGGCGGGCGTGGGCAGCACCGGCACGATCCGCCTCGGCGCCGAGGAGATGGACGCCATGCTCGCCGGCGGCGCGAAGTGGGCCGTCGATCGCGGCTGGGGCGAGCCGGCCGACCTCGAGCGCATCGAGGAGCGCGGGCAGATGAAGCATGCGAAGCCGGGGAACGTGTCGCCGCAG
>Ga0335084_10005948_pt1 | contig 12097 bp, 10 predicted proteins | sample Lox_Sample_44_FD_206721 | JGI IMG/M metagenome (GOLD analysis project Ga0335084, IMG submission 206721) | Soil microbial communities from Loxahatchee National Wildlife Refuge, Florida, United States - Lox_Sample_4.4 | ecosystem: Environmental > Terrestrial > Soil > Wetlands | place: USA...
GCCGGTCGAGCACGGGCGCGGCGTCGTCGGCCGCGCCGTAGCGCTGCACCTGGCCCAGCCGGGACACCGGCACGTAGAGCTTGTCGCCCTTGTCGTAGAGCAGGAGCAGGAACTCCTGCTCGCCGCCCAGCAGCGAGATGCGAGTCAGTCCGCCGAAGCGGCCGATGCCGTGCTCGGCGTGCACCAGGAAGTCGCCTTCCTGGATCTGGGCCAGGCGCTCGACCGCGCTCGACTGGCGCGTGACTCGCGCGACGCGCCGCTGCACGCGCTCGCCGAACACGTTCTGCTCGGTCACCACCACGAGTGAGTCGTCGGGCAGCTCGAAGCCGTCGGCGAGCGGCGAGATCGCCACGTCGATCGCGCCGGGCTCGGGCCAGGCGGGCCATTCCGGCGGCTGCCCCGGGGCGGGCACGTGCACGGGCAGCTCGAGCCCGTAGTCGCGCAGGATGTCGACCAGACGCTCGGCGGCGGCGAGCGTGGGCGTGGTGAGCCGCACGCGGCGCTGGCCTTCGGTCCAGGCGGTGAGTCGCTGGGTCAGCGGCTCGAGCGCGCGCCCGCTGCCGCGCTGCTCCTCGATCTCGCGCCGCAGCTCGCGGTGGTCGGCGCCGCGCGCGTCGACGACCTCTTCGTCGGCCGTCGGATCCACGATGCCGATCGGGTCGAGCAACACCGGGCGGTGTTGCAGCACTCGCTTCCAGGCGCTCTCGTCGGTCACCCACAGCGCGAGCGGGTCGCACACCACGCGGTCCTGCGCGGCGGCGTGCTCGTGGCCCGTGAACACCTCGCCGATGAACGAAAGCGCGCGCGCCTTGCCCGCATCGGGATCGTCGACCACGATGCGCGTCGCCGGCGGGAGATAGTCGAAGACCGTCTCCATCTCGTCGTGCAGCAGCGCCTCCAGGTTCTCCACGCCCGGCGGCATGGCGCGGCGCGCGAATGCCTCGGTCACGGCGTAGATCTGCGACTCGGGCAGGCGCTTCTCGCGCCCCATGCGCCGCACCTCCTGGATCAGTGAGTCGCGGTCGCTGGGCAGGCGGTAGGAGCGCGGCGGGATCGCGACCACGCGCTCGAGCTCGCCGAGCGAGCGCTGGGTCGCGGGGTCGAACGTGCGGATCGAGCCGATCGCGTCGAAGTCGAACTCGATGCGCACCGGCCGCTCGAGCTGCGGCGGGAAGAGATCGACGATCCCGCCCCGCGCGCCGACCTCGCCTCGCTCCTCCACGAGGCTGGTGCGGTGGTAGCCGGCCTGCGCGAGCACGTCGACCAGCGCGTCGCGGTCGACCGAGAGCCCGCGCTCCAGGTGAGTCACACGCGCCCGCAGCTCGGAGCGCGAGGGCGTGCGCCGCAGCAGCGCCGACCACGACGACACCACCGTGAGCGGCGTGTCGGGGCCGGCCGAGAGCCACGCGTACAAGAGGCTCATGCGCCGCGCCTCGACCTCGGGGTGGGCCGAGAAGCGGTCGTAGGGCGGCACGTCGTAGCGCGGGAAGAGCCGCACGTCGGTGCCCGGCGCGAGCGCGCGCAGCGCCGCGGCGAAGCGCTCGGCGCGCGTGGTCGTGGGCGAGATCACGAGCAGCGGTCCCGGGAACGCGCCGCGCAGGCGCGCGGCGAGGTAGGCCCCGCCCGAGCCGCGGATGCGGCCGATGCGCAGCGTCCGCGCCCCGGAGAGGGCGCGCTCGATCAAGTCTTGGCTCTTCATCTTCGGGTAGTTAAACGCGAAAAGGCCCGCCCCCCGGACGAGCGGGGGGTGGGTCGGGCCCCTATTCGGGCGCGGAGTATAGGGAAGTTCCGCGGTTGGGCAGCGCGGAAGCCCCGGCTATAATGCGCGCCCCTCAGACGGCTGGAGCATCGGTAGGGTGCCCATTCGAGTAGCCGGAGCATGGGTAGGGTGCCCATGCGACGATAAGGTGTTGTGATGAGCCTCGAACTGATCGGGCGCAAGCTCGGCATGACCCAGATCTTCAACGACTCCGGCGATCGCGTGCCCGTCACGGTGATCGAGGTCGGGCCGTGCACGGTGGTGCAGAAGAAGTCGGACGAGACCGACGGCTACTCGGCGCTGCAGCTCGGCTTCGCCGACAAGAAGAAGAAGCACACGCCCAGGGCCATGCAGGGTCACTTCACTAAGGCCAAGACCGAGCCCAAGCGCGTGCTGGCCGAGGTGCCCGTCGACGCCCAGCAGCTGGCGTCGTACGAGGTCGGCCAGCAGGTGACTTGCGAGGGCTACAAGGCGGGCGAGTTCGTCGACGTGATCGGCACCAGCAAGGGCCGCGGCTTCACCGGCGTGGTCAAGCGCCACGGCTTCCCCACGCGCAGTGACTCGCACGGCAACCACGAATCGTTCCGCCACGGCGGCGCGGTCTCGTCGGGTACGTTCCCCGGCCGCATCAAGAAGGGCCTGCGCATGGCGGGTCACTCGGGCAACTCGCGCGTGACTCAGCTGAACTTGCGCGTCGAGCGGGTCGAGCTCGAGAAGAACCTGGTGTACGTGCGCGGCGCGATTCCGGGCTGCGCCGACGGGTTCGTGCGCATCCGCCCGACCGTGAAGGTCTAGCGCCGACGGCGCGCTACGACCGCAAGGACGCCTTCTACCGCCGCGCGAAAGACGAAGGCCGCCGCTCGCGCGCCGCGTTCAAGCTCGAGGACCTCTTGCGACGCGCGCCGCCGCTGGCGCGCAACTCGGCCGTGCTCGACCTGGGCTGCTGGCCCGGTGGCTGGCTCGAGGTGCTCGCGCAGCGCGTCGGGCCCGAGGGCCGGATCGTCGGCGTGGACCTGGAGGAGACCCCGGCGCTCGCGGCGCCGCAGGTCACGGTGCTCACCGCCGACTTCACGGCGCCCGAGGCGCTGGAGACGCTGCGCGCCGCGCTCGGCCGGCCCGCCGACGCCGTCTTGTGCGACGCCGCCCCCAAGCTGACGGGCGTGCGCGACGTGGACCTGGCCGCGATCGAGGAGCTCTACCAGGCGGCGCTCGGCCTGGCCGAGTCACTCCTCGGGCCGCGCGGCTTCCTGGTCGTGAAGGGCTTCCCCGGCCAGGAGAGCGACCTGTTCCGCAAGGAGCTCCGGCGCAAGTTCGCGTCGGTGACGGAGGTGCGACCGGAGGGGAAACGCACCACCTCGAAAGAGTTCTACTGGGTGTGCCACACGCGCCGCCCGTGAGTTCCGCCTAAAGTGAACGGCCTCCGCTCTCCGATGCGCGCGTCAGTCATTGCTGCCATCGGGGGGAGGAGTCATGACTTTGGGTCGTCGGGTTGCGGTTCTTCTGGTCGCCATCGCCAGCTTCGCGCTCTCGGAGCTCGCGCGCGCGGATGCGATCGCGGTCGACTACTGGGTGAGCCGCAAGGACTTCAAGAAGACCCTGGCCAGCGACTCACTCGACTTCCAGCTCTACAGCGACGCGGCGTGCACGGTCCCGCTGGACGAGGTCACGCTCGACGCGAACGATCCCAACGTCAGCTACGTCCAGGACAAGCTCTCGAAGCCCAAGAAGGGCGTCTCGCCGGCGAAGTCACTGCGCATCCACGCGCTGCTCGACGTGACGCTGACCGAGACCGCGCCCTACCTGAAGGTCGTGGGAAACGGCATCACTCCGACGGGCGGTGACTGCCAGATCCAGCCGATGTCTCACGCAGGTGAGTCCGGCCCGCCCGGCCCCCAGGGCGATCCCGGCCCGCAGGGCGACCCGGGCGCGCAGGGTCCCGCGGGCGCTGCCGGCGCCGCGGGCGCGGCGGGTGCGCAAGGTCCGCAGGGTGACCCGGGCCCGCAGGGACCGCAGGGCGCGCCGGGTCCGCAGGGCGCGACGGGCGCGACCGGCGCGCAGGGTGCGCAGGGTGACCCGGGCCCGCAGGGTCCGCAGGGCGCCGCCGGTCCACAGGGCGCGACCGGCGCGACGGGTGCCACGGGCGCGACGGGTGCCACGGGTGCGACGGGCGCACAGGGCCCGCAAGGTGACCCGGGTCCGCAGGGCGCGCCGGGTGCCCAGGGTCCGCAGGGTGCAACGGGCGCGACGGGCGCGACGGGCGCGCAGGGTCCGCAGGGCGACCCCGGCCCGCAGGGTGCTCCGGGCGCTGCCGGTGCGCAGGGTCCGCAGGGCGATCCCGGCCCGCAAGGTGTCCCCGGTGCTCCCGGCCTCCCGGGCGCGCCAGGCGCGAATGGTGCGCAGGGTCCGCAGGGTGACCCCGGTCCGCAGGGCATTCAGGGTGTCCAGGGTGACCCCGGTCCGCAGGGCATTCAGGGTGTCCAGGGTGACCCCGGCCCGCAGGGTGACCCGGGACCGAGCAACCTGATCCTCGGCGGCGGCAGCCGGAACTCGGCCATCGGGAACGGCAGCAACAACTGGATCCCGCTCTACGAGGGTGTGCTCCAGACGACGGAGCTTCCTGCGCAGCAAGTGCTGCCGATCGCGGGCACGATCTCGAGCTTCTACGTGCGACTGAGTGGCTCGCCGAGCGCTGGCCGTTCCTACGCGTTCACGGTGCGCATCAACGGGGCAGACACTGCGGTGACCTGCACGATCGCCGACACGAACTCGACCTGCTCGGACACGACTCACTCCGTCGCCGTCTCGGCGGGCGCGCTGATCGCCATCCACGCGGTGGGCACGGGCAATCCGACCGGGCGCACGATGGTCTGGAGCGCGGTCTTCTCGCAGTAACCGGTCAGGGCCGGAGCCACGCGAAGCCCGCGCGCAGCGCCTCGTGGCCGCCGCGCTCGAGGATCTCGCCGTGCGCCACGCTCACGCGGTCGAAGTCCCAGGCCAGGATGCGGTCGATCGATGCGCGCATCGCGCTCGCGTCTCTCATGATGGCCAGGCGGAAGATGCGCGAGGGGCCGAAGCGCCCGTAGGCCCCGTTCACGCGCATGAGCCAGCGCGTCAGGGGATTCCCGGACGCGCGCACGTTGAAGCACAGGTCGAGACACAGGAGCGTCCGGCTCGCGCGGTGCAGGAACACGACCTCGTTCAAGCGCGGCGCTCCGCGCGTGGCGATCTGTTCCAGGTCGGCCGCCCAGAGCGCGGGCGCCGCGTCGCCGAGCACCTCGTCGACGCGCACGTCGCCGAGCTTCTCGCGCAGCCCCGGGGCGGCGTACACGGGCGCCTGCGGCCAGGCGGCCAGGTTGTCGGCCAGGAACAGGTGGTGCAGCAGGTTCGGCGCCACCAGCGCGCGCACCGGACCCAGTGAGTCGATCTGGCGCCGCACCGGATCGGACAGCGGGCCGGGGGCGTGGACGAGGACGCCGCCGCCGGTGAGTCGCACCAGCACGCAGCGGGTCCCGAGCTCGACCCCGCCGGGCATGGCGAAGCGGTGGTCGATCGCGATCAGGTCGCGGTGCAGCTCGCGGATGCGCGGCTCGTCCATGGGGCCGTTAGCCTAGGCGTAGAATCTCGCGCATGGAAGAGCGCGAGATCGAGCTTTCGTCCGGGAAGACACACGTGCAGATCGCCGGGTCGGGCCAGCCATTCGTGTGGACGCACGGCTTCACGTCGTCGATCGCGGGCGAGGACGCGCTGGGCATGGACGCCCTGTTCCGCGACCTGCCCGGCACGCGGGTCGTGCGCTACGACGCGCGCGGCCACGGCCGCTCGGCGCCGGCGCGCGACGTCGCGGCGGGCGCCTGGTCCGCGCTCGCGAGCGACTTGCTCGAGCTCTCGGGGGCGCTCGGGCTCGAGCGCCCGGTCGCGGGCGGCGCCTCGATGGGCACGGCGACGACGCTGCACGCCGCGGTGCGCGCGCCCGGCGCGTTCCAAGCGCTCGTGCTCGTGGTGCCGCCCACGGCCTGGGAGACGCGCAAGGCGCAGGCGGACTTGTATCTCGCGGGCGCCGGGCTGGTCGAGGCGCGCGGCGTCGAAGCCTACGTCGAGATCACGCGCAAGGCGCTGCAGAGCCGCCTCATGCCCGGACTCACTCCCGAGCTGCAGGAGCGCATACTGGCGGACATGCGCGCCAGGAAGGCGGAGGATCTGGCGCGCATGCTGCGCGGCGCCGCCGCGAGTGACTTACCCGACCCGGCCGCGCTGCGCGGGCTCGGCATGCCGGTGCTGGTGCTCGCGATCGAGGGCGATGCCGGTCACCCGCTCTCCACCGCCGAGCGCCTGGTCGAGCTTTTGCCGAACGCCGAGCTGCGCGTCGTGGCGGACATGGCGGCGCTCGCCTCCGCGCGCGGCGACCTCGCGCGCTTCCTGACCGCGCCCGGCGCGCGCTGGGGCCGCGTACGCGCCGACGAGATCGACGTCTACTCACCCGACCGTTACGCGCGCGGCGCGCCCTACGCCGACTTCGCGCGCCTGCGGCGCGAGCGGCCGGTGCACTGGCAGCCGACCCCGGACGGCGGGGGCTACTGGGCGCTGACTCGCCACGCCGACGTGGCGGAAGTGTCTCGCGACCCGGAGCGCTTCTCGTCGGCGCGCGGCTTCGTGGTGATCGAGGAGCTGTCCGAGGCGCAGCTCGCGATGATGCGCTTCACGTTGCTGGGCATGGATCCGCCCGAGCATCTGCGCTTCCGGCGGCTCCTGCAGGGCTCGTTCACGCCTCGGCTGGTGGCGGGCCTCGAGCCGCGCGTGCGCGAGATCGCGCGCGGCATCCTCGCGCGCGCGGGCGCGAAGCGCGAGCTGGAGCTGGTCGAGGAGGTCGCGGCCGAGCTGCCCAGCCAGGTGTTCGGCGAGATGCTGGGCGTGCCCGCGGAGGAGCGCGCGAAGGTGCGCGGCTGGGCCGCGCAGCTCACCGGCTCACAGGACGCCGACGTGAACCCCGCGGGTGCCGAGGCGGCGCCGCAGGCCTCGATCGAGATGGCGCTGTACGCGATCCGGCTCGCGGGCGAGCGGCGCGGGAAGAGCGGGGCCGATCTCACCACGGTCGCGGTGAACGGCGAAGTCGACGGGGCGACGATGACCGACGCCGAGTTCGGCGGCTTCTTCGTGCAGCTCGCGACCGCGGGCAACGACACCACGCGCAACCTCCTGTCGTCGGGCGTGCGGCTGCTGCTCGAGCACCCGGCGGCGCTGGCCGAGCTGCGCGCCGACCCGTCGCTGATTCCCGGCGCGGTCGAGGAGATGCTGCGCTGCGAGAGCCCGCTCCACTACTTCCGGCGCACGGCCACACGAGACACCGTGATTCGCGGGCAGGCGATCCAAGCCGGCGACCGCATCGCGCTCTACTACGGCGCGGCCAACCGCGACCCCGAGGTCTTTCCCGACCCCGAGCGCTTCGACATCCGCCGCTCCCCCAACCCGCACCTCTCGTTCGGCTTCGGCGAGCACTTCTGCCTGGGCGCCGCGCTGGCGCGGCTCGAGGCGCGCGTGTTCTTCGAGGAGCTGCTCGCCGCGTTCCCGCGCATCGAGCTCCTGGGCGAGCCGCGCCACCAGCGCTCGAACCTGAACAACGCGCTCAAGAGCCTTCCGGTCCGACTTACTCGTTAGCGCCGGATTCCGGGTCCGCGCCCGGCGTGCCGTAGTCGGCGTAGAACGCGCGCTTCCACTCGCCGAACTCGCCGGCCACGATCGCGGGGCGCATGTCGGCCATCAGCCGCTCGTAGAAGCGCACGTTGTGAATGGCGCCGAGGATCGTGCCGAGGATCTCGTTCGCCGCGTACAGGTGGTGCACGTAGGCGCGCGTGAAGGTCTTGCACGCGTAGCAGTCACAGCTCGTGTCGATCGGGTAGAAGTCGCGGCGGTAGCGCCGGTGGTTCATGCGGATGCGGCCGCGGCGCGTGAACAGCGTGGCCGAGCGCGCATAGCGGGTGGGAATCACGCAGTCGAACATGTCCATGCCGCGCTCCACCGACTCGACCAGGTCCTCGGGCAGGCCGACGCCCATGAGATAGCGCGGCTTGTCGGCCGGCAGGAGCGGCGCGGTGAAGCCCACGATGCGCTTCAGCTCCTCGAGCCCCTCGCCCACCGAGACACCGCCGATCGCGTAGCCCGGCGCCGGGAACTTCGCCGTCTCGCGCGCCGAGCGCTCGCGCTCGGGGAGATAGACGGAGCCCTGCACGATCGGGAACAGCGCCTGGTCGGAGCCCTCGTGCGCGCGCCCGCAGCGCTCCAGCCAGCGCAGGGAGTGGTCGACGCCGCGGCGCGCGAGCTCGGGCGTGGCCGGGTACGGCGTGCACTCGTCGAAGGCCATGATGATGTCGGCGCCGAGTGAGTGCTGGATCTCGATCGAGCGCTCGGGCGTGAGCAGCAGCTCGGAGCCGTCGATCTCGTTCTTGAAGCGCACGCCCTCGGCCGAGATCTCCTTGTGCTTCAGGCTGAACACCTGGAAGCCGCCGGAGTCGGTCAGGATCGGCCCGCTCCAGGCCATGAAGTCGTGCAGCCCGCCCGCGCGCTTCACGAGCTCGGGCCCGGGCCGCAGCAACAGGTGGTAGGTGTTGGCGAGCAGGATGCGCGCGCCGGTGGCCGCGACCTGCTCGGGAGTCATCGCGCGCACCGCGGCGTGCGTGCCCACGGGCATGAACACGGGCGTCTCGACCACACCGTGCGGTGTATCGAGCCGCCCCGCACGGGCCGCGCTGCCGCGGTCCGTGGCTTCGAGCGCGAAGCGGATCACGACTCGCGGACGAAGTGCTTCGACCGTCCGACCAGGCGCTCGGGCAGGATGCGGACTTTGCGCTCGGGGTCCGCGACCGCGCGGCCCATGCGCCAGGCCTCGAGGCCCGTGCCGCGCAGCGCCGCGAGCGCGCGCTCCGCGTCGCCCGGCGCCACGGTGACCGTGAAGCCGACGCCCATGTTGAACACGGTGTAGAGCTCCGCGGCGTCGAGCTCGCCGATGCGCTGGATCACGCGCATGACCGCCGGCACGGGCGGCAGTGAGTCGATCTCGAACCCGACCGGCGCCTCGACGCGGCGGATGTTCAGGAAGCCGTCGCCCGTGATGTGCGCGAGCGCGTGCGGAGTGACTCCCGCCTTGGCCAGCGCCTCGACCTGCGGCACGTAGATGCGCGTGGGCACGAGCAGCGCCTCGCCCACGGTCATGCCCAGGTCGGCCAGGTTCTCGTCGAGGCGGAACTTGCGCGTCAGCACCGCGCGCGCGAGTGAGAGACCATTGGAGTGCACGCCGCTCGACGCCACGCCGAGCAGCGCGTCGCCCGGCTGCACGCGCGAGCCGTCGATCAGCGCGCCGTCGGGCACGATGCCCAGCGCCATGCCCGCGAGGTCGAGCCCGCTGCCCTCTTTCGCGCCGCGCAGCATGTCGGGGATCTGCGCGGTCTCGCCGCCCACGATCGCCACGCCGGCCTGTCTCGCGCCTTCGCACAGACCGCGGCCGATCTGCCCGAACACTTCCGGGTCACAGCGCTCGACGGCGATGTAGTCGAGCATGGCGAGCGGCTTGGCGCCCACGCACAACAGGTCGTTCACGTTCATCGCCACGCAGTCGATGCCGACCGTGTCGTACTTCCCGATCGCCTGCGCGACCAGGAGCTTCGAGCCGACGCCGTCGGTGGTGAGCGCGAGGTGCAGCGGTCCCACGCGGATCACGGCCGCGAAGTGACCGATGCCCAGCTCGGTGCCCGAGCCGAACGCGGCCGTGGGCGCGATCTCGAGCAGGAGCCGCGCGAGCGCGCGGTCCGCCTCGGTCGTGTCGACGCCGCTGCGCGCGTACTCGCTCATCGCGAGCGACTCACGTGTACGGCGATTCGCCGCGGCTTCGGCGCAGGCGCGCCCGTCGGTTCTTGGCCCGCAGCTTCGCGCGATGCCGGACGCTGCGGCCGCGCTTGCGGTGGCTGAGCTTGGTGCGCTTCTTCATTGCGGGGCGCAGCTTACCGACCCCGCCACACACGCACAACCTGGCGGCGCTCGCGCGCGTCGATGCGCGCGCGCAGCGCCCGGCGACGCTCGGCCAGCCGCCTGCCGACGAACGCGGGGTCACGCACGCTCCGGCCCAGCTGCAGCGAGTTGCGGAAGCGCACGAAGGCGCGAAAGGCCGCCCGCTCGTGGCGCAGCTCGCGGGCCAGGAGCTCGATCACGATCGCGTCGTCGAGGAAGCCCAGCCCGGGGACCGAGTCGGCGATCAGGTCGTCGGGGTCCGTGAAATAGCACAGCGCTGCCCGCACCCGCGCGCGGGCCTGCTCGGGCGGTCGCCAGTCGGGGTCGAGCAAGAGCTCGATCAGCTCTTCGAGCGCCCCGACCCGCTCCAGCACGTAGGCCGGCGGCTCGAACTTGCGCAGCTCGGCGGCGCGGGCGCGGGCGGCCTGAGCCAGCGCCTGCTCGGGCCGCTCACTCGCGCGCGCGGCCGCGCGCTCTGCGACGCCGCGCAGGTGGCGTAGGTCGCGCGCGCCGAGCGTGAAGGTGACCGTGAGACGGTCGAGCGGGGGCACCCGCTCCGGTTAGCATGCCGGGAATGGAGCGGCCAGAGACTCGCCAGGGGCGTCCGTGAGCGGCCGCGTGCGCGTGCGCGCCGGTGTGCCCGAGCGCGCGCTCGAACGCCTGCGCGCGGCCGGGCTGGAGGCCGAGGTCGGGCCGCTCGAGGTCGAGGGCCACGACGCACTTCTGTGTCTCCTCACCGACCGCATCGACGCCGCGTTCCTCGCCGCCGCGCCCGGGCTCAAGATCGTGGCCAACCTGGCGGTGGGCACCGACAACATCGACCTCGCGGCCGCGCGCGCGCGCGGTGTCCTGGTCTCCAACACGCCCGACGTGCTCACCGACGCGACGGCCGATCTCGCGTTCGCGCTCCTGCTCGCGGCCGCGCGGCGCCTGCCCTGGGCCGACCGCTACGTGCGCGGCGGCGGCTTCACCGGCTGGCGGCCCGATCTCGGGCTCGGGCTCGACGTCACGGGCCGCACGCTCGGCATCGTGGGCTTCGGCCGGATCGGCCGCGCCGTGGCCGAGCGCGCGCGCGGCTTCCGCATGGAGGTGATCTGGCACGGCCGCCAGGGCGGCACGCCGCTCGACGAGCTGCTCTCGCGCAGTGACTTCGTGTCGCTGCACGCGCCACTCACTCCAAAGACGCGCCACCTGATCGGCGCGCGCGAGCTCGGGCGCATGCGGCCGCACGCCGTGCTGGTGAACACCGCTCGCGGCCCGCTCGTCGACGAGGCTGCGCTGGTCCAGGCGTTGCGCGAGGGCGTGATCGCGGGCGCCGGCCTCGACGTGTTCGAGCGCGAGCCCGCGCTGGCCGCGGGCCTGGCCGAGCTGCCGCAGGTCGTGCTCGCGCCGCACGTCGGCAGCGCCACGCCCGCGACCCGGGACCGCATGGCCGAGGTCGCCGCCGAGAACGTGATCGCCGCGCTCGCGGGCAAACCGATCCCGAATCGCGTCAGCTAGGGCTCGGGCGGGCACGGGGCCCGGGTCGCGGAACAGTAAGTGTGGGTTCGGACCAGGCTGCCGTCCGCGCCGTAGAAGTCCCAACGGCCCCTCGGCACGCCCAGGAAGAACTCACCGGCCGCCCAGGTCCGGTCGCGGGCTGCGAAGAACTTCCACGGGCCCACCCGCATGGCTCCGCGGCGCGCGCCGCTCGCGCGCGGGCTGCCGTCGGGAAGGAGAGACGCGCTCGGCCCGCACATGCGGGCGCGGAACACGTCGCACGAACGCCAGGAGAAGACATCGACGTGGTCGCAGTTCTCGCACAGCGCGCTGCACGACTCGACCGGGTCGAGCTCGGTCACGCTGAGCTCGACGGCCAGCGGCCCGCTCGGAGAGGAGCGCTGGAACCCGCTCCCGAACGTGCAGCCATAGGAAGGGTGCACGACCAGGACGCTCGGCCCGGTGAGGCGCGGCAGAGTGACTCGCCAGGAGTCGGGGATCGAGAAGCTCCCGTCGGCTTCGCTCGACGACCAGCTCGTGCGGTAGTGGGAGTGACCGTCGACGAGATTCTCGGAGTAGTAGCTGACGAACACCAGCGCGCCGGCGATCGGCTGTCCGGTGTCGCGGTCGCGAACGAGCCCATCGAGCTGCGGGAAGTGGGTCAGCCACCGCGCCCAGCGGAAGCATCCGGAGCCCAGGATCGCGGCCAGGAGGGCGCACGCGATCCCCGTCACTCCCCGGGCGCGCCGTGCTGTACGATCGCTCGACATGGGCTCCATCTCCCGAACGCCCGCACATCTATTCGCGCACTTCTGACCCGATGGCGAGCGAACAGACACTCGCGCTCCCGCAGGGTTACTGGCC
>Ga0335084_10005950_pt1 | contig 12094 bp, 13 predicted proteins | sample Lox_Sample_44_FD_206721 | JGI IMG/M metagenome (GOLD analysis project Ga0335084, IMG submission 206721) | Soil microbial communities from Loxahatchee National Wildlife Refuge, Florida, United States - Lox_Sample_4.4 | ecosystem: Environmental > Terrestrial > Soil > Wetlands | place: USA...
CTCGTAGAGGCTAATACCCTTTTGACCAAGAAGGGGCTGTATATAAAGGTTGAGGGTGAGGACTACGACCCCCTCATCGTTCCGGGGAGGATTGTGAGACAGGACGTGCCTGGGGGCAACAAGGTGAAGGAACAGCGAGGGATAAAGGTTTTTCTAAGCAAGGGGCCGAAAATCTGGTCCATCCCTGAGCTTACAGGACAGACTATCGAGGAGGCAGAGCCGGTTATTACCAAGAGCGGTTTAAGAATCGAAAAGATCATCCGTCTCCATTCCGACACTATTGAGAAGGACAGAATAATTGCCCAACGGCCTACTCCCGATGAGGTGGCATGGGGAACTTCTTCCCAGAAAAGCGAAGAGAGCGGGGGACGGCAGTATGGTCTCTCCCTTATTGTGAGCTCAGGGCCTTATGAAATGATTTACAGCTGTCCTGAGTTTTCCGGGAGAAGCAGGGAAGAGGCACTGGCCCTTGCCGAAAGACTCCGGCTTAACGTACAGCTCTCGGGTTCAGGCGAAAGGGTAAAATCTCAAAGGCCCAAACCCCATACTCTCATAAAATCAGGAGAACCCGTCTATCTTCAACTGGAAGGAGAGGAGATTGTCAGATGATTAAGATTGCGCCCTCCATTCTCTCTGCCGATTTTACAAGGCTTGGAGAAGAGATACAGGCTGCGGAATCCGCTGGTGCGGATATGCTCCATATTGATATCATGGACGGACATTTTGTTCCCAATATTACCATCGGTCCCTTTGTGGTGGAGGCAATCAGGAAAACCACAGCCCTTCCCCTGGATGTCCATCTCATGATTGAAGAACCGGATCGGTATATCGCAGACTTCATCAAGGCAGGGGCCGATTATCTCACTGTTCATCTGGAGGCCTCCGTGCATCTCCATAGAACCATTCATTGGATTAAGGACAGCGGCGCAAAAACAGGGGTCTCCCTGAATCCCGCAACCCCCATAGGGACTCTCGATTACATTCTGCCGGATTTGGACCTCGTCCTTCTTATGTCGGTGAATCCCGGGTTTGGAGGTCAGGGTTTTATTCCCCAGATTCTCGGCAAAATAAAGGCCCTCAAAGGCCTGCTCGCCGAGCTGGGGTTCCCTGTGCTCATCGAGGTGGATGGAGGGATTAAATATGAAAACGCAAAAGAGGTGGCTGACGCAGGCGCTGACATTCTGGTTATGGGCTCTGCTTTTTTTAATTCAGGGGACTATCAGGCACTCACCGCAAAACTGAGGAATCTTTTCATTGCCAGATAAGATTTTACGGCGCGCAGAACTCATGAGAGAATCCTCCCGATACCGAGAGGCCCTCTCCCTCTATATAAGAGCCATACACATGTACAGAAAGAGGGGAAGCAAAGAAGGGGTGCTCAACGCTCTCCTCGCCGTGGGAGATATGTCCAGAATGCTGGGCGATTTCCCCCGGGCGGAAGGTTCATACTCTGATGCCATATCCCTTGCCGAACAAATAGGAGACAGGGTAATCCGTGCTGATGCGGTTATGGGCCTGGGCCTCTCGGTGAGGGCGTTGGGAGATTGGCAGAGGGCATTGAGATTATTCGCTGAAGCCAGGGGTATCTACCGAAAAACGTCTGACAGGGATGGTCTTGCGTTTGCACTTTGGGCAGAAGGGGGCGCCTACAGGATAGGAGGAAAAATAAAGAATGCCATGGGCTCCTTCAAATCTTCGCAGAGTATCTTTAAGTCATTAGGCACAGATCCTGACAATAAGAAAGGACAGGCTTACAGCCTTTGCGGCCTGGGCGGGGTCTCGCGTGTTGCCGGCCTGTTCAGGGACTCCATGGGGTACTACACCTCTGCAAACCGCTTGCTATCCTCTTTGAATGACCGGTTCGGTGTAGCCTATTCCCATTGCGGTATGGGGAACGCATTGAGGATGAGAGGCAACTACAAGAATGCGCTGCGCCATCTCAAGAGGGCAGAACGCATCTATCTGACAATCGGTGATATCGTGAGCTATTCCTATACCCTCTGGAGCCTCGGGATGGTGCACCTTATGGAGGGAAGATTAAGGTGGGCCGAACACTACGTGATGAAGGCGTTTGCGCGATTCAGAAAGACAAAGGATATACGGGGTCTTATCTATTGTAGACTTACTCTCGGCCAGGTACAGTACCTGAGAGGTCACAGAACCGCTGCACGAAGGGAACTCATGAAGGCGTTTCGCGATTCAGTGGAAAAAAAGTTTGGTATAGAGACCTGCCACTCAAGGGCAATCCTTGATTATATAGAAAAGGGGGAAAAGACTCACGGGTGTTACCGAAGAACCGGATCGGGGCTGAGTGTGGACTCCGTTCCCTTCAATATCCCCTAAGAGATTGGGTGCACTATGAGAACCCATAGAATGTGCTCCTCCGGTTGTTTCAATCATTACCCTCATCATTGGAGAAGAGTATGGCTATTCTGAACTTGCCGAATACGCTCACCATCACGAGAATCGTCCTTATACCATTATTCGTGACCTCGGTCGTCTATCTGAGATACGATTACGCCTTATATCTTTTTGTCATTGCCGCACTTACCGACATGTTTGATGGGCTCATTGCCCGCCTCAAAAACCAGAAAACGCTCCTGGGAAATTTCCTTGACCCCCTTGCAGACAAATTTCTTCTTATCACCTCCTTTGTCCTCTTTTCCCTCTACGGCCTGATTCCCACATGGCTTACCATCACGATCATAAGCAGAGACATCATTGTGATCACCGGCTGGGTCGTCCTTTATCTGCTCACCCATACAGCAAAGGTCGAGCCTACGATGATGGGTAAGCTTGCCATCACATTCCAACTCCTCCTTATCTGCTACATACTTCTCGACATCAACCTGCCTGCCGTTCCCGACATTCACGGATACCTGATATGGCTTACTGCAGTGTTTACAACAACCTCAGGATTGCATTATATTTACAGGGGGCTTAAACTTGCCAATGCATAACAATCCTGGTGCCGAAATAGCGAGCGTACTTCCCGAAAGCGTTGCCTATGCTGCGGGAATTGCCCCAGGAGACATAATCCTCTCCGTAAACGGCCACAAGGTCTGTGATAGCATCGATTTCATGTTTTTCCGGAACGAAGAGAAATTGCACGTCATCGCAAAGAGGAAGGACAAGCGCCTCTCATTTCCCCTTGTGCTCAAGGAGGGACAGGATGCGGGGATAGAGCTTAAACCCTTTAAGATAAAAACCTGTAAAAACAGGTGCATATTCTGTTTTGTGCACCAGCTTCCGAACGGCCTGAGGAAGACCCTGTACGTAAAGGACGAAGACTACCGCATGTCATTCCTCTATGGCAATTACATTACCCTTACCAACCTTTCCCCTCAGGACAAAAAAAGAATCATACAGCAGAAACTCAGCCCCCTTTACCTCTCTGTCCATTCCACCAGCGGCACGCTTCGCAATACCCTGCTGGGAAACCCCAAGGCACCTGACATCCTCAAAGAGATCGCCTTCTTCAAAGAACACAAGATACGGATGCATTGCCAGGTTGTCCTCTGTCCCGGTTATAATGATGGCAAAGACATCGAGAAGACCATACGGGACCTTTACAAGTTCTATCCCTATGTTTTGTCCATCGCGCTGGTGCCGGTGGGCATCACCAGCCATAGGAAGTCAGGGCCGAAACTGAGACCTGTGGAGAAGGATGACGCCTTGAGGGCGCTCTCACAAGTTGACTCCTTCCAGAAGAGGTTCAGAAAAAAGCACGGGGACTCTATTGTCTACGCTTCCGATGAACTCTATATAAAGGGGGAAGCAGAATTCCCCCCCCTTCGCGAGTATGGTGACCTCCCCCAGATAGAAAACGGCGTGGGGATGATACCGCTGTTCATGCATCATGCAAAAAGGGTAAAGATTCCGCAGCTAGGGGCCAAGAAGAGATTTGTCACCTTTACCGGTGTGTCCTTTTACCCTTATCTGACAAAGTTCATGGAAAAGCTGAAAAAGAACGGGACAGACATCGAGGCCGTGCCGGTAGAAAACACCTTCTTTGGAAAGAGCATTACGGTGACAGGATTGCTTACCGGAAGGGACGTGATAAAAACGCTTCATGAAAACATAAAAAAGGACGATATTCTTCTTATCCCTGACGTAGTGATGAAAGAGGGGGAAGAGGTGTTTCTCGATGACATATCAAGGAGGGACCTCGAAGACCTCCTCGCGGTAACTGCAGTGGTGGTTGAATCAACACCCAAGGGACTCGTTGATGCCATTACTGCCTTATCATAGGAGAACATGGAACGCCACATGCGGCTTAGGAGGCTTCTGTGAGAATAGGCGGGAAGACAAAGGTTATGGGCCTTTTCGGCTATCCCGTGGAACACAGCCTCTCTCCCGCTATGCACAATGCCGCCTTTGCATATCTGGATATAGATTGCTGCTATGTGACGTTTCTCGTGAGCCCTGACCTGCTGGCCGACGCGGTACAGTCCATTAGGGCGCTGCGCCTAGGGGGCGTGAACATCACTGTCCCCCACAAGGAAAGGGTGATTCCCTTCCTCGACGCGGTGAGTGAGGAGGTATCCTTCATAGGTGCGGTCAACACTATCGCAAACAACGATGGTTTCCTCAAGGGGTATAACACGGATGGAAGGGGCTTCATGGAATCACTCTCTGAAGCGGGTATATCCTGTGACCAAAAGCGGGTCCTGATCATAGGCGCCGGCGGCGCCTGCAGGGCCGTAGGATACTATCTCAGCCAGAAAGTGGAGCATCTTCAGATATTCGATATCGACGAACATAAGCGCGAAAGAGTGGTAAAGGACCTGGTTACCCTTCGCGGCAATGTAACCTCGCTGAAAAAATTGGATACGCTCTCCGGTGTTGATGTCCTGATTAATGCCACTCCCCTCGGTCTGAAGGATACTGACCCTTCCCCCCTCAACATTTCGCTCATTCCCAGGACAATCACTGTCTGCGATCTTATCTACAGGGATACCGCTCTCCTTAGGGCTGCCTCAGAAAGGGGCTGCAGAACCCTCAACGGTCTCGGGATGCTCCTCCACCAGGGTGTTCTCGCCTTTGAGATATGGACAGGAGTAAGACCCCCTGTGGAGATAATGCGTAAGGCCCTTAAGGCCGCCCTTCAATAGCATTTTTTGCCTCCTCTCCCATGCATGGCAAGAACTGGTACCCCTCTCTGTCCAAGTCAACTTTCGTTGCGTAGGGTTAGGGAGAGGCCTGGACATATGAAGAACCCTGCGGCAAGACCGCAGGGTTCTTAACGTAAGGAATTGTTCTTTATCATATTCGCTCCTTAAGCCAGCAGTCCGCCTGAGGCGGACAGGGAATGCGCTCGCTGTTCGTTTTAAAAGCATCTTTACCGGTGCTTAGGCGTCTACATATTTTTTTAGGTTAAATCAGAATTGTGGTATATTTTTTGCTTTACTAAGGTATTTCAATGTGATAAGATTTAATTGATGCAGGAATTTTATGAACTGATTCCACCTTTTTTCAGAGGCCGGAGGATGCTCGGCGGCATCCTGTTCATCTTCACGTGTTTGGTATTCTACTCAGTCTTCAGTGGAGAACATGACATCAAGAAAGACCTTTCCATTCAGCGCGGAAATTCCTATATTGAAGGCCTGAAAATCGTGAACAAGAAGGACGGTGCGGATACATCGGTTGTAACTGCTCGCAGGGCTGACTTTACCAGGGACGAGACCGTGGCACAGATGGAGACCGTGGCCATTGACCTCAAGAAGGAGGGGGTAGTAGTCAGTGCCGACAACGGTACCTATCACATGCAGACCCGGGACCTCCGTTTAGGGAACAATATCAAGATACAGATAAAGGGCTCCGTGCTCACTACGGATGAGCTTTCATGGAATCCCTCGCGCGGAATGCTATTTTCCAAGGATGTGGTCCGAATGGAGGGGAACAAGTTCAGAATAGAGGGAGAAGGGCTGACCGCCACCCAAGACAACAAGGTCAAGCTGATGAGAAATGTCAAAGCCACCTTTTTTTGAAACCTTGAAGGTCACGTGTTTCATCGGCCTTCTTTCATGTCTCGTTCTCTTCTCCCTTTGTTTCCGGTCCTCAGGGGAGGAGAAACTCTTGGAGAAGAAAGGCCCCATAACCATAACCTCTTCCACAATGACTGCGGATAACAAAGCTCATACTGCCCTTTTCGAGGGCTCTGTGATGGCAAAAACCGAGACCACGATCATATATGCCGACAAGATGCTCGTCTACTACACCGATGCGGGAAAGGTGACAAGAATTGAGGCCAGCGGCCATGTAAAGCTCCTAAAGGGCGAGCGGGTGATTACCTCTGATGAGGCCACTTTTCTTGCGGATGAAGAAAAGGTCATTTTCACCGGACAGCCAAAAGCTGTGGAGGGAACTACTATGGTGACCGGCACAAAAATGATTTATCTGATGAAGGAAGACCGTTCACTGGTGGAACAAAGCAGGGTATTTATGGAAAAAGGGACTCCTAAAACCCAATAGGACTGCAGGACTGATAGGGAATGGTACATAATCTTCGGGCAAATGGCCTTTCAAAAATCTACCGTGGAAAAAAGGCGGTTGACGACCTCAGCCTTTATCTTACCACAGGGGAAATCGTGGGGCTTCTCGGCCCCAATGGCGCAGGTAAAACCACAACCTTCTATATGCTCGTGGGAATGATCAGACCGGACAGGGGAAGCATCACTCTCGACGATGAGGACATTGGTCAACTCCCCATGTACAAGAGGGCACTCAAGGGTATCAGCTATCTGCCGCAGGAAGCATCCATTTTCAGGAAGCTCTCGGTGCGGGATAATCTCAGAGCAATCCTTGAGATCAAGGGGTACCCTCGTGAGGAGATGGGGGACAAGGTGGAAAGCCTCCTGGATGAATTCGGCCTCTCGGGCTTTGCAGACAGGCACTCCTACAGACTTTCAGGTGGCGAGAGGCGAAGGACAGAGATCGCAAGGGCCATCGCCACAAATCCCACCTTTATCCTCTTTGATGAACCCTTTGCGGGGATCGACCCCCTCGCCATCATTGAATTGAAAAAGATGCTGCAGTACCTCAAGGAGAAGGGGTTGGGAATTCTGCTCACTGATCACAATGTGAGGGACACCCTCTCCATTACCGATAGGGCCTACATCATAACCAATGGAGGCATACTGGACGAAGGGATTCCGGATGCGCTCATTGCCAACCCAAGGGTAAAGGAAACGTATCTGGGGGAGGAATTCAGACTCTGATGGCACTGGAAAGCAGATTAGAACTCAAACTTACACAAAAGCTTATTCTCACTCCCCAGCTCCAACTCGCCATAAAACTTCTCCAGATGCCCCAGCTTGAATTGTCCCAGGCACTTACCCAGGAACTCACCGAAAATCCTTTTCTCGAAGAGATAATTGAGGAGAGGGAAGAGCTGAGCAGGGAGGAGATGGAGAGCATAGAAAGGGCTGAGGAGCCTGACGATACGGAAGCCCCTCTTGAGAAGCTCATCGCAGGTCTTGGCAGCTACGGCGTGGACGACTATTTTGATGAGCGGAGCAGCGACGGGCGGGACCTGGGATACTTTACGCCCGGTACTGTGGAGCATCCGTCCTTTGAACAGTTTGTAAAGGAAGAAGCAGACCTTTCCGACCATCTCCTCTGGCAGCTCAGGCTCTCAGATGCCGACGAAGAGACAAAACAGATCGCAGAGGTCATTATCGGTAATATTGATGAAAACGGATATCTTAGGGCCACCGAGGAAGAGATAGTCCAGGGTGCCAAGGCCAGCGCAGAGAAGGTGCAATCTGCCCTCAGCCTTGTCCAGGGATTTGATCCGCCCGGGATTGCGGCGAGGAATCTCCAGGAGTGTCTTCTCATCCAGCTGTATTCATTGGGCCTCAGGGGGAGCCTTGCAGAGAAGATTATCCTCCACAATATGAGTGATATAGAAAAAAAACGCTACCCACAGATTGCAAGACAGTATCAGGTCTCTCTTGACGATGTAATGGCCGCTGTCAAGGTCATCGAGGCCATGGAACCAAAACCTGCGAGGAACTTTAGCACCCTCGCCCCGACCTATATCGTTCCCGATGTAACAGTGATCAAGACCGAAGACGGATATCAGATTATTCTCAATGACGAAGGTCTGCCGCGACTCAGGCTCAACAGCTTCTACCGAAAGCTTTTCCATTCAAAGAACGCCCTCTCTAAGGAAGAAAAGCTCTTCATTGAGGAGAAGCTTCGGGCGGCGGTCTGGCTTCTCAAGAGTCTGGATCAGAGGAACAGGACCATCTACCGCGTCACCGAGAGTATACTGAACTTCCAGGGTGATTTCTTTAATAAGGGAGTTTCCTACCTGAAGCCCCTCAATCTCAGGGATGTTGCCCTGAGCCTCGGGATGCATGAAAGCACCATAAGCAGGGTCACCTCGAACAAATACCTCTCGTGCGGTCACGGTCTTTTCAGTTTCAGGTTTTTCTTCAGCAGCGCACTTCAGAGCGCTGAGGGTGCCATCTCTTCCACCTCGGTAAAAGACCTCATCAGAAAGATTATCCTTGAAGAGGACACCAAGAAACCATTGAGCGACCAGAGGATCGTCGAACTTCTCAAGTCAAAAGATATCACTATTGCAAGGAGGACAGTTGCCAAATACCGCGAAGAGCTTAAGATTCCCCCCCAGGGCCAGAGAAAGAGCCATGACTAACCATAACACATTCGCAAAGGAGGAGCTATGAACATCATTGTAAACGGCAGACACCTTGAAATTACTCCGGCACTCAGAAGTTATGCAGAGGAAAAACTGAAGAAATTTGACCGGTACCTCTCGCATATCACCGAGGCGACCGTTACTCTTTCCATAGAGAAGTACCGGCATAAGGCAGAGGTGCTCCTCAAAGCAAACGGAATGCTCATTCAGGCCGAGGGGATCACGGGAGAAATCTATTCCGCCATTGACGAGGTGGTCGAAAAACTCGAAAAACAGGTGAAGAAATACAAGGAGAAACTGGTCTCCCATAGAAAGGGCGAAGGGAAAAGCGCCCCTGATGTTATTCCTGCCAGCCCAGAACCTGAACAGGGAAGGATCATCAAAAAGAAACGATTTGATATGAAACCCATGAGTCCGGACGAGGCCGCCATGCAGATGGAGCTTCTGGATAAGGCATTCTTCGTCTTCTCAAACCACACCACCGGAGAGATTAATGTGATTTACAGGAGAAACGACGGTAACTTTGGACTCATAGAGCCTGCAAAATAAAACATCGCGGGTTCTTCCCAGACACTTCTGTCAGGAGAACCCGAACCCCTTTTACCCTTCTGCTAAAATAGGGATGAGGGTTTTAGTATGAGCAAGAATATGAAACCGATGGTAGTGATCATAACAGGACTCTCTGGTTCGGGCAAATCGGTTGCCCTGAGGGCACTGGAAGACGAAGGGTTCTTCTGCGTGGACAACCTGCCTGTGACCCTCATGGAATCGTTTCTCTCCATCGTCTCCTCCAACGGACACAACACAAAGATAGGGATAGGAGTGGATATCAGGGAAAAGGAGTTCCTTGCTTCCTTTGACTCGGTCATTACGGCATTAAGAGTGAACTATTCGGTACAGATTGTATTCCTCGAGGCAGACAAGGACGCTCTCATACGGAGATTCAAGGAGACGAGAAGACCTCATCCCCTCGTTTCGCCGGAGGTTTCGGTGGAAGCTGCTATTGACGCAGAGCACCGCATGCTCCTTCCTCTTAGGAGCGCATCGGACAGGGTCGTCGATACTTCCTCCTACACCCCTCACCAGCTGAGGCATCTCATCGCCTCACTCTTTAAGACCGCTGCTTCACCAGACACAATGTCGATAAATCTCATCTCCTTCGGATTCAAGTTCGGGATACCCCAGAACGTAGACCTGCTCCTGGACGTGAGGTTTCTGCCGAACCCGAATTTCGTTCCCGCACTCAAGGCCCATAAGGGCACGGACAGGGAGGTCAAGGACTTTGTGCTGGAACAGCCCGCCACAAAGGATTTCCTGGAAAGAACTGCCGCATTGCTGAATTTTCTGATCCCCCGCTACGTGGAAGAGGGAAAGGCGTACCTGACCATTGGCTTTGGCTGCACCGGGGGAAGGCACCGTTCACCCGCAATCGTGGAGAATATCGCCGGATACATCCGCCAGACCCACGGCATAGAGCCCGCTGTCACCCATAGGGATATGGAATGAAGGGAACAGGATTGCCATGATTTACCTGGACCATAACGCCTCAACCCCTGTTGATCCCGAGGTTGCTGATGCCGTGCATTCGGTTCTCAGGACGAACTTCGGGAATCCCTCAAGCGGACATGACATTGGCCTGAGGGCCAAGGCATCAATGGAAAAGGCCAGGCTGCAGGTCGCAGAACTCATCGGCGCTTCCCCTCCTGAAGTGGTCTTCACTTCAGGAGGCACAGAAGCCAACAACCTTGCCATAATAGGAACGGCTTTAAAGAAGAAGAAAGGCCACATCATTACCTCCCTTATCGAACATCCGTCAGTAATGAACCCCTGCAGGCACCTTGAGGCAATGGGGTTTGGGTGCACTTATGTGGGGGTTAACCATGAGGGCAGGGTTGCCCTGGAAGATATCCGGAAGGCAATAAGGAAAGATACCTTTCTCATTACCATAATGCATGCGAACAACGAGACAGGAGTATTCCAGCCCATAGAGGAGATAGGGGCACTGGCACGGGAGAAGGGTATCTCCATTCATACGGATGCTGCCCAGACTGTGGGAAAAGTCCCTGTGAATGTTGAGAAGCTGAACGTGGATATGCTCACTGTCGCAACGCATAAGTTTTACGGTCCAAAGGGCATTGGCGCGCTTTATATGAGAAAAGGAATCGAACTTAATCCTCTCCTTTTTGGTGCCGGCCATGAACGTGGTCTCAAGCCTGGCACAGAGAATGTCCCCGGCATTGCGGGTCTGGGAAAGGCGTGCGAGATGGCCGGTATCTATATGAAGGACAGGGTTTCTCACACAAAGAAACTCACCACTATGCTTTGCAATGGGCTCATGGAAAGGATTTCGGGCCTAAGGATCAATGGCCATGAAACCCTACGGTTGCCCAATACATTGAATGTGTGCATACCCGGAGTTAATTCTACTGACCTCCTAGAGATGATAAAGAACAATGTGGCCGCATCTTCGGGCTCTGCGTGCCATGCGGGAGAGAACAAGCCTTCTGCTGTACTCATGGCAATGGGAATCTCGGAAGCTGACGCCATGTCATCCATAAGACTGAGCACAGGAAAGGATACTACAGAAGAGGAGATCAGAGAGTCGGTGGAGATAATCGATAAGGCAGTGCAGGCGCTCATCCGCTCGTAACCTTCGGAGCGCGTGAGTCCTGGCTGTTAAATAAGCCTGTTTCTTTTGGGTCACATATGGCACAACATGAGCCCTAAAAACTATTCCAGTCAGAAGGAGGTCCGATGTCAGAAGAAATTATCACAATTAACGGCAATACATGGGAAGGACAGGTTTCACATTCCCGTGGAATCGTCCTCGTATATTTCTGGGCTCCGTGGTGCGGCCATTGCACGCGATATGCCCCCACATTTGAAGAGCTCGCAAGGGAATACGCAGGAAAGATAACATTCGCAAAACTGAACTGTGACGAAAATCCTGATGTGGCGAGCAAATGCCAGATAAAAGGCACCCCTACCCTCATGATTTACAGGGATGGTGAGCAGATTGACAGCATCATTGGCGGAATCCCGAAAGTGCAGCTCCAGGCAAAACTGGACAGCCTGCTCAAGGGGTGAGTCTTGTCTGTTCATCATAATGGTACCCGGGGAATCGGAACTCGTTGTTAAAGACCTACCCAACTAAATCAGCAGCGATAATTGCATTCCTAATATATATCTTGTTTTTTTCTGATCAATTCTTGCAGAGTTGGTTTACTTTAGATTTTCCTGCATATTTATAGTGCTACTTTATATAATAGCCATAATAACTTGATAATAAACATATTTATGAGATAATAATTAAAGGCTAAGTGAAGTAAGCTGGGAGGGCTGTACAGGGCCTAGAACAGTAAGTGCGATGGAACCCTGCCCTATAAGTTTCTCTGAAAGCTCTTTTACCTCCCGCAGGGTAACTGC
>Ga0335084_10005951_pt1 | contig 12092 bp, 10 predicted proteins | sample Lox_Sample_44_FD_206721 | JGI IMG/M metagenome (GOLD analysis project Ga0335084, IMG submission 206721) | Soil microbial communities from Loxahatchee National Wildlife Refuge, Florida, United States - Lox_Sample_4.4 | ecosystem: Environmental > Terrestrial > Soil > Wetlands | place: USA...
GAAGCTCACGACCTCCGTTCGCGGACACGCAGACTCGCGATCGTGATCACCAGGAGGAGGAGCACCAGAAGCACCTTCCCGGCGCCGATCGCGGGGACAGGTGCCGCAGCGGGCGGCTCCTCGAGCGCGGCGTCGAAGGACCCAAGGGGTGTCGTCGTGCGCCCTTCTGCTCCGACCGCGGGAACCAGCCGCGTCTGATCGAGACCGAGCTGCGGCCCGATCGGACTCGTCCCCGTCACCGCGAGGTTGTTGCCGGCATGTCCGTCTGCGATCCGGAGCTCCGGGTGGTCGAACGGAGCTCGCTCCCAGCGCACCCGCTCGTCCGTCAGGCTCAAGAGGAAATCGAGAAGCGCCTGTCGTAGCTGAGGCGAGAAACGCAGATCGACTTGTGGGAACACGGTGCCGAACTGCTTGCCCGGGGTGTCGTAGTTGCCTCCCCGCGTGTAGAACTCGATCACCTCCTGGAGCGTCGCCATGCTCCCATTGTGCATGTACGGGCCGGTGAGCTCGACGTTCCGCAGGCTCGGGATCTTGAACGAGTTCCGGGCTGCGCTGCGCATCTTCGTGTTGCTCGGGCTCTGGAGCTCCGCCCGCGCCGCGGCCGGCGTCGGAACGAAGGCGCCCAGCGCCGAGAAGCAGCCGGTGGTGCTCTGCGGCTGGGGAAGCACGCCCTCGACCTGGGTGAAGAAGATCGGGTGCGCGTCGGGCTGGTTTCGCGCTATCGACACGTCGAGATCGCACGCGCGGACCTCGTCCACGTGAGGATCGACGACCCCCGACGGGTTGCCCGCGAGAAACTGCAAATACTGGTCCGCGTAGGAGAGCGGGTTGCCGAAAGGGTCGCTTCCCCCGAGTCCGAGGTCCGCCCCATCCGGCGTCACGCCATTGCTCGCGAAGCCCGTATCGATGACTGCTGTCCCTCCCGTCACCGATTGGCGCGTCACCACGTTCGAGCTCGTGCTCACGGCGAAGGTCTCGTTCCCGAAAACGGTCGGATCCTGCTGCACCAGCGTCGCGTTCGTGACCAGCGCCGATGAGGTGAACACGGGACCGGTGTGGCAGAGGTTGCAGTGCGCGGTCCGGAACGTGTCGAAGCCGAGCTGCGCCGAGGGGCTGAGATCGATCGGCACGCCGTTGGGATCCACGGCGCTCAGGTCGAACGGAGACTGGTCGGAGATCAGCGTCGCTTCGTAGAGCTGGATCGCGAGCGCGAAGAACATCCCGAAGTTGGCCTCGAACTGCGTGTAAGGCTGTGGATCCGTCCCAGCGGGCTGGCCGAATGGGCCCGTCCCTGCGTACGACCAGTACTTCGAGGCGAAGGCGGCCTGGACCAGCGCCCGGTAAGTCGTGGCTAGACCCGGACGGAGGTTGCCCGGCGTGCTCTGCGCCAGGGGCCCCAAGACACTGTCGCTCCAGTGGACGTTCTGGTCGGCGAGCGGCGCGCGGTCAGCCAGCTTGCGCCCCAGATCCGGATGTTTCCGTGACTCGCAGCTCATCTCGACGGAGTTGAGCGGCGGCGCCAGCGCCTGCGACGCGAGCGACGCGCTCTCGAGCGCGAGCCGCTGCTTCATCACCGAAGTGGGTCCCGTTCTCACCCAGACGCCTGCATCCGGATCGCGCTCTCCCCACTGGCTGCTGCCGTTGAAACGGTTGCTCGCGGCGCCATCCCAGAACTGACGGAAGGAGAAGACCGAGTTGATCACGCTGGGCGCGTTGCGCGCCTCGACGCGCCGCACGCCTACAGAGCCGACGTGGAAGATCGGGTCGGGCTGTCGCGCGCAGTCGTCGGTTCCCGACGACGGAGACACGCTGCGAAAGACCCCGCCGAAGCTCCCCGCCGAGCCGACCACGTCGTCCGACGCGTACACCAGCGCCGCGATGGGGTTGAGCGGGTCGCTGGTGCGGTAGAAGGGGAAGTCGCTGCGAGCGAGTCGATAGTTGGGTCCGCGAACGCCCCCCGAGGGAGACAGATCGAACGCGGTGGTCGCGACGGCCGGGCTCTTGCCGCCCGGTGCGAGCTGGTTCATGACCCTCGAATCCGCACCCGCGTGGAAGTGACACGTGGCGCACGCGACGCCGTCGCTTCCGAGGTTCATGTCCCAGAAGAGCGCCTTGCCCAGAGCGATCGCCGCGCCCTGATCGACGACGATGGGATCGGGACCATCGACGAGCCCCGGTACCTGAGGAACAGGCGCTCCGCGCAGCGAGATCGGCTTCGGCCCGAAGTGCGCCCGGCCCTCGCCCGGCACGACGCTCAGCGCCAGCGCGAAGAGGAGCGGGAGAGCGCGCGCAAAGCGACGCGCCGGCTCGTCGCACATGGCGACCTCGTGCAAGGGAGCGTCCTAGGAGCGACGGCGTGCGGCGTTGAGTCCCGTGAGAGCGAGCGCGCACAGCAGAAGCGCCGAGGGCTCCGGCACCGTCGAGACCTGGATGTCGTACAGTCCGCCTGCGAGCGCCGGATTCGTACCGCCCACGTAGAAGGTGTACCAGCCGGCGGAGACGTTGCTGAGCTCTAGCTGCGCAAATCCGGCACCGACGCTGCCGCCGACGGCGCTCACGAAGGCATCCGTCAGCGTCATGTCGAAGACGCCGTGGGCGACGGTCTCGCCCCAGCCCGTCGGAGTTCCCGTGTAGGACGGCCCCGAGATCGCGTAGCCCAGCAGCGCCTGCATGTTCCCGCCCTGTCCGTATTGCATCCAGAGCGTGCCGGACGCGCCCAGTACGCCGAGCGCGTTGAACGAGTGCGGCGTGCCGAAGCCGGCAGTCGAAACCTCGCCGCCCCAGCCGGTCGTCCCGCCGTCGAACACGGTCGCTCCGCTCGCCCAGACCGACACACCCGGCGCGAACCCATCGTCTCTGGCCTGGATCGTGATCGTCGCCAGGGACGTCCCGGGCAGGTAGACGTTCCACCAGTTGCCCGTGTGCGCCCACGCCGAGCCGTTCAACGCCGGGTTCCCGGCCATCGAAGCAGCGAGCCCGCCTACGCCGCTCACGCTCGCGCTCTCACCCGGCAACAACGCCGGCGCGGCGACCCCGCCGTCCCAGGTGGAGAATCCGACTGCGCCGGCGGCGCGCGCTTCGTTCGCCGCCACGGCGGCGACGAGCATCAACACAGCTCCCGCGACCCGCGACAAGGGCCTGCTCAGACGATCTGAACTCTTTCCGATCACGACCTGCCACTCCCTTCCGCGTTCCCATCGCGGCGGGCGGATGCTAGCAGCGCTCTCTCCAGGCCTGGCGCGGTACGTTGTCGCACCCAGCTCCAGCACGGAGGCGGCGCGAGATAGGCTTTGGAGATGACGATCCGATACGCCGTCCGGGCCGCGCGACTGGTCTCTCTCGGCTTGTTGTTCTTCGGCCCGGTGGCCCTCGCGCACACCCAGAACGGCTCGCTCTCGAGCTCCGCGTCGGCCACGGACCTCTACCAGATCACCTGCAGCGCCGACGCGAGCGGCACGCCGCGTTCGCTCGCCGTGCGCATCCTCGACGCGTCACCCGGAGCGCTTCCGCTGGTGAGCGTTCAAGTGCATCGAAATCAGAGCCTGCAGAACGCGACAGACACGATCGCTGCCGACGCGACGCCGAGTGCTCAGATCGCCGTCAACGAAGGAGTCGGGGCGTACGACGTTCTGGTGGACAAGTCCGGTGGCGGGCTCAAGTACTACACGCTGACCTACCACTGCGCCTCGGAGCTCGATGGTGGCGGGTTCGAGATCGAGAGCACGGTGCTTTTTCGTCAGGATCAGTAGAGGCGCCTTCGCTCGGCAGCCACGACCTGCAGCCTCCGGCGGCTGCCCGGCTCGCGAGCACCCGCGAGCATGCGGCCTGTCGAGGGCACCCCGTAGAGCGGCGAGGCCATCGCCGTCACAACGACCGCACCCGTTACCCCGTCGCGTCCCCGGGCAGCGCCGGTCGACGTTAGCTCCTGAGCCAACTGCTCGTCGACGCTGGCGACCCAGCCGCGATTCGAACGCGGGACCTTCTGCTCCGGAGGCAGACGCTCTATCCAGCTGAGCTACTGGGTCGGGTGCCCCAGTCGATACAGGGAACGGGCGGGGGCTGCAACTAGGCGCGCGGCAGGTCGAGCATGGCGGCGGCGAACTCGGTGAGGACTTCGACCGCGGCGTCGAGGCTGTGGAAGCGGCCGTCGACGAGGCCGAGCGCGAGCGCTTCCGTCTGCGCGACGATCGCCTCGGCGATCATCGCGATGCGCTCGCGCCCGCGCGCGGAGCGGCTCGCCAGGCCGAAGCGCGCAAGGTCGTCCGCCAGGTCTCGCACCACGTCGGCGCGCAGCTGACGGGCGCGCTCCGCGAGCGGCGAGTCTGTGCGGAAGCGCTCGACGAGATAGAGGCGCAGGAGCTCGGGGTGCGCGGTCCAGGTCTCGAGCGGCAGGCGGAAGGTCTCGCGCACCGCGTCGAGACCCGCGCCCGCGAAGAAGCGCTCGCGCGCTGCGCGCAGCTCGGCGCGCAGCGGCCCGAGCTGCTCCTCGCCGAGCGTGCGCAGCAAGTCGTCCTTGTCGCGGAAGTGGACGTAGAAGGTGGGCTGGGCGACGTCGGCCGCGCGCGCCACCGCGCTCGCCGAGAGCCCCCCCGAGCCGTTCTTGCCCAGGAGCACGGCCGCCGCGTCGAGCAGCCGGCGGCGGGTCTCCGACTTCGACTGTTCCCGGGCCGAGCTTCGCGGTTGCGCCACGAATCCGATGATAATACTATTATCGGCGAAATGGAAGACTTCCCCGTCGTCGTGGTCGGCAGCGGCTTCTCGGGCATCGCCATGGGCGTGCAGCTCAAACGGGCGGGCATCGAGTCATTCACCATCCTGGAGAAGGCCGGCGACATCGGCGGCACGTGGCGCGACAACACCTACCCCGGCGCAGCCTGCGACGTGCCCTCTCACCTGTACTGCTTCTCCTTCGAGCCCAAGCCGGACTGGTCGCGCGCGTTCTCGCCGCAACAGGAGATCCAGGAGTATCTCCGTCACTGCGTCGCGAAGTACGGGCTCGGGTCGCACATCCAGTTCCACAAGAAGGTGACGGGCGCGGAGTTCGAGGAGCGCACGGGCACCTGGACGGTGCGCATCGAGAACGGCGAGCCGCTGCGCGCGCGCGCCGTGGTGCTCGGGAACGGCGCGCTGCACGTGCCGGCCTATCCCGAGATACCGGGCCGCGAGAGCTTCGAGGGGCGCATGTTCCACTCGGCCGAGTGGGACCACGCGGCTCCGCTCGCGGGCAAGCGCGTCGCGGTGATCGGCACCGGCGCGAGCGCGATCCAGTTCGTGCCAGAGATCGCCCCCGAAGTCGAGAAGCTGCAGGTCTTCCAGCGCACGCCGCCCTGGGTCGCGCCCAAGCCCGACCACGCGTTCTCGGCGCGGCGGAAGTCACTCTTCCGGCGCTTCCGTCCGCTGCACTGGCTGCAGCGCGCCTGGATCTACTGGACGCTCGAGCTGCGCGCGGTGGGCTTCGTGATCGACCCGCGGCTCTTGAAGCTGCTCGAGAAGCTCTTGCGCGCGCACCTCGCGCGCGAGGTGCCCGACCGCGAGCTGCGCAAGAAGCTCACCCCGACCTACACGCTGGGCTGCAAGCGCATCCTCTTGTCCAACGACTACTTCCGCGCGCTGCAGCGGCCCAACGTGGAGCTCGTGACCGCGCCGATCGAGCGCATCACCCCGAAGGGCATCCAGACGCGCGACGGGGTGGAGCACCCGGCCGACGCCATCGTGTGCGGCACGGGCTTCATGGTCGGCGACTATCTCACCCGGCTGCGGATCGTGGGCCGCGGCGGACGCACCCTCGACCAGGCGGTCACGGCGCGCGAGGGCAGCTATCTCGGCGTCGCGGTGCACGGCTTCCCGAACCTGTATCTCCTGATGGGCCCGAACACCGGCCTGGGTCACAACTCGATGATCTTCATGATCGAGGCGCAGGCGCGGCACGCGCTCAAGGCCATCCAGGCGATCCGCAGCCAGCGCCTGGCCTTTCTCGACGTGCTGGCTTCGGCCCAGGCGCGCTTCACCGGCCGGCTGCAGGCGCGCATGCGCCGCTCGGTGTGGAGCTCCGGCTGCCAGAGCTGGTACATGGACACCGACGGCTACAACGGCACGCTGTGGCCGTACTTCACTTTCCAGTACTGGTGGCGCACGCGGCGCCTGGCGCTCGGCGACTTCGAGGCCGTCGCCGAGCGCGAGTGAGCCGGGCTCAGGAAGGGCCGATGAAGTCGACGTCGCGGTGGCCGTCGATCATGCTCGGGGTCACCACGTAGTCGCCTTCGACCGACGCGGCCCAGATCTCGTGCGACGGCTCGGTGTTGCCCAGCGTCGCCACGTAGGCGATGCCGCTGGTGATCCCGCCGACCAGCGCGAAGGCGACCTTGGCCGGAAAGTAGATCGGGTTGGCCAGCGCCGTTCCCACGTAGCTCGCGGTCGAGTGACCGTGCCAGTCGTCGGCGCGTGCCGAGCCGGGTACGGTCGCGATGGCGAAGCACGCCATCAGAAGCAGCGAGAGTGACTTCTTCATGTCAGTAACCTCTCCTTGCGAGACAGTCCGCGTACGCGGCGCGGGCCGTCTCGGTCTTGCGGTTCTCTTCCGACAGTCCCCGCAGCGCGCCTACCGTGGCGCCCACGAGTGCTCCGATGCCTGCGCCCTTGCCCGCGCCCTCGCCGCCCTTGGCGATCGCGCCGCCCGCCGCGCCCACGCCGGCGCCCACGCCGGCCCCGATCGCGCCGTCGCGCACGATGCGGCCGGTGTTTCGCTCGGTGTCGGCTGCGTAGCGGTTGCAGTCCTCGATGACTCGCTCTTCGACCTGGCGCGCCGAGCCGCGGCTCGCCGCCGCGCGCACGGCCGGGCTCTTGCGCAGCGCGAACGCGCCGGCGCCGATCGCGAGCATGACGGCAGTGACTGCGGCGGTCGCAATCACTGCCGTGCGCCAGGGGTTGTGCTGCGAGAGATTCGCGGGCGTACTCATGCCCCGGGAGAGAGCAAGCCGCGTGCCCGAAGCGGCGGGAGCGCGCGAGCGAGGCCGCCGGGCGCGCCGTTGCAGGCGCTTTGCAGAATTCAGCTCGTGAGACCGGAGAGCAGGCGCCGCAGCGCTGCAGTCACGTCGCGCGCAGTCTGAGTCGGGTCGTCGGCCGCGGCGCACAGGAGCGCCCCTTCCATGACTGCGCCCAGCACCAGGTGCGCGAGCGCGTCGACGTCGCGCTCGCTCGCCTCGGGGCCCAGCACCTGCGCGAGCACCATGCGCGTGGCTGCGCCGAAGTATTTCGCGTCGATCTCGCGCCACTTCGCCCAACCGACCACCGCCGGGCCGTCGACCAGGAGGATCCGCTTCACGTCGGGCTCGCTCGCCGCCAGGAGATAGCGGAGCACCGCCTCGGCCACGAGCTCGAGCGGCCCCGCGCCTCGGCGCAGGGGCGGTGGGGGCAGCGCCGCGAGCTCGCCCTGAATGCGGTCGAGCACGCGCGTGAAGATCTCGCGCTTCGAGTCGAAGTGGTGGTAGAACGCGCCCTTCGCCACGCCCGCGCGCGCCGCGATGTCGTCGATCGAGGTGGCCTCGAAGCCGCGCGCGGCGAACAGCTTGCGCGCCGCGCGCTCGAGCGCCCCGATCGTGGCCTCGCTGCGCTCCGCCTGGGTCTTTGACATACCGACTCTTGGTCTGTTATTACCGACTCGAAGTCGATATTATCGAGGAGGCGCGAGATGAGCGAGGCACTGCAAGGGCTCCTGGCCTTCAGCGGCGTGCTGCTGTTCCTGCTCGGGCTGTTGTCCGGGTTCGCGATTCCGCTCCTGCGCAGCCCGCGGATCGGGCTCTCGGCGCACGTGGCGGCGATCCAGAGCGGGCTGGCGCTCGTGGCGGTGGCCTGGGCCGGCTCGCGACTCACCCTGCCCGAGGGCTGGGCCGCCGCGATCGCGCACACGCTCTGGGTCTCGCTCTACGTGCTGTGGGTGGGCCTGCTGTTCGCGGGCGCGTACGGCACCGGGCGCACGCTGCCGATCGCCGGCGCGGGGCTGCGCGCGAAGCCCTGGCAGGAGACCACGGCACTGGTGCTGATCGGCGCTGCGTCCGTCGGCTCGGCGGCGGCGATCGCCGCGCTGCTCTGGCACTGGAGCTGGCGCGCTGCGGCCTAGCCGGCGGTCTGCAGCCCCGCGGCGATGCCGTTGATGGTCGTGAACAAGCTGCCCAGCAGCGCCTCGCGCTCCACGCCGCCCTCCGCCCGCGCCAGCCGGCGCAAGAGCTCGATCTGCGCGTGTGACAGCACGTCGAGCGCCGCGTTGCGGCGCTTCACGGTCGCGAGAATGTGCGGGCGGTCGCCCAGTATCTCGGGCTGGCCCGCGACCGCCAGCACCGAGGTGACCGTGCGCTCCCATTCGGCGCGGATCAGCGGGAAGATCTTGCGCGCGTCGTCGTCGGCGAGCGCGGCGTAGCACTCCGCCACGTCGATGTCGGCGCGCGCGAGTGCGAGCTGCGCGTTGTCGACCAGCGCGCGGAAGAACGGCGACGCGCGGTACAGGTCACGGAGCCGCTCGACCCCGAGCTCGCGCCCCAGTGACTGGAGCGCCGAGCCCAGCCCGAACCAGCCGGGCACGCCGTGCCGGCTCTGGTTCCACGAGAACACCCACGGGATCGCACGCAGGTCGCCGAGCGACAGACCCGGCCGGCGGGAGCTCGGGCGCGAGCCGATCGGCAGCGCGGTGACTTCGATGATCGGCGTGGCCGCCTGCACGTAGCGCGCGAGCCGGTCCGGGTCGGCGACCAGCGCCTCGTAGGTGCGGAGCGCGATCTTCGCCGCCTCGTCGAACACCGAGTCGCGCGCCGCCAGCTCGGCGCGCGGCACGGGCGTGCGCTCGGCCAGGCCGGACAAGAGCACCGCCGACACCGACTGCTCGAGGTCGCGCTGCGCGACCTCGAGCGTGGAGTAGCGCGTGTTGATGGTCTCGCCCTGCTCGGTGACTCGCAGCCGCCCGCGCAGCGCGCGCTCGGGCTGCGCGCGGATCGTGTCGTGCGCCGGGCCGCCGCCGCGGCCGATCGCGCCGCCACGGCCGTGGAAGATCGTGAGCCGCAGGTCGGCGTGCTCGGCCACGTCGGCCAGCGCGTGCTGCGCGCGGCGCAGCGCGACCTGACTCGTGACGTAGCCGACCTGCTTGCACGAGTCGGAGTAGCCGATCATCACCTCGAGCTCGCGCCCGATCGCGGCAGAGACGTGCGGCGAGGCCAGCATCTGCTCGGCGAGCGGCCGCGCGTTCGAGAGGTCCTCGAGCTGCTCGAGCAGCGGCACGGGCCGCAGCTCGCCGGGCGCGAGCCCCGCCGCGCGCTCGAGGAACAGCACCTCGAGCAGGTCGGAGAGCGTGCTCGTGAAGCTCACGATGTAGCGCTCGCAGGCGCGCGGGCCCTGCTCGCGCCGCGCGCGGCCCACCATGTCGAGCGTGGCGAGCAGGTCCTGGGTCTCAGCCGAGAGCGCCCCGCGCGCAGGCGGCGCGAGTGACTCGGGCCGGGCGAGCAGCTCGCCCAGCACGCGGCAACGCCGCGCCTCGTCCATGTCGCCGTAGCCGCGCGCGCGGACCAGGCCCGTGGCCGCGAGCAGCTCGGCGGTGACCCGCTCGTGCACGCCGGAGTGCTGGCGCAGGTCGAGGCTCGCCAGGTGGAAGCCGAACACGTCGGCGCGCCGGCGGCAGTCGCGCAGCCGGCCGCGCGCCATGCGCCCGTAGCCGGCCGCGACCAGGCTGCGCTCCAGCTGGAACAGGTCGCGCTGGTAGCCGGCCGCATCGACGTAGCTCGACTCCGCGCGCTCGAGCGTCGCCCGCAGGCGCGCGCCCATGTACCAGAGCTTCTCGCGCCACGGCTCGTACACGGTGAAGCGCGACACGCGCGCCGCGATCTCGGGGAAGCGCGCGCGGTCGCGCTCGAGTGAGTCGGCGAGCTCCGCGATGCCCTCGGGCCGCGGCGCGCGCCGCGACGACATCGACAGCTCGCGCCCCAGCATGCGCACGTCGGCCAGGTGCCGCTCGAGCGCGAGCGCGCGCTGGCGCTCGAGCGCCGTGCGCGTCACGTGCGCGGTCACGAAGGGGTTCCCGTCGCGGTCACCGCCGATCCAGCTGCCCCAGCGCAGGAAGGACGGCACCGGCCAGTCACCCGCGCCGCCCTCGCCCAGCCGCAGCCAGTCCGCGTCGGGAAACAGTCCCTCCAGCACGTCCTCGAGCTCGCGGTAGAGCGCTGGGGTGGCATCGAAGAGCGTGCGCGCGAACACGTCGAGGCCGGCCTCGAGCTCGTCGCGCGGCGCGGGCTTGGTGGCGCGCGACTCCTCGGTGCGGGTCAGGATCGCGACCTGGTCGGCGAGCTGCGCACGCAGTGACTCGGCCACGCGCGCGCCGCCCGGGTGACCCAGCGCGTCCAGGAGCCGCCCCACCTCGGACACGTGGTCGCGCGCCGTGCGCCGGCGCGCTTCGGTCGGGTGCGCGGTGAGCACGGGCATCACGAACAGGCGCGCGAGCGCGTCCCGCACCTCGGCGGGCCCCTGCCCCGCCCCGGCCAGCTCGCGCAGCGCGTCGGCCAGCGATCGGCGCGCCGGATGCGCGCGGTCGTAGCGCCGGAGCTGGCGGACGCGCTGCACCTCTTCGGCTGCGTTCATCAGGTGCAGCCCATGAGTCACCGCGCGCGCGACCTCGGCCAGCGCGCTGTCGTCGAGCGCCGCGATCCGGGCGGCAAAGCGCGCGCGCTCGCCCGGGGCGGCGCCGCGCGTGCGCAGCACCGCCGCGGCCGCGCGCAGCTCCCGCACCCGTGCCAGCGTGGCCTCGCCCGAGAGCTCGCGGATCGCGCCGTCCAGCGCCTCGCCGAGCTGCGCGAGATCGGCGTCGAGTGACTCCTGGGTTCCGGCCGCCGTCACAGCCCTAGGCTACTCCGCTCCGCTGTGGTACGCGCAAGAAACGTGCCCTGGCGCGGGGCCGCTGGCTCCCCGTGCGGCGCGGAGACTGCCCCCTTCGCGGGCGAGCGCTGACTGGTCCGCGGGCACTATGCTCTCGGGCCCGAGCCGACATGACCGAGCCACGCGCCTACACCCCGAAGCACCTGGCCGACAAGATCCTGCGCGATAAGAGTGCGCTCGAAGGCGAGCGCAAGCAGGTCACGGTGCTGTTCGTCGACGTGAAGGACTCGACGCGGCTGGCGGCGCGCGTGGACGCCGAGCAGTGGCACGGGATCCTCGACCGCTTCTTCACGTTGCTGGCCGACGCGATCCACCGCTTCGAGGGCACCATCAACCAGTACACGGGCGACGGAGTCATGGCGCTGTTCGGCGCCCCGATCGCGTACGAGGACCACGCCCAGCGCGCGTGTCACGCGGCGCTCGCGATCTGCGAGGAGGTGCGCGAGTTCGCGGCCGGGCTGCGCCGGGCCACGGGCCTGCGCTTCAGCGTGCGCGTGGGCATGAACTCGGGCGAGGTGATCGTGGGCGCGATCGGCGACGACCTGCGCATGGACTACACCGCCCAAGGTCACACCGTGAACCTGGCCGCGCGCATGCAGCAGCAGGCCGCGGCCGGCCGCGCCTACCTGACTGGCCACACCGCGGCGCTGGTCGACGCCTACTTCGAGCTCGAGCCGGTCGGGCGCATGCGCGTGAAGGGCGTGAGCGGGCTGGTGCGCACGTACGCGCTCGCGGGCACCGGCAGGGCACGGGCCCGGATCGAGGCTTCGCGCGCGCGCGGCTTCAGCGCGCTGGTCGGACGCGAGAGCGAAGCGCGCGCACTCGACCGGGCGCTCGAGCGCGCCAGCTCCGGCGACGGGCGCACCGTGTGCGTGGTCGGCGCACCCGGCGTGGGCAAGAGCCGGCTGTGTCACGACGCGCTCGAGCGCTGGCGCGGGCCGAAGATCGCGATCGCCAGCGCCCACTGTCCCGCGCACGGCCGCACCCTGGCGCTCACCGTGCTGCGCGAGCTGCTGCGCAGCTTCTTCGACATCTCGCCGGGCGAGAAGCCGTCCGTGAGTCGCAAGCTCGTGAAGGCGCAGCTGCGCTTCGTGCGCTCGGCCGACGAGGGCGACCACGCGCTGGTGCACAACTTCCTGGGCCTGGCGAGCCCCAGGGACCCTCTGCCCGCGCTGCCAGCCGCG
>Ga0335084_10005953_pt1 | contig 12090 bp, 9 predicted proteins | sample Lox_Sample_44_FD_206721 | JGI IMG/M metagenome (GOLD analysis project Ga0335084, IMG submission 206721) | Soil microbial communities from Loxahatchee National Wildlife Refuge, Florida, United States - Lox_Sample_4.4 | ecosystem: Environmental > Terrestrial > Soil > Wetlands | place: USA: Florida...
GGCGGCGAGGTCCAGATCTCCCGCGACCTGAATTCGCTTCTCAATCTCACCGACAAGGAGGCGCAGAAGCGCGGCGACCAGTTCATCGCCTCCGAGCTGTTCCTCATCGCTCTCGCAGACGACAAGGGCGAGGCGGGGCGCCTGCTCAAGGAACACGGCGGCAGCAGGAAATCGATCGACGAGGCGATCAAGGCGGTGCGCGGCGGCGAGAACGTCGCCGGTCCCGAGGCCGAAGGGCAGCGCGAAGCACTGAAGAAGTACACGCTCGACCTGACCGAGCGCGCCCGCTCCGGGAAGCTCGACCCCGTGATCGGGCGCGACGACGAGATCCGGCGGGTCATCCAGATCCTCCAGCGCCGCACCAAGAACAACCCGGTCCTGATCGGCGAACCCGGCGTGGGCAAGACCGCGATCGTCGAGGGGCTCGCACAGCGCATCGTCAACGACGAGGTCCCGGAGACCCTGAAGGGCAAGCGCGTGCTGTCGCTCGACATGGCCGCGCTCCTCGCGGGCGCCAAGTACCGCGGCGAGTTCGAGGAGCGCCTGAAGGCGGTGCTGAAGGAGCTCGCGCAGGACGAAGGCAACACGATCGTGTTCATCGACGAGCTGCACACCATGGTCGGCGCGGGCAAGGCCGAAGGGGCGATCGACGCCGGCAACATGCTCAAGCCGGCGCTCGCGCGCGGCGAGCTGCACTGCGTGGGCGCGACCACGCTCGACGAATACCGCAAGTACATCGAGAAGGACGCGGCGCTGGAGCGCCGCTTCCAGAAGGTGCTGGTCGGCGAGCCCTCGGTGGAGGCGACCATCGCCATCCTGCGCGGCCTCCAGGAGAGGTACGAGCTGCATCACGGCGTCGACATCACCGACCCCGCGATCGTCGCCGCGGCCGAGCTGTCGCACCGCTACATCACCGACCGCTTCCTCCCGGACAAGGCGATCGACCTGATCGACGAGGCCGCAGCGCGCATCAAGATGGAGATCGATTCCAAGCCCGAGGCGATGGACCGCCTCGACCGGCGCCTGATCCAGCTCAAGATCGAGCGCGAGGCGATGAAGAAGGAGAAGGACGAGGCGTCCCAGAAGAGACTTTCCTTGATCGAGCAAGAAATCAAGAAGCTGGAGAAGGAATACGCCGATCTGGAAGAAGTCTGGAAAGCCGAGAAAGCGCAGGTGCAGGGCAGCCAGCACATCAAGGAAGAGATCGAGAAGCTGCGCCAGCAGATGGCGGAGCTGCAGCGCAAGGGCCAGTACGACAAGCTCGCCGAGCTGCAGTACGGCAAGCTGCCGGAGCTCGAGGTGCAGCTGAAGAAGGCCGAGAAGGGCGAGACCACGAAGGCCAGGCTGGTTCGCACCCAGGTCGGCGCCGAAGAGATCGCCGAGGTGGTTTCGCGCGCCACCGGCATTCCGGTCTCGAAGATGATGCAGGGCGAGCGGGACAAGCTGCTCACCATGGAGGACAAGCTGCACCAGCGCGTCGTCGGCCAGGACGAGGCGGTGCACCTCGTCGCCGACGCCATCCGCCGATCGCGCGCGGGGCTCTCCGATCCGAACCGGCCCTACGGCTCTTTCCTGTTCCTCGGCCCCACCGGCGTCGGCAAGACCGAGCTGTGCAAGGCGCTCGCGGCCTTCCTCTTCGATTCCGAGGATCACCTCATCCGCATCGACATGTCGGAGTTCATGGAGAAGCACTCGGTCGCGCGGCTCATCGGCGCGCCGCCCGGCTACGTCGGCTACGAGGAGGGCGGGCATCTCACCGAGATGGTGCGGCGCAAGCCCTACAGCGTGATCCTGCTCGACGAGATCGAGAAGGCGCACCCCGACGTGTTCAACGTCCTGCTGCAGGTCCTCGACGACGGGCGCATGACCGACGGACAGGGCCGCACCGTGGACTTCAAGAACACCGTCGTGGTGATGACCTCGAACCTCGGCAGCCAGATGATCCAGCAGATGGCGGGCGACGACCCCGGCCTCATCAAGACCGCGGTCATGGCGGAGGTGAAGACGCAGTTCCGCCCGGAGTTCGTGAACCGCATCGACGAGATCGTGGTGTTCCACGCCCTGGACGAGAAGCACATCAAGGACATCGCGAAGATCCAGCTTCGCTACCTCGAGGAGCGCCTCGCCAAGCTCGAGATCGGGCTGGAGGTCGCCGACAGCGCGCTCGCGCAGCTCGCCAAGGCGGGCTTCGACCCGGTGTACGGCGCGCGCCCCTTGAAGCGCGCGATCCAGCAGACGATCGAGAACCCGCTCGCGAAGCAGATCCTCGAGGGCAGGTTCGCCGCGAAGGACGCGATCCGCGTCGAGTACCGCGGCGGGGCCATGCAGTTCGAGAAGGCCGGAGCAAGGTCCGCACAGATAGCGGCGGCACGCTAGAATCCGAGGGTGACGTATGTCGCCGACTCCAAGCGCCTCACCCACGCCGGGGCCAAGAAGATAGCCGATACCGCGGTCGCCAAAGCCAGGCAGGCCGGCATCTCCATTTCCGTCGTAGTCGCCGATTCGGGCGGGCATATCGTCGTGATCGAACGCATGGACGGAGGGCGCTTTCACACCGTCCACTCCGCGACCACCAAGGCCGTGTGCTGCGCCTCGAACAAGCGGCCGACCTCCTCTCACGGAGCTCAAGGGCAGGCACTCGACGTCGCGCACGCGCTCGGCCTCGCGCTCGCCGCGGGCCCCGAGCGCTGGACGGCGATGGAAGGCGGCTGTCCGGTGATCGTCGACGGCGAGTGCATCGGCGGCGTCGGCGTGAGCGGCGGCGACTGGGCGACCGACGAGCGCATCGCGCGGGAGTCCGTGGAAGTGCTCGTCGCAGCTGAGGGGGCGAAGCCGAAGTAGAATGGAGCCACTGCGCGTCGCGTGCATCGGCATGGGCTGGTGGTCGGACGTTCTCGCCGACGCCATCCAGCGCTCGAAGAAGCTGAAGATCGTCGCCTGCTTCACGCGCTCGGAGGACAAGCGCAAGGCGTTCGCCGCGAAGTACGGGTGCTCCGCCGCGCCGAGCTACGAGGCGATCCTCAAGGACCGTTCGATCGAGGCGATCGTCAACACCACGCCGAACAACGTGCACCTCGAGACGACGCGCGCCGCCGCCGAAGCCGGCAAGCACGTCTTCCTCGACAAGCCGATCGCCAACACCGTCTCCGAAGGTCGGAAGATTGCCGAGGCCTGCCGCAAGGCGAAAGTGGTGCTCGCGCTCGGCTACCAGCGCCGCCGCGAGAGCCACTTCCGCTGGATCAGGCAGCGGATCGACGCCGGCGAGTTCGGCAAGCTCGTGAACGCCGAGGCCAACATCAGCCGCGACCGCCTGGGGAAGATCGATCTCAATTCGTGGCGGTACACGGCCGAAGGGATGCCCGGCGGCGTGATGCTGCAGATCGGCATCCATTACAGCGACGTGCTCGAATACCTGCTCGGCCCCGTGAAGGCGGTCAGCGGAAGCCTCGCTCAGCTGGTGCTGCCCGGTGACAACCCCGACGTCGCGAGCCTGGTGCTCGAGCATGAAGACGGTGCGCTTTCGACGCTCAACGCGAGCTACGCTTCGGCGTCCGAGTATTACCTGATGAACCTGTACGGCAAGGAAGCGTCGGCGTATTACGATATGCACTCGGGCCTGCGCGCGCTGAAACGCGGTGCCACGAGCGCGAACGCGGTCGCGTGCCCGAGGAACGATACGTTCGTGGAAGAGCTCGAGGAGTTCGCCAGGGCGGCGCGCGGGGAAGGCGCGCCGGAGATGGACGGGGAAGCGGCGACCCGATCGCTTGCCGTGATAAGAGCGGGCATCGTCTCGGCGCGCGAGGGGCGGCGCGTCGAGGTCGCCGAGATCCTCGCGAAGGATTGAGACAGGAGAGAGCTATGAGAGCAGCTTGGTTATTCCTCGGCGCGGTGCTCGCCGCGCCGGCCTACGCCCAGGAGCCCGCGTTTCCCAACAAAGGCCCCGTCGAGATCACCGTCCTCTTCCCGGCTGGCTCGTCGGCCGACGTCACCGCGCGGCTGCTCGCCGACGGCATGTCGAAGCAGCTCGGCGGCGCCAAGGTGATCGTCTTCGACCGCCCCGGCGCCGGCGGCGCGATCGGCTACAAGTACGTCGCCTTGCAGAAGGCGGACGGCTACTCCGTGGTCTGGAATTCGAACTCGATCTCGACGACCTTTCACTCGGGCATGCTGCCTTTCGACTACCGCGAGTTCGATCCGGTAGCGCGCGTGCTGGTGGAGGCGCCGGTGCTCGCGGTGAAGGCCGATTCCAAATGGAAGACGCTCGCCGATCTGGTCGCGGACGCGAAATCGCGCCCCAAGGGCATCACCGTCGGAAACTCGGGTGCGGGCAGCCACACGCATATCTCCTCGGTAGCGCTGTTCAGGGCAACGGGCGGAACGGTCGTCGACGTCCCGTTCGGCCAAGCGCAGGTCGTTCCGAGCCTGCTCGGGGGAGAGGTCGATGCGGTGATGCAGCTTCCCGCGGCGCTGTCCGCGTACGTCAAGTCGGGGCAGGTGCGGCTGCTCGCCGCGCTGGTCCCGGCGCGCGACCCGGCGCTCCCGGACGTGCCCACGGCGCGTGAGCAGGGCTTCGACGTGTCGCTCGCCGCCTGGCGCGGGATCGCAACGCCGAAGGGAACGCCGAAGGCCGCGATCTCGGTGCTCGAGGCCGCGATCAGGAAGACCGCGGAGAGCCCCGACTTCGCTCAGGCCTGCGAGAAGCTCGGCGTGCACCCCGCGTTCATGCCCGCCGCGGAGTTCGGCGAGCTGATCGCGAAGGAGGACGTCGAGCTCGCCCGCCTCATGCAGCTCATCGGGCTGAAGAAGTAAGAAGCGGCGCCGCGCTCGCGCGCACGGCGCGCGCCCTCGCCAGCATGTCCTGCCACAGCCTGGAAGTGTCCTGCTGGAAGATCGTCTTCGCCTCGGCGTCGACGACGTACCAGTCGCCCCGGTCGAGCTCGGCCTGCAGTTGCCCGGGCGCCCAGCCGGAATAGCCGGAGAAAAAGCGGATCTTCGCCGGGGGCTTGCTGAGCAGCGCGTCGACCGAATCCGGGAGCACCGCGAGGTAGATCCCGGGCATCATCGGCACCGCCGGGCCGGAATACTTGGGCGACTCGAACAGGGCGAACAGTCCCTGCGGGGCGACGGGTCCGCCGAAGAAGATGGGGTCGGTGAAGGTTTCGAAGCGCTTGCTCGGAAGCAGGTCGGCGAGCGAGCGGTTGGTGGGACGGTTGATGATCACGCCGGTCGTCTCCGCGCCCTCGGAATGGACCGCGAGCACGACGGTTTCCCGGAAGTTCGGATCGGGCAGGCCCGGCCTCGCGATGAGAAGCAGCGACCTGTGCGGAACCTGCGCGTGCGCGGCGGCCGCGACCACGAGCAGCCCGAGCAGCGCGGCCCGGCAGGACGGCTTCATCGCCTACTCTAGGCCGGATGCGGCTAGGACGCCGAATTGCCCGGGCGAGGCTGCGGTCACGGCGCGCGCGCGCCTGAGCAGCTCCTCCCAGAGGCTCCCCGGGTCCTTGCGGAATACGAGATCCGGGTCCGCGTCGAGCACGTACCACAGGCCGCGGTCGACCTCCTGCCGCAGCTCGCCGGGCCGCCAGGCGACGTAGCCCACGTAGTAGCGCGCCTCGTTGGGCGTCGCCTCGATGATGTGATCGACGACGGTGCCCTGGGTGGCGAGGAACAGCTCCTTCATCATCTGGATCGAGCCTGGCCCGGGCGTGTGGTCCGTGTGGACCACGGCGAATATCGCCTGACGCAGCATCGGCCCGCCGAAATAGACCGGATCGCGCACGAGCTTGGAGGGGGCGTGCTCGGGGAACAGGCTCGCGAGCGAGCGCCCGGTGGGGCGATTGATGATGACGCCCACGTGCCGGCTGTTCTCGATCGGCACGACGAGCAGCACCGTGCCGCGGTAGTCGGGATCGATCAGGCGCGGGGTTGCGACCAGCGTGATTGCGCCGCCGGGGTCGCCTTCCTGGGCCCGGACCCTCGTCAGCGGGATGCAAGCGAGCGCGAGCATCGCAACAAACGCAAGCCCTCTCGCCGCCGTTCCTTCGCGCATCATCGTCCTCGAAGTTTAGCACCCGCTAGCTGGGCGTGGCGGTAGCAAGTCACGAGATGATCGTTGGCCATGCCGACCGCCTGCATGAAGGCGTAGACGATGGTAGTGCCGACGAAGCGGAAGCCCCTGCGTTTGAGATCCCGGCTGATCGCGTCGGACGCGGGGGTGCGGTCCGGCACGTCCTTCATCGTTCGGCGGCGGGATTGCAGCGGCAGGCCGTCGACGAAGCCCCACAGGTAGGCGTCGAAGGAGCCGAACTCGCGGCGCACCTCGAGAAACGCGCGCGCATTGGTTATCGTCGACTCGATCTTGAGCCGGTTGCGCACGATGCCGGCGTCCGCCATCAAGCGCTTCACGTCGCGCAGGCCGAAGCGCGCGACCTTCGCGGCGTCGAAGCTCGCGAAGGCCCTGCGGTAGTTTCCGCGCTTGTTGAGGATGGTCGACCAGGACAGGCCCGCCTGCGCCCCCTCGAGAATCAGAAGCTCGAACAGCCTCCGGTCGTCGTGAACGGGCACGCCCCACTCTTGGTCGTGATAGCGACGGTAGGGATCGCTCCCCAGACACCAGGGACAGCGCCCCTTGTCGTTCGTCCCGCTCATCTGCGGATGATACCCGCCGGAATCACGAGGAGCCCGCCTCGTGCCCGAACGCTATATCATTCAGGCGGGATGACTGTTGTCGCGATCGATATCGGGGGGACATTTACCGACCTGATGGCGTTCGACGAGGCCACGGGCCGGTTCTCGCAGGCGAAGAGCCTTACCACTCCCGCGCGGCTGGTGCAGGGCATCGTCGACTGCCTGAAGAAGAGCGGGGTGGACTGCGCGGCGGTCTCCGAGCTGATCCACGGGTCGACCACGGCGATCAACACGCTGATCGAGCGAACGGGCGCGAAGACCGGCCTGATCGTGACCCGCGGCACCCGCGACGTCTATTTCATCGGGAGGGGCAACCGCCCCGAGTCGTACAACCTGTTCTTCCACCGCCACCGGCCGCTGGTGCCCCGCCACCTCACCCGGGAGATCGACGAGCGCCTGCTCGCCTCGGGCGAGGTCCGCGAGCCCCTGCGGACCGCGAGCGTCGAAGACGCCTGCCGCGCGCTCGCGGGCGAAGGCGTCGAGGCGGTCGCCGTGTGCTTTCTCCACTCCTACGCCAATCCCGGGCACGAGCGCGCGGCGGGCGAGATCGTGCGCCGCATGCTGCCCGGGGCCTACGTTTCTCTCTCGCACGAGATCCTGCGCGAGTACCGCGAGTTCGAGCGCACTTCGACCGCCGTCGTCAACGCCTACATCGGGCCGCGGGTCGGCGGATACGTCCGCAGCCTCAAGGAGAGCCTTGCGGGGATCGGCATGCGCGGCGAGCTCACCATCATGCAATCGAACGGCGGCGTCATGACGCCCGAGGTCGCCACCGGGCGCCCGGTCGCGATGATGGAGTCGGGGCCGGTCGGCGGGATCATCGCTTCGGCGCGGGTCGGCCGCGCGCTCGCCTGCCCCGACCTGATCTCCTTCGACATGGGCGGCACCACGGCGAAGGCGAGCCTCATCCGCGGCGGCGAGCCGACGATGGCGCCGGGGTACTACGTCGGCGGCTACGCGAGCGGCCACCCCGTGATGGTGCCGGTCGTCGACCTGGTCGAGGTCGGCGCGGGCGGGGGCAGCATCGCCTGGATCGACGACGTCGGCGCGCTCAAGGTGGGGCCGCAGAGCGCCGGCGCGGAGCCCGGGCCGATCTGCTACCGCGGAGGCGGAACGGAGCCGACCATCACGGACGCGAATCTGGTGCTGGGGCGGCTCGACGCCGACGATTTCCTGGGCGGCGAGATGAAGCTCGACGCGAAGGCCGCGGAGGAGGGCATCAGGCGGAGGATCGCGGAACCCCTCAGGCTTTCGGCGACCGCGGCGGCGCAGGCAGTCGTCGATATCGCGGTTTCCAAGATGTCGCTCGCGGTGCGCGAGGTCTCGGTGGCCAAGGGCTACGATCCGCGCGATTTCGCGCTGGTCGCCTCGGGCGGCGCGGGACCGCTACACGTGCTGGCGATCGCGCGCGAGTTGCACATCCCCAGGGTGATCGTTCCCAGGTATCCGGCGCATTTCTCGGCGCTCGGCATGCTATCGGCCGACGAGCGCCACGATTTCATCCGCACCTTCTACGCCGACTTGGGCGCCGTCGATTTCGCGCAGATCGAGCGCACGCTCTCGGAGATGGTGGCGGAGTCGGCGTCGGTGCTGAGGAACGGAAGGCGCGCCGAGCACCGCATCGCCCTCGACCTCCGCTACGTCGGCCAGGAGTTTACGCTTCCGGTTCCCGTGAGCGCGAGGCAGATCCGGGCGGGCGCGCGAGCGGCGATCCGCGCGGCGTTCGACGCGCTCTACGAGCGGCGCTACGCGCATCACTCGCCGGGCGAGCCGGTCGAAATCGTCAATATCCGGCTTGCCGCCGTGGGCCGGCGCCCCGGCCTGAGGATCCCGCGGCTCCCCGCCGGACGCAGGACGAAGGCCGCGCGCCGCGCCAGCGTCTATCTCGGAGACGCCTCACGTCCGGTGTCCTGCCCGGTATACCGGCGCGAGGAGCTCGGCGCCGGGGCGCGAATCGCCGGGCCGGCGCTGGTGCGCGAGCACGGGACGACCACGGTGCTGTTCAAGGGCGACGTGCTCACGGTCGCGAAGACCGGCGAGCTGCTGATCTCGGTGCGAGGCGAACGGTGAAGAAGCTCCACCCCGTGACGCTGGAGGTGATCCGCAACGCGCTCCCGGCGATCGCCAACGAGATGGCGGTGGACCTCCAGCGCACGTCGTACAACATGATGATCTACGAAGTGCGCGATTTCTGCACCGCGCTGGTGAACGCCGACGGGGAGCTGGTGAGCCAGAACGTGGGCGGCGTGTCGCACTTCATCGCCGACCTGGGCGTCGTCATCACCGACGCGGTGAAGCGCTACGGCAGGAAGGGGTTTCGTCCCGGAGACGTCCTCATCACCAACCACCAGGCCGTCGCCGGGCAGCACCTGAACAACGTGGTGGTCTACGTGCCCTGCTTCTTCGAAGGCGAGCTGCTCGCCTTCTCGATGGTGCGCGCCCACTGGATCGACGTCGGCGGAACGAGCACGGGGTTCGGCGCCGGGCCCGAGGTGCCCGACCCCTGGCAGGAGGGCCTTCAGCTCGACCAGCTGAAGATCTACGAAGGCGGCAGGCTGAACGACACGCTGCATCGAGTCGTCCGCGACAACATCCGCTTCCCCGAATCGTCGCTGGGGGATCTCAACTCGCAGATCGCCGCGTGCAGGCTGGGTGCCCGGCGCTTCGACGAGCTGTTCCGCAAGTACGGCAGGAGTACGGTGCTCGCCGCGATCGCGAGGATCTTCGACGAGACCGAGGCGAAGTGCCGCAAGGCCGTCGCCCGCCTCGCCGACGGCGTCTACGAGGCCGAGTCCTTCTTCGACGACGACGGGGTCACGCCGGACGAGCGGGTGCCCATCCACGCGAAAGTGACGGTGAAGTCCGGCGCGATGACCATCGACCTGTCCGGCTGCTCGGCCGAACGCAAGGCCGCTGTGAACTCGCGCACGCTCGCCGGCGCACGCGTCGCCTACAAGGCGCTGACCGGCCCGCTCGATCCCGTCAACGAGGGCTCGTTCCGCGCCCTCGAGGTGATCATCCCCGAGGGCAGCATCATGATGGCGCGCTTTCCCGCGCCCATGGCGGCATGGAGCATCTTCGTGCCGACGGTCGTCGAGACCATCGTCAGCGCGCTCGCCCGCGCGATGCCGGACAGGATCCCCGCCGCACACCACGGTCTTCTCGGCGGGTCGGTCGTGTTCTTCGGCGTGCACCCGCGATCGAAGCGGCGCTTCGTGGTGCAGAGCATCGAAGGCGGGGGCTGGGGCGGCCGTCCCTTCGAGGACGGCGAGTCGGCGACGGTGTCGGTGTGCCAAGGAGACGTGCGCAACGGCTCGATCGAGGGCATCGAGATGAAGTGCCCGGTGCTGGTGAAGGCCAGAGCGCTGCGCCGCGACTCGGGCGGGGCGGGAAAATTCAGGGGAGGGCTCGGGATCGACTTCGAGCTGCGCAACTTCGTCGACGGGAAATGGAATTTCGAGCGCGCGAACCGCAGGGGCTGTCCGGCGTGGGGGCTGTGGGGAGGCGGGGCCGGGGAATCGGGCGGCTACTACCTGCGCGCCGCCGGGAGCGGCGAATACCGCATGATGCACGGCAGCCACAAGCCGGTGACGACGGATTCGGACGTCATCGTGCGCACCGGCGGCGGCGGCGGCTGGGGAGACCCGTGCGAGCGCGACCCGGAGCGCGTGCGCTGGGACGTGATCGAGGAGCTCGTGTCTCGGGAGGCGGCGCAAACCGAGTACGGCGTCGTGCTCAGGGAAGATCTTTCGGTCGACCAGGCGGCGACGCGGGCGCTCCGGCAGCCACCGAAGTGACCATTCTCGAACGGCTCGGCGCTCACGCGGCGAGCGGCTATCGCCAGGGCCTCTCCGGCCCCGCGCGCGAGGTGTTGAAGCTGCACATCGCGGACACGGTCGCCGCATGGATCGCGGCCTGCACGACCGTCGAGGGGCGCGCGCTGCTCGCCTTCGAGCCGTCCGAGCGCGCGAGCATGCCCCGCCGCGCCGGGCTTGCCTGCGCGCTCGCGCGCCTCTCGGAGGTCGACGACATCCACCTGTCCTCGGCAACGACGCCGGGAGCCATCGTCATCCCCGCGGCGCTCACGCTCGGCGCGGCGCTCGGACGCAGCGGCGAGGAAGTGGCCGGGGCCGTCTCGGTCGGCTACGATCTGATGACGCGTCTGGGCGAGGCGCTCGGCGGGCCGACGATCCTCTACCGCGGGCTCTGGCCGACCTACTTTCTGGCGCCGGCTGCCGTAGCGGCGGTCGCCGCGCGCCTTCTCGATCTCGACGAGAAGCAGGGCGCCCACGCGCTCGCGACAGCCCTGGCGTTCGCTTCGCCGGCGGTCGGGCGCCAGAGCGGCGCGGGCATGTCGCGCTGGCTCGCGATCGCCAATGCCGCGCGGAGCGGAGTCACGGCGGCGCTCGCCGCCCGCTCGGGATTCACCGGAGATCTGCGCCTGTTCGAGGGCGAGTTCTTTCCCGGGGTCTACCATCTCGCGCCCGATGTCGACGCGCCGGACGAGGCGGCCGAGCCGGGCCCCTCGGTGCTGCGGACAAGCTTCAAGCCGTGGTGCGCGGCGAGGCAGACCATGGCGGCGGTGGAGGCGCTCCGTGAGGTCATCGCCGAAGGCGTGACGATCGCGGACATGACGGAGCTCACCGTCGGCGTGCCGCTTCCCTATCTCAAGATGATCGACCACGGGGTGGCCCCGGGCGAGCGCACCTCCCATCTCACGAGCGTGCCCTACCAGATGGCTCTCTTCGCGTTCGATCAGAACGCAAGCCTCGACCCGAGGCAGGCGCGGGACAGTCTCCCGCGCGCGATGGAGCGGTTCATGGCGAGAATTTCGGTGCAGGCCGACGAAGACCTCGCGCGGCACTATCCGCGATGCTGGCCGGCGTGGATCGCGGTCGATACGCCGAGGGGCCCGTGGGAGAAGCTGGTCCTGCACGTCCCCGGGGACCCGGAGCGCCCGTTCGACGAGCTCCAGGTCGCCGCGAAATTCTGGCGCCTCACCGGCCATCTGCTGGGGGAAGGCCCGGCGGAGACCCTGCTGCGCCTGGCCCTGGCCGCGATCGACGGCGAGGGCGGAGCGACAGCCCTGCTCGAAGCGATCGACAGGGCGGTCGCGGCCGCGAGCCGGGCTAGCTAGAGAACGCCTGGATTCCCGTCTGCGCCCGCCCCAGTATGAGGGCGTGGATGTCGTGCGTGCCCTCGTAGGTGTTCACGACCTCGAGGTTCATCATGTGGCGCGCTACGCCGAACTCATCGGAGATGCCGTTCCCGCCCAGCATGTCGCGCGCCATGCGCGCGATGTCGAGCGCCTTGCCGGTCGAGTTCCGCTTCATGATCGACGTGATCTCGGGCGTGTCCGTTCCCTCGTCCTTCATGCGGCCGAAGCGCAGCACGCCCTGAAGG
>Ga0335084_10005954_pt1 | contig 12090 bp, 8 predicted proteins | sample Lox_Sample_44_FD_206721 | JGI IMG/M metagenome (GOLD analysis project Ga0335084, IMG submission 206721) | Soil microbial communities from Loxahatchee National Wildlife Refuge, Florida, United States - Lox_Sample_4.4 | ecosystem: Environmental > Terrestrial > Soil > Wetlands | place: USA: Florida...
GGGATCGAGGGGATCGAGCCGACCTTCGGCGTTCTCGGCCTGCGGATACATCAGGAACGGCACCGTCGCGCGCTTTGAGCCCGGCAGCTTCACGTCGTGCGCGTAGTTGTAGGCGAGCCAGTTGCCCTCCCAACTGCCGAACAGGAAGCCGAGCATCACCTTGACCTTCTCGTCGTTCAGCGTGAGCTTCAACGGCGGCTCTTCGAGGATCACCTTCCGAACGTCGGCAGGATCGGCGGGAACCCAGCCGATGCCCTGCGCGTAGAACTCGGCGCGGCAGTGCTGCGCCCTGGTGATGTCGCCCAGCTTGCCCATGCTCTTGTAGCCGCGCGGCGACTCCACCACGCGCACGCCGTAGACGTCGCGCGCCGGCACGCCCGAGGCGCGACACAACCCGACGAACAGCGCGTTCAGGTCGGCGCACTTGCCCCCGTAGATGCCCGTCTCGAGCATCGTCCTGATATCGCCCGTGCCGCAACCGCGGGTCGCCGGATCGCGAAATGTCTTTTGCACTACCCAGTTGTAGACGGCACGCGCCTTGTCGAGGTCGCTGCTCGCGCCACGCGTGATTTCATCCGCCTTCGTCTTGACGATCCCGTCGGTGGGGATGAATTCGGTCGGTTTGAGATACAGAGCCAGCTCTTCCTGGGTGGCCTGCATTCCGGCGCCCTGCTTCAACTCCACCTTGCGCTCGCGCACCGTGAAGCGGCTCGTCACTTCGAGCAAGGGCGCGGCTTCGCCCGGCTTGAACGCTGCCGCGGCGATCGCCGCGCGATAGTTGGGCTCGGTCGCGAACTCGACCGACTCGGCATTGCCGCTCCAGCTGTTTGCAAGCGTGCGGAAATAGTCCGTGTCCTGCGAGAGCGGCAGCGGCATCCACGCGCGGACCTGCCCTGTTGGCTTGACGATCTCGAAGCGCGTGGTCGTCTCGAACGTGCGCCATCCCGTCGCCTGCTGCGCGCGCACGATCGGGGCTGCGGCGGCAAGAAGCCCGGTGGCTGGCACGGCCTTCAGGATGGCTCGGCGTTCCATGGCTGTCTCCCTGGTTTAAGGCGTCGAGTCTATTCCGCTCATTTCGGGGGCAAGAGGGACTCGATCTTTTTCACGGTCGCCGTCGCCGACCAGTCGGTCGCGCCGGCGAGTATGTAGCGGATCTTGCCTTCGGCATCCACGACGTATGAGCTTGGAAAGATCCGCGTGTGCCATGCACGGGTCACACCGCCGTCGGTGTCGCGCACGATCGTGAAATCGAGCGGCACTTTCTGAAGAAAGCCGCGAATGCGGGCCTCGCCCTCTTCGTGGTTGACCGCGACCACTTCGAACGGCGCGCCTGCAAGTTGGGCACGCAGTTTCTGCATCGACGGCATCTCCGCGACGCACGGCTCGCACCAGGTGGCCCAGAAGTTGACCAGCACAACCTTGCCCCGCAACTGTTCGAGGTTGAAGGGCTTTCCATCGATCGTGTAGAGCTCGATGGGGGGTGCCGGATTTGCGCCGGTCCACGGCTTGAGTTCGGGAGCGCCGTTTGCCACTCCTTGAACTGCGACCAACACCGCGACCAACAAGGTCAAAACCCAAGGACGTGTGACCCTTGCCGGGGAGAGGTCGATGAACGTCATCGCTTGCGATCGTAGTCCACCCGCGAATGCGGGACTCTCAGGAGGGCGGCTGTCATTGAATCGCCGTGACGCCGACTAATCAATGGCATTGTTCCGTCCAAGGCGTCCGCCGGTTCACGACGCCGCCCCATCGGAGCCCGCGATGCAACTGCGCCCTGCGCCTGCGCTGGCTGAACTGGCCAGACGATATCTCAACGTCCGCCACACTTCGACTGCGCTGGCGAGTGCGCTTTCGCCAGAGGACTGCACGGTGCAGTCGATGCCCGATGCAAGCCCGGTCAAGTGGCATCTCGCGCACACGACCTGGTTCTTCGAGACGTTCGTGCTGGAGCGCGAGAACGGACCCAGGCATCGCCCCTTCCATCCTGCGTTCCGCATGCTGTTCAACTCGTACTACAACTCGATCGGCGGCAAGCATCCGCGGGCGGAGCGCGGCCTGCTGACGCGTCCGACACTCGCCGAGGTGCTGACCTATCGGCGCCATGTCGATGCAGCGATGTCCGATCTGCTCGCGCGCCCTGAGCGGCTCGCGCCCGATCTGCGCGATCTGGTCGAACTCGGTATGCATCACGAGCAGCAGCACCAGGAGCTGATCCTTACCGACATCAAGCACCTGCTCTCGCGCAATCCGTTGCATCCAGCTTACGACCCCGCGTGGCCGCTCATGAAGATCGCGGCGCGCACGCCCGCTTGGGTGCGGGTTGCCGGCGGAATCCACGAGATCGGCCACTCCGGAGCGGGCTTTGCGTTCGACAACGAAGGACCGCGCCATCGCGTGCTGTTGAACAATTTCGAGATGGCCGCGTATCCGGTGAGCAACGGCGAATACCTGGAGTTCATGGCCGACGGCGGCTATACGCGGCCCGAGCTCTGGCTCTCGCTGGGATGGGACTTCGTGCAGGCGAACGACGTGCGTGCACCACTTTATTGGGAGTACGCGGACAAGGAGTGGCGCGCGTTCTCGTTGCACGGGATGGTGCCGGTGGATGCGAACACGCCGGTGACTCACATCAGCTACTTCGAAGCCGATGCGTATGCGCGCTGGGCTGGCGCGCGACTGCCGACCGAAGCCGAGTGGGAGGTCTTCGCTCTGAGCGCCACCGATGGCGTCGACGACGGCAACTTCCAGGAGTCGCGCATGCTGCATCCGGTGCCGCCACGCAAGCCACGCGCTGCGCCTCAAGCGCAACAGGTGTTCGGCGACGTATGGGAGTGGACATCGAGCAGCTACGCGCCGTATCCAGGATTCACTCCCGCTGCCGGTGCAGTGGGCGAATACAACGGCAAGTTCATGTGCAACCAGTACGTCCTGCGCGGCGGCTCGTGCGTCACGCCGATCTCGCACATCCGCGCAAGCTATCGCAACTTCTTCCCGCCCGATGCGCGCTGGCAGTTTTCCGGCGTACGCGTCGCGCGCGACGCATAGCGGAGAGTTTCCCGTTCCACCACGAATCGCGCGGCGGTTCCATGTGCCGCATACCGCCGCGCGCTTGCACGCACGCGCGCTCCGAGGCGAAAGCCTGAATTTGTAGTCCTTTTCGTCCACTTAGCCGACTTGAGGCAGCGGGTCGCTCCGTGAGAATCGACCGGATTTCTTCATCGGTCCGCTTCTCATGCACTCGACGAATCACCGCCGGCGCGAACTGCTGCATGCCTTGCTGGCAAGCTTCACCGCGCTCGCGGCGAGCCCGCTGCGCGCGGCCGATCTCTCCGATTCCGAGGACCTGACCGCAACCGCGCGCGTGCTCGCCGGGTTCGACCCCGAGGTCACCGACGAGCGCTTTGCGCGCCTCACCGAGCAGAAGGCGTGGCGCGATCAGATCAGCGCGTGCCGCGCCGGGTCGAGCAAGCTCAAGCGGAGGCTTGCCGCAATCGACGCATGGCGCCGCGAGAATCTCGGCGACGAAGCGAACGGTGGCACGCTCGTCTATCCGTTCAGCGGTCCGGACTTCATCAACGCGTACGCGATGTTTCCGGATTGCGACAACTACGTCTTCTTCAGTCTCGAAGAACCCGGCGCGCCGCCGGCGCTCGAGCAGATGGACCAGGCGCACCTCGCACGCGCGCTCGCGGACCTGCGTGCCTCGCTCAACGATCTCGTGCACCTGAACTTCTTCATCACGCCCAACATGCAGGAGCAGATGCGCGCGAGCACCCTGCGCGGCATCACGCCGATCCTGATGGCGATGATGGCGTTGCTCGAATTGCGCATCGAACGGTTCAGCCCCATCGAGCTGTGGCCCGAGCGCGTGGAGGCCATTGCGCAGTTGCCGGCCGCGAAGCGGCCGAAGCTGCCGATGCAGGCGATCCAGATCGACTTTGCGCATCCCGAGAGCGAGCGCATGCAGACGCTGTGGTACTTCTCGCTCGATGCGAGCGACGCGCAGCTGAAGCACTATCCGGAATTCATCGAGTGGTTGCGCGAATTCCGCGATCCGTTCGTCCTGCTGAAGTCGGCGTCCTACCTTCTGCACGGCGAGAACTTCAAGCAGGTACGCTCGTTCGTCCTCGAGCGCGCGAGCAAGATCGTGCAGGACGACACCGGCATTCCCTATCGCATGCTCTCGGACCAGCCGTGGCAGGTCGCGTTGCACGGCCAGTACGAGCAGCCTGTCGACCTCTTCAAGAAGCGCTATCAGACCGACCTGGCGAGCGCATTTTCGAAGTCGGGCGGGACCAAAGCCGTACCCTTTCCGTTCGGCTACAACTGGCGCACCCGGGGCAATTCGTTCGTGATCGTCGCTCGCCGCGCATGACGCTGCATTGCCACAATTTATAGGTCGAACCCTAGGACTTTGTCGGCGATATCCATCTAAGCATTTGTTTTTTATGCGTATATCCGCGTGCGGGATCGCGCTCGATGATGCTGCTTCGCACAAATAACGCTTGACACGCTGGTCGGCCGAGCCAACAATTCGTCTTGTGCGCTGCACAAAGCGCAACCGAATCACCGGATACACCGATCGCCATCACTACTGAGGAGCACCAAATGTTTGCGACCCCTGCCCAATTCGCCGAGATCCAAAAGGGTCATCTCGACACCGTCTACGCGCTTTCGCACGCCGTCTTCGGCGCAACCGAGAAGTTCACCGATCTGAACCTGGCCGCCGCCAAGGCGCTGCTCGAAGAGTCGAGCGAGACCGCCCAGTCGTACCTTGGCGTCAAGGACGCGAAGGAGTTCGTGTCGCTGAACGCGGGCTTCGCGCAGCCGACGCTCGAGAAGTTCGTCAGCTACAACCGCAACCTGTACAGCATCGCCTCTGCCGCGAGCGCCGAGATCGCCAAGATCGTCGAAGTGCGCATCGCCGATAGCAACCGCAAGATCGCCGAGATGGTCGACTTCGCTGCCAAGAACGCGCCGGCCGGTTCTGAGTCCGCCGTGTCGCTGATCAAGAACGCCGTCGCCGCTTCGAACACCGCGTACGACACGTTCAGCAAGGCCGCCAAGCAAGCCGTCTCGGTTGCCGAGTCGAACATCGCGGCCGCCACGCAAGCGACCCTGAATGCGACGTCGGCTGCCAGCGACGCCGTCCGCACCGTCAGCAAGAAGGCCGCGTAAGCGACGCCAGTCAGCGCAGTAAGCTAGTGCCTCACCGGAACCCCGACCCACGTCGGGGTTCTTTTTTTGTCAGTACGTATCGATCTCCGCGGCCAGTCCGGCCTGATGCAGAGCGCCGAGCACCTCGTCGATGTGCTCCGGTCCACGGGTCTGCAGGACCATCTCCAGTTGCGCGTTCTGCACCGGCAGCGTCGTGAATGCGCGCTGGTGTTCGATCTCCTCGATGTTGGCGCCTGCGTTGCCGACGATCGTCGCCACTCGCGCCAGCTCGCCGGGCACATCGCGCGTGGCGACGCGCAGGCGCACCAACCGCCCTGCGCGCACCATGCCGCGCTCGATGATGTCGGCGAGCATCATCGGGTCGATGTTGCCTCCCGACAGGATCAGGCCGACGCGCTTGCCCGCGAAGCGCTCGCGGTAGCGGATCAGCGCAGCGAGTCCCGCCGCACCCGCACCTTCGACGACGGTCTTTTCGATCTCGAGCAGAAGCAGGATGGCATGTTCGAGATCGCCTTCGGAGACGAGCACGATGTCGTCGACCAGGCGCTCGACGATCGGCCGCGTCAGCGCGCCCGGCGACTTCACCGCGATCCCCTCGGCAATGGTGGCGCTCGCGCACGCTCGATCCTCGTGCTTGAACGCGGCATACATCGAAGGGAATTGCTCCGTCTGCACGCCGATGATCTCGATGCCGGGCTTGATCGATCGCGCGGCGGTGGCCACACCGGAGATCAATCCGCCGCCGCCGATCGCAACGCACAGGCACTCGAGATCGGGCTGTGCCGCGAGCATCTCCAGGCCAATCGTGCCCTGCCCTGCGATGATCTGCGAGTCGTCGTAGGGATGAACCATCGTGAGCCCGCGCGCGTGGGCGATCTCGGCCGCCTGTGCCTTGGCATCGTCGAAGGTGTCGCCGACGAGGATCACTTCCGCGCCGAATCCGCGCGTGCGCTCCACCTTCACCGTCGGAGTGAAGCGGGGCATGACGATCACGGCAGGAATCCGCAAGCGCTGCGCGTGATAAGCGACGCCTTGCGCGTGATTGCCGGCCGAGACGGCGATGACCCCGCGCGCGCGTTCCTCCTCCGACAGCAAGGAAAGCCGATTGAGCGCGCCACGCTCCTTGAAGCTCGCGGTGAACTGCAGGTTCTCGAACTTCAGGTAGACCTCGGCGCCGGTCATCTGCGACAACGTGCGCGAGTGCATGCACGGGGTCACCTCGACCTGACCAGCCAGGCGGGCAGCCGCTGCCCGGACATCATTGACCGTCACGCTCAAGGCGTTTTCTTTCGGAGCCATGCAGGCGATTGTACGGACGACACGGTGACGCGCTTCGTACAATCGTCCGCATGCTCGTCGTCGAGAACCTGTCGAAAGCCTATGGCACGCGCCAGATTCTCGACGGCGTCGGGTTGCGCTTGGCTGCGGGCGACTACGTGGCCATCGTCGGCGAATCGGGCGCGGGCAAGTCGACGCTGCTCAACCTGATCGCCGGGCTCGAGCGGCCCGACTCCGGCACGATCCAAATCGACGGCGCCGACATGACTTCGCTCGACGACAACGCACGCACGCGGCTGCGGCGCACGCGCGTCGGATTCGTGTTCCAGGCGTTCCACATCCTGCCGCAACTGACGCTGGCACAGAACGTCGAGGTGCCGCTGGTGCTGCTCGGTGTCGACGCAAGCGAGCGCGCAGCACGCGCACAAGCGCTGCTGGATGCCGTCGGACTCGGATCGCGCGGCGCCTCCGCGCCCGCAGAATTATCGGGCGGCGAACTGCAGCGCGTCGCACTGGCGCGCGCGCTCGTGCATCGGCCCGCGCTCGTGCTCGCGGATGAACCGACCGGCAATCTCGATCCGGATACCGCGAGCGCCACGCTCGCGTTGATCGCCGACGAGATCCGCGCGCGCGGCGCGGCGGGCATCCTCGTCACACACTCCAGCGCGGCGGCGGCGCGCTGCGATCGCATCCTGCGCCTCGATGCGGGCCACCTGCGCACCGACAGGGGCAGCGCATGAGGTGGCTGTTCCTGCGCGTGTTCGTGGGTTTCCTCCGGCTGCATCCGTTGCGTGCGGTGGTCGCGGTGATCGCGATCGCGCTCGGCGTCGCGCTCGGCTATGCCGTGCACCTCATCAATTCGTCCGCGCTCGCCGAGTTCGAGGCCGCCGTGCGCCAGGTCACCGGCCAGGCCGACGGCGCGTTGATCGGTCCACGCGAAGGCTTCGACGATTCGGTGTTCGAGCAGGTCGTCGTCGATCCTGCGGTCGATCTCGCAAGCCCGATGCTCGAAGTCGAAGCAGCACTCGTCGAGCCGGCGCGCTTGCGCGGCCGGACGCTGACGGTGATCGGCATCGATCTCTTCAGCGCGGCAAGGTTCGCTCCGCAACTGATCGGGCGCGTCGCGAACGCGGCGAACGCGCGCAACACGCGGCTCGCACCGCTCGATGGCGGACTGTTCCTTTCGCCTGCGGCGCTGTCGGCACTGCAGCTCGCGGCCGGCGATGAGATCGGCGTCCAGGTCGGCGGCCGCACGCAGCATCTGCGTATCGCCGGCGACCTTCCGTCGGCCCGTGCGGGGCAACGACTCGCCACGATGGACATCGGATTCGCACAGTGGCGGTTCGATCGCCTCGGCAAGCTCACTCGCATCGAACTGCAGCTCGCGGCCGGCGCGCGCATCGAGCAGCTCATTTCCCGCCTCAAGCTTCCGGCGGGCGTGTATCTCGAAAGCGCCAACCAGGCCGAAACGCGCGTATCGAACCTTTCACGCGCCTATCGGATCAACCTGAGCGCGCTCGCCCTGGTCGCGCTCTTCACTGGAAGCTTCCTCGTCTATTCGTTGCAGTCGCAAGGAGTCGTCGCACGCGCGAGCCAGCTCGCGTTCCTGCGCGTGATCGGCGTCACGCGGCCCGAAACCGAGCGGCTGTTGCTCGCCGAAGCGGTTGGCTTCGGCATCGTCGGTTCGGCAATCGGCATCGCCTTCGGCCTGGCGATCGCAGCACTCGCCTTGCGCTGGCTTGGTGGCGACCTCGGAGGCGGCTACTTCGCAGGCGTGCAGCCCGCGCTGGTCGTCGATCCGCTGCAGTCGTTCGGTTTCTTCCTGCTTGGCGTTGCGGCAGCAGGCGTGGGCGGATGGTTTCCCGCACGCGCCATCGCGCGCGCCGAACCGGCACCGATGCTCAAGGCGGCGATCGGCATCGAGCGCGCGCAGCGCTCGCGGCCGTGGTTCGCGATCGGTCTTGTCGTGCTCTCGTGCCTGCTGCTCACGGCGCCCTCCTTCGGCAGCGTCCCGCTCGCCGCGTACGCTGCCATCGCCGCCCTGCTCGTCGCCGCCATCGCACTCAAGCCGTATCTCGCACCGTGGCTGCTGGTTCCGCTCGCGCGCTGGGCGGAGCGGCGCCGTCATCCGAATGCGGCGGCCTGGCTCGCGCTCCAGCGCCTCGGCGCGATGCCGCGCTTTGCCGCGATCGGCGCGGCCGGCATCGTTGCGGCCTTTGCGCTCATGGTTGCGATGGCAACGATGGTGTCGAGCTTTCGCACTTCGGTCGATGCGTGGCTCGCGCGCGTCCTTCCCGCCGAAATCTACGCGCGCGCCGGGCCGACATCGAGCGCCACCGGAAACACCACTGCCTTCTTCTCCGAGGCCGATCAGCGTCGCATCGCCGATGATCCGCAGATCGCGCGCGCCGAGTTCGCGCGCCATCTCAAGCTCGTGCTCGATCCCGCTCGTGCGCCCATCACGCTTTTGGCGCGCACGGTCGATCGCGCGCAACCGGACCTCACCTTGCCGCTGACTGGCGCGAGCCACCCATGGCACGCATCGATAGCGCCGCCGGCGTGGGTTTCGGAGGCGATGGTCGATCTCTATGGCGCGCGCGTTGGACAGGAGTTCGTGCTCCCGCTCGCAGGCAAGGAGCAGCGCTTCTTCGTCGCCGGCGTGTGGCGCGACTACGCGCGCCAGGGCGGCAGCGTCGTCATCGACATCGCCGACTACCAGCGGCTCACAGGCGACTTGCAGCGCACCGACGCTGCCTTGTGGCTCGCTTCGGGCGCTAGCGCAGCGCGCGTGATCGAAGCGTTGCGCTCGTCGCTGCAGGCGAGCACCGCCGACTTCGTAGAAACGGGCGAACTGCGCACCGCCAGTTTGCGCATCTTCGACCGCAGCTTCGCGGTGACCTACGTGCTCGAAATCGCGGCCATCGTGATCGGGTTGACCGGCATCGCCGCGACATTTTCGACGCAGGCGATCGCACGCCGGCGCGAGTTCGGCATGCTGCGGCATCTCGGTGTCACGCGCGGCGAGATCCTGCAACTGCTCGCGCTCGAAGGCGTGCTCGTCACGGGATTGGCGATCGTGCTCGGCCTTGCCGCCGGTATCGCGGTCGCGTGGATCCTGGTGGATATAGTCAATCCCCAGTCGTTCCACTGGACGATGGACCTGCTGCTGCCGTGGCGGCAGATCGGCGCACTGGTCATCGCGCTGCTCGCCGCTGCGGGAGCTACGGCGGTGATCGCGGGCCGCCGCGCCGTTGCGCACGACGCCGTGCTTGCCGTGCGCGAGGACTGGTGATGCGGTCCGGCCGCCGCCGTGCATTGCTCTCCGCGTGCGCGCTCGCGCCGTTCGCGCGCTCGGCGCTGGCAACCGTGTCATTTCCACGTGTCGTTCCCGAGGTGATTTCGTTCCCGCGCGATCACGGTGCGCATCCCGACTATCGCGTCGAGTGGTGGTATCTCACCGGCGTGCTCGAGGATGCAGGCGGTGCGCAGCTCGGCATGCAGGTGACGTTCTTTCGCGTGCGCACGTCGATCGATCCCACCAACCCGAGCCGGTTCGCAGCACACCAGCTGGTGTTCGCGCACGCCGCGCTTGCCGATCCCGCTCGCGGGAGTCTCCTGGTTGAACAGCAGATCGCGCGTGCCTCGAGTGCGGTGCGCGTCGCAGAGACCGACACGGATATCGATCTGAATCGCTGGCACTTCGCGCGCCGCGACGATGGCCGCTACGAATGCGATCTCGCCGCGCGCGGGTTCCGGTTGCGCTTCGTCGCGACGCCGTCGCAGCCTGTGTTGCTGCAAGGCCGCGACGGCTTCTTCCCAAAGCAGGCGGCGGGCGAATATGCGAGCCACTATTACTCGGTGCCGCAGCTTCGCATCGAGGCCGAAGTCGTGCGCGATGACCGCAAGCGGACTGTGCGCGGCATCGCCTGGCTCGACCACGAGTGGGCGAGCACCCTGATCGAGCCCGACGCAATCGGGTGGGACTGGATCGGAATGAACCTCGACGACGGCACCGCGCTCACGGCGTTCCAGACACGGCGCAAGGGCGACGGCGCAATCCTGTATGCCTACGCATCGATGCGCCCAGCCGGCGCGGCGCGGCCGCAGATCTATGCGCGGGAACAGGTGCGCTTCGAGCCGCTTGCGCACTGGCAGTCGCCGCGCACGCATGCGCGATACCCGATTGCGCAGCGGATCACCGTCGGCGGCCGGGCGTTCGAAACTCGCCCGCTGTTCGCCGATCAGGAACTCGATGCACGGATGACCGGTTCGGCGATCTACTGGGAAGGAGCGAGCTCGCTCGAGGAAAATGGCAGGCGCGTCGGCCACGGATATCTCGAAATGACGGGGTACGCTGAGCCGCTGACTCTCTGATGCGACCTCCCGTCAATCCCGCCGTTGGCCCTATACCCCCTGCGTGATTGCAGGCGCTCGCAGGCACGTGGAGCTAACGTCGCTCGTTCGTGGAGGATCGATCCATGCCGGACGCGAACATTCAGGACTCCTGGGTCAGGGTGATCGAGGTGGCGCGATTGCGCGAACGCGGTCGCGCGGTCGTCAAGCTCGACGGCAAGCAGCTCGTTCTGTTTGCCGTCGAGAATCGGATCTACGCGTGCAACAACCGTTGTCCACACGAAGGCTATCCATTGGTTGAAGGCCATATCGCCGGCGCGACCGATTCGTGCGTGCTGACCTGCAACTGGCACAACTGGAAGTTCGAGCTCGACAGCGGCCACAACGTCTATGGCGGCGACGCGTTGCGGATGTATCCGACCCGCGTGACCGAAGGCGCGGTCTGGGTCGACATCGCCGAAGCGCCCCGCGCACAGCGCATCGACGATGCCTACGAACGCCTGCGGCACGCGATGGAGGAGAACCAGTACGACCGCATCGCGCGCGATCTCGCGCGGTTGCGCAAGGCAGGCGCCGATCCGCGCAGTGCCGTCGCGCGCGCCATCGCGTGGTCGCATGGCCGCCTGCGCGACGGCATGACGCATGCATACGCTGCGGCCAACGGGTGGCTGCGCCTGCACGATCTATCCGGCGATCCGGTCGAGCAGCTCACCTGCATTGCAGAAGCGCTTGGCCACATCGCCTACGACACGCTGCGCGAGGCGGACTGGCCCTACGGCGGTGGCGAGGTGCCCTGGGACGAAGAGCGATTCGCCGCCGCCGTCGAGGAGCAGGATGAAGACGGCGCGCTTGCCATGGTGCGTGGCGCGCTCGCTGCGGGCAGGAGTTTCAGAGTGCTCGAACCGGTGCTCGCGCGCGCGGCGCTTGCGCACTACAACGACTTCGGCCACTCGCTGATCTACCTGCGCGTCTGCGCCGATCTGATCGAACGCTTCAGCGCGCAGGTGAAAGCGCCCTTGCTGCTTGCTTACGTGCGATCTCTCGCGCGCGCGACGCGCGAGGACCTGGTGCCCGAGTTCCGCAGGTACCGCGCGGCGCTTGCAGAGTGGACCACGCCGGCGGCGCAGACCACCATGACCCTCGATCCGCGTGCGTGGGTGGGCAAATCGATCAACCAGGCGCTGAGCGAAACGCTCGCGGCGCGCGCAGCCGCTCCGCACGATCTGTTTCATGCATTGCTCGGCGCCGGCTCGATCAATCTGCTTCGCTTCGATCCGGCCC
>Ga0335084_10005955_pt1 | contig 12090 bp, 8 predicted proteins | sample Lox_Sample_44_FD_206721 | JGI IMG/M metagenome (GOLD analysis project Ga0335084, IMG submission 206721) | Soil microbial communities from Loxahatchee National Wildlife Refuge, Florida, United States - Lox_Sample_4.4 | ecosystem: Environmental > Terrestrial > Soil > Wetlands | place: USA: Florida...
ACAGACCGTGAAAGTGCCCGTAGCGGAGGTCGTCCCCGGCGACGTGGTGCTCCTTTCGGCGGGCAGCCTGGTTCCCGCCGACGCCGTGATCCTCGAGTCCACTTCGCTCTTCGTCAGCGAGGCCGCACTCACCGGAGAGAGCTTCCCCGTCGAGAAGCGGCCCGGCCTCCTGCCCTCCACGGCCCAGCTCGCCGCTCGCAGCAACTGCGTCTTCCTGGGCACCAACGTCCGCAGCGGCACGGCCCGCTGCCTGGTCGCGGAGACCGGCGCGGATACGCAGTTCGGCGCGATCGCCCGCCGCCTCACGCTGCGCCCCTCCGAAACCGAGTTCGACCGCGGGATTCGCCACTTCGGGTACCTGCTCACCAGCGCGATGACGGTCATGGTGCTGGCGGTCTTCGCCGCTCACGTCTACCGGGGCCGCCCGCCGATCGAGACCCTGCTCTTCTCCGTCGCCTTGGCGGTAGGCCTCAGCCCCGAGCTGCTTCCGGCTATCCTCAGCGTGAACCTGGCTCGTGGCGCCCAGATGATGGCCCGCCGGGGCGTGCTGGTCCGGCGCCTCAACGCGATCGAGAACCTGGGAAGCATGGACGTGCTCTGCACGGACAAGACGGGCACCCTCACCGAGGGTGTGGTGGAAATGGACGGCGCCTACGATCCGGGAGGTGCCCGCTCGGCGGCGGTGCTCGAGGCGGCGGCGGTCAATGCCGCGCTCGCCACCGGCCTCAGCAACCCGCTGGACGAGGCCGTCCTCCACGCCCACCACCCCGACCTCTCCGGATGGCGCAAGCTCGCCGAGATTCCCTTCGACTTCGTGCGCAAGCGATCGGGCGTGGTCGTCGAGGGTCCGGGCGGCGCGCGCCTCTTGACCAAGGGCGCGTTCTCGCCCGTCCTCGAGGTCTGCACGCGAACGTCCGACGGTCAGGCGCTCGACCCGTCGCGCCGCGCCACTCTCGAAAGCCGGTTTCGCGAGTGGAGCGAACGTGGGGTCCGCGTGCTGGCGGTCGCGGAGCGGACGGTCGATCCCGCCGGCCCCTTCACCCGCGACGACGAGCGGGACCTCACCTTCCTCGGCTTCCTGGCCTTCCTGGACCGCCCGAAGCCGGACGCGGCGGCGGCGGTCGCCGACCTGGCTCGCCTGGGGGTGGCGGTCAAGGTCATCACCGGGGACAACCGGTTGGTCGCACAGAGCGTGGCGGCAATGGTCAGCCTCCGAGCCGACCATGTCCTCACCGGACGCCAACTCGACGAGATGAACGACGAGGCCCTGTGGCGCACCGCCGAGGAGACCGACCTCTTCGCCGAGGTCGACCCCAACCAGAAGGAGCGAATCATCCTCTCGCTGAAGAAGATGGGCCATGTGGTCGGCTTCATGGGCGACGGCGTGAACGACGCGCCGGCCATGCACGCCGCCGACACCAGCCTGTCCGTGGAAAAGGCGGTCGACGTGGCGCGTGAGGCGGCCGATTTCGTCCTTCTCGAACCTGACCTCGAGGTCATCCGCGGTGGGATCGAGGAGGGTCGACGGACCTTCGCCAACACGTTGAAGTACGTCCTCACCACCACCAGCGCCAACCTCGGAAACATGGTGAGCATGGCCGCCGCCTCGCTCTTCCTCCCTTTCCTGCCCCTCACCGCCGGCCAGATCCTGCTCAACAACTTCCTCTCCGACGTGCCCGCGTTCGGCATCGCCGACGATGACGTCGATCCGGAGCTTGTGGATCGGCCGCGGCGCTGGGACATGCGCTTCATCGGCCGCTTCATGGTCGAGTTCGGCCTGCTCAGCTCCGCCTTCGATTTCCTGACCTTCGGCGTTCTGCTCTGGGTATTCCGGGCCGGGCCCGAGCTGTTCCGCACCGGCTGGTTCGTGGAGTCGCTGCTCACCGAGCTCGTCATCGCGCTCGTGGTCAGGACGCGCCGGCCCTTCTTCCGCAGCCGCCCGGGGCGGATCCTGGCCGTCTCCACCGCCGCACTGGTGGTCCTCACCGTCGCCATACCCTACCTGCCACGGATGGACCTGCTCGGCTTCGTCCCCCTGCCGGCCGCGCTTCTCGCCGCGTTGGTGGCCGTCACCGTCCTGTACGTGGCCGCCACCGAGCTCATGAAGCGCTGGTTCTATCGGAACGCGCTGTAACATGCACTTCTCTCTTGACACGTAACCGCGAATTGAGGGATGCATTGACCGGAAGGAGCCGAGGCGCGACGATTGGAGCCACTCAATGACCTGGACCTACGTGATGGACTGGACCTACGTGATGGACGAGACGGCGTTGCCCGAGGGGGCGATGGCGCCAGCGTACCCATTGGGGGTCAACCTCGTCATCGCCCGCGTCGGTGGACTCGTCTATGCCGTCGAGGGAAGGTGTGCGCACATGGGGTGCCCGCTATTCACCGGCACCCTCGACGGCCACACTCTGGTCTGTCCGTGCCACGACTGGAGCTTCGACATCCGGACGGGCCGCTTCCTTGCTGCACGCGAGCTCGGCCTCGCGGTCTACCCGACCAAGTCCGAGAGTGGAAAGGTGTACGTGAACCTCGGCTAAGAGGGAGATCGTGATGCAGGAAGTCAGAATGTACACGCTGTCCACCTGCCCCTGGTGCATGAAGACCAAGAGGTTCTTCGCGGAGCACCACATTCCCTTCGAGTTCACGGATTACGACCTCGCCGATGACGCCACCCAGGCCAGAATCATGCGCGAGCTCGATGCGGCCGGAGCCAGCGGCTTCCCATTCGTGCGGATCGGCGATCAGGTCGTCGAGGGCTATCAGCCCGCCCGATTCGCCAAGCTGCTGGGAATCGAAAGTCAGGTCCGATGAGCGTCGAATCCAGGAAGAAGGCTTTGCGTTACTTCTTCGCCAAGGTCGTCGAGCCGCTGGGCTTCAAGTTCACTCCCGACCACGAGCTCGCGGAGTTCCTCCTCGAGCAGGAGGTCACGCTCGAGTCCAAGCACGGGATTTCTTTCTGCCCGTGCCAGCCGATCCGGCGAGACCGCGCTCGCGACATGCAGATCGTCTGTCCCTGCATTCCGTTCCACCGTGAGCACTTCGACGCGATGAAGCGGTGCTGGTGTGGGCTGTTCGTGCACGCCGATGTCACGGATCCGGGCAGCTTGCCGCAGCTCTCTGCAAAGGACCTGGGCATTGAGCGCTGAGTTCGTCCAGGCGCTGCGAGCCGCCGACCTTGCCCCGGGAGGCATGAGGGCCGTCGATGTGAACGGCCGGGAGATCGTCATCTGCAATCGCGGTGGCACCTTCCACGCAATCGACCGGCGCTGCGGGCACATGAACGCTCCCCTGGAGATGGGAACTCTCGATGGAGACATCGTCACCTGTCCGATGCATTGCGCCCAGTTCGACGTCACGACCGGAGAGGCGCTCTCGGGCCCGGTGCCTGGGTACCTAGGCGGCCAGGTCCCTCCAGCGCGGATCGCAGCGTTTCTCCAGAATGTCGAGCTGCTCATGCAGCGCGTTCGCACCCAGCCGATCGCGACGTTCGAGGTGAAGGTGGAGTCCGGGTGGGTGTGGGTCGCGCTTCCCACCGACCCGGGCAGCTCGGGGAAGGTGACCCGGTGACGATGCCATCGCCAACGTGGCTCGCCCTGCTATCGCTGCTAACGTCAGCGGCATCCCTCCTCGCGACCGCTGCGACCGGTGCCCTGGCGGGGTCCTGGGAAGAGGACGTGAAGCCCGTCCTCGAGCGCCGCTGCGTCGTGTGCCACAGCTGCTACGACGCCCCCTGCCAGCTACAACTGTCGTCGTCCGAGGGAGCAGATCGGGGGGCGACGAAGGCCGTCGTCTATCACGGCTCTCGGCTGAAGCCGATGGACCCGACACGGCTCTTCATCGATGCCAGGACGACCGCTGAGTGGCGCGATCGTGACTTCTACTCCGTGCTCCACGCCTCGGGTGACCACGCCGCGGTCGCGTCGCTCATGCAGCGCATGCTCGATCTCGGTCGGGCGAACCCGCTGCCGGCGAACCAGAGACTCCCGCCCACGATCGATCTCACGCTCGATCGAGTGCTCTCCTGCCCCCGAGACGCGGAGTTCGACGCCTATGCGAAGGCGCATCCCCAGGGCGGCATGCCGTACGGGCTGGCCCCGCTCGCCGAGGCGGAGTACCAGACGCTGATCGCGTGGCTCCGCGCCGGCGCGTCCGCGCCTGCGGTCAGGCCCGCGGCGCCGGAGGCCGCCGCCGCATCCGTCGCACGATGGGAGGCATTCTTCAACGGGGACTCGGGGAAGCAACGCGTCACGTCGCGCTACATCTACGAGCACCTGTTCCTCGCGCACCTGCACTTTCCGGAGGTGGCGCCGGGACGCTACTTCAGGCTCGTCCGCTCCCGCGCGCCAAGCGGACAGGCGATCGACGAGATCCCGACGACCCGGCCCTACGACCCGCCCGGCGTCGAGCGCTTCTACTATCGCCTGCAACCGATCCACTCGACGATCGTCGACAAGACCCACATGGTGTACCCGCTCACGGACGCGACGCTCGCGCGCTACCGGGAGCTCTTCCTGGCCCCCGAATGGTCGTCCGAGGCGGTCCCGTCCTACGATTCGAGGCAGTCGGCAAACCCGTTCGTAACCTTCGAGAACATTCCCGCCCGCGCCCGCTACCGGTTCCTGCTCGACCACGCGCACTACTTCATCACGACGTTCATCAAGGGGCCGGTCTGCCGCGGCCAGGTGGCGCTCGACGTCATCGACGACCACTTCTTCGTGGCGTTCCTGGACCCCGACGCCGACCTTTCGGTGACCGACCCGAGCTATCTCCGCGAGTCGAAGCAGTGGCTGAAGCTGCCGGCCGAGAACCAGAACCGCCTGGCCCCTGGGGACATCTGGCTCAAGTATCTCGTCGAGTGGCGAAAGTATCTGCGGTTCCGCAGCGCGAGATACAGCGAGGACACGGGAAGGCTCGGACCCGGCCTGGACGACATCTGGGACGGAGACAAGACCAACGACAACGCGCTGCTGACGGTGTTTCGCCACTTCGACAGCGCCTCCGTGGTGAAGGGCTACGTGGGAGAGATCCCGAAGACGGCCTGGGTCGTCGACTACCCGATTCTCGAGCGGATCTACTACGACCTCGTCGCCGGGTTCGACGTGTTCGGCAACGTCGTCCACCAGCTGTCGACGCGGCTCTATATGGACTACCTGCGGATGGAGTCCGAGGACCTGTTCCTGAGCTTCCTTCCGGCGGACGCACGAGAGCGCACCCGGGACTCGTGGTACGTCGGCGCCGGTGCGCAGACGAAGGCGTTCCTGGAGGACCGTCTCTCCAACCTCGACATCGGCACACGCGTCGTGTACCGGACCTCCGATCCGAAGACCGAGCTCATCGAGAGGATCCTTGCCCGAGCGACGCCCGCCGTGGGCGGCGGTCCCGACCCCATCAACCGCTGCCAGGCGGACCCGTGCGCACGAACCGACGCACCTCCAGACGCGCGCCGAGTCGAAGGCGCGCTACACGAGCTGGCATCCGTTGCCAGGCCCTTCGTGCGGCGCACACCGGATCTGTCGCTGCTGAGGGTCCGGGTCGACCCGACAGGGACACGGGACCTCGTGTATTCCCTCGTCCACAACAAGGCCCACCGGAACGTCGCGTTCATGTTCCACGAAAACGACCGGCGCAACCCTTCGGCCGACACGATGACGATCGTGCCCGGGTTCCTCGGGAGCTACCCGAACTTCTTCTTCGAGGTGAAGCTCGGCGACGTTCGGGATTTCGTGGCGCGCTTGTCTGCCGTCGATTCCGACGAAGGCTTCACGAAGGTGGCCGTGGCTTACGGCATCCGGCGGAGCAGCCCACGCTTCTGGGACGAGGCGGATTGGTTCCACGGCGAGCTAGTGCGAACGGTCCCGATCGAGGCCGGCCGGCTCGACTTGAGCCGCTACGACGACTACTGAAGCCGTCGGCGCGCTCGGCGGCATCCACAGGATGGAGAACGAACTCGGAGGCCCAGGGCGTCTACGCGCCTTTCTCCGCCTCCGTCCGGATCGTCAGCACGGGACACACGGACTCCCGCACCACCTGGTTGGTAGTGGAGCCGAAGAGCAGCACGTGGGCGGGGTTGCGCCCGTGGACGCCGATCACGATCAGCCCGCTCGCCTGCGCCTGGGCGATCCGCAGGATCTCCCGCCAGGGCTTCCCGACGGCCACCATCTCCTCCAGCTTGCCCCCGTGGCGGGCCTCCTCCGGAACCGCCTGCCGCAGTCGCTCACGTGCGGACTGCTCCAGGTGCCGCATGAACTCGGTGACGTTGAGCTCGAAGAGGTCCAAGGGTTCAGGATACCCCTCGATCACATGCAGGGCGGTCAGCTGGCCCCCCGCGTGCTCGACGATCGAGAGGGCATGCTGCAAGGCGTTCATCGAGGACTCGGAGAAGTCCACGGGGCACAGGACCCTCTCAAGGGCCGCGGGGAGGACGGGACCGTCCCCGGTCCCGCGCACCGTGAGGACCGGGCAGGGGGACGTCCGGAGCACCTTCTCGGTGACCGAGCCCAGGACCCACCTGCGAAACCCACCCCGTCCGTGGGTTCCCATGATCACGAGGTCCGCGGGCAAGTGTCGTGCCTGTTCGTCGATCTGCCCGTCGACCTCGCCTTCGAGGATGGCGGTCCGCACGGAGACTCCGGCGGCCTCCGCGGGCTTCAAGAACTGACGGAGCTCCGTGAGAATCTGCTCTCGCAGGGCCGGCTCGTGCATGGGGCGAGGGAAGGAGTCCAGGGGCGGCACTACGTGGATCGCCGTGATCTCGGCCTCGTACCACCCCGCCAGGATCAGGGCGCGGTCAAGGGCGCGACGGGAGAACTCCGAGAAGTCGCACGGAAGGAGGATGCGGCGGATGGGAATCATCGCGGGGGGCTCCTTCGATCCACTACCCTGTGCTGCTCCTGCTGTCGACCCAGCGGACTACGATAGGTCATCAGAGGATTGGATAACACATGAAACTCCCGGCAGTCGCACGCATGGAGCGCAACGTCCATCGGGCCGCCGACATCATCGGCACCCTGGTCAAGTACGGCCTCGCCGATTGGGCCAAGGACCTGGATGTCTCGTGGATCCAGGATCGTATTCGGAGCGCTGATGGCCAACACATCCCCGACCTCAAGGTCGAAGAACGTGTGCGTCTGGCTCTTGCGGAACTGGGCACGACCTTCATCAAGCTCGGCCAGATGCTCAGCACGCGGCCGGATCTCGTCGGCCCTGACATGGCCAGGGAGCTGGCGCAACTACAAACCGCGACCCCGGCCGATCCGCCTATCACGGTCCGATCCACGATCAAGGCGGAGCTTGGCAAGCCGCCGAACCAGCTGTTTGCGCACTTCAAGGAGGAGCCGCTGGCGTCGGCATCGATCGCCCAGGTCCACGTGGCCCGGCTGCACACCGGCGAGCACGTGGTCGTCAAGGTCCAGCACGCCGGCATCGAGGACAAGATCATGCCCGACCTCGATATCCTGGGCGGCTTGGCCGAGTTGGCAGAGAAGCACTCCCCCCAGCTGCGTCCCTACCAGCCCGAGGCGGTCGTCTTTCAGTTCCGCCGCACGCTCCTGCGTGAGCTGGACTTCACCTTCGAACGCCGCAATCTCGAGGAGTTCGCCAGGCATTTTGCCCAGGACGACACCGTCCACTTCCCGCGCGCCTATCCGCCGTTCTCGACCCGCCGTGTCCTGACGATGGAGAAGCTGGACGGCATCCTCGGCACCCACCCCAAGGCGCTCGCCAACTCGGGCGTCGACCTCGACGAGTTCGCCCATCGCGGCGCGACGATGTATCTGGAGATGATCTTCCGCGACGCCTTCTACCATGCCGATCCTCATCCCGGCAATCTGATGCTCCTGCCCGGCGGTGTGGTCGGTGTGCTCGACTGCGGCATGGTCGGACGCCTTGATGAAGAGCTGTCGGAAGACCTCGACGACATGCTCGTGGCCGTCGTGAACAAGAACTCGGTGGACCTCGCGGAAACGCTCCTTCGTGTCGGCTCCGCGCCATCCGCCACGCCCCGGGACCTCCTGCGCGCCGACCTCACGGATTTCATCGCCGCCTACGTGGGCCAGCCCATTCAGGACGTACGCCTGAGCGCCGCCCTGAACGATCTGTTCGACATCATCCGGCGCTACACGATCACCTTGCCGGCCCCGCTCACCATGCTGCTGCGCACGGCGGTGGAGTTGGAGGGTACCGCCCAGCTGCTGAACCCGGAGTTCAGCCTCGCCGAGGTGGTCCGCCCGTTCTACGAGACGATGGTCCGCAAGCGGCTCTCGGTGCGCCGTATCCTGGGTCGCCTTCAGCACGCGTATGCCGACTGGGAACGGCTGGCGGCGTCCTTGCCGCGCGACCTGAACGACGCTCTCAGGCGCGTGCGCGAGGGGACCTTCTCTATCCATCTGGACCATCGTCACCTCGACCCGGTGGTCAACCGCCTGGTGCTCGGCGTAATGGCGGCCGCGCTGTTTGTCGGTTCCTCCCTGCTCTGGAGCATGAAAGCACCGCCGACGATCCGGGACGTTTCGGTGTTCGGCGGGGTCGGCTACCTGGTAGCGGCCTATTTCGGTTGGCGCCTGCTGAGCGCCATCAAGAAGTCCGGCGACATCAGTTCGAGCAGGTGAGGCTTGTTCGGCGGCTCAGGACAGCCGGAACGGGGAGCGGCCGGTCACAGCGAAGCGACAGATCTCTGAATCGCGGCTCGACTAGAGGGTCAGCCCTGGCGTGACCGCTACTAGCCTTCCGGCCGGACCAGGCCCACCCGCACGGCGAAGCGGACGAGGCCGGCCAGGTCGTGCAGGCCGAGCCTCTCCATGAGCTGGGCGCGGTGTGCCTCCACCGTTCGGTAGCTGATGCCGAGCTGCGTCGCGATCTCCTTGCTGGATTGTCCCTCGGCAGCGAGCTGGAGGATCTCCCTCTGCCGCGGGGTGAGGGCCTCCAGCGGGTCCTCCGCGCCACCGGTTCGCCTGACGTAGTCGTCGACGACGTGCTTCGACACCGCCGGGCTGAGGTAGGTGTCGCCGCGGGCGACTGCGCGCAGCGCCACCTCCAGCTCCGCCACCGCTGAGCCCTTCAGCAGGTACCCGGCGCTCCCGGCGCGCAGCGCGCGGACCACGTACTCCTCGGTGGAGTGCATGGACAGGATGAGCACGCGAATGGCGGGATCGATCGTCGCCAGGCGCCCTGCGACCTCCAGCCCGTTCAACCCAGGCATGCCGATGTCGAGGAGGACGACGTCCGGCCGGAGCGTCTTCGCCAGGCGCAGCGTCTCCTGGCCCTCGCCGGCCTCGCCGACCACCTCCACGCCCTGCAGCCCCTCGAGAAGACCGCGCAGCCCGGCCCGCACCAGCGTGTGGTCGTCCGCCAGGAGCACTCGGATCGGCTTCACGGCGCCGCTCCCGGGTCCGCGTCGAGCGGGAATCGAACCCGCACCTCGGTGCCGCCGGGACGACTCTCCAGCTCGAGCTCTCCGCCAGAGAGCGAGACACGCTCCTGCATCCCGAGCAGTCCCATCGAGCCGCCCCGGATGGCGCGCTCCCGAGCGGCGTCGGCGTCGAAGCCCATCCCGTCGTCGCGTATCCTCAGCTCGAGCCGGTTGCCGCGGACGTGGAGATCGACCCAGACGTTGTGGGCCTGGGCGTGGCGGGCGACATTCGTGAGCGCCTCCTGAGCGACGCGGAAGCAGGCGGTCTCCAGCGCGGGCGCCAGGCGTGGAACCCCGTCGATGGACAGGTGCGTCTGGACCCGGGCGGTACGGGCGAGGCGGTCTGCGTACCAGCGCAGGGCGGCGGCCAGCCCGAGGTCGTCGAGCACCGAGGGCCGCAGGTCCAGGGCCAGGTCCCGCACTCGCTCCATTGCGCGATCGACCGAAGCCAGCGCATCACTGAGATGAGCGGACGGGCGAGCCGTCTTGGACTCGCGCTCGAGAGAAGCGAGGTGGATCTTGACGGCGGTGAGGACCTGGCCGAGCTCGTCGTGCAGTTCGATCGCCAGGCGCCGACGCTCTTCCTCCTGAGCGGTGAGGAGCCGCCGCGAGAGCGTCTGGAGTTGCTCGCGATCGGCTTCCACTCGCTCGCTCAGCCTGGCCCGCTCGATGGCGGGCGCGACGCGGTCCGCGACGACCTGCAGCAGCTGCAGGTCCTCCGCTTTGTAGGCGCAGGGTCGCGCGCTGATGAGGCTCAGCACCCCGATCACGCGCCCCTCGACCAGGAGCGGAGCCCCGAGGATCGAGCCTCGCAGCAGGGCGCCCAGTTCAGCAGGTAACCCCTCGAGTTTCGACACGTCGACGGCCGATCCGTCCTCGACGATCCTGGGGACGCCCTCGGCTGCGATGCGACCTGCGATCCCCTCGCCGAGCGGCAGCCGTGTCGAAGCACCGAGATTCAGTGGCACCCCGTCGACGGCACGGATACGGAGAAGACGGTGCTCGTCGTCGATGAGGTCGAGGTGAGCCAGGTCACCGCCCAGCACTCTCCGCAGTCGAGCCAGCAGCTCGCTCAGCAGGGCCTCCAGGGTCAGGTGCGCCAAAGCAGGCTCGGTGATGCTCTGGATGGCGTTCAGCCTCTCCACGGCCTGTTCGGCCTCGGCGCGGGCTTTCCGCTCGCTCTCGAGCAGCCGCGCACGCTCGGCCTCGGCCCGCTTTCGCTCCGTGATGTCCAGGCCGAACCCGATCTGCGACCCGTCCGAGAGCGAGATGCGCATCCACTGGGTGTCGATCAAGCTCCCGTCGCTGGTCCGAGCCTGGAACTCGGCCCAGCGGCCCTCGCCCCGCTGCATGAACTCGCGGACCTCCTTGAGGCGTTCCGGATCGGGGTAGGCTTCGGCGAGGACGTCTGTGCGCTGTGCCTCCTCGAGCTTCCAACCGACGGTGCGCTCCCACTCGCGGTTCGCGCGGAGAAGGTGCCCCGCCTGATCGTAGAAGCTGACCATCACCGGGCTGTTGTCGAAGACCGCCTGGAAGATCTCCTTCTCCCGCCGCTGTGCGACCTCGAGATCATGGCGCTCGACGGCCAGCGCCAGCACATAGGCCACCGAGCGCAGGACGTCGATCTCGTCCGCGGTGAACGTGCGCGCGCTCGTCGAACAGACCACGAGCGCACCCCAGCGAGTCCGCCCCCGGATGTTCACACCCAGCTCGCTCACCACTCCGTGCTGGAGCAGGAGGGGTGGCGGGTCGAAGCGCGCGTCCTGCTTGAGGTCCCGGACGACGAGCGCCTCCTCGGCACGGAGGTCGAGGAGCGCAGCTTGCGCGTGAACGGCGCTGCCGACGACGCCGGGATGCCAACCCGTGCCGGCGCAAATCCGGACCTCCCTCGCCTGGTCGTCGACGAACTCGAGGACGGCGCTCAACTCCGTGCCCAACGTCGCGGCCGACGTGGCGGCCGCCTCGTTCATGAGTACCGGGAGGTCCTGGGTGCGGATGGCGGTCTGGCCGATCGCGGCCACCGCGGCCTGCTGGCGGTTGCGCCGGAGCAGCTCCGCGTTGGCCGCCTCGAGCTGCGACGACCGCTCGAGCACGCGCCTCAGGAGATCTTCGTTCAGCCGCTGTATCTCGGTCTTGGCCTCGCGGTATTCGGGCGTTTCCACGACGTGCCAGGTTCCACCCCGCTTGGCGAGGGCGAAACTGTGCACGCGAGCGACCTCCAGGACGCGGCCGGCCCCCGTCGTAGCGAGGGGATAGGAGCAGAGGGCGAGCATGCGCTTGCCGGCCATCCATTGGTTGAGCTTCTCTTCGTAGTCGAGGAAACCCGTCCATGCGGCATCCTTCAACCAAGCCTCGGTAGCGGTCGTCCTCAGCCCCGCGAACCCTCGACGCACTGAGGTATCGAGCTTCTCCTCCCACAGTGCGATGAGACTGCGCGCCTCGAGTGCGCCCGACTTCGTGTACCAGTCGGCGGCTGCGACGATCTCGATGCTCGCCTCAGCCAGGTGGCGGCCCAGGTCAGGGACGACCTGCGCGAGCGAGGTTCTCGCCTCCTCGGCCGACAGGGGATCGGCGACCAGCCACAGACAGCACTCGTGTGCCTCGAGGCCCGCCTTGAGGAAGGGCAAGAGCGCGTCGAGCAGGTCGACCTTCGTTTCGAAGAAGTGGCTGACGTGCGT
>Ga0335084_10005957_pt1 | contig 12089 bp, 14 predicted proteins | sample Lox_Sample_44_FD_206721 | JGI IMG/M metagenome (GOLD analysis project Ga0335084, IMG submission 206721) | Soil microbial communities from Loxahatchee National Wildlife Refuge, Florida, United States - Lox_Sample_4.4 | ecosystem: Environmental > Terrestrial > Soil > Wetlands | place: USA...
CGGACCAGCCCGACCATGGTGAGCACCTTCCCCAGCTTGACCCGCGTCTCCTCCTGCGTCTGGAAGGCCTTGGTGAGCTGCTGCTCGTCGAGGTGGCCGAAGTTGATGAGCAGCTGGCCGAGGTACTCGCGCGGATCGTTCGACGCCGCGCCGACGGCCACGCCCTCGCGCACCTGCAAGGTCTTGCGGACCGTGCCGCGCTCGCAGGTGACCGAGCCGGTGAGCTTGCGCCGCGCCAGGAGGTCGACGAGCTCGGCCAGCGGCAGCACCGCGAAGCTCCCCATGAGACCGCGCACGCGCCGAGTCTCGCCCGGATGACCCGCTGGCGGCAAGGCGGACGGCCGTGTGCTAAGGATCGCGCCATGGCCGCCGCGCCCCCCAGGTCGAAGCTGCGCACCCTCCGGGAGCTGATCGCCCTGGTGGCGATCGCGGCGGCGGTGGTGGGCGCCGCGGCCGCCTGGAAGGCCTACCAGGCGCGCTCTCGGGCGGCGGAGGTGCGCGCGGCCGCGGCCCAGTTCGAGATCGACCTCACCGATGCGCCCGCGCCGCCCATCGAGCTCGCCTCGATGGACGGTCGGCGCCTCTCGCTCGCGGCGCTGCGTGGCAAGGTCGTCTTCGTGAACTTCTGGGCCACCTGGTGTCCGCCGTGCCGCGCCGAGATGCCGTCCATGGTCGCGCTCGGCCGGGAGCTGGAGCAGCGCCACCCGGGCCAGTTCGTCATGCTCGCCATCTCCGTGGACGACGGCTGGGGCGAGATCGGCGGGTACTTCGGCGGCTCGCCGCCTCAGGGGATCACGGTGGCGCTCGACACCGACCAGCTCGTCACGCGCGCCTACTACTGCGCAGCGCGGCACGCTTGCCCGGACCGGTACCTGTTCCCCGAGAGCTACATCGTCGATCGGTCGGGGCGGCTGGTCGCCTACGTCGTGGGGCCGCGCGAGTGGTCGGAGCCGTCGGTGCGGGTATTCCTCGAGTCGCTGCTCGGCTCCTGAGGCGATAATCCTCAGCAGATCCAGTCAGATGACGCTTAGCGTCAAGGCGCGATTTCGCCCGCTATCACGTCGTCCCTCCAGGGACGCGAAGCCTTCATTTCTTGATGGCCCAGCGGGCAGTGACATATAAATGCGCGGGAACCTTCGAGGATCCGGCACGGGGCCGCCCTGGGCCGGACAAGGGCGCGCGTGGACGATACTGGCATCCCCGTCGTGGTGATGGGACTCGGCGAAATCGGGCGGGCCATCGTGCGCGCCACGCTCGCGCGTCCCCACCTCGCGCTCGCGGCCGCCGTCGATCCCGCGCTCGCCGGCCGCTCGCTCGCCCAGCTGGTCGGCGGCCCGTGCCCCGATCTCGAGGTCGCCGCCCAGGCGGCCGAGCCGCTCGAGAGGGCGCGCGGGGGCGTCGTGTTCCACGCGACCGGCTCGCGGTTCGACGCGGTGCTCCCGCAGCTGGAGCAAGCGGTGCGCGCCGGCCTCTCCGTGGTCTCGACCTGCGAGGAGCTGGCCTACCCGCGGTTGCGCCACGAGGAGCAGGCGAACGCCCTCGACGCGCTCTGCGAGCGGCACGGCGTGGCGGTGGTGTCCACCGGCGTCAACCCGGGCTTCGTCCTCGATCGGCTGCCCGCCTTCCTGGCGCAGGTGGCGGGTCCGGTGCGCCACGTGCGCGCCCTGCGCGTGGTGGACGCCGCCCGGCGGCGCGTGGCGCTGCAGCGGAAGATCGGCGCCGGCCTCACCGAGGAGGCGTTCGACGAGGCGTACGACCGCGGCGAGGTGGGCCACGTCGGCCTGGCGGAGTCGGCCGCGCTCGCGGCCGAGGGCTGCGGCTTCGACGTGGACGAGGCCGAGATCGACGAGGAGATCGCCCCGCTCCTCGCGGAGGAGGACTGGGACGGAGCGGTCCGGGTGCGCCGCGGGCAGGTGGCGGGGCTCCACCAGGCGGCGCGCGTCTTCCTGGGCGACCGCGAGGTGGTGCGGCTCGAGCTGACCATGTCCATGGGCGCGGACGACCCGCGCGACGAGGTGGAGCTGGACGCGGATCCGCCGCTGCGCCTGCTGATCCCCGGGGGCGTCGCCGGCGACGAGGCCACCGCCAACGCCGTGGCCAACGCCGCAGCCGCCGTGGTCGAGCGGCACGGCCTGCTCACCGTGCTCGACCTGCCGGCAGGGCGGTGACGAGGAGCCATGATCGACAAGTCACTCATCGGCCGTGAGAGCGAGCCCGTGGTGCACGAGGTGGAGAAGAACGCCATCCGGAGGTTCGCGGAGGCGATCGGGGACCCGAACCCCATCTACCAGGACGAGCTCGCCGCCAAGGCAGCGGGGTTCCCCTCGCTCGCCTCCCCTCCCACCTTCCCGGTGGTGCTCACCTCCAACGAGCGGTTCCGCCACTCCCTCGACCTCGGGACCCGCTCCATCCTCCACGGCGAGCAGCAGCTCGAGTACGGCCGTCCGGTGGTGGCGGGCGACCGGATCACGGTGAAGAGCCGGGTCGCGGACGTGCAGGAGAAGGCCGGCGCGAGCGGCCCCATGGACATCCTCGTCGTCGAGGACGAGGGACGGGACGAGAAGGGCGAGCTCGTCTTCCGCGCGCGTGCCACGTGGATCCTCCGGCGAGGATGAGATCGATGACGCTCACCGCACGCCAGCTCTACTTCGAGGCCGTCAAGGTCGGCGACGAGCTGCCCCCGCTCGTGAAGCCGCCGGTCGACCGGCTCCAGATCGCGCGCTACGTGGGCGCGGCGCAGGACTGGAACCCGCTCTACATCGACGAGCCGCACGCCAAGAACTCCGGCTTCCCGAGCGCGCTCGCCCCCGGCGTCATCGCCATGGGCTTCCTGGGCGAGCTGGTGGTGGACTGGGTGCGCGGGGCGCGGCTGCGGAAGTTCTCCGCCCGCTTCGTGAAGATCGTGTGGCCCGGCGACGTGCTCACCGCCCGCGGGCGCGTGGTGGACCGCCGCTTCGAGGAGGGCGGTCGCTACGCCATCGACGTCGAGCTGTGGGCCGAGAACCAGCGCGGCGAGCTGGTGGTCCGCGGCCTGGCCACGGTCCAGCTCTTCTACGGCCCCGAGGACGAGGCCCGCCAGCGCGCCGGCCAGCCTCCGCAGGTGGTGACGCCGGCGGAGGAGGAGGCGCGGCTGGCGAAGCTGTCCCGGGCCCAGCCGGCCCGCGCGGTGCCGCCGCCCCGGCCCATGGCGCCTCCCCGCCCCATGCCCGGCGCCCAGCCGGCCCGCTCGCCCGGTCCGCCCGCGCCGGCACCGGCGCACCCGGGCGCGGCCGCGAAGCCCGCCCAGCCGAGGCCGGCCCCCGCGAAGTCGAAGCCGAGGCCGAAGCCGTCGAGGGCGAAGGGCTCGTCGAAGCCGTCCCGGTCCCGGCCCGCCAAGGTCGGCGGCAAGGCCCGGCCGAAGAAGGCGGCCAAGCGGCCCGCGTCGCGCGAGAAGGCCTCGCGCAGCCGCGCCCGCGCCGCCAAGAAGCCGAGCGGCAAGAAGCGGCGCTGACGATGGCTGGCGCGGGGTGGCTGCGGCGTGCCGCCGTCTCCGGCGCGGCGGCGCGCGCGATGGCGATCGCCGCGGCGATCGCGGGGGCGCGCTGCAGCCCGCCGGTCGCGCCCGCGCGGCAGCCGGCCCCTGCCGCGCCGCGCGCGCTCGACGACGCCGGGGTTCGCGCCCTGCTGGCGGAAGGCGACCGCGCCTTCGTGCGCCGGGAGGATCCGGCCGCGCTCCGCGCGGCGCTGGAGGCCTACCGGCGGGCCGCCGCGGCCCGGCCCGGCGATCCGGCCGTCGAGCTGGCGCTGGCCCGGGCGGAGGGGTTCCGCGCGCTCGCCGCGGGCGCGCCCGCCGAGGCGAAGGAGGCCTCCCAGGCGTCGGCCCGCGCCGCGGAGCGCGCGCTGAGGACGCTCGCCCCCGGGTGGGCGGAGGCGATCGACCACGGGGACCCGGCGCCGGCCGCGGCCGAGAAGGCGGGCGCGAGCGGGGCCGAGGCGCTCTACTGGCTCGCGCTCGGGACGATGCGGGTCGCGCAGGCGACCGGGTTCGCGGCCGTGCTGGCGGTGAAGGACGCGGTCCTCGCCACCATGGAACGCGCCGCCGCGCTCGACGGGCGGGTCGACGCGGCCGGCCCGGACCGCGCGCTCGGCGCCTGGCGCGCGGCGCTCCCCTCCGCCGCCGGAGGCGGCGCGGGCCGGTCGGCCGCCCACTTCGACCGCGCGCGGGCGCTCTTCCCCGACGACCAGCTCTCCCGCGTGGCCCAGGCCGAGTCCTACGCGGTGCTGGTGCAGGACGCGGCGCTCTTCGATCGGCTCCTGGGCGAGGCGCAGGCCTTCGACCCGTCGCGCTGGCCGGAGCGCGTGCCGGAGAACCGGATCGCGCAGGCGCGGGCGCGCGACCTGGCGGCCCGGCGGGCCCGCCTGTTCTAGGGGGTGTCCCTAATCGCCAGATCCGCCGTCCACGCAGGGCGGCGGAATCTGGGCTGGAGTTGGAGATTCCTGATCGGGTTTGCGCGGTGCCGCACGATGTGATCAACACTTTCCGTGCACCGACACGAGCTGAGCGATGCTGACTGGAAGCGCATCGAGCCGTTGCTGCGGGTCCGACCAGGACCGCGGTCGAAGCGCGGCGACCGCGAGTTCGTCAACGCGGTCATCTGGCGCGTCAGGACCGGCGTCCCCTGGCGCGACTTGCCCGAGCGGTTCGGCGCCTGGAAGACCGTGTACAACCGGTTCTCCAGGTGGGCGAAACGTGGAGTCTGGGAGCGGCTCTTCAAGGAGCTCGCCATCGAAGTCGATGAAGCCGGCTCCCTCCTCGACGCCACCATCGTCCGCGCGCACCAAGACGCCGCGGGCGGAAAAGGGGGGTCCGACGCAATCATCTGGGTCGCTCTCGAGGAGGCGTTTCGACCAAGATTCACGCGGTCACGACGACGCAAGGAAAGCCCCTCCACGTCACGCTCACCCAGGGGCACCGGCACGAAGCGCTGAAGGCCGAGGAGTTGGTCGAGCACGCCAGGGGCAAGGCCTGCATCGCGGATTCGGGCTACAACGCCACCCGCATCTTCGAGGCGATCCGCGCACGCGGCATGAAGCCGGTCATCGCTCCCAACCCGACGCGCGCCGTGAACCCGCGCGTCGACCGGAAGCTGTACCGGCTTCGCTACATGGTGGAGTGCTGCTTCCATGGCCTCAAGAGATTCCGAGCTGTCGCAACCCGCTATGAAAAGACCGGAACCAACTTCCTCGCCAACGTCCACGTCGCGTGCATCACGATGTGGCTCAATTAGGGACACCCCCTAGGACGACCGGACCGTGATCCGCCGGCACGCCAGCCTTCCGTCCGCCCGTCCGGCGCGGGTCGCGGCTCCGGGCCGCGCCGGGACGGCGCCCGGCGCGGCACTGCTCGCGCTCGCGCTCGCCGCCGCCTGCGTGCCGAAGGCGGTCCCGCCGCCCGATCTCTCCCTCGACCCCGCGCAGCTCCTCGCCCAGGTTCGCGCCGGGCAGGCGCGGGTCCGGAGCGTCCAGGGCAATGCGCGGCTCGACGTGCGCTCGAGCGCCTTCAGCGGAGCGCTGGGCCAGTACGTCGCCGCCGAGCGGCCCGACCGGCTCCGCCTCGAGACCCTCGACTTCTTCGGCAACCCCGCCGCCGTCATGGTCGCCGACGGGAAGCGCTTCGCCCTCTACGACGCGCGCGCGAAGACGGTCTACGTCGGCAGGCCCACGCCGGCGAATCTCTCGCGGCTGGCGCCCGCGCCGCTCGCCGCCGCGGACCTCGTCGCCGTCCTCTGCGGCGACGCCCCCATCCTGGAGGGGTCCCCGGTCTCGGCGGTCCCCGCCCCCGGGGCGGTGGTGCTGCGCCTCGAGGCCGGCCTGCGGCGGCAGGAGCTGACCGTCGGCGCGGGCGCGCGCGTCGAGCGCTCGCGCCTCTCCGGGGGGGACGGGGCGACCTCGCCCGTGGCCTACGAGCTGGGCTTCGGGGAGCGCGCGGAGGTCGACGGGGTGCCGCTCCCGGGGTCGGTCACGCTGGAGACACCCGCGCCGCGGACGCGGGTCGAGCTGACCTGGAAGGACGTGGAGGTGAACCGGGCCGTGGACCCGTCGCTCTTCGTCCTCGCGCCGCCGCGCGGCGCCCGGGTGGTGGACCTCGGCGACGGGACCGTGCCGCCGCTCGCCGCGCCGGCCGACCGCCGGGAATGAAGGCCGCCGCCCGGGGGTTCGCGGCGGAAGGTCCCCCCCGGCACGCGCGCCGGCGTTACACTAGCTCGTCATCCCTCCGGAGCCCGCGTGGACACCAACCTCCTCGGCATCCTCAAGGCCGGCGGCCCATCGATGTGGGTCATCGGGATCTGCTCGGTCGCGGCGCTGGCCGTCGCCCTGGAGCGGCTCACGTCGCTGTGGGGGTTCATCGCCGGCGCGCGGTCGCTCGCGGACCAGGTGGCGCGGGCGCTGCTGCGCGGCCACCTGGAGGACGCGCGGGCCCGCTGCGAGTCGTCCCGCTCCCCGGCCGCCGACATGTTCCTGGCCGGGCTGGTGGCGGCCGCGCGTCCCGGACCGCGCGTGAACGGCTCGGCCGAGCCCGACCTGGCCCGGATCGCCGCCGCCGTCGAGCGGGAGCGGCAGCAGGTCGGGCTCCGGCTGCGGCGCAGCCTCTGGCTCCTCGGCACCATCGGCGCGACGGCGCCGTTCGTGGGGCTCTTCGGCACGGTGTGGGGCATCATGCACGCCTTCCGCCAGATGGCGGTGAGCGGCCAGGGCGGGTTCGCGGTGGTGGCGGCCGGGATCTCCGAGGCGCTCGTCACCACCGCAGGGGGGATCGCGGTCGCCATCGAGGCGGTGGTCCTCTACAACTTCCTCAACGTGCACGTACAGAAGCTGGTGCTGCAGCTCAGGCTCCTCACCGAGGAGTACCTGGAGGTCGTGGCGGAGGCGCTGCCGGCGATCCGGGGCGCGCCGCCGCGCGGCGCAGAGGCCCGGGGGGAGGGCTAGGCCGTGGCCATCGGCGGACCGCAGAACGGCGAGCAGGACGAGTCGGCCGGCATCTTCGCCGACATCAACATCACGCCGCTCACCGACATCTTCCTCGTGCTCCTCATCATCTTCATGGTGACCACCACGGCCATCGCCGAGGCCGGATCGGACAAGGGCGGATTCAAGGTCTCGCTGCCCAAGGGGAGCAAGGGCGAGTCGGTCGCGGCGCCGCGCGAGCTGTCGGTGGCGGTGCTGTCCGACGCGCGGGTGGTGGTCGGCGGCCGCGTGGTCGACGAGCAGGCGCTGGAGAGCGCCTTCGCCGAGGCGCGGGCGCGGTCGGAGGACACGCTGGTGCTGGTGCAGGCCGACGAGGGCGTCGCCCACGGCCGCGTCGTCGCGGTGATGGAGGCCGCGCGCCGCCAGGGGCTCACCCGGCTCGCGATCGCCACGCGGGCCGAGCCTCGCCCGCAGTAGCGAGGCCGCCGCCGGACGGCCTGCCCCTCGCGAGCGGGGCGGAGGTCACCGCCCCGCCGGGGCCGGCGCGCCGGCGAGGCCTGGGCCCGCGAGGTCTCGAACTCGACCACCGGCGCGAGGCCGCTGTACGATGGGGTGCGATGAGCGTCCGCAAGCGCCTAGGGGAGATGCTCCTCGATGCGGGGGTCATCGACGAGACCCAGCTCTCGGCCGCGCTCGGCCACCAGAAGCAATGGGGCGGCAGGCTGGGGCAAGCCCTCGTGGATCTGCGCCTCGCCACCGAGTCGCAGATCGTCGAGGCGCTGGCGGTGAAGTTCGGGTTCGAGACCGCGCGGATCGAGGGGCTCGAGTCCTACGGGCTGAGCCAGGCCCTCAAGCTGGTGCCGCGCGAGTTCGCCGTGAAGAACAACGTCTTCCCCATGGCGGCGGACACCAGCTCGATCACCATCGCCATGAGCGATCCCGCCAACGTGACCGTGTCGGACGAGCTGCGCTTTCGCACCGGGCGCAAGGTCAAGGTCTGCATCGGAGGGGATCGCGAGATCGCGGACGCCATCCGCAAGCACTACCCGGACGACCACAAGCAGGTGGAGGCCATCGCGCTCGACCTCGAGGGCGGAGATCCCGTGGAGCCGGTCCTGGACGCCTTCGGCGGGGGATCGCGCGACGCGCTGGAGGCCTTCTTCGGCGGTCCGGCCGCGCCGCCACCCGGTCCGTCGGCGGTCGCACCCGCCGCCCGCCCCGCGCGTGAGCCGGCCACCCCGGGTCCTCCGGCGCCCGCCGCCGCCCGCCCCGCGCGTGAGCCGGCCACCCCGGGCCCTCCGTCGGCCGCAGTCGCCCGCCCCGCGCCACGCGAGCCGGCCACCCCGGGCCCTCCGTCGGCCGCGGTCGTTCGCCCCGCGCCGCGCGAGCCGGCCACACCGCCCCCTCCGGCGAGGGCCCCGGCGGCACCGCGGGTCGATCTCGAGCTGGAGGAGCCCTCGGGTGAGCAGCCCGTCGAAGGCGCGCGCGACCAGCTGCTGGGCGCCGTGCCCCAGGGTGGGTTCGCGCAGGAGCCCGACGAGATCGCCGCCGTTCCGATCGACGACCTGTTCACCCCCTCGCCTCTCCCGCTCCCCACCGCTCAGCCCCCGGCCGCCACCCGGCGCGCGCCCGCGCCGCAGGCGGCCGGTCCCGTTGCCGCCGCGGCCGCCAGCCGATCGCCGGCGTCGCAGGCAGGGGTCGCGGCGCCGGCCGGGGGCGCGTCACGCCAGGCTCCCGCGCCTCAGCATGCCTCCGCGCCGGCCGCGAGCGCGCCGGCACCGGGGAGCGCGGGCGAGGGCCGCGGCGCCGAGCGGACCCTCACGCTGCGCGAGCTGGAGATCCTCGACGCCCTCGAGTCGATGGCCCACGGCGGCGACTCCGAACCCGCGGTGGTGAAGCCGGACCAGGCGATGGCGGCGCTGGTGCGGCTCATGCTCCGCAAGCGCGTCATCACCGAGCAGGAGTTCCTGGAGGAGCTGCTGCGGAAGTAGCCGCGGCGGACGGAGCGCAGGGCGAGGCGGATGAGCCTCGCCCGGAGCGACCAGGGGGTCTGGGCGGCACGCCCCGACTCGGCAGCCTTCGAGTGAAGGGCGAGGCGGATGAGCCTCGCCCGGAGCGACCAGGGGGTCTGGGGGGGCGGCACGCCCCCCCAGTAAGATCAATTGAGCGCCCCCGGCACGAAGAGCGGAAAGGGCGCGATCGTCGCCTCGAAGCTCGACCCGTCGTCGCGCTCCATCCGGTAAGTCCCCTCCATCGACCCGTGCGGCGTCCGGAGCACGCAGAAGCTCGTGTACTCGAAGTGCTCGCCCGGTCCGAGGCGCGGCTGCTGGCCGACGACGCCGTCGCCCACCACCTCCTCGACGTCCCCGTTCGCGTCGGTGATGATCCACCGCCGGGCGCGGAGCCTGGCGTGCGCCGGCCCCTCGTTCGCGATCCGGACCGTGTAGGCGAAGAGCCACTTGCCCGCGCCGGGATCGGACCGGTCCGCGCGGAAGTCGCTCCGTACGATGACGCGGATCCCGTCGGTCAGGGCGGTCGACACGCGCGCCCGTTATAACCCGCCGCCCGTACCCTTGCAGGCCGCCCCGTGGACCCCGCCGCGCTCCTCGCCCAGGCTCCGCCGCACCCGCGCCGGATCGTCTGCCTCACCGAGGAGACGACCGAGACGCTCTACCGGATCGGCGCGGGCGAGCTGGTGGTGGGCGTGTCCGGATTCACCGTCCGTCCACCAGAGGCGCGCCGCAAGCCCCGGATCTCCTCGTTCCTGACGGCGGATGCCGACCGGATCGTCGCGCTGCGGCCCGATCTCGTGGTGGGGTTCTCCGACCTGCAGGCGGACATCGCGCGAGACCTCGTCCGGCGTGGGGTTCCGGTGCTGCTCACCAACCAGCGGTCGATCGCCGAGATCCTCCAGACGGTACGGATGGTGACGGCGGCGGTGGGACGCCCCGAGGCCGGCGAGGCGCTCGCGGCGGACCTCGCCGCGGGGCTCGCGCGCATCGGCGAGCGGGCCGCGGCGCTGCCGCGCCGCCCGCGGGTCTTCTTCGAGGAGTGGCCGGATCCGCTCATCGCCGGGATCCGGTGGGTCTCCGAGCTGATCGAGCTGGCGGGCGCGGAGGACGTCTGCGCCGAGGCCCGCGCCTCGCAGGGGGCGCGGGGGCGCATCTACGAACCGGCAGAGGTCGCCCGGCGCGATCCCGAGGTCGTGGTGGCGAGCTGGTGCGGGAAGAAGGCGAGGCGCGCCGTCATCGAGGGCCGGCCGGGCTGGAGCGCCGTCTCCGCCGTGCGCGCCGATCAACTCTACGAGGTGAAGAGCGCCGTCATCCTGCAGCCCGGGCCGGCGGCGCTGACCGCCGGCGCGGAGGCGCTGGCCGGGATCGTCGCGGCCGCGGCGCGAGGGGAGAGGCTGCCCGCGCGGCGGCCGGGGGAGCTGCGGAGCCCGTGAGGACGCGGGGTATCATGCGGACCTCCTGATCGCCGCGCCGCGGGAGAGGGGAAGGCGGCCATGGAAGCGAAGCTGGCAGGGATCCTCGCCGACGTCCGGGAACGCCGCGGTGCGGTGGTGGCCCTCACCGGCGCCGGCATCTCCGCGGAGAGCGGCATCCCCACCTTCCGCGGCGCCGAGGGGTTCTGGGTGGTCGGCTCGCGGAACTACATGCCGCAGGAGATGGCGACGCGGGAGATGTTCGACAGCGCGCCGGAGGAGGTCTGGCGCTGGTACCTGTACCGTTTCGGGATCGTGCGCGGCGCCGAGCCGAACGCCGGCCACCGCGCCCTGGTGGCGCTCGAGCGGGTCCTCGGCGACCGGTTCACGCTGGTGACGCAGAACATCGACGGGCTGCACCGCCGCGCGGGATCGCAGCGGGTCCTCGCCATCCACGGCGACGCGGCCTGGGTGCGCTGCGCGGATGCGTGCGGCATCGGCCTGCTGGCCCTGCCGGATCTCGGCGCGCGCGGCAAGGACGATCGCCTCACCGTCCCCGAGCGGCGGAAGCTCACCTGTCCCCGGTGCGGGGGCTGGCTCCGGCCGCACGTCCTCTGGTTCGACGAGTACTACGACGAGGAGAACTACCGGATGGACAGCGCCCTCCGCGCCGCCGGCGCGGCCGACCTGCTCCTCGTGGTCGGAACCAGCGGCGCGACCAACCTCCCCATGCAGATCGGCCGGATGGTCTACCTCCGTGGCGCGGCGCTCGTCGACGTGAACCCGGAGGAGAACCCGTTCGCCGAGATGGCGGAACGGGCCGAGCGGGGCTTCTTCGCGCGCGGCAGCGCGTGCGAGCGGCTGCCCGCCATCGTGAGTGCGCTCGGCGCCTGAGCCATCCGGGCGTGCGACGGCGCGCCGCGGTGGGCCATTGCGCGCGCCGCTGCGACCTTTGCCCCAAGTCCGGTTCACCCAGGGCGTCGGCGCGGGTGCATTCTGCAATGAACATCGCAGGTTGCGCGACCGCGCGGCCTGGCACGGAGATCGCTTGACCCATCCGTCGCGCGGCAAAGTTCCGTGTCCGAGGCGGGAGAGGGGTGGGCGCGACCTCGCGGTGGTGCCCGCAAGCCTCGGACGCGAAGCTCGGGCCGCGCTCTTTCGTTTCCTGCGCCCTCGTTGCCTCTCACCGCGCCGCGCCGGCCGCGGCCGGTGTCGCGACGAGCACCTCCACCGGTCGCACCTCGCCGGAGGCTACCGTCACCTCCGCGCTTCCGATGCGGCCGTCGGCGGTCCGCACCGCGAGCCGGAGCGGCTCCGCGGGGAGATCGCCGAGCTCGAATCGCTGGCCGGAGAACCGGTGCACGTCGAGCGTCCGCCATCCGCCGGACGGCAGCGTCGCCACCTCGACGGTGAACTCGCGAACGGGTCCGCCGCGGCTGCGCAGCGTCCCCTGGATCGCGCCGCCCGCGGCGAGCCTCACGGTGACGTCCGAGTCGGGCGCGGGGGAGCCCGTCCAGGCGCCGGCCCGACCGCCGTTTCGCGCCCGGACCGTCATGGGGCCGGAGAGCCCCATGTCGCGCGACAGCGTCACGCGCCCGTCCTCGCCCGTCCTGGCCGCGAAGGCGATCCGATCGTCGCCCGCCCGCGAGACGGTGACGGCTGCGCCGGACGAGGGGGCGCCGCCCGGCTCGAGGACTGCCACCATCGTCCCCCGCTCGGC
>Ga0335084_10005958_pt1 | contig 12087 bp, 9 predicted proteins | sample Lox_Sample_44_FD_206721 | JGI IMG/M metagenome (GOLD analysis project Ga0335084, IMG submission 206721) | Soil microbial communities from Loxahatchee National Wildlife Refuge, Florida, United States - Lox_Sample_4.4 | ecosystem: Environmental > Terrestrial > Soil > Wetlands | place: USA: Florida...
TTTCAGCGAGCCGGGTGAGATCGCGCTTTTCATCGACAACAGCGAGGTCTCGTTCCTCGAAGACATCATGTTCGATCGCGGTTTCCTCGAACGCGGCGAAATGGCAGGCGCGTTCGAGCTGTTGCGTTCGAACGATCTGATCTGGTCGCGCGCGGTGCGCGAATATCTGATAGGTGAACGCGCCCGGCTCACCGGCCTCATGTTCTGGAACCAGGACTCCACGCGCATGCCGTACCGCATGCACTCGCAGTATCTGCGCCGGATGTTCCTGAACAACGATCTCGCCGCCGCGCGCTTCCCGGCTGGCGGCAAACCCGTGGCCTTGAGCGACGTCGCGCTGCCGATCTTCTGCCTGGGCACCGAGACCGATCACGTTGCGCCGTGGCGCTCGGTCTACAAGATTCATCTGCTCAATGACGGCGAAATCACGTTCGTGCTGACCAAGGGCGGACACAACACCGGCGTGGTCTGTCCTCCCGGCTCTCCCGGCCGCAACTACCGGATCTACGTGCGGCCCGACGAAGGCAAGTACATCGCCCCCGACCAGTACCTCGCACGGGCGGAAACCAGAGATGGGTCGTGGTGGGGCGAGTGGCAAGCGTGGCTGGCGAGGCGCTCGCAGGCGGTCGCTTCGCCACCCACGCTCGGTGCGCCGGGCACGCCCTACGCGCCGCAGGCCGACGCGCCGGGCCGGTACGTGTTCGAGCGCTGATACGCGCTCCAGGTTGCACGCGGGCCGAGGATCGAAGCGACGTTGACGGTCGCGCGCCTGGGTCTTGGGCAGTTCGGTCAGGCGCGTCTCGATACGCATCAGCTTGGGCAACGGCTCGTTTGATAGCCGTCAAAGCGCTCATGGATCGCAAGTGCTCTCCTTTGTCCGAGGATATTTGGAGCGAGTGGTGGACACGAAGTGGGATGCGATCGTGGTCGGCTCGGGCATGGGCGGCCTGACGGCTGCCGCAGCGCTCGCACATGCTGGCCGCCGGGTCCTTGTCCTCGAGCGCCACGTCCAGGCGGGTGGCTTGACCCAGACGTTCACCCGCGACGGCTTCCGGTTCAACGTGGGTTTGCACGGCCTCGGCGGCTTTGGCCCAGGACAGCCCAACCGGCGTCTGGTCGAGGCGCTGGTCGGCGACGCGCTGCAGATGAGGCGTGTGGACGGCGCGAACGATCGAGTGTCGTTTCCCGGCTTCAGCATCGCCTTCGACGCGGGTGGGTCGCGCTACGACACGGCATTGCGCCGGGCATTTCCCGCCGAGGACGCGGGCATCGTCCGTTACGTCGAGGCTTTGAACGAGGGACAGGATGCCCTCGATGCGCTTCTTGCAGCGCGCTGCGCTTCGCCACTGGTCGGTTCCGCCCGCACGTGGCTGAAGCAGCGCGCGATCGAGCGCTGGGTGGCCCGGACCACGCGCGAAGTCGTCAACGAATGCGTTGCCGATCCCAGGGCGCGTGCGGTCCTGTGCGCGCGCTGGGGTGACTATGGCAGTCCCCCTTCGGAGAGCGCATTTGCCTTGCACGCAACGATGACGCGGCGCTGCATGGATGGCGCCTGGTATCCGGCTGGCGGGCCGGCGACCTTCGCGCGCGAGTTCAGTGCAGCGATTGCCGCCGCGGGCGGCACGGTGCGCGTGAACGCCGAGGTGGCTCGATTCGAAGTCGATCGAGGACGCGCGATCGGCGTCCGTCTCACCGATGGCGAGCGGATCGCAAGCGATGTCGTGGTATCGGACATCGGGATCCGCAACACGCTTCGGCGTGTGCCGTCGCCCGAGATGGACTACCGCTGGGCGCGCGAAGGCTATTCGCTGCAGCCATCGGTGGGAGCAGTGCTGCTGCACCTCGGGCTGGAAGGCGATATCGCCGCCAGGGGTGCCACGGCCACGAATGAATGGATCTACGACAGCTGGGATGTCGACGCCGTCTGGCACGACCCGGAGAACGAGCCGCGAGCGCCTGCGCTCTTCGTGTCGTTTCCTTCGCTGCGCGATCCAGCACATGACCCCGGACCACGCCGGCAACATGTCTGCGAGCTCGTCGCACCGATCGAATGGAAAGTCTTTGCGCCATGGGACCGCTCGAACTCGGAAGAAGGCATGCGGCCGGGTGCGCCGAGCGCCGAACGCAGTCCCAGCTACACCGCATTCAAGTCCCTGGTCGAGCGCAATCTGCTGGCACAGTTCGGTGCACGCTTCCCTGAACTCGCAGCGTGCGTGCGCTGGGTCGAAGCATCGTCGCCTGTCTCGCTCGCCACGTTTACCGGCGCCGAGCATGGCGCGATGTTCGGCCTGCAGACGACGCGAGCGCGTTTTCTGGCGAACGCCCTGCGTCCGCGCACCCCGATTCGCGGTCTCTATCTCGCGGGCCAGGACGTGGCGACGCCGGGCGTCATGGGCGCGGCAATGGGTGGCTTGATGGCGGCGGCGGCGATCGAGCCGAGCCTGTGGAAACTGATTCGCGGCTGACTGTGGAGCACTCGATGTACGAAAAGATCCTTGTTCCCCTCGACGGCAGTCCTACTTCCGAACTCGGCCTCGCCGAGGCGATCAAGCTGGCGCGCCTGACGGGTGCGCGGCTGGCGTTGCTGCACGTGGTCGACACGGCGGCCGTAGCCATCGTTCCCGAGGCAGCCGCAGGGGCGGCGAGCGTATTCGACGTGATGCGTGCGTCCGGCGAGCAGATCCTTGCCAAGGCAAGGCTCGACACCGAACGCGCCGGCGTTGCCGTCGAGACGGCGCTGCTCGAAACGGTGGCAGGCCGCGTGAGCGACCTCGTGGTCGAAGAGGCAAGCAAGCGCCGCGCCGATCTGATCGTGATGGGTACGCACGGGCGGCGCGGCGTCGGACGGATGCTGCTCGGAAGCGATGCCGAACTGGTCGTGCGCAATGCGCGGGTTCCGGTGCTGCTGGTGCGCGCGCGCGAGCACGCGTGAAAAAGGGTCAGTCCATGAAGATTCTCATCGCAGTCGACGGCAGCGCCTGCAGCAGGGCTGCAGTGAGATTCGTCGCGGCACGCCTTGTACCGCATGGGGAATCCGGTACCTGGATCGAACTGCTGAACGTCCAGAACCCGATCCCGGTATATGCGGCACGGGTGGCGGGCTCGGGAACCGTGCATGCGTTCCACGAATCGGAGGCGAAAAGAGCGCTCGCACCGGCGCAGAAGATTCTGCTCAAGGCAGGCGTCGCGGCGAACAGCCGGTATGTCGTCGGCAGCGCCGGAGCGGTTGTGAGCGGCGTCGCCGCGCGCGACGCCGATCTGGTGGTGATGGGCTCGCACGGACGTACATCCTTGGGTGGCGTGCTGTTCGGATCGGTCACGCACACCGTGCTGGCGACCTGTACCAAGCCACTGCTGATCGTGCGCGCGAAAAATCGCGTCGAGCACAAACGACAAGCCCCATTGCGTGTCGGCATCGCCGTCGACGGCAGCAAGCAAAGCCGCGCCGCCGTGCGGTATGTGCTCGAGCACCGGGCGCTGTTCGGTGCCGGAGCGGAAGTGACGCTGATCACCGTGGTTCCGGACCTGCTCGCCGGCTACCTGCCGGCATTTGCGGAGATTCCGATGCCAGCGTTCTCGCCGGAGAACGCGATCGAGCTGCAGAACGAGGCCTTCGAATCGGCGATGCGGCCTGCACGCGCACTGCTGAAGGCACGCGCAATGACGTGGCCTGAAGTGCGACTGGTCGGCAATGTTCCGGGTGATCGTATCGCGGCGTACGCGAAGAAGAACAGGCTCGACCTCCTCGTGATGGGTTCGCACGGTCACGGAGTGCTGAAATCGGTTGCCCTGGGTTCCGTGGCGACACGAACCGCGGCACGCTGCGCGACGCCGCTGCTGCTGATCCACTCGGCCGAAAGCAGTCGCAAGAGGCGCGACACGAAGGCGCGTGCGCATCGTCTTGCGCCGGTCTGATCCACGAGGAGAACCTGAAGGCGCTGCAACGCGCTCTTGTTGCCCCATCGAAAACAGCGCATCGGCCTACGCGCGAATCTCCTGCTTCTCGGCAGCGTCGCCGAGACCGTGCCAGGCAGCGCCTCGCTTCCAGCCCTGCTGGAACTCTGTCATCCCGAGCGCACGGAATGACAGGTCGAATCGACCGTGTTACACGGTTTCGTCACCCGCCGCGTTCGAGTCGCTCCTTGATTTCTCCTTCGGCAGCGACCCAATCGTCGAGCTCGTGGCCGGGCTCGAAGTTGCGCGCCTGCGCCCGCATGTAGGCCGCGGCGGAAATCATCGCCCGGATCTCTTCCGGCGTCATTGCGCTCGCACCGTTTGGTCTTTCTTGCACCGGTGCAGTCGCCCGCTCCTGCGTGACCGCTTCGGTATGCGTTTTGACGCGCTTCGACGGGCCGGGTTTGGCGGGCGCTTCGGCCGGGTGCACTCTCTTGGCGGGCGTCCGGTGGGAAGTCGATTTGATCGGGGTCATAAAGCCTCCTCGTCGCAATCGTGGTTTGTGCAGTAATGCGCGCGATGCCGCGCATTTTTCGCCAAGCGCGCTGCGCAGGTGTTGAGCCGCGTCAACAATGGCCATGGATTACCCACCGGTTCGACGCTCGTTCGAGGGCTTCACGCCGCAGCGGCGATTTACCTTTTCATCATCCCACCGGCCGGCCCGCAGCGCGATCCCGCCAATCGCGAAGCTGGCTTCTCAGCGCGATGCAGCCGGTACTTCGTGACGATGCGCCGGCCGCCGGTGCGCCTGCCTCCGATAGAACCAGCGCTTCACCACTTCGACACAGCAGAGATAGACGATCACCAGCGCCGCGATCAGCAGCAGCAGTTCGACCGGCGGAGCGACGAAGCCCAGCATGGGGGCGAGCGGCGTAAACGGCAGCAGCACCGCGACGCCGGCCACTGCAAGCGCCGCGGCGGCGAGCCAGGGATGCGGCCGGCTGCGCCATGGCGCACCACGCGTGCGGATGACGAAGATCACAAGCGTCTGCGTCGCCATGGATTCGATGAACCAGCCGGTGCGAAATAGCGCTTCCGAAGCATGGAACAGATACAAAAGACCGCCGAACGTGATGACGTCGAACAGCGAGCTGACGGGCCCGAGTGTCAGCATGAAGCGGCGTATGAAACCGGGATCCCAATCGTGCGGGCGGCGCAGGTAGTCGGCGTCCACGCGATCGAGCGGCAACGGCACTTCCGACAGGTCGTACAGGAGATTGTTCAGCAGCACCTGCACCGGCAGCATGGGCAGGAAGGGCAGGAACAGCGACGCACCCGCCATGCTGAACATGTTCCCGAAGTTGGAACTCGTGCCCATCATGATGTACTTCATCACGTTGGCGAAGGTGCGGCGCCCCTCGACCACGCCATCGCGCAGAACGCCAAGGTCCCGTTCGAGCAGGATCATGTCCGCCGCTTCCTTGGCGACGTCCACCGCGGAGTCGACCGAGATTCCGACATCGGCGTCGTGCAGCGACGGCGCATCGTTGACGCCATCGCCGAGAAAGCCGACGACGTGACCGCGGCGTCGCAGCGCGCGCAGGATGCGGCTTTTCTGCTGGGGCGAGACGCGGCAGAAGACGTTCGCGCGCTGCGCCTGCACGGCCAGAGCGCGATCGTCGAGCTTGTCGATTTGTGCGCCGGTCAGAATGCCGCTCACGTGCAGCCCGACCTGAGCGCACACCTGCTGCGTCACCCATTCGTTGTCGCCGGTCAGGACTTTGACGTGCAAGCCGCGCCGCTGCAGTTCCTGCAGTGCCGGACCCGCACTGACCTTTGGCGGATCGAGGAACGCGGCGAATCCGCACAGCACGAGTTGCGTCTCGTCGTCGACGACGGCATGCGTTTGTGCGGCCGGCACTTTGCGCCACGCGACGGCCAGCACGCGAAAGCCGGCGCGGCTGAGTTGTTCGAACTGCCCGAAGGCGGTCTGGCGCGCAGTCTCGTCGAGGGGATGCACCGAGTCCCCGTCCTCATATGACACGGCAAGTCGCAACACATCCTCGGGCGCGCCCTTGACGATCAGAAGCCGCTCGCCCTCGCGCTCCACGAGCACCGACACCCGTCGGCGCTCGAACCCGAACGGCACCTCGTCGATCTTGCGCCAGTCGGCGACGCTGATATTCTCGTGCGCGAGGATCGCGTCATCGAGCGGGCTGCGCAGTCCGGACTCGAACGTGCTGTTCAGATAGGCGAGCAGCAATACGCGGGCACTATCGCGACCGCCCACGTCGAGGTGACGCTCGAGGCGGATCGCACCTTCCGTCAGCGTGCCGGTCTTGTCGGTGCAAAGCAAGTCCATGCTGCCGAGGTTCTGGATCGCCGCCAGGCGCTTGACGATGACCTTCTTCTGCGCCATCCGCAGAGCGCCCCGCGCGAGGGTGACCGAGACGATCATCGGCAGCAGCTCGGGTGTCAGTCCGACCGCAAGCGCCACCGCGAACAACACTGTCTCCAGCACCGGCCGCTGAATCGCCACGTTGACGGCGACGACGAACAGCACCAGCACGAACGTCATCTGCAGGATCAAATAGCCGAAGCGGCGTGTCCCGATCTCGAATGCGGTAGGTGGCGGCTCGGTCCGCAGCGACGCGGCGATGTCGCCCACGTACGTGCCGCGTCCCGTGCGCACGATGAGCAGCCGTGCGCTTCCGCTCACGACCGACGAGCCCATGAAGGCCGTGTTCTCCGCGGCTGCCAGCTCGACCGCATCGGACGCGAGGTCGGCCACGCGTTTTTCGACCGGAAACGACTCCCCCGTCAACAGCGCCTGATCGATGAAAAAGTCGCGTGCGTCGATGACGCGTCCATCGGCCGGGACGAGGTCGCCCGCCGAGAGCTGGACCACATCGCCCGGAACCAACTCGATCGCGGGCAGGGATACGAGGTTGCCATCTCTGAGCACCAGCGCACGCAGCGCGACCGAGTCACGCAAGCGCTCGGCTGCATTGCCGGCACGCCGCTCCTGCACGAAGTCCAGCGTCACGCTGCCGATGACGATCAGCGCAATCACCACCGCGCTCGTAACGTCGTGCAGGACGGCGGAGACGATGGTTGCCCCGAGCAGGAGGAGCACCAACGGATTGCGAAATCGGGCCAGGTAATCCAGCACCCAGGCCCGCCGCCGCCCCGTAACCAGCGTATTGGCGCCATACGCCGCGCGCCGGGCAACCGCTTCGCTGGTCGACAGACCCTCCGCATCGCCACGCAACTGCGCTTGCAGATCGGTGAGCGGGCGGGTCCAGAAGACCGGCGCCGCGCCCTGATCGGTTGGCCCTTCCCGGCCGGGACGAAGCAACATATGGTTCCGATCGCGTGATCCGTGGGTGCGATGCGGAGCGACCGGCAGATGTCCGCAGCGCGTCGGCGATTGTCCCGAACACCCGCTCCGCTTCATTGATCCGAGTCAAGTCGAGTGGACGGCCTCACCGCCGCGGAGAGCTGGACGCAAGGGCGCGCGAACTTGATCCTCATCAGATTGGCACGCATTCCGGCCGGATACAAAGCGTGCATGCGTCCAACACTCTCCAAACTCTGGCAATGGCGCTGGCGGGGCCTTGCCGTTCTTTGTGCGGCGTTGGGGGTGGGCTACGTTGCGTTCAGGGTCGTCGCCGGGCCGAAGATCGAGCTGGCGAAAGTCAAGCGCAGCGACGTGATCCAGTCGGTCGTGGCAAGCGGCCGCGTTGCCACGCCGTACCGCGTCGAGGTGGGCAGCCAGATCGTCGGCACGGTCGCCGAAATACCGGTGCAGGAAGGCGAGACGGTCAAGGCGGGGCAGGTTCTGATCGAGCTCGAAGCGAGCGAAGCGCGCGCCGCCGTGGCGCAGGCACAGGTCGCCGTCGCGCAAGCCGAAGCCCGGCTCAGGCAGTTGCGCGAGCTGCAGCTACCCGTCGCCGAGCAGGCGCTGCGTCAGGCCGAGGTGAACGCGCTGAATGCGCAGGCGCAGTTCACCCGCAACCAGGAGCTGTATGCCAACGGCTTCATCGGCAAATCGGTGCTGGACGACGCGCAACGCAACCTCGACGTTGCGCTGGCGCAGGTAACGACCGCGCGCAAACAGGTCGACACCGCCCGACCGACCGGCAGCGACTACGCGATGGCGCAGACCGCGCTCGAACAGGCGCGCTCCACGCTGGAAACGGCGCGCGCGAAGCTCACCTACGCCACGATCCGCGCACCGTGGGACGGGACATTGATCGACCGTGACGTCGAGCGCGGCCATGTCGTGCAGCCCGGCAAGGTGCTGATGCTGCTCGCACCGTCCGGGGAGACGCAGATCGTGCTCGAGATCGACGAGCGCAATCTCGCCTTGTTGAAGGTGGGCCAGAAGGCGCTCGCTTCCGCCGACGCTTATCCGGCGCAGCGCTTCGACGCGGAGGTCGCCTATATCAATCCTGGCGTGGACGCCACGCGCGGCACCGTCGAGGTCAAGCTGCGCGTGCCACGGGTGCCGGAATATCTGCGGCAGGATATGACGGTGTCGGTAGACATCGAGATCGAGCGCCATCGCAGCACGCTTGCACTGCCGGCCGACACGATCCATGACGCGGCCGGTCCTGCGCCGTGGGTGCTCGTGGTGCGGCGCGGATCCGCGCACAAGCAGGTGGTGAAGCTCGGCTTGCGCGGCGAAGGATCGGTCGAGATCGTCGACGGCCTCGCCGAAGGTGAACTCGTGGTTCCGGCCGGAAACGGAGTGAAGCCCGGCCAACGTCTGCGGCCGGCATCCAATGCATAGGTGGCAGCCGTTCGAGTGGATCGCGGCGAGCCGTTTCCTCCGCGAGGGGAGGATGCAAACGCTCTTCATCATCCTGGGAGTGGCCGTAGGCGTAGGCGTCATCATCTTCATGTCCGCAGCCCTTGCCGGCCAGCAAGCGAACATCATCCGGCGCGTACTCAGCGCGCAGGCTCACATCGTGCTGCTTCCACCGCAAGAGATCGCGCGCCCGCTCCGCGACGACGGCGCCGAAGCCGCCATCGTGCAGAAGCCCTACCAGCGCATCCGCTCGATCGATCAATGGCAAAAGATCATGCAGGAGACGGCCGCGATGCGCGCGGTCGTCGCCGTGTCGCCGATGGCTGCGGGACCGGTGCTTGCGGTGCGCGGCGAAGCGACGCGCGCCGTATCACTGCTGGGCGTGGATCCGGCGCTCTACTACCGCGTCATACCGCTGCCGGAGAAGATCGTCGCCGGCGGTGCGCGTCTGAACGCCGAGGACATCATCGTCGGCACCGATCTGGCGAGCGATCTCGGGGTCACGGTCGGCGACAAGCTGCGCGTGAGCGCCGCCTCCGGACAAGGGACCACGCTCTCGATCTCGGGCATCGTCGATCTCGGCAGCAAGGGCGCGAACCAGCGCAATACGTACGTCGCGCTGCATACGGCCCAGGCGCTGCTTGGACTCCTCGGCGGCGTATCGAGCATCGACGTGACGGTCAAGGACATCTATGCCGCCGAGAACGTCGCACAGGCGATCACTGCGGCGAGCGGCGTCGAGGCCGACAGCTGGATCGCGACCAACGCGCAGTTCTACGTTGCGATCAACGCACAGTACGTGGCCAACACGACGATCCGTTTCGCGGTCGCCTTGGCAACCGCCCTCGGCATTGCCGCCGTGCTCGTCGTCTCGGTGGTGCAAAAATCCAGGGAGATCGGCATCCTGCGCGCCATGGGAGGCTCGCGGACGCAGATCATGCGCGTGTTCCTGCTCGAAGGTGCCGTGCTCGGGCTGGCGGGCTCGATCTTCGGGTCGGCCCTTGGCTTTGCGGCGATCAGCGCGTGGAGCAACCTCGTGACCAACCCGGACGGAACGCCGCTTTTTCCGCTCGAAGCCGACCCGCGCCTGTTCGTCGGCTCCGCGCTGGTCGCAACGCTGACCGGGCTCGTTGCGGCGGTAGCGCCGGCGCTGCGCGCGGCGCGGCTCGATCCCGTGGTGGCGATCCGTGGCTGACGCTCCAGCCAGCGTCGCGACCCAAGGCACCCGCGAGCCTGAAGGACCCGCTGCACTACTGCGCCTGCGGGGGATCTCGAAGTCTTACGGCACAGGCACGCCTGTCGAAACCGAGGTGCTGCACGACATCGATCTCGACCTCGCTCCGGGCGAGTTCGCTGCGCTCATGGGTCCGTCGGGATCGGGCAAGAGCACGTTACTGAACCTCATCGGGCTGCTCGACCGGCCTTCGCGCGGCAGACTGGAGATCGAGGGACAGGATTGCGGTGCGCTCGATGAACAGCAGACGACGCGCCTGCGCGGGCACACGATCGGCTTCGTGTTCCAGTACCACCATCTGATCTCCGCGTTCACTGCGCTGGAAAACGTGATGATGCCGCTGCTCCTCGCGCGCGGATGGCCGGACGCGGCGATGCGCGAGCGGGCGCTCGGACTGCTCCGGGAGGTCGGGCTCGAACAACGCAAGGACAATCTCGCCAACAACCTCTCCGGCGGCCAGCAGCAGCGCGTCGCGATCGCGCGCGCGCTGGCGCTGAATCCCCGCCTCATCCTCGCCGACGAGCCTACGGGCAATCTCGACTCGCAATCCGCCACCGACGTTTTCTCCCTGATGCGCAGAATCAACGCCGCCAGCGGTGCAACGTTTTTGATGGTCACGCACAACCTGAGCCTGGCGCAGCGCTGCGATCGAATCATCGAACTCGTAGACGGGAAGATCGGCACCCAGGCAAAGGCTCCGGTCGAGAGCGCCTGAGGCGGACGCACCAGGCAACGAGGGAGCGCCCGCGCCTTAGACTCGCGGCGCCCCGTTGCCAGAGTTCGAGCACCCGATGACGGCAGATGCGAAGGATGGCGTCACGCCCGCGGCGCGCGGCTCCGCGTGGGAAGTGCTGACTGCTTTCCTGCGGCTCGGTCTCACGAGCTTTGGCGGTCCCATCGCCCACCTCGGTTACTTCCGCGACGCTTTCGTCCTGCGCCGCAAGTGGCTCGACGAAAAGAGCTATGCCGACCTGGTGGCGCTGTGCCAGTTCCTTCCAGGCCCGGCGAGCAGCCAGGTCGGGATTGCCATTGGCATGGCGCGCGCAGGTTACGCAGGCGCGTTGGCGGCGTGGCTCGGCTTCACGATGCCATCTGCCATTGCGCTCGTACTCTTCGCTTATGGCGTCGGCGCGATGCGCAATGTGCTGGGCGATGGCGTACTGCACGGCCTCAAGGTGGTCGCCGTGGCGGTCGTCGCGCAAGCGGTGCTGGGCATGCTGCGCACGCTTGCGCCCGACCGCAAGCGTGCAACCCTCGCTGTCGCGGCCGCGACCATCGTGCTTGCCGTTCCTTCCGCCACAGGCCAGATCGGCGCGATCATCCTCGGAGGCGTGGTCGGCTTCGCGTTGCTCCGGGAGACGGCCACAGGCGAACATGTGTCAGTCCCGGTGCAGGTCAGCCGCACCGCCGGCGCGCTGCTGCTTGCCGTCTTCTTCCTGCTTCTCTTTGGTTTGCCCTGGCTGGCGCACGTCTTTGCGGCACAAGGCGTGCAGTTGTTCCACGCGTTCTATCGGGCCGGATCGCTCGTCTTCGGCGGTGGCCATGTGGTTCTGCCACTCTTGCAATCGTCCGTCGTTCCGTCCGGCTGGGTTACCAACGATGCCTTTCTCGCCGGCTACGGCGCCGCGCAAGCGGTACCCGGCCCGCTCTTCACGTTCGCCGCGTATCTCGGCGCGGTTGCGGGCCCGGAGCCCAACGGCTGGCAAGGCGCAGCGCTGTGCCTCTTCGCGATCTACCTGCCGTCGTTCTTGCTCGTCATCGGGAGCCTGCCGTACTGGGACGACTTCAGGCGCCGGACCGCCGCGCAGTCGGTGATGCGCGGCATCAATGCTGCCGTTGTCGGGTTGCTGCTCGCCGCTCTCTACAACCCGGTCTGGACGGCAGGCATCGCCCGCTCGGTCGATTTCGCGCTCGCCGCGATTGCATTTCTGCTGCTCGTGCTCTGGAAGACGCCGCCGTGGCTCGTCGTGCTCCTGAGCGCAATCGCCGGCAGCGTGGTCGCAGCGTATTCTTCCTGATTCCGCCCTACGCCACCGCTACATCAAAGCGCAGCGAGCCCAACTCCTTGCTCCGCTCGATCGCCTCGACCTACCTTGGGCGCTACGTGCTCTTCAATCGGCCGACGAGCGAAGATCACGCAAGGTTG
>Ga0335084_10005959_pt1 | contig 12087 bp, 5 predicted proteins | sample Lox_Sample_44_FD_206721 | JGI IMG/M metagenome (GOLD analysis project Ga0335084, IMG submission 206721) | Soil microbial communities from Loxahatchee National Wildlife Refuge, Florida, United States - Lox_Sample_4.4 | ecosystem: Environmental > Terrestrial > Soil > Wetlands | place: USA: Florida...
CTGTTCCTCGCCGTCCAGGACCGCGACTTCAACGCCGACGGGAGCATCAACTTCCCGAACGGGATGGGCCAGGCCCCCGGCCCGTACGCGGGCAACACGCCCTTCACGCCGGGCAACAACCCGCAGGTCCACCCGGTGTGGGTCCCCGAGTACTTCTGCTCGAACGCGCTGGTGAACGGCGTCCTCTGGCCGAAGAAGACGGTGGAGCCCGGCTTCTACCGGATCCGCTTCGTGGACGGCTCGGACGCGCGCTGCTACGACATGAGCTTCAGCACGCAGGATCCGTGGGCGGGCGGCGTCGCCGCGCCGGTGAGGCCCACCACCTCGATCCCGTTCACGCTCATCGCGAACGAGCAGGGCTACCTGCCGAAGCCGCTCACGGTCAGCAGCTTCGTCATGTGCCCCGGTGAGCGGTACGAGCTCATCCTCGACTTCCGCGGCTACGCGAGCGGCACGAAGATCTTCCTCGTGAACTCCGCGGCGGCGCCGTTCCCGGACGGCGGGAATGCCCCGTTCGATAAGGACAGCATCTATCCCGACATGGCGACGATCATGCGGTTCGACGTGGGCGCGGCCACGACCACCACGGTCAAGTCCCTGACCATCCCCGCCGTCATCGACCAGGACTTCGACGATCTGACCGGCAACCTGACGGGTGGTCCCCCCATCGCGCTGTGCGGCACGGCGGGCGCCAACCCGGCCCGGTGCTACTCCGCGGTCCGAAACCTGTACCTGAACGAGCGGGTCAACGGCCTCACCGGCGAGTCGCTCGGCCTGCAGATCAACGGCGTGCCGTTCGAGTACGACGTGACCGAGACGCCGAAGCAGGGCACCTACGAGCTGTGGAACATCATCAACCTGACCGTCGACGCCCACCCCATCCACCCGCACCTGGTGAAGGCGCAGATCGTGGGGCGCAAGACGTTCGACGTGTTCCAGTACAAGCTCGCGCTCTGCGGGACCGACATCACCGACCCGACGCTCACCGACTGCACGGCGGGCCCGTCGCCGGGCGGCGTGATCCAGCTCGTCGCCGATCCGACCCCCTACATCACCGGGCCCGCCCCGGTCGAGCCGACCGAGCTCGGGTGGAAGGACGCGATGCGGGCGATGCCGGGCACGATCACGACGTTCGTCGCCAAGTGGGACGGCAGCTGGCGGATGTCCACCGCCGCGGGCGGCGCCGACGTGACCGCGCCGGGCGCCGGCAACCCGAACTGCATGGCGACCAGCGTGTGCACGGCCAGCGTGGGCGCCACCTCGACGTCGGTGGCGTGCATGTCCAGCTCGGCGAACACGTCCATGTGCGGCAAGGGCAACGCGAGCAGCTGGGTGTTCCCGGCGGTCACGAGCGGCCCGTACGTGTGGCACTGCCACATCAACTCGCACGAGGACTCGGAGATGATGCGGACGAGCCTCGTCGTGAAGTAGCCCGGTTCGCCGGGTGATCCCGCGGGGCGGCGCCGCTCGGCGTCGCCCCGCTTCGCTTCCGGCGCCCGGCGGCGGAGCGATCAGGGCAGCACGTACCGCATCCGCACCCGCTGCCCCGGCTCGAAACGCAGCCCGGTGGGGGTCCGGAGGCGCTGTCCGCGCAGGGCCCGCCGCGCGCAGTCGAGGTGCTGGCTCGACAGTTTCCCGAAGGAAGCGACGTCGGCCTCGACGACCCGGAGGTCGCCCTCGCCCGCCGCGAGCTCGACGATGAGCGCGGCCGGCCCTCCGTCGGCGCCCGCGCGCGGGCCGCCGCGGCGGCCGCGGCCGTGACCGCGAAGGTCCTCCGGGATGCAGGGCGTCACCATCGGGCCGAGCGCGGCCGACACCGCCAGGATGGGCTGCGCGAGCACCCGCACCTCGGATCGGCCCGCCGTGGGCGAGGTGTTGCCTCGCGGCGGCCCGCCCGGCTCCGGGAGGGGAGCGGCCGGCACGGGCTGGACCGGGTCCGGAACCAGGGCCGCCGCCGCGGCGGCCGAGTCCGGCCGCGGAGGCTCGGGGGGCGGCGCGGCGGCGGGGCTCTCCGGGCCGGGCTGCGTGGCGAAGAAGATCACGGCGACGGCGACCGCGCCGAGCGCGACGATGGCCGAGGCGGCGGCGAAGGCGGGACGGCGCACGGTCACCTCCCCGTGGTTGCGGTCGCCGGGGCGACGGGGGCGGCCGCGGGGGCGGCCCGGACGTCCGGCGCCGCGGCGGCGACCGGCGGGGGCGAGGCGCCGCCGAGCGCCGCCCGGACCAGCGGGAGCGTCGCCTGCAGCTCCGCGTTCGCCTCCCGGAGCTGCGACACGGGGACCTGCTGCCTCGCGAGGCAGCGCCGGGCCTCCTCCCGCGCGGTGGCAAGCTGGGGCGAAGCGGGGTCCCGGAGGCCAGCCGACATCACCACCTCCAACTCGATCCCGCGCTGCCTGCAGCCCATGCGCGGATCGACCGGCCATTGCCGCACGAGCAGGTCCCGGACCCTCTCCCAGGCCGCGACGAAGCGTCCGTGGAGCGCGTCGAGCCGGTCCCGATCGCCGGGAGGCGCCTTGCGCACCGCCTCCGCGAGCCTCGGCTCGCTGCGGTCGTCGGCGAGCCGCTGGATGGTCCGGAGCCCGAGCGCGCGCTGGCCCACCACTTCGCCCTGCGTCTGGATCAGGTCGCGGAGCAGCGCTTGGTCCTCCGGGAGGCCCGGCGGCGGGAATGGCTTTCCCGTGTACGAGAGGGAGGGCTGCGAGGCTGGCCCGGCCGGTGCAAAGCCGTCCGCGCGGGCGGCGCCCGGGCGGGCGAGTGCCAGGGATGCAAGGAGCGCGAACCGGAGCGTGCGCATTGGCCGGATGATACCGCCCGGGAGGGCGCCGGGACGTGCCGGCCCGAAGGGGCGCGGCAATGCGCGCAGGTCGGACCGGGCTGCGAGGAACGGCTGCGGCGGGCTCGCAGACGACGGGCGTTTCGGCTAGACAGTGGCGGCGCCGGCGCGGCGCCCGATCGGAGCACGCGATGAACGCGGCATCACGGCGGTGGATCCCGCTCACCAGCGACACCGAGACCCAGCCCACGGCGGCGATGCGCGAGGCCATCGCGCGCGCCGAGGTGGGCGACGAGCAACGCGGCGAGGACCCCACCGTCAACCGGTTGCAGGAGCGCGTGGCCGCGCTGCTCGGCAAGGAGGCGGCCCTGTGGTTCCCCGGCGGCACGATGTGCAACCTCGTCGCGGTGAAGGTGCACACCCGGCCGGCCGACGTGGTGCTCGCCGACGCGATGGCACACGTCCTCCGCGCCGAGTCCGCCGGCGCCGCGCTCTGCTCCGGCGTGCTGGTGGAACCCATCGCCACGCCGCGCGGCATCTTCGGGGCCGACGCGCTGCGCCAGGCGCTGCAGCGGCTCAGGACGGCGCCGGCGCCCTACGCCTCACCGGCCCGGCTGGTCTGCGTCGAGCAGACGCACAACTTCGGCGGCGGCGCGGTCTGGTCGCTGGACCAGCTCGCCGAGGTCTCGCGCGCGGCGCGGGCCGAGGGCCTGGCGCTCCACATGGACGGCGCGCGGCTGCTCAATGCCTGCGTGGCCACCGGCACGGCGGCGGCGGACTTCGCGGCCACCGTGGACAGCGTCTGGATCGACTTCACCAAGGGGCTGGGCGCGCCCATCGGCGCGGTGCTGGCCGGCAGCAGGGCGTTCATCGGCGAGGCGCGCCGCTGCAAGCACATCTTCGGCGGCGCGATGCGGCAGGCCGGGATCGCCGCCGCGGGGTGCCTCCACGCCCTCGACCACCACGTGCAGCGCCTGGCGGAGGACCACGAGAACGCGCGCCGTCTCGCCGCCGGGCTCTCGCGGATCGCGGGGATCCGCGTCAGCACCCCCACGCCCGAGACCAACATGGTGTTCTTCGACCCCGGCGGCCTGGGGCAGTCGAACGAGGCGTTCCTGGCGGCGCTGGCGCAGCGGGGCGTGCGCATGGGCCAGGTGCGAGGCGAGATCCGGGCGGTCACGCACCTGGACGTGAGCCGCGAGGACGTGGACACCGCCATCGCCGCGGTGGCCGACGTCGCCCGGGGCTCCGGCGCGCGCGGGGCGTGAGGGAAGCGAGCGCTGCCGCCGGCCGCGTCGCGTCCAGCGGCCGGATCGCTTCGGGAGGCCCGGTGACGCAGGAGCGGCGGCGACGACCCGATCCTCGGCTCACTCCGACAGCGGGATGATGCAGCTCTCCCACTCGCCCAGCATCGTCGCTCCGCGATCGCCGGTCCCGGTGTACACGGAATCGACGATCCGCCGCGGCGTCTCGCTCTTGAACGCCTCGAACTGCTTGTACGCTTGCTCCCTGGTCGCGCCGGCCTTGCGCTGCCGGAACGCCACGCTCGCGATCATGGTGTTCTGCATGCAGTAGGCGGCGAGGCGGGCGCGATCGGCGGGGACGTGGGCCAACTCCAGGGCGCATTCTTCCCGGAAGAACCGCACCGCGTAGTCCCACGGGTTCTTGAACTCCTCCTGGTAGACCTTGTCCACGGTCGCGAGGGCGAGGTCCGCCTTGGGCGTGCTGGCGAACCGGGCGCGCGCCTCCTCCCTGGAGACGCCGGCCTTCTTCTGCAGCGCCGCCGTCCAGGCCGTGTCGGTCATGCCGACGCACAGCGTGAGCATCTCGCGCTCCTTGGCGGTGTAGACCTTCTTCGGCGCTGGCGGGGCAGCCGGCTCGCCCGTCCGCGCCGCCTGGGCGGGAGGCGCGCCAGTCTCCGGCTCGCGGGGCGCGGCCTGACGTGACGGCGCGCTGGCGCACGAGGAGAGGACGATCGCGGCGGCTGCGAGGAGCGCGATGCGTGAACCGTTTCTCACCTGGCCTCCGAGGCGTCGTCCGGGCGCTGGCGCGCGGCCCGCGAGCTCGACCGCGGCGAGGGTACCACGGGAGTCCGGGCTCCCCGAGCCGACGGCGCAAGCGGGGAGCGGAGCTGGCTACACCCCGGCTGGACTTCAAGCCGCCGCGCCATTCGACGGCTGACGGGCATCGAGCCGCACCCTCCGCGGGGCTGCGCGCGCCGGCGCGCCCTCCACGCGGGGCGAACCGCGCCGGCGAGGGCCGGGCGCCACGATCGAGGTCGCGCCTCTCGCCGGCCGGCGACGCGCTCACCGCGCGTGCGGGTGAGGCTTCGCCGCGCGGCCCCAACAAATCACGGTGGACCTGACCACCGTCATGGTGGCGACGTGCCTCGCGGAGCGATCTGGCTGTCCCATGGGCCGGATCGACGCGGAGACCCTGGACATGGTCATCTCCACGCTGCGCGAGTACGCGGGGCGTGAGCTGAAGGCCGAGCGACTCCTCGAGCTGGACCGGCTCAACGAGTTCCCCGAGCAGGTCCACCGCGACCTCTACGGCGACGTCGGCCTGCACCTGCTCTTCATCCCGGAGGAGTTCGGAGGGATGGGGGGCGGTGCGCACGACATCTACCGAGTCTCCGAGGTCCTGGCGCGGATCGACCTCGGCATCGCCACCAGCGTGCTGGCGACCTTCCTCGGGACCGATCCCATCACCGTGGGCGGCACGCCCGAGCAGAAGCAGAAATGGATGGGACGGATCGCCAGGGAAGGGCTGCTCGTCGCCTACGGCGCGACGGAGCCCCAGGCCGGCAGCGATCTCACCGCGCTCCGGACCAGCGCCAAGCCGATCGTGCACGAGGGCCGCCCGTGCTACGCGCTCGACGGCCGGAAGCAGTGGATCAGCAACGGCGGCGTCGCGGCGATGTGGCTCATCCTCGCCAACGCCCCGCGCGGCGCATCCTGGTTCGTCGTCGAGCGCGGGAACCCCGGGCTGACGCCCGGGAAGCACGAGGACAAGCACGGCATCCGCGCGAGCAACACCACCTCGCTCTTCCTCGACAACGCCATCGTCCCGGCCGAGAACCTGGTCGGCGGGGTCGAGGGCCAGGGGCTCGCCCAGGCCCAGGCCGTCTTCGGCTACACGCGGCTGATGGTCGCGGCCTTCGGCCTCGGCGGCGGGTGGAGCGCGCTGGAGCGGGCCGTCCGCTACGCGCAGGAGCGCGTGGTGGGCGGCGGCCCGCTCATCGGCAAGCAGGGGTTCACGCACAAGCTGCTCGTGCCCAACGCCGTGCGCCTCGAGGCGGCCCGCGCCTTCATCGAGTGGACCGCCGAGCGGCTCGACGGCGGCGAGGAGGGGCTCGCCACCGAGGGCGCGATCGCCAAGTACCTGGCGACCGAGGCGGGCAACCGCGCCGCCGAGGACGCCATCCAGGCGCTCGGCGGCAACGGCTACACCCGCGAGTACCTGGTCGAGAAGATCAAGCGCGACGTGCGGATCACCACCATCTACGAGGGGACGTCGGAGATCCTGGAGTGGACCACGGCGCGCGACCGCTGGCAGCTGCATCTCAAGTCGCGCGGCGCGCACTACCTCGACTGGGCGCAGCGGGCCGAGCGGCTGCACGCTGAGCGCAAGGACGTCGGCGCGGACAACGCGGCGATCGCGCTGCGCTCGCTGGCGGCCGTCATGGAGCGCTGCCGCGCCGACAAGCTCACCCGCCACCAGCACGTGCTCTTCCGGCTCGGCGAGCTGGTCGCCCAGGCCGAGGGCGCGGCCGTCTTCGCCGAGCGCGCCGCGACCGCGCCGACGGCGGCCATCCCGCTGCCCCCCGCCACCATCGCCACGATGTCCCGCGTCTTCGCCCGCGAGGCCGCGGCGCGCGTCGCCTTCGAGGGCGCGCGCTGGGCGACCGCCGCCGGGCAGACCGATACCGGGTTCCTGCGCTCGATCGACTGGAGCCGGATCCTGGCCGGACAGGCCGGCGGGATCGAGGACATGGACGTGATCGCGGGGAGCCTGGCCCAGACCTTCCCCGCCTGAGCTTCGACGAGGTGGCCCGGCCGGTCCGGGTCGATTTCCCGCGCCGCCCGCGGCGCGATCCATCGGGGGGGGCGTCATGTCGGACCGCCACGCGCGAGCCGTCGCCGTCGTCGGGATCGGGGCGCTGCTCCCCGACGCTCCCGACGCGCCGTCGTTCTGGAAGAACCTCTGCGAGCGCCGGTACTCGATCACCGACGTGCCACCCGAGCGCTGGAGCGTGGACGACTACTACGACCCGGATCCGTCGGCTCCCGACAAGACCTACAGCAAGATCGGAGCATGGGTCCGCGGCTACTCCTTCGACTGGCAGCGTTACCGGGTTCCACCCAGGGTCGCCGCCGCCATGGACCAGGGGCAGCAGTGGGCCGTGTCCATCGCCGCGGAGGCGCTCGCCGACTACGGCTTCCCCGGCCGCGCGCTCGACCTGGAGCGCACCGGCGTCGTGCTCGGTGCGGCGATGGGCGGCGAGCTGCACTACCTGACCACCCTGCGCGTGATGTTCCCCGAGTTCCGCCGCGCGCTCGAGGGGGTGGAGACCTTCGCGCAGCTCGGGCCCGACGTCCGCCGCGAGATCGTCGCCCGCTGGCAGGACGAGGTCGGCAAGCACCTGCCCGCCATCACCGAGGACTCGATGCCCGGCGAGCTGCCGAACATCATCTCGGGGCGCGTCGCGAACATCCTCAACCTCCGCGGGCCGAACTTCATCACCGACGCCGCGTGCGCCTCGAGCTTCGCCGCCGTCGACGCCGCCACGGACCTGCTCGTCGAGGACCACTGCGACGCGGTGATCACCGGCGGCGTCGATCGCAACATGGGCGCGTCCACCTTCGTCAAGTTCTGCAAGATCGGCGCGCTCAGCGCGACCGGGACCCGGCCCTTCGGCGAGGGGGCGGACGGGTTCGTCATGGGCGAAGGGGCGGCCGCGTTCCTGCTCAAGCGGCTCTCCGACGCCGAGCGCGACGGCGACCGGATCTACGCCGTGATCCGCGGCGTGGGCGCGTCGAGCGACGGCAAGGGCAAGGGGATCACCGCGCCCAACCCCGCCGGCCAGAAGCTGGCGGTCCGGCGGGCCTGGCAGGACGCCGGGCTCGACCCGGCGACGGCCGGGCTGGTCGAGGCCCACGGCACCAGCACCAAGGTGGGCGACGTCGTCGAGGTCGAGAGCCTGGCGGAGTGCTTCGCCGGCGCCGGCCGGGGCGCGATCGCGCTCGGCTCGGTCAAGAGCAACGTCGGCCACCTCAAGGCCGGGGCGGGCGCCGCGGGGCTGCTGAAGGCCGTCCTCGCGCTCCACCACCGGCAGCTGCCGCCGACGCTCCACGCGGAGCGCCCGAACCCCAGCATCGAGTTCCCGGCGACGCCCTTCACCCTCAACCACGAGCTGCGCGAGTGGCCGCGTTCCAACGGGACCCCGCGCCGCGCGGGGGTGTCGGCCTACGGCTTCGGCGGAACGAACTTCCACGTCGTCCTCGAGGAGCACGTCCCCGGCATGATCGACGCGCAGCGGAGGGCCGCGGTCTCCGTGCCGGCCGGCCTGCCCGCCGGCGGTGGTCCGGCCGCCGCGGCGCCGGCCGCCGCGACGCCCAGGAGCCCGGTGCGCGGCGTCCTCGCCCTCGGCGCGCCGACCGTCGCCGACCTCCGCGCGCGCCTGGCGCGGGAGCTGGCCCGCGCGAAGGAGGGGGCGGTGCCTCCCGCGGCGAGTCCGTCGCGCGCCGATCTCGGCGCGCGCGAGCGGCTCGTCGTCGACTTCGAAGGCGGTCCCGATCTGGTCGAGAAGCTCGAGCGCGCCGGACGGGCGCTCGAGGCGGACGCGCCGATGGCCTGGAAGGCGCTCGCGAACCAGGGAGTCTTCCGCGGCGCCAACCCCGCCGCCGGCAAGATCGCCTTCCTCTTCCCCGGGCAGGGGAGCCAGTTCGTCAACATGGGGCGCACCCTCCACCAACGCGAGCCGGCCGTCCGCGCGGTGTTCGAGGAGGCCGACGCGGTCCTCGCCCCGATCCTGGGCCGGCCCCTGACGGCGTTCCTCTTCGCGGACCCGGCCGACGCGGCCGCGATGGCGCGCGCCGAGGAAGGGCTGCGCCAGACGGCGATCACGCAGCCGGCGGTGCTGACCGTGGACAACGCCCTCCGCACCCTCCTGGCCGAGTTCGGGATGAGGCCCGACTACGTGATGGGTCACTCGCTGGGCGAGTACGGCGCGCTCGTCGCCGCCGGCGCGATGCCGTTCGCCGACGCGCTCGAGGCGTCGGCGGCCCGCGGCCGTGAGATGACGCGGGTCAGCCTCGCCGACAACGGCTGGATGGCGGCGGTGATGGGGCCGCTCGACGTCGTCGAGAAGACGCTGGCCTCGATCGACGGCTACGTCGTCACCGCGAACCTCAACAGCGGCAGCCAGGCCGTCATCGGCGGCGAGACGGAGGCGGTGAAGCGCGCGATGGAGGCGCTGGCGGCGCTCGGGATCGAGACCGTCCGGCTGCCGGTGAGCCACGCGTTCCACACCCGGATCGTCGCCCCGGCCGCCGGACCGCTGGGCGAGGTGCTCGACCGGCTCCGCATCTCCTCGCCGCGGCTGCCGGTCGTCGCCAACGTGACCGGCGGGCTCTATCCCGGCGGCCGCCGGGAGGTCCGCGACATGCTCGTCGAGCAGATCGCCTCGCCGGTGCAGTGGGTCCGCGGCCTGGAGACCCTCTGGCGCGAGGGCGTCCGGACGTTCGTCGAGGTCGGCCCGAAGAAGGCGCTCAAGGGGTTCGTCGACGACGTCCTGGGCGGGCGCGACGGGCTCGTCTCGCTCTTCACCAACCACCCCAAGCTCGGCGAGCTCGCCGCGTTCAACCAGGCGCTGTGCGGGCTCTACGCGGCCGGCCACGGCGCGCCCGCCGAGCCGGCGCCGGCCGTCGGCCAGCGCGATGCGCCCCCGGTGGTCGCCGCGGCGAACGCAGCGGCGCCCGCCGTGGAGGAGCGAACGGCAGCAACCATGGCCGCCCCGAGGGGCGCTCCGGAGGACGAGATCATGTCGAACAGGTCCGTCGAAGAGCTGGCCCAGGTCCTGGCGCGGACGGTCGCCGCGATGGCTGGAACGACCGCGGCGCGGGAGCCCGGCGACGGGATCCTCGACCGCAACCGGCCACCGCCGGGCTCGGTCGTGATCACCGGCTGCGGCCTCGGGCTCCCCGGACCCGAGAAGCCGGTCATGGATCCCCGGAACGTGGACCGGATCCTGCGCGGCGAGCAGCTCATCGATCTCCTGCCGGTGCGCTTCCGCGACCGGATGGCGCGCAAGCAGGTGACGCGGGTCGTGAAGACCCCCGAAGGCGACGGCCGCTTCGAGACCATCGACGATTCGGAGGACGTGCTCAAGCTGGCGGGACGGCCGGGTCCGTTCGACCTCGCCGCCGAGTACGGCGTGCCCGGGAAGCTCGTCGAGGCGCTCGACACGACGACGCAGCTCGCGATCGCGGCGGGGATCGACGCGCTGCGCGAGGCCGGCATCCCGCTGGTCCAGACCTGGCGCCGCACCACGAAGGGGACGTTCCTCCCCGACCGCTGGGCGCTGCCGGAGTCGATGCGCGACGAGACCGGCGTGATCTTCGGCTCGGCCTTCCCCGGGCTCGATCGCTTCGCCGAGGCGCTGGGCCGTTTCTACAGGTACGAGTCGCGGTGCACGCGGCGCGCGGCGCTCGACGAGGTCCGGCGCCAGACGAGCGATCCGTCGACGCTGCGCGAGCTCCAGCGCCAGCTCGCGCAGATCGACGAGGAGCTTCACCGCGAGCCGTACGCCTTCGATCGGCGCTTCCTGCTGCGCGTCCTGCCGATGGGCCACAGCCAGTTCGCCGAGTACATCGGCGCGCGCGGCCCGAACGCGCAGGCCAACGCCGCCTGCGCGAGCACGGCCCAGGCCGTCGCGATGGCCGAGGACTGGATCCGCACCGGTCGCTGCCGCCGCGTGGTCGTGATCTCCGCCGACAACCCGACCAGCGACAACCTGATCGAGTGGATGGGCGCCGGCTTCCTCGCCAGCGGCGCGGCCGCGACCGACGACAAGGTCGAGGAGGCGGCGGTCCCGTTCGATCGGCGCCGCCACGGGATGATCATCGGCATGGGCGCGGCGGCGCTGGTGGTCGAGAGCCAGGACGCCGTGGAGGAGCGCGGCATGCGCGGGATCGTCGAGCTGCTCTCGAGCGAGACGCGCAACAGCGCCTTCCACGCGACGCGGCTCGACGTGGACCACGTCGCCGCGACCGTCGAGAGCCTGGTCCGCTCCGCGGAGCGGCGGTTCGGGCTCGACCGGCGCGCGATGGCGCCCGAGCTGGTCTTCATGTCGCACGAGACGTTCACCCCGGCCCGCGGCGGCAGCGCCTCCGCCGAGGTCGCGGCGCTGCGGCGCGTGTTCGGAGGGGCGGCGAGCGAGATCGTGGTCTCGAACACCAAGGGGTTCACCGGTCACGCGATGGGCGTCGGCGTCGAGGACGTCGTCGCCGTCAAGATCCTGGAGCACGGCATCGTCCCGCCCGTCCCGAACTTCCGCGAGGAGGATCCCGAGCTGGGCGTGCTCAACCTGAGCCGCGGCGGCCGGTACCCGGTCAACTACGCCATCCACCTCGCCGCCGGGTTCGGCTCCCAGATCGCCCTGACGCTCACGCGCCGCATCCCCGGTGGCGCCGAGCGCGTCGATCGCCCGGACGTCCACCGCCGCTGGCTCGAGGCCGTCACCGGCTCGAGCCACGCCGAGACGGAGGTCGTGCAGCGCACGCTGCGCGTCGTCTCGACCGGAGCGCCCGCGCGCGCGCCGCAGCCGGCGACCTGGGAGTGGGGCACCGCCCCGAGGCGACGTGCTCCGGCGCCGCCGTCGCTGCCTCCCGTCATCCGTCGGGAAGCGCCCGCGGCCACGGCGTCGAACCCGACCGCGGCCCCGATTTCGACTCCGACCCCGACCGCGGCCTCGACTGCGACCGCGACCGCGATCGCGATCCCGACCGCGGTTCCCGTCCCGACCGCATCCACGATCCCGACCTCGACCGCGCCCGCGGCGCCGGCCCCCGCCGCCGCCGACCCGGTCGTCGATCGCGTCGTCGCGATCGTCTCCGAGAAGACCGGCTACCCGACCGACCTGCTCGACATGGACCTCGATCTCGAGGCCGACCTCGGCGTGGACACCGTGAAGCAGGCCGAGACCTTCGCCGCCGTGCGCGAGGAGTGGTCGATCCCGCGGATCGAGAACCTGCGCCTGCGCGACTTCCCGACGCTGCGCCACGTGGTCGGGTTCGTCCGCGAGCATCGCC
>Ga0335084_10005960_pt1 | contig 12086 bp, 10 predicted proteins | sample Lox_Sample_44_FD_206721 | JGI IMG/M metagenome (GOLD analysis project Ga0335084, IMG submission 206721) | Soil microbial communities from Loxahatchee National Wildlife Refuge, Florida, United States - Lox_Sample_4.4 | ecosystem: Environmental > Terrestrial > Soil > Wetlands | place: USA...
CAGCAATCCGAGTACATCAGCCTTGATCTTGTTCGCTCCGGCGAAGCCGCTACCCATCCCGAAGATTGATTTCACGAAGAATCAACAGTTGGCTCCGTTTGGATTCATTGAGATTTTATAGTAAAAATGCGGGGTTTAGCGCCCAGCCCTAAGCTGAGACTCACTACGTCCAAACAGACACTGGGCACAATGTTGGGCACAGTCAACGACGGGCATTGCTAGTCACGGGCTTCACAAAGATTGGGCTGTGTTCAAGAATTTTCCGCCAAACTCCTCAGTATTTGGACCCGTGCGAGAGATGGGATGTCATTGCTGCGCTGAGCAACGACCGTTCTTCTTCGTGGGCGGTATGTGATGTCGATGTGATTGTTTCACACGTATCGCGACTTGGCATGAGAGCGCCATCCGCCCTTTCATACGCTATGCTAGAAGCGGCTCCTCTCAAATCAACTTCTTCTCGGCGTATCCAAAAGTAAAGTGCAAACAGTGCGCTGGTGCATGCGGGAACTGCGCCGAATACGGTTGTGTACAACAAAGTATGGCCAGTATTCCGAGTCAGGTTATCAAAAACGATAGGCAAGAAAACGTTATGACTGGCATGAAAAAGCACAGCGGGCCACAAGCTTTCAGATTTCAACCTAAACCACGCAAGCATGAAACTCATGGAAATACACGTGAAACTAAAACAAAAAAGTTCATACCAGCGATTCGTTCCTGCGTTGTAGTCCGCAAATAGCAGAAGCGGACTGTGCCAAGCTGCCCAGATCAAGCCGCTGACAAGGCTGGTTTTCGTATAGGACATTCGCTTTGCCAGTTCTGGAACCAGAAGTCCTCGCCAGCCAATCTCCTCACCTAACGTCATTGAGACATTTTGAATTACGCCACCGGTAGCCATGCAGATGATCGCGAGAGTGAATGAAGCCCATGCGGGCCAGCCCTTCAGCCCGAGTCCCTCTGCAACCGAGCTAACGAATTCTGAATTCCATCCGCCAAGTTGTAATGTCCAGACCGCACCATAAGCAACCGACGCGTATGCCAGCGGTACGAAGTACGCTCCCGCCAGATGCTTTACTTGTGGCCAACGCCATCCCAGAGAGCCGAGTTTCCTGCCGAGAAGACGAGAGGTGAGCAGCGCAGCGAGTGCCGGACACCACATAATCGCTGGAATTATCAGGCCGTAACCCATGTTCAGATGGCCAGACCAGATAATTAAGATCCAAACCGCAGCGCTGAACACCAGTGTCAGCTGCAGATAAACGGAAATCGCATTCTGAGAACTGCCGCGCAGAGAACTTGCTGCGATCTGCATGACATGGCGCGACGCAAGAGATTGGAACGCTCGTGATAAACCAGTGATGGACATTTGTAAGCGAAACATCGTCCATGTTTCTGGCGGCTAGGAATACTGGCATTGTTGCTAGTCAACCTAAAACAAAACACCCAAAGTGGCTTTCCGATATTGAAATATCCCGTCTAGGCTAGCGCGGTCGAGCAGCACAGGAAGCACTGGCAAAAACGACAGTTTCGACAACATACCCACCCTGCTATGCTCAACCATCGGCACACAGATGAAAATGAGCGTTTCAAGTGCGTAACAGCCGCAGCTGCAAGTGCTACGGCCAGCAACAATTCGAGTGTCCACCCATCACTAGGCAAGGAGACCATATGTGCAACTCGCAGCGTTCACCCATTTTGATTGCGATATTGAGTGTCTTGCTGCTTTTGTCCCTGGCGTGCTCGCGTCGCGCGAGTGATGAGCAGATTGCGAAGGACATTCAGGACAAGGCTGCCGTAGATCCCGACACAAAGGAGTCCCCCGTCAAGGTAGAAGCCAAGGATGGCAAGGTCATCCTGAGTGGCAAAGTTCGGACTCCGACGGCCAAAAAGAAGCTGGAACAGATTGCCAGTGAAGAACCGGGGAACGCAGGCGTGGACAACCAAACCACCATTGACCCTGATGCGATTGCATCTCAACAAATAGCTCCCGCAATGGCTGTCGCGCCCCCGCCCGTGGAGAAACCCAAACCCCAGCCCATCGTAGTGCCCGCCGGAACTACTCTCACCGTAATCACGGGCCAAGCATTGAGTTCAAAGACTAGCCAAGCTGGACAGACCTTCCTCGCTACCCTAGCCCAACCGATCAGCGTGGCAGGAAGGCCCGCTTTGCCGAAGGGTGCAACTGTCAGCGGAAAAGTCGTTAGCGCTAAAGCTAAGGGCAAGATAAAGGGCGAAGGCCAGCTGTCATTGACGCTCACAAGCATTTCAGTTCAAGACCACACCTATGAAATCCAGACCAACGTCTTGAGCAATACAGCGAAGGGGAAAGGAAAGAGGACCGCTGTCACAACAGGAGGTGGAGCAGCTGGAGGAGCATTGATTGGAGGAATCGCCGGAGGAGGCAAGGGGGCAGGTATCGGCGCGCTCATAGGCGCGGGAGCAGGCTTCATTGGTGGAGCGGCGACAGGAAACAAGCAGGTGGAGGTCCCGGCGGAGTCGGCGCTTAGCTTCACCCTGAATGAGTCGCTAACATTGCCACCACCGCCCGAACGGTAGGGTTAGGGTTTGACACAGTGCTTGAGGCGGGGGAATGTCTGCTTTTTAGGGAACTTTGATGCATAGCGCCATCTGTTTGAGAAACCGATTGTCGCATCAAGGTGCTGACGGTTCAGGCTTCGACGGTTTGGCTGCTACTTTCGGTGTGGCCGCCGGGATGCTCGTGTTGCTGTACCCGATGTGCCGCTGGTATCGCACGGTGAAGGCGGCACACCCACGCTCGGTCCTGAAGTACCTGTAAGGCTCGCCTTGCTGTGCTAGGCCGCCGTTGCGGCAAACGTTCGAGGAGAGGCCAATTCATGGCGACAAGAAATACGTTGTTCGCGTCAGCCAGCCCACAAACCTGGCGTGGATTGTACAAGGCTGCGCTGCTCGAAACCGACAGGGAAACATTGCCATCGCGCATCGACCAGGCTGAGAGAGCACTCATTCTCAGATCCCGCGAACTGCCCGCGATGTCAGGTGAAGGCGATGAGGAAGCCCAGGCTATCGATGACGCCCTCTACGCACTGCAGGCCCTGCGTAATTGCTTGAAACTCAAGACAAGCGAGCCTGAAGCCGCTTAGTCCTTCAGTTTCAACCGCCTTACTACTCCGGGGGGCTGGTTGTCAGCGTTAAGGCTCTCCTGTACCTTCCCGTTGCGCCGTGTTGGGCACTTCGGCCCCGCCATCTAAACTAAGACAGCAATGAGTTCTAGGGGGTACTACGGTACTTTTGCTAGGTTTCTCCGTTTCAAAACTTCTTTAGTGTGGACGCGCTCAATAACCAGTTCATTCAAGCGCGATCAACCCAGCAACCAATCTCAAAAAGACCATAAGAAGAGGAGGACAATAATGCCAGTTAAGAATCCGAAGGAACTCTTTGTACTAATGCTCAGCGACCTCCGGCAGGGCACCGAGAGAACCACAACAGTTTTCCAGGAGCTCAGTCAAGCTGCGCAAGACCCAGACATCAAAGAGGCGCTAGAAGCACGTGTCTTCGTCTCCCACAAAGTTCTCGACACACTGGATCAGTGCTTCAAGCTCATTGGCGAGCAGCCGGTGAAGCTCAGAGGACGCTTATACGACGTCTTTGCCGAGGATTTCCGCAACGAACTCGCTGAAATACAGAACCCAATGGTACGGCATCTTTTTGTCCTGGCTAAGGCCAGCCACCTGATTCACCTTCGTATTGCTGAGTACAAGGCGTTGATCGCGGCGGCTGACATATCGGGCCACTATGGTGTTGGCGTGTTGCTGGAAAGTTGTCTCGCCGACAAGCTCGCCTTCGTCGAGAGAACACGGCGTCTCATCCAAAACATCGCTGAAACAAGGGTGGCTGAGAAAATTGCTGCGAGGTCAGCTGCCTAGCAGCAGCCTGCGCAGGAAACCAATTCGGAAGGTCGCGCCGGGTCCCGTGCAGTCGAATCTGAGGGGCCGGCGCGGCCGGTGGCGTTCACAACAACAACTGCACCGCGCAAGCCTCCTCTGTCACTGTTGACAGTTCTGTCCAATCCTTTTTGTTACTAACCTGTAAGAAAGGACCCTTCGGGAGGCGTTTGTGCACAAAGGATTAGCAATAATTCTAATCTGCCTGGCCACACTCTCAGCGTTTGGGCAGAAAGCCTCATCTAACTATCAGGTAGGTACGATCACAGCGGTTACGCCCCACCAGAATGCGCCGACGGAAGCTGGCAACGAGGTCGTCCGCTACGACGTCTCGGTGAAGATCGGCAATACAGTCTATCTGGTTTTATACACACCACCCCACGGTGCCAAAATTGTCGAGTATTCCCCTGGAATCGACATGTTGTTCTTGGTCGGCAGCGACACACTGACCTTCAACAGTAAGATTTCCGGCAAGACAGCCGTTCCAATTCTGCGGCGAGAGACGCTGCCCGCCACGAGCGGCCTGGATTGGTCCAAGGCGCGAAGCCAGTATTTCAGCATGAAGATCCAGCATCTTTCGGAGATCCTGGACTTGACCGAAGATCAGCAGCTCAAAATCAAGCCGGCGGTGGAACAGGAGACCGCGGAAGCCAACCAGGTCCTGGGCAACCCCGTTATTTCCCGGAAGGATCAGCTGAAGCGATACGAAAAGATCGTACAGTCCTCCGATGAGAAGATCAAACCCATCCTCACGCAAGTTCAGGTCGACAAACTTCAGGACCTGCGCAAAGGACAGAAAGAGCAACTGAAGGACCTCCTGTCGAAACAGAAGTAAGCGACCAGAATCGGGGGTTCAAAATGTCCACCCAAGAGAAGTCGTAACTCCCAGGTCGTTTTTCGGAGCGTTGATGGGAGGCCGAGAATCGTAATTTTCGTAGAGCTGCAGACTCCAATAGAAGTTCCGAACCAGTTCAATGCGAAGGTTTGACTGCTCACTCAAGCGCAGGCGTCCTGGGTCGCTGAGACTTGGGAAGAATAAGGTCTGTGAATTCAGATTCAAGGTTTTGAATCGAAAAGTCGAGAACGTCAGTCCGAATAAACTTTCGGCATTGTTGCGCACCGGTTCGGCACCGGGCTGGGGAACATAGCTTTCATGGCTATAAGCACCGCCCCCGATTAGTGTCAATGAGGTTCTGTCCGTCTGCACCAGCTTCCTACCGATGCCGCCGCCGTAAGTAGAACGCAAGTTCAGGTCCTGCTGATTGCTTTTGAGTAAAGAGAAGAGTCCTGCTGCAAGCCAGTGGTTGGTAAGCATCCTGGCATACTGTGAATCAAAGGTAAAGCGGTTGGTATTCTTAGCGTTCTTTTGCGAGTCAAACTGCGAACTGGTAGCCAGTTGCACTGAGTTCTTGGAAGTGCGAAAAGCGACATCTGCAGCCAACGATGAGTTCGTGGAATTGTTACCACTGGCGAAGCCAAATCCGTAACTGATAGATCCGGTCAGCTGATTCCAGAAGCTACCCTCCCGCTGGCCGATGGCGATTACTTCTGATGGTAGAACTTCGACGGTGGAACCCTCTGCGATGATCTTGACACCCTTGACATCCTTGCGGGGAGTCACCTCTTTGCCGATAAACCCGGTGACACGTGTCCCATCGCTCAAACCAACAATGAAGGTATCCTGGCTCTGCAAAGACTCTACCTCCTTCCAATCCAGATGGACTGAGTCTTTCATGTAGTCCGACTTGAAGATAAGCTCACCGTACTGCAGCGCTTTAATCTCACCGGTAAACTTGTCACCATTCTTCATAATGACGACATCATCCTTTCGCTTTCCGAACAAAGGACAAGTGCATAGTAGAAGCAAAGCAATTAGCGCGCTGCTTTTGAGCATCACAGGAGCTGAATACCTCGGTATCTTCGTCTTCACTTCAGTGCCTCCTGAATATCGCTCGGTTGACAGAAACTACGCATACGCCGTGACTACTTCCGTTTTGAGTTTGCACACTTTCCTCGTAGGTCTGGCTGCAAGTTTTGGGGCTAGATCCGGACAAGCTGCGACCCGATGGAAGATCACCTACGAATGCTAGCCGAACAGGCTGCAGCCGTTTTACTGACAAAAGTGACAGTTCTCCATCGGAGCGTGATCTGGCACCTTGCTGCTAAGTGATGGAGACGCTATGACACTGACCGGCCGATGCCTCTGGACCCAAGTAGCGGGCGCTGCAGTGATGGTCACGATTCTGTTCCCTGCGCGGATGCAGGGGCAGTCCCACGATTCCCAGACACCGGATCTACAGCAACTCAACAACAAGCTCCAGCAATTGGAGCAGGAGATGCAAGAACTGAAAGGGCAGATTAGCGCGGTGCAACAGAAGCAGAAAGCAGTTGCGGATGAAGCGGCACCCTCTGCGCCATACGGCGGTCAAGGCACAACCCAGACAGTGACGAAGGAGAAGGAAGGCACAAAGCAAAAGAGCAGCCTCGACCTGTACGGCTTCATCATGCTGGACTCTGGATACGATTTCGGGCAAACGGACCCGAACTGGTTTGATGTCGTGCGTCCCACGAAACTGCCGGCATTCAAGAACGAATTCGGAGGGAACGGGAATACTTATTTCAGCGTACGGCAGACTCGATTCGGTGTGAAGACATTCACTCCAACCAAAGTCGGAAACCTGAAAACACAGTTTGAATTTGAGTTGTTCGGAACAGGGGTAGACGCGGGCCAGACGACCTTCCGCCTGCGCCATGCTTACGGCGAGTTGGGGCAGTTCGGCGCTGGTCAAACCTGGAGCCCGTTCATGGATATTGACGTCTTCCCAAACTCGGTCGAGTACTGGGGACCCAATGGGATGGTATTTTTCCGCAATGTGCAGATACGCTGGATGCCGGTCCGTAGTGACAGAACCGAGCTCATTTTTGCAGTGGAGCGGCCGGGCGCCAGCGCCGACCAGGGCGTCTACACGGGTCGCATTGAGTTGCAGGGCGTCAAGCCCAGGTTCAATCTTCCGGACTTTTCCTGGCACGCGCGGTTTTCCAGAGACTGGGGCTACATTCAGCTGGCAGGTATCTTCCGAAAGATCGGGTGGGTGGACACCAACAATGACGCGTTTAACCTCAGCGGAACCGCATTCGGGTGGGGCTTAAACCTGACCTCGAATCTCAAGTTCTCGAAGAAGGACGTGGGAAGGTTCGCGATCGTTTACGGCGAAGGTATCGAGAACTACATGAATGACGCGCCCGTCGACGTCGGCATAAGGAACAATCCCTCAAATCCGGTTACGCCTGTCAAAGGCGAAGCTTTGCCAGTGTTGGGTTTGGTCTCGTTTCTCGATCACAACTGGAGTGACCGCTTCAGCAGTTCGATCGGTTATTCCATGGTGAATATCGAGAACTCAAACGCGCAGGACCCCTCGGATTATCACCAGGGCCATTATGCGCTGACGAACCTCCTGTACCACCCCATTCCTAAAGTTACGATTGGTGCTGAGTTTCAGTTTGGAAGGCGGGTGAACTTCAGCGACGGCTTCAACAACAACGACTACCGCACACAGTTCTCATTCAAGTATGACTGGGGCAAGAGCTTCACGTTTTCGGGCAATTGATCGTGGCCTGCATTTTCTCCCAGGCAAGCGCATCTTCGATGAGGCCAGGCAAGGATGCGGGCCTGGAAGAAGACGCATGTGAAGTGACGCCAAGACGAACGCTTTCTGGAGGTTCTATGCAACGAGCAGTCACCATTTTCGCCAGCTTGATCCTTCTGCTAGTTTCTCCGCTTAGCAGCCAGGAGAAGACCCGAGTCGAGAAGGACCTTCTGGGACAGAAGGACATTCCGGCTGAAGCGTACTACGGGGTACAGACCGCGCGAGCGCTGGAGAATTTTCAGATATCAGGTGTACGGATCAATCACTATCCCGGGTTCGTCGAGGCATGGGCGATTGTCAAGTTGGCTGCTGCGAGAGCCAACACCGACGTTGGCGCAATGAAACCAGAAACCCTGCAGGTGATAGAGAAAGCTTGCAAAGCGGTGCTCGAGGGCAAGTACCACGATCAATTCCAAGTGGACTGGTATCAGGGTGGCGCGGGAACGTCCACGAACATGAATGCTAATGAGGTGCTCGCCAACATCGGCTTGGAGCAATCAGGACACAAGAAAGGTAACTACCAGTTCCTCGATCCGCATGATGATCTGAACATGTCGCAGTCAACCAACGACTCCTACCCAACAGCCATCAAGGTCGCGTTTCTCCTGCGCAATGACAAGCTGATCGACGAACTGCAGAGGCTGGCTGCCTCGTTCCGAATAAAAGGGGACGCGTACCTGGAAATGGTGAAGATGGGACGAACCGAAATGCAGGATGCCGTTCCTATGACGGTTGGCCAGGAGTTTCACGCCTTCGCTGCGTCGCTGGAAAGCGAAATCCAGTTGCTGCGGGATGCTGAGAAGTACTTGTACGCGGTCAACATGGGAGCGACCGCCATCGGTACCGGGCTCAATGCACCCAAGGGATACGCAGAAAGATGTGCGGCACATCTTGCTAAGTTGACTGGGAAACCAATTGTGCCTGCTTCCGACATGCTGGCCGCAACCTGGGACCAGCAAGGTTTTGTGGTCTATTCTTCCGCCCTCAGGAGCGTTGCGGTTAAGCTCTCGAAAATTGCCAGCGACCTGATCCTGCTTACCTCCGGTCCTCGGGCAGGGTTGTTCGAGATCAACCTCCCGGCCCTGCAGCCGGGCTCTTCCATCATGCCGGGCAAAGTGAACCCGGTTATCCCCGAACTCATAAACCTCATTGCCTTCCGCGTGATCGGCAACGACTACAGCGTAAGTCTGGCCGCTGACCACGGACAACTGCAGCTCAACGCTTATGAGCCGATCGAAGGCCTGGCCGTGATCGAGTCCCAGAGCTTGCTCTATCGCGGATCCATTGTCTTTCGGACTAAGTGTGTCGATGGCATCACGGTCAACGAAAAGATGTTGCAACGCTATATGGAGACTACCGTGGGCATCGTTACCGCCCTCAATCCTGTCCTGGGTTACGACAAGGCAACCGAACTGGCCAGTGAAGCCTACAAGAGCAACAAGGGGATTCTCGAGATCATTCGGGAAAAGAAGATTCTTACAGAACAACAGATCAAAGACCTGCTCGATCCAGTCAAGCTAACCGGACTGGACAGGGCTAAATACCAGAAGAAGTAGTTGAATACGCCGTCCCTTACTGACAGAAATGACAGTTTTCACGTCGCGTGGCATCTGACACTTTCTATGTGAGTAGGGCAGAGAGCCAATTTGTCGTTGTCGGTGAGTATTCACACTTCCGGAACGATGCGATCTGGCGGTTCGCTCCCTTCCGAGCCCCGTAGTTCAGCAAGGGATTGTTTACAGAGTTTAGGACCGATGGAACGGCCTTCTCGAAAGGAGAAAGCATATGGATAAGTTACTCAATGTGATTGCCAGCTCCGGAAGCGCATGCGGTGGCTGCAATGCAGCAGGATGCGGGACCTGCGCACCAGCTCCGCGTAAGAGTGGAGCTCCAGCAATTCTCAGTCGCAGAGAATTCGGGTACGCCAGTCTAGCCGCCTCCGCAGGCGCGCTACTGGTTGGGTGTTCGCAAGAGAAGCCAGCGGGAACCGCCAGCCAGGCTGCTGCTCCGGCGCCGGCTCTTTCGCCTGACCTCGCGGTGGTCCAGACCTCAAAGGGCCCGATTATGACGACCCTCGAGGAGTTCTACAAAATGGGTCCCGGTCCGTCGAGTTCTCACACGATGGGTCCAATGAGAATCACCTACGACTTCTTTCAGCGGGTTTCGAAGCTTCCCGACGATCAGCTCAAGCGCGCGACAGGGCTCAAGGTACAGTTATTTGGCAGTCTGAGTGCGACCGGCAAGGGTCACGGCACCGATAGGGCGTCGCTCGCCGGCCTGCTGGGAAAAGCTCCTGCGACCTGCCCTCCCCAATTCCTGGACGGGCTGGCTGCCAATCCCGACCAGACTTACAAAGTAACGATAGGTCCCAAGACCCTCGACCTGAGTCTGAAAGACATCATCTTCGACGCGCCTAAAGGCGAATTTCACCATCCGAACACAATGACGGCGAAGCTGCTCGCCGGCAACGAAACCCTTTACGAGTTGGAGTACTACTCGGTCGGCGGCGGGTTCATCGAGTGGAAGGGCTACAAGCCGCCCGACAAGGGACAGCCCAAGTACCCGTTCGAGCACGCGCGAGACCTGAAGAAGTATCTCATCGACGACAAGATCCCCCTGCCGCAATTGCTGCTGATGAACGAAATGGCTATCTCCGGTAGGAGCGAGAAGGATATCCGGGAATTTCTCGACCAGGTATCCGAAGTCATGGTGCGCGGCGTTGACACGGGCTTGTCAGTGGAAAGCGTGCTCCCAGGCCCCATCAAGCTGCACAGCAAGGCTGCCGAGATGCAACGCAACTTGAAGACCTCGGCCAAAGGTGATGCCGGCAGGGCATTGACTCGGGTGGCATCCTACGGGTTTGCCATGGGCGAGGAGAACGCCCGCGGCCACATTATCGTGACCGCCCCCACCGCCGGTTCAGCGGGCATCATCCCTGCCGTCGTCAAGTCCCTACACGATCTCAAGACCCCACAAGAGAAGATCCAAGATGGATTCCTTGCAGCGGCTGCGATTGGCTACCTCTGCAAGCACAACGCCACTCTTTCCGGTGCCGAAGGCGGCTGTCAGGCCGAAGTCGGGGTCGGTTCGTCTATGGGCGCCGCGATGATTGCGCAAGCCTTGGGTGCAAGCCCGAAGGTAGTGTCGAACGCAGCTGAGTCTGCTCTCGAAGCTCACCTTGGCATGACCTGCGATCCGGTCGCCGGGTATGTCCAGGTGCCTTGTATTGAACGCTGCGCCTATGGAGCAGTAAAGTCGTGGACCGCTTACTGCATTGCCAGTGAGGAAAATCCGACGGAGCGCCGGGTTGATCTCGACACTACGGTCGACGCGATGGCCCTCACGGCCAAGGAGATGAACTCAAAGTACAAAGAGACCTCGGAAGGCGGTCTGGCCGTGTCCGTCGTGCTCTGCTAGAAGACGGCGATGCACCGGACCAGCGTAAGTACCAGCCTTGAGTGTATGCCGCCGGTAAGCTTACAACCCGCAAGCGGGCAAGATACTAACAAGAGTAGCCGGATAGCTGCTGCGGCATGGGTGTTGACGGCGGTTTTTTACTTCTATCAGTACGCGCTCCGGTCCGCGCCCTCCGTGATGATGCCCCAGTTGTCGCAGGCCTTTGGGCTCAGTGCGCTCGGCGTGGCCTCGATCGTGGGTCTGTTCTACTACGGGTATTCACCGTTCAGTCTGGTCGCTGGCGCTGCCCTGGATCGCCTGGGGCCACGGAAGGTTCTCCCGCTTGCCGCTGCTGCGGTTGGCGCCGGGGCCCTATTGTTCGCTACCGGTCGCAGCGAAGCGGCGAGTGCGGGCAGAGTGCTTCAAGGTGCGGGGGGTGTCTTTGCGCTGGTAGGAGCCATCTACATCGCGACCAAGAACTTTCCGGCCTCGCGGGCCGCCACCTTGATTGGTGCTACCCAGATGTTTGGGATGGGGGGCGGCTCGGCCGGGCAGTTTGCCGTTGGGCCAATGATCAGCGCCGGTTTCGCTTGGGACCGTTTCTGGATTGGTATGGGCATTGCCGGCCTGGTCATGAGTGCCCTTCTCCTTTTTCTCTTGCCAAAGGAAAAGAAGACGGAACAACCCGACAGCTGGTTGAAGAGCTCGGCTGCAGCTCTTGGCATCGTGTTCAAGAATCCGCAATCGATTTTGTGTGGCGTGATCGCAGGACTGCTTTTCATTCCGACAACCATCTTCGACATGATTTGGGGCGTGCGTTACCTCCAGGAAGCGCATGGCTTCGACTACGCCTCGGCGGTAATGCGCTCAACCACCGTCCCATTGGGTTGGATCATTGGTTGTCCTCTGCTCGGTTTTATTTCCGACCGGCTCGGCCGGCGAAAACCGGTGATCATCGGAGGAGCAGTTTTGCTTCTGGCTTGCCTGGCTTGGATATTGTTCGGCCCTTCCGGCGTCTTCCCTCGATACACCATCGGGCTAGTGGCCGGACTGGCGTCAGGCGCGGCGATGCTGCCATACACGGTGATTAAGGAGGCTAACCCTCCGCAATTTGGCGGCACGG
>Ga0335084_10005961_pt1 | contig 12085 bp, 14 predicted proteins | sample Lox_Sample_44_FD_206721 | JGI IMG/M metagenome (GOLD analysis project Ga0335084, IMG submission 206721) | Soil microbial communities from Loxahatchee National Wildlife Refuge, Florida, United States - Lox_Sample_4.4 | ecosystem: Environmental > Terrestrial > Soil > Wetlands | place: USA...
AGTCGCCAGATCCGGGACCTCGAGGTCCGGTTTTGCGCTCGCTGCGCGCACGGCGCCAATTCCTGGCCGTGCCGACTTGCGGTTTACCCACACCGTCCGAATCCCGAGTGACTGCGCCGGAACCACATCATGATAGATGCTCTGCGCCGCGTGGAGCAGGCGTCCGGGATCGATCCCGAGTTTCCCAAGCGCGATCTGAAAATTGTTGATGGAGGGCTTGTAGCTACGAGCCTGCTGCGCAGTGATCACACCCGTAAATTCCACACCGAGATGCTTGCGCGTTTCCGCGAATAAGTCGTCGTCGATATTCGAAATTACGCACAGGTGGAAGCGCTTCGCGAGCCGCTGCAGCCCGGCTCCCGTATCGGAGAAGGGCCGCCACGACGGCACTGACTCATGCAGCGCGCGCACTTCTGCCGGGCTCGGTTCAAAGCCGCATCGAATTCCGAATTGGCGTATGACGGACTCAAGCACGCTGCGGTAGCTCTGATATGCACCCGCTTCGGCCTGAGCTTCGAATTCTCCGTACAACTCAAGGATGGCCGCATCCGCCAGGTTCTGGCGGTGTTCCGCAAGCAACCGGCGCAACACGGGCAGGATACCGGATTCCCAGTCGATCAGGGTGCCGTAGCAGTCAAAACTGATGGTTGTGAAGAGAGAGAAGTCCATGGAAAAAGCGGAGACGCGGTCTGGCCGCGTCTCCTTCGATCCCAGTTGGATGAACGCTATTTCAACTCGAGCGGAGCTTCCAGTTTGAAGCTGACCGCGGACTCTGCCGCGAGAACAATATCCTTGTTTCCGGTGTAGGCTGATCCGGCGGCTCCCGCCCCACCACCAGCGAGCGCTCCAATTGCTGCGCCCTTGCCGCCCCCGGCCAGTCCGCCGATGATCGCCCCGACCGCCGCGCCTCCACCGGTGATCACCGCCGTCCTCTTTCCCTTACCCTTCTCCGCTCGGGTGATGGCCGATGTCTCAATCGAATGTGCCGAGCCATTGACGGTGATCGAATTGAGTCTGATCTGCAGAACAGCTCCACCCTTGAATTTTCCAAGGGGCTTCGCATCCGTAACTGTGCCGCGTGCTTCAGAGCCGATGGGAATGACGGCCTTGCCACCGACTTCCACCGGAGCGGCCAGAGTTGCGGTAAAGGAGTCGCCCGGGCTGCTGATTTTCGATCCGACTGCTTGTCCAAGACGGACCGTCAGCGTTGTGCCCGCTGGCACCACAACGACCTCTGCTGCCGGTTTCGCGGCCGCGGACTTGCCTCCGCCCCCTTCGCCCCCTGGAGACGCAGTGGTTTGATCCGTCGGGTTCGCTGTGTCGCTCGGTTTGCTGGAGCAAGCGACAAGAAGCATCGTCAACAAAAGTGCAATGACAGACAGCAAGCGCGAACGCATAGCTTTCCTCCTTGAGATCGTAGCGACCAAACTCTATCGGAAGTCATGGCCGTGCGCAATCGGCCAACGAACCCGGTGCAGCTACACCTTCCCGGGCCCGGCTGCGGTCTCGGCAGTCGGCTCATCTTTTTGATCGCCGAAGAGATCGAGGGACGGGAGTTCTCCAGGCTCCGAGGCATTTCCCGGCGCCGCGGGCGGCGCCGTTTCCGCGGACTTCTCGCCCTGCAGGAACTTGACTGAATTCAACAAAGGACGACCCAGCGACGCGTTGTAGCTGGTCCATGGACCTTCCAAGTTCGCTTCGCGCTCGAAGTGCGCCCGCATCGCTTCCATCTTGGAATCGAGATCGTCGAGGTAGTGCAGCATCAGGGCCTCGGGGAACATCGGGAGCTTGGGCGAACCGAACTCATATTGCCCGTGGTGGCTGATGATCAGATGCTCCAGTAATGTCCTCAATTCGGCGGGGAAAGCCGGCAACTGCGCCACCTTGGCCTGCAGCATTTCCAGTTCGATGATCATGTGCCCGAGCAATTGCCCACGCGTCGTGTACGAAAAGGAACGGTTGTAGGTCAGTTCGTAGATCTTCCCGATGTCGTGCAGAAAGGCGCCCGTCAGCAACAGATCGCGGTTGACCTGGGGGTAGTTGCGGCATACGAGATTGCACGACCGGAACAACGATACGACATGATCGAGCAACCCCCCAATGTACGCGTGATGCAGAGTCTTCGCCGCTGGCGCGTTCCGGTAGCGCTCTGCGATCTCCGGGTCGGCCATGAACAGTTCCAGGAGTGCCTTGAGGTGAGGGTTCTCGAAACTCGCAACAAAATCCGCCAGGGTTCGCCACAGTTCGCCGATGTCCTTGGAGGTCTTTGGCAGGTAATCGGCAAAGTCGATCTCCGATTCCTGCAGGCGACGCAGCTTGTGAATCGTAAGCTGGAACCGGTTCTTGTAGCGATTGATGAGACCCTTGACTTTGAGGAAATCGTCCTGCTCAAAACCGTCGATGAACTCCTCGACGTTGTCCCACATCTTCGCTTCGATCTGTCCAGTACGATCGGCCAGAGTCAACGCCAGGTAAGGCTCACCCGTCTTCTTCGGCTTCACCTGCTTCCCCGCCACCACGAAGCTGGAGGTGATGACTTTGTTTTCCTGCTGCACGCAGTCGGAGATAAAGAACTCTTTCATGAGTCTTTAGGAACCGTTTCTTCAGGGAAAGACAGGCGTCAGGCCAGCGGTCCAGCCCCCAAACAGGCCCAGCTTAACCTAAAACACGCCTAGCTTCTTCTTCTTTTTAAGCTTCTTGGCCGTCGCATCACGCGCCGTGGTCTCGACCGGTTTGGTCTGCTTGGCGCTGGCGCCCGTGTCAATGTACCCGGGTTTGATGTCGATATAGGCTTCTTCCCGCAACTTCGTCAAATAGACGCGCAGGGCCGGCTGCAGCTTCTGCATGTACAGAGCATCCTGAATGCGGGGCTCCATTTCTTTCACGCTGGGAATACCGGCGCTCTGATGCTCGGTGACCTTCAAGATCATGAAACCCTGCTTCGTGCGGATAACGTCGGTCGTTTCTCCCGCCTTCAAGTTGAACACGACGCCTTCCAGTTCTTTGGCAAGCTTGCCGCGCTGAAAGTACCCGTCGTCACCTCCGTCCTTCCCTGACGGTCCGTTCGATTCCTTTTTGGCCAATTCCTCGAAATTTGCACCCTTCCGGACCTGCTCCAACAGCTCCTTGGCCTTTGCTTGTGCAGCCGCCAATGCCGCTTCCTGATCCGCCGGCGCGTTCGCCGCGTCCCCGCCTGGCGCCGGAGCTGGTGTCTTTGGCGTGATCAGGATCTCGCTCAATCGCACCTGTTCCGGCTGCTCCATCTCGGCCTTGTGCTCATCGTAGAATCTTTTCACCTCGTCCTTGGCAAGCGAGAGATGGGACCCGACCTCCTGCCCAATTACCTTTTGCGTGATGATCTGGTTGCGCGTGGTCTGTTTGAACTCTTCGTAGGAAACCCCTTGCGCTTCGGCAGCCTTCTCCAGATCCTCCATGGTCTGCAGGTTCATCTGTTTCCGCATCTCGTCCAGCCGTTTGATGAGTTCCGTGTCGCCGGTGATGCCGAGGTCTTTGCCCTTCTGCAGCAGCAGTTGCTGATCAATCAGATCGCGTAGGATATCTCGCTGCTTTTCGGAGTAGAGCTTGTCGGCGTCCTGCGGGGCCTGTTGTTGGATGTCCTGCTTCAGCTGCTCGCGCGCGTGGGTAAACTCCGTGCGCGTGATGATCTCGTTATTGATTCGGGCAATGATTTCTTCAACCACCGTATCCGCCGATGTCAGCGCAGGAAAAAGTAATGCATACGCCAAAGGCAAAAGAAAAAGAATTCTCTTCATGGTCGCAACTCGCTTGAAAAACCTGGGCATTCCCTGAGGTTTGATGTGTCTATCTTACGCCGGGCTGTCGGTACGGGCCAATGCGCGGACCAGATGATATGATGCCGCCCACTTGCTTTTCACGCCGCTTGGCGCTGCGCAACCCCTTCAAAAAGATCGCTTTCCGTTCCGGCGATCGCATCCACGCCGCAGGCCACCAGATGGAACAATTCCGGGCTGCCGAGCCTTCCAACGTGCGCATCGAAGAACGGAAACAGCGGCGCCTGCGTCCGGTGCGCATGAAAGGCCGCAATCTTGGCATCGAGGTAACGGCCAATGTCGATTCGCGCGGTTGGCGGCGGCAGGCAAACCGGTTCGCGGTTCGGCAACGGTTCAGGAGCCGTGCAGTAGTAGAGTTTGTCGGCCACGTGCGGCGGCAGGCCGTCGCTAAGCTGATCCGGGAACCGGTTTTTGCGCGCTGCCCAATGGAACGCCAGCGTCGTGAACATGCCCGCCATCGAATGATCCGTGTGCCCGGTGATGGCGCCTTCCGGCCCCATGGAGAGTACAACTTGCGGGCGGAATTGGCGAATGTGCCGCACCAAATCCGCCACAGGCCGGTGGATCTCGATGCGATGCAGTTGTCCGTCAGGATAGTCCAACACCGCGGAACGGCTCACGTGCAGGATCGCGCACGCTTCCGCAAACTCTTTGCGACGCAACGCCGCCAGTTCCTGGTCGTCCCTTGCCGATCCGCGGTTTCGTGCTGCCTGGCCAGGCGTAAGGCACACCACCGATGTTTCTACGCCACGATCGCTATATAGCCGTAGGCTGCCACCAAAACACGCGGCTTCGTCGTCGGGGTGCGCTGTCACTGCCAGCATTCGAAACATGGTCGGCATTGTAAACCGGCAGCTCAGGATCCGGTGAGTACCGTGACAATTTCATCTTCGCCGTTTGCTTCGGCTCCCGGTTCCTCCAGCATGAATCCCAACACTTCCTGCGGGACAGGAGCATGCCAGACCGGTGCGAACGACTGCCGATGAAGCGGGGACGGTCCGTGCTCGCGCAGCGCGGCAATGTGCTGGGGCGTGCTGTATCCCTTGTTCGACGCCAGCCCATACACAGGGAACACCGGATCCCATGCCGCTATCATCCGGTCGCGTTCCACTTTCGCCAGGATGGACGCCGCCGCAATCGACGCCGACAGCGCGTCGCCGTGAATGATTCCCTTCTGCGGCAGATCCAGGTCGAGCTTGACGGCGTCCGCCAGCAGATAGTCTGGCGGCGGCTCCAGTTGTCGAACGGCCTGAAGCATCGCGAATCGCGACGCCTGATAGATGTTGATCTGATCAATCCGCGCCGAGTCCACCGCCGCAGTCGCGAAGGCGATGGTGTGCTCGCGAATTCGAATCGCCAGTTCCTCGCGCCTCTCTGCAGGCAGCAACTTCGAGTCGCGCAGTCCGCGAATGCGATAGGCTGGATCGAGGATCACCGCTGCCGCCACAACCGGCCCAAACAGCGATCCCCGTCCGACCTCATCCGCGCCCGCCACCAGCTTGGCACCTTCGGCCCAAGCACATTTTTCGAATTTCAAGGAGCAACGCAGCCGCTTCAAAAGCCGCAGCTTGGCGGCGGATGGTGACAGAGCTTTCGCATTTTCGATGCGGCGTGGCAAGGGAGTTCCTCAGCATCTTCGCCGAGGTGGCCGTCGGTTGCAATACTCAGGAAGAGAAATGTCGGGAACGAATCGGAGACGGGGCCAGGCCGCGTCTCCTGCAGGTCGGTTGGGCGCCGAACGTCAGTGTTCCGGTCAGCGCAAGGAGCAGACGTCGAAGACTCTATTCCGTTTCGCGCAGCCGGGCCGCTTTGCCCCTCAACTGGCGGAGGTAGTACAGCTTCGCACGCCGCACTTTCGACGACCGTACCACATCCACTTTGTCCACAACTCTCGAGTTGATCGGGAAGATGCGCTCCACGCCTTGCCCGAAACTGATCTTGCGGACGGTGAAGCTCGCCTGTGGTCCGCGCGTGCGGGCGATCACCACACCCTCGAATGCCTGAATGCGCTCCTTGTCGCCTTCCTTGATCTTCACCTGAACCTTCACCGTGTCTCCCGGCCCAAATTCCGGGATATCAGTGCGGCGGCTCTTCGCCAGTAGCTTTTCAATGACTAGATTCGACATAACTCTTCCTTCCTGAAACTCAATCTCAATTTGGCCTGGATGATGACCGGAAAGCGCAACCGGCTACCGACTCCTGATCTTGTCCAGCAACTCCTCATCTTCTTGGTTCAGCGCGATCCCTTCCAGCAGATCCGGACGGTTCCGCAGCGTCTTCTCCAGCGCCGATCTCCGCCGCCAGCGCCGGATGTCCTCGTGATTGCCGTTCACCAGCACTTCCGGCACAGCCAAACCGCGATAGTCCGCCGGCCGTGTGTAGTGCGGATAATCCAGCAATCCGCCCGAACCACACGTCGAATCCGGCCCGGGACGACCCTGCGTGAAACGGACACTCCTGTCCGCCTCAGCGTTCGCCACAAACGACTCCTGGCGCGTGGAAGCCTCGTTTCCCACCGCCCCTGGAATCAGCCGCGTGACCGTATCTACGATCACCGCTGCCCCGAGCTCTCCGCCGCTCAGTACGTAGTCACCGATGGAGACTTCGCGGTCGGCCAGGTGCTCGCTGACTCGCTCATCCACGCCTTCATAGCGTCCACAGACCAGAACGATCCGCTCCAGCACAGCCAATCCCGCCGCGAGCCGCTGATCCAGCTTGCGCCCTTGCGCCGAGAGCAGAATCACCGACTGCTTCGCGCCTCCACTGCGCTCCGAACGCGGGGCAATTCCGTCAAGCGACTCCAGACATTCAAAGATCGGTTCCGGCTTCAGGACCATGCCCTCGCCGCCGCCAAACGGACGGTCATCCACGGTGCGGTGCCTGTCTTTCGTAAAGTCTCGCAGATCGTGAATGCGGACTTCTACCAGGCCCGCCTCTTTCGCCCGGCGCACAATTCCGTAATCCAGCGGTCCGCGAAAGAAGTCGGGAAAAATCGTGAGAATGTCGAACTTCATAGTCGCTGGTCATCGGTCGCCGGCCGTTAGTCAAACCGATTTGCGAACCACCAACGACTAACGACGCTTCTCTTCTTTCGTTAGCGGCGCATTTACGTCCAGCATGCCTTCCGGCAACCGCATCCGCACCTGCTTGCGCCCTACATCGACCTGCGCCAAATACGCTTCCGCAAAGGGAATCTCGTACAGCATCTTCCCCGTGCCTTTCACCACCAGCAGCGGAGCTTCTCCCGCCCCAAACTGCACATCGGCAATCGGACCGATCTCGCGTTCGCCGTCAAATACCGAACAGCCGACCAGGTCGCTCAGGTACGTCCAGCCCGGCTCCAACTGCGCCCGTTCCGACCGTGAAACCTGAAGCTCGGCACCCACCAACGCCGCGGCATCCGATATCGTCTCGATGCCCTGGAACTTCAGAACCAGAAACCGCTTGTGCGGCCAGAAGCCCTCGACTTCAACCTGCCGCCGCTGGCCCGACTTCAGCAGCGCTGCCAGATGCATCCCCTCGCGGAAGCGGTCGGGAACGTCGCTGTGCACCTCGACAGCAACTTCTCCCCGCCTTCCCTGGGTCTTGATCACCAGCGCCAGGGTGATGCACCCGCCAGCTTGATTCTCTTCTGCGATCTGGCTCTCCACGCTGGCCAGCGACTGCCGGTTACGGACTACTCGATTATCTCCAGCGCGTACCGCCGGTCCAGCTTCGATCCCACCGCGTTCAGCACCGTCCGCAGCGCGCGCGCCACGCGACCGGAGCGCCCGATCACCCTGCCCAAGTCGGCCTCAGCCACTTCGAGTTCGATGACAGTCTCGTCGCCGTCCTCGTACTCGTCGAGAAAAACCTCGCCGGGCGCATCGACCAGCGACTTGGCGATATGTTCCATCAAAGCCCGCGCGTTCGCGGTGTGTTCAGTCATGAGAAGTCCCACAAGCCAAAGAAAACAGCCCTTTCTCCTCGATTGTCAACCCGAGTGGAGCGAGAAAACCGGCAAGTCGTTGGCAGAAGATGATCTAGGCCACCGGGGCAGCGGCCGGCGCCGGCAGCGCCAGCAACTTTTTCACGCGGTCCGAACACTGTGCGCCCTTGGACACCCAGTATTCGACGCGATCGCGCTTCAATTCCAGGCTGGCCGGTGAGGTCCGCGGATTATACGTGCCCACCACTTCCACCGAGCGCCCATTGCGCGCCCGCGCCTTCTCGATCACCACTACACGGTAGTACGGCTGTTTGCGCGCACCAATGCGCGCCAGTCGAATCATCAGCACAGACTTCAGTCCTTTGTTCCGGAAGACTCCGGCAGGGTTAAGACAAACTATTATTATGCCGGAGGTTAGGCGCTCAGGGCAAGAGCGGCCCGACTACAAAAATGTGCCCGCACCGGGAGACCGATGGAATGGGGTATCTCGTTTTGGCTGTTAATGCTCCGCAAGAACACGCAAAACTTCCGCCGGCTCCGGCCTCTCCATATAGTCCTCGTTCGCGTGAACGAACAGAATCTTGCCCTCACGTTCGATGACATAGGTTGCCGGAATCGGCAGCTCCCAGCCCGGATCGCCATTCATGAATGGCAGGTTGACGAATGTTCTTTGATAGACCGCTTGCTGCTCTTCGGGAACGCGATAGACCAGCCCAAACTGCCGCGCCACCGCGTTGCGCGAATCGGCCAGCAGCGGGAAACGCAGCTTGTGCTGATCGTGCATAAAGTAGGCCTGTTTCTCGGTTTGTGGAGAGATGGCCACAATCGATGCTCCCGCGGTTTCAACCTGCGACGCAATCTGGCTCATCGCTTCCATCTGTCCGACATCAAACGGGCACCACCGCCCGCGAATGAAGCAGATGACAAGCCGGCCCTTGTTGAGCAGTTCGGGCAAAGACACCCGCTTCCCGTTGTGATCGAAAAGTTCGAAGGCAGGAGCCACCGCGCCTGCACGGATCGCTTTGGCAGCCAAGCCCTGGGCCCTTAGCGCAGCGACCGCTCGCTCATGAACAGCCTGGACATCGGCGGGGACGTATTGCGCGATGAGTTTCTTGCGCTCGGCAAACTGTTCGCACAGCGGCCGGACGTCCGGGCCGGAATCGGATTCCTGGAGCGAGCGCCACTTCATAACGTCAGTGGATAGTGATTGGTGGTTAGTGGGATCGCTTACGTGCGGCAGGGTCTTACCAACCACTAACCACTATCCACTGCTTCTACATTCCGGGCAACTTCATCCCCGCCAGCCGCCGCGCGAAACTGGCTTTGCCCATCTGCTTGAACATCTTCTTCATCTGCGCGTATTGGCGAAGCAGGTTGTTGACCTCTTGTACCGACGTTCCCGCTCCGCGCGCGATGCGCTTGCGACGGCTGCCGTTGATCGCTTCGTGGTGGTCGCGCTCGTAGGGTGTCATCGAGTTGATGATCGCCTCGACGCGGTTCACTTGCTTCTCGTCGACTTTGTCCGCGGCTTTCTGAATGCCCTGAAACGCACCGATCGAAGGCAGCATGCCGATGATGCTCTGCAGCGATCCCATCTTTCGCACGGAGCGGAGCTGATCCCGGAAGTCTTCGAGTGAGAAGCCATCTCCAGTGAGCGCCTTGCTCGCCAGCTCTGTGGCTTTCTTCTTGTCGAGCTGCGACTCGGCCTTTTCGATCAGCGAAAGGATGTCGCCCATGCCGAGGATGCGCGAGACGATGCGGTCGGGATGGAATGGCTCGAGCGCATCGTATTTTTCGCCGACACCGATGAACTTGATCGGCTGGCCCGTGACCTGGCGGATGGAGAGCGCAGCGCCGCCCCGCGCGTCGCCGTCCATCTTGGTGAGCACCACTCCCGTCAGCGTCAGCTTCTTGTGAAACTCATCGGCGGAGTTGACCGCGTCCTGTCCGGTCATGGAGTCGGCGACGAACAGGATCTCCTGCGGGTTAAGCATCCGCTTGAGCGACTGCATCTCGTCCATGAGCTGGTCGTCGATGTGGAGACGGCCGGCGGTATCGACGATGAGCACGTCGCATCCGGAGATCACCGCCTCGCGCCGCGCTTCTTTGGCGAGGCGCTCGACGGTCGCAGTGTTCGCTTCTTCAACCTGGCCTTCGTAGAGATTCGCCTTGATTGCCTGTGCGACGACTTTCAGCTGCTCGCGCGCAGCAGGGCGATAAACGTCGACCGAGACGAGCAGCGGGCGATGGCCGCCGTTCTTCAGCCAGTTGGCGAGCTTGCCCGAAGTTGTGGTCTTGCCGGAACCCTGCAGGCCCGCCATCAGGACAACGGTCGGCGGCTGCGAAGCAAACTTGAGCTTGGCCGTGTCTTTGCCGAGCGTTTCGACGAGCTCATCGCGAACGATTTTGATGACCTGCTCGCCGGGCGAGAGCGCCGTCATCACCTGCTGGCCGACTGCCTTCGCGCGGATGCGGTCAATCAAGTCCTTGACAACCTTGAAGTTAACGTCCGCTTCCAGCAGTGCCAGGCGAATCTGCTTCAGCGCTTCGTCGATGTTCTCTTCGGTGAGAACGGCCTGTCCCCGAAGGGTTTTGAACGCGCGCTGAAGTTTTTCCTGGAGGTTCTCGAACATAAATGCAGGTTCATTCTATCAGCGTAGAGACTAGCAGCTTGACTGTCGCCAGGGGTTTAATTCCCGATGCCGAGATACTGCAAGACCATCCGGGGCAGTTCACGTTGAACCTGATTCTCAGCGTCGGGAAGAAGCCGGGAGAAGTGCCTCGGGTCCTTAGGCAAAACCATTACACCCTGTGCGACGACACCAATCATGAGCATGGCACAGCGGATGGCAGAGTCGGGGTCGGGGTGACGAATCTCGTCGCGCCGCGTCAGTAACATTTCGCTCACCAATTGAAATGTCTTCCACTCCAGTTCTTCGCTCCTGCGGACGAAAGAGGCATCGGGATGTTGCAGCGTAAAGAGCGTGAGAGCGCGAAGCAATCCTCGGTGTTGAGCATGCCCTTTTAACGTTGTATCGATCACGTAGCCGCAGATGTCCGCTAGCGACTTGTCGTTCCACTTTTCAGGATTCAGAAGTTCGCTGGTGTGACGGTAGTTGCTTTCCAGGGCGCGAAGGCAGACCTCCCGGAGCAGCGCGTCCTTATCCGGAAAACGGCGATAGATCGCGCCCGGGGTCAAGCCGGCGCGAGCGGCAATGCGCGGAATTGTAGCGCCTTCAAGCCCATCTCGATTCAGCGTTTCCACGGCTGCCTGAAGCAGACGTGCCAACGTCTTGCGGCTTCGCTCCTGATGGGCCGGCAGGACGGTTTTCGGCATGGAAAAGATTCTACAAGAAAATCTTGACATTATGTAAATGTGAATCTACATTTACATTATGAATTTCCTCCTGACAACGATCATCACTCATCTGCTGGCTGCGGCCATGATCCTGATCGCTCCCTGGTTGGGACACCTGCAATATCAAAGGGCGCGAAAGCGGCTCCAGGCAGGCGCTTCAAAGGTCAAGGTCCGCCTTTACCGGAACGTGGTAGTCGAGCAGATCGTAGTCACGGCCACGGTGTGCGGACTTTGGCTGTTCGGCGGAGTCCCTAGAGCGAATCTCGGGATCTGCGCCCCGCGACCCTGGTGGTTGACGGTCGCTTTGGGAACGATGCTCGCTGGATTCCTGGTGCGATCTGGTCTCCGGGCACGGCCCAAAGCGCAAGAGCTTCGCGCGAGTCTGGACGGCAAGTTGGGTGTGCTGCTTCCTGATACCAAGGACGAACATCGCTGGTTTGTTGCGGTCAGCGTCGGGGCGGGAATCTCTGAGGAGTTAGCCTACCGTGGATTTCTTTTCTACTATTTCAGCCTTCTTCTTCCGTGGCTAAACAGTATCGAGGTTGTGCTGCTCACATCTGTCGTCTTTGGTATGGGGCATCTCTACCAGGGCTGGCGGGGGATATTGAAGACGGGCATAGGTGGCTTGATCCTGGCAGGTCTCTACTTGCTTTCCGGGAGCCTGCTGTTGCCGATGCTGGTCCATGCCGCCATGGACCTGCAAGTGCCGTTCATTTTTTGGCCGCAGGCGGGGCCGCTCGATGTTGCACAAGAAGCGGCTTAGGAATTCGACGTGCCGCAAAAGATCGCTTTGGCCGCCACCACCGTATTGCAGTGAATCGTCACCGAATCATCCACTTTCCGCGCGTACCCGCCGGCGTAGGTGACCATCACTGGAATGCCTCGCGTTTTCGCCACCCGGAACACTAACTCATCGCGCTTCTTCAGACCGTCAATGGTCAACGACAAGCCGCCAAGCTGATCCTCGCGGTAGGGATCGGCGCCGGC
>Ga0335084_10005962_pt1 | contig 12085 bp, 6 predicted proteins | sample Lox_Sample_44_FD_206721 | JGI IMG/M metagenome (GOLD analysis project Ga0335084, IMG submission 206721) | Soil microbial communities from Loxahatchee National Wildlife Refuge, Florida, United States - Lox_Sample_4.4 | ecosystem: Environmental > Terrestrial > Soil > Wetlands | place: USA: Florida...
AGGATTGCCGTCTTGTCGCGGTTGATGGCAAAGTCGTTGGCTGGGCCGCGTTGAGATCGGTCTCCACTCGCGAGGTATACCGAGGCGTCGCAGAGGTCTCGGTCTATGTGGCTGAGGCTGCCCGTGGACGCGGCGTGGGCAAAGCGCTGCTTCAAGCGCTTGTAAAGGAATCTGAAAAGCATGATATCTGGACTCTGCAGGCCAGCATCTTCCCCGAAAATGTGGCTAGCATCGAACTGCACAAGGCGTGCGGATTCCGCGAAGTCGGCGTCCGGCGTCGAATCAGCAAACTGCACGATGTCTGGCGTGACGTCGTTCTGCTCGAGCGCCGCAGTTCGAAAGTTGGAGTGTGAGTCTTACTTGTGTGGCGGGATCCAGTAGACCTCTTCCTTCACCGATCCCTTTTCCACGAACCCGCGCCGCTTCAGAATCGCCTTGCTGTGCTCGATCATCTCCGGATGCCCGCATAGATAAGCCACCGTGTTGGTCGCATCGAGCCCCCACTGATCCGCGTATTTGCGCAGGATGTCGTCGGCGCGGCCGGTTTCGCCCGGCCAGTCGGCATGATCCCACGGACGGCTTACGGTCGGCACATAGTTGAACCAGGGCAGTTCCCGGTCGAACTGCTGGAGTTCCTCTTTGTATCCGAACTCCCACGGGCGGCTGGCGCCATTCAGCAAGAACAGTTTGTGAGTTCCGTCGAAGCGGCCTTCCTTCCAATCCTTGGCCATTGTGCGGACGTAGCTCACGAATGGCGCGACACCGGTGACAGTCGAGATCAGCAAATGATTCGTGCGGCCCTTCGTCGTATCCAGAGAGAACTTTCCCTTCGGAACCTTGCGCATCAGGAGTTGGTCGCCGACGTTCAATTTGTGCAGCAGCGGAGTCAAAGCCCCATTGGGAACGAGTTCGAAGAAGAACTCCACCTCATCCTCAGAAGGCGCCGACGCGATCGAATACGGACGCTCAATGCGCTTCCCGTTTTCGATCACACCGAGGCTGGCGAATTGGCCGGGCACGAAATTAAACTCCCCTCCGCTGCGGATGCGGAACATCCACAGATCGTCGGAGAAGTCTACGCGCTTGGTAACCTCCGCCTCAAAAAACCTCTCGTCGGGAATGGTCATATCTCTTGGCCTCAGAAGGCTCATACCAATGTCCGTTCAGAAAAAAGTGAACGCGTGCGGGAAACTGGACCGCTTTTCTCACAGATTCACTGAATACTATTTAGATGTGGCAGGATGCGCCCATGACTCAGCACGCTGCTCACCAATCTTCTTCTGAACTCGCAGTATGACCCCACTCAAAGTTGCGATATCGTACCCGGGAAGCGGCCGTTTGGGAAGGGACTATGGGGCACCCGTAATTGCGAAAGTACATCGACCTTGGAGGTCAGTTTTTTGAACGCGTGTTTTCTTGAAGTTATCGCGCTTCCGAAGACGCTTTTTCGGCCGACAGTTGCTCCAGAATCGTGCGCAGGGCGCGCAGCACATCGTCAGCAGCCGTCTGCCTGAGACTGAACTTCAACATGCCATCCGGAGTGAACTGGGCGCCCTTCTGTGACGAGACGAAGCGGGCGAGCTGTTCGGGATCCACGGCAGCATTCTGGCGGAACTTGAACGTTACCGTGTCTCGCTTGCGGTCGATCGCATTCACGCCCACGCGTAGACTCAGGAGTTTCAGCGAGGCATAATCCAGCAGGTTGCGAACGGCCTGGGGCGGCTCGCCATAGCGATCCTTTAACTCGGACCCAACGTCGGTGAGCTGCGATTCGGTTTCCACTCCGGCCACACGCTTGTACATTCTGAGTCGCTGGTTCTCCTCGGGAATGTACTCTGCAGGAATCCGGATATTGAGGCCGAGGTTCAGTTGGGTCTCAGCTTCTTCGGCCCCCACTTCGCCCTTCATCTCGCGGATCGCGCGATCGAGCATCTGCGTATAAAGCTCGAAACCGATGGCTTCAATGTGCCCGCTCTGCTCGCCGCCGAGCAGGTTGCCTGCCCCACGAAGCTCGAGATCGAGCGCGGCGATTTTGAATCCGGCTCCCAGGTCTGAGAATTCCTTGAGCGCTGCGAGCCGACGGCGCGCGATGGGCGTGAGTTCTACTTCACGCGGCACAAGCAGGTAGGCATACGCACGGCGATTCGAGCGTCCGACACGTCCGCGAAGCTGGTAAAGCTCGGAAAGCCCCAGCCGGTCAGCTCGGTTGATAAGGATCGTGTTGCAGAGCGGGATGTCGAGGCCGTTCTCAATAATTGTGGTCGCGACGAGGATGTCCGCTTCGTGATGCATGAATTTCAACATCACCTTCTCAAGCTCGCCCTCTGACATTTGGCCATGGCCTACAATGATGCGAGCTTTAGGCACGAGTTCCTGCAGCTTGGCTGCGATTTCCCAAATGCTTTCAACGCGGTTGTGGACGAAGTAAACCTGGCCTCCACGCTCCAGCTCCTGCTCCATGGCGGATTGGATCAGCTTGTCGTCCCAACTGGCGACGACGGTTTGAATCGCCATGCGGTCTTTGGGAGGCGTTTCGATGACGCTCATGTCTCGCAGCCCGACCAGCGACATGTGAAGCGTACGCGGAATCGGCGTCGCCGACATGGTCAGCACATCAACCTGCTTGCGCATCTGCTTGATGCGCTCTTTGTGGCGCACACCAAAGCGCTGCTCTTCGTCAACGATCAGCAGGCCGAGATCGGAGAACTTCAGGTCCTTCGACAGAATGCGATGTGTACCGATCAGAACGTCGATCTTGCCGGCTTCGGTCCTTTGCAGAATTTCTTTCTGCTGCTTGGGATTCCGGAAGCGGCTGATCATCTCGATCGTCACCGGAAAGGGGGCGAACCGCTGTTTGAAAGTTTCAAAGTGCTGAAACGCTAAAACGGTTGTCGGCGCGAGTACTGCAACTTGCTTGTTATCGCTTACCGCCTTGAACGCGGCGCGCATGGCGACTTCCGTCTTGCCGTAACCGACGTCTCCGCAGAGCAGGCGGTCCATGGGCTGCGAAGACTCCATGTCGTGCATGACATCCACGATGGCCTGCGCCTGATCTTCCGTCTCGTTGAACTCGAATGAATCCTCAAACTCGCGGATGAATTCATTGCCTGCCTGGAACGAATGACCTTGCGCCATCTTTCTCTGCGCATACAGCTTCAGTAGCTCCTCGGTCATATCCTTCATGGCCCTGCGCACGCGAGCCTTGGTTTTGGCCCAGGCTTGCGTACCGAGGTGGCTTAACGCGGGCTTCGCGCCTTCCGAGGAACGATATTTCTGGATGAGGTCGAGGCGCGTAAGCGGAACATACAGACGTGCGCATTCCGCATATTCCAGCAGCATGAATTCGGCGTTGCCGTCGCCCTGGTTGATCTCTTTCAATCCCTGGTACTGGCCGATCCCGTGCTCCACGTGGACAACGTAGTCCCCGACCTGCAGGTCGCGGAAATCGGAAAGAAAGGCCGAGACCTTCGATTTCGAGCGCTGCGGACGCGAGGCCACGGCGTCCGATTCATCGAAGAGATCGCGCGCGCCAAAGATTGCGAGGTGCGCATCGGGAAACACAACGCCGTCGGGCACATATGCCTTGGCGAGCGTGGTGGTGTTAACCTCTCCCGCGAAGTAACTAGTCTCGTCAGCGTAGCTCTCCCCGCTGCGGGTGCGGCTGCCCAGGCGGAAGCTGACGTTGTACTCCGTGAAGATGTCGGCCAGACGCTCCACTTCCCCGGTATTCGGAACGGAGAACAACACCTGATTTCCTTCACGCGTGAGCTTCTGCACCTCCTCCAGCATCGTCGGAACCGCGCCGTGAAAACGCGGCGTAGGTTGCGTGAGAATCGCAATGGAATTCGAGTCGTCGCCGTGCGTGATGCCGAGATGTTCGAGATCGGCACCCGTGAGTTGAGCAGTCTTCTGCCACCAGCCGTCAGGCGGCACATAAAGATCTGCCGGACGCACCAGGTTCCCCACGCCGCTGCGCTCGTGAGCCTCTTCCACCCGCGACCAGAAGCGATCGAACTCCGTGCGCAGCATGTCCGGCTCATCGAGCAGCACGGCCGCTCGCGGCAACAGATCGAAGACAGTCCGGTCCGCCCCGGCCACAGGAGCGTAAAACTCCCAGCCGGGAAACACCGTGACTCCACCCGAGCGGATCGCCGCTTCGACGATCTCTTCGCTCGTGCCCGCGATGCGCTTGCCCGAAAGCCGGGTGTGAATCGCACCAAGCAGTTGGTCGGTCACCGGAGTCTCGGTGAGCGGCAGCAGCAACGCTTCGTCAATCGGATTCGAAGATCGCTGAGATGTCGGATCGAAGCGGCGGATGGAGTCAACTTCATCGCCAAAGAATTCGATACGGACCGGCCTCTCTGCTTCCGGCGAGTAGACATCGAGAATCCCGCCCCGCACCGCATACTGACCCGGCATCTCCACCACATCCGCGGACGCGTACCCGACGGTGTTCAGATGACCCAGCAGGTTCTCGAGATCAAACGATTCTCCGCGCCGCAGCGTTCGAGCGAGATCGGAGTAGTACTCCCCTGAACGCTGAAGGATAGCCGTTGCAGCAATCGGAGCGACCAGAATCGACGCTCGTCCCGTGGCGATCTTCCATAGTGCGGTCGCGCGTTCTTCCTGCAGCTCAGGGTGCGGCGAAAGATTCTGGAACGGCAGCACGTCGCGCGCAGGCAAAGGAACTACCGAATCGGGGTCCCCGGCTGCGGTCAGCTCACAGAACCCGCGAATGACCGGAACGATGTCGTCGAGCGCGCGGTTGTCGTTGACTACGATAATCAGCGGGCGTTCGGCTGCGCGCTGCCAGAGCACAGCCAGAACGGCTTTTGCCGCCGGAGATAGCCCAGAGACACGAATTCTCCCCGTGCGCTCTTTAAGGTGGGAGGCTACACGCGTAAAGCCGGGAAGCAATTCAACGTCCGCGAACAGTTCGCGGACGAAGGGAAGCAGCATCGCTCTTTGATTCTAACAGGATCGATTAGTACGCGAGTTTGGCGAAATTCCGCCTGCGGCGAACCGCTCCATGTGAACGAGATCGTCACTCGCTGCGCAGCGCAATCATGGGATTGATTCGCGAAGCTTTCAGAGCTGGCAGGTATCCGGCGATCAAAGCTACTAGCAACAGGGCCATCATCATCATTGTGTAAGTGGACCCATCCCAAGGCGATGTCGCGTACAAGAGAGAAGAAATAAGGCGGGCAGAACCCAGCGACACGGCGGTTCCCACCAGGACCCCGATAAGTGCGAGTCGCAGAGTTTCGGAGAGAACATCGCGCTGCACACGCCCAGTGCTGGCGCCAAGCGCCATGCGAATCCCGATCTCCTGTTTCTGCCGCGTAACGGAATATGAAATCACTCCGTAGATTCCGAGCGCGGCAAGCAGCAATCCCAGCCCGGCGAAAGTGGCAACCAGCAGCATGAAGAATCGCCGCGGAGAGCCGGCGCGTTCCACCAGAGTTCGTATCGGCCGGAACTCCGCCGCCGGCTGCTGAGGATTCAACTCACGCAATGCCCGCAACACGCTGCCGCCCAGGGATGCAGGCGCAAGCCGGCTGCGAACGACCAACTGAGCGCTACTCGGGCTTTTCTGAAGCGCCGAGTAATAAATCTGCCAGCCCGGATCGCCCTCGAGACTTTCTTCATGCACATCGTCGACGACTCCGATGACCGTGAGTTCTTCGTCCCCATTCACAAGAACCTTGCCGACCGCATCCTCGTTGGGCCAGTAGAAGCGCGCCGCAGACTTGTTGATCATCACAACCAGGTGGCTCTTGCGGTCATCGGACCAACTGAAATCCCGCCCATGCAGGGGCATGCCCATCGCACGGACGAACCCAGGCGTGCACACGTATACAAGCGGGCCCGGCAACGTGCCCGGAGGATAGGTTTTCCCCTTCGGCACAGGAGTGCCCCAAGCCCGGTTCTGTCCTAGTGGCAGATAGTCCACGATTCCGGCTGCTTCCACGCCGCTCAGAGAACTCACGCGGGAAAGAACCTGCTGGAAGATAGCCCCGCGCTTCGCGGCACTCTGCTCGTCGGTGGGAGCCTCGTCGTTGTATTCCACTTTGATCGACGCGGCTCGGTCGGGCTGGAACCCGAGATCTATTTCGAGCACCTTGAGGAAGCTCCGCAGCAAAAGACCCGCTCCCACCAGCAGCATGCAGGCCAGCGCCACTTCAGACACGACAAGAACTGAGCGGACGCGTTCGTGCTTCCGGCCCTGGCCCGCTCCGGCGCCTGTGTCCTTCAAGGCTTCGTGAAGATTCCCACTTGCAATCCGAAGGCCCGGAGCAAGACCGAAAAGAATCGCCGAGAGAACTGCGGTCAACACAGTCCAGCCGAGCACCTGTTCATCAACGTGCAGCATGCTCAGCAGAGGCAATGCTACAGAGCCTTGGTGCGCAAGCCAGAGAAGCAGGATCCAAGCCAGTCCGAGACCCACGACCGAACTTGCCCCCGACAACACAAGGCTCTCAATCAGCAACTGCCGGACAATGCGAGCGCGCCCGGCACCGAGCGCGCCGCGCACCGCGAACTCCTTGCTGCGCGCCACGGAACGAGCCAGCAACAGGTTCGACAAATTCACGCACGCGATCAGCAGAATCGCTCCAACTGCAGCCCACAAGACGATCAGGGAACGCCGCAACCGGCCGCTGACGTAGTCCTTGAGACTACGCAACTGCATCGAACTGTCTTTGCCGACGTACGACCCACACGATCCCGGATATTTGAAGTTCCAGCACAAGTGAGGTTCAATCAGACGTCCTTCCGCCTGCGCCTGGCCCATGCTGATTCCCGGCTTGAGGCGGCCGATCATCGTGACGATGTTTCCCCAGTCCCGCTGAAAATCCAGCGACAACGGAGTAAACACATCGACTCTGGTGCCCGGTGCAAACACTGCTCCGAAATCGAAAGACGCGGGCAGAACACCCACCACCGTGACGGGCCGACCATCCAGATCAATGGCTTTTCCCACGATGGCCGGGTCGGCCGAAAATTGACGCCGCCAGTACGCATTTGCCAGCAACGTGACGGGGGGAGCGCCCTTGTTGCCCTCCTGCTCCATGAACAACCTGCCCAACTGCGGCTGTACCCCCAGAACCTGAAAAAAGTTGGTCATGACATCGATGCCGCTGACCGGTTGAGGCTCGCCGCGTCCGGTCAGCCGCAAGTTGTCCGCTGTATAGAAGGCCTCGTACCCGGTTACGTCCTCATATGAGCGGCTCTCGGCCCGAAACTCATCGTAGGCATCCGCCGAGTATGTCGCACATGACAACCCGCACTTCTGCGGAGGCGGCCCGATCCAGACCAGTTTGTCGGAACTCGGGAAAGGCAAGGGACGGAGCAACAAGGTATTTACGACGCTGAATACGGCAACGTTGGCCGCAATGGCCAAGGCAAGGATCAGAATCGAGACGGTCGCGAACCCGGGATCGCGGCGCAGCTGACGGAGGGTATATCGAAAGTCCCAAAGACATTCTCTCCAGAAATCGGCAAGCGGCTTGCGATTCATGCAATTCCTCCGACAATTCGCTGCGCTCAAGCCTCGAGACAATGCAGCCGCAAAAAATCGCCTTCTTACTTTGCTACGAACTTTGACGTACTGCAGTTCAGAAGGAACTGTCCGGTTCGGAGAAAATTTCGCAAAGCTCCTCTGGTGCAAGGACTGCCTTCTTGGTTGACGAGCAATGGTTGTGATGACAAGCACTGACATTCCCGCTCGAGTGTGCTTGTTTGTCCTTGCCGAATTCGGTACTGGCGGAAGTGAGGTTGGCGCTGGGCAGGCGGGCCGATCTTGGTTGATTTTGTCAGCAGCGAATCTTTTCTCCCCCGAAGCCGAGATGCGATTCTGCTCGCCCGACTTAGCGTCAGCCTGAACTTCCCAACTTTGCTCGAAGGAGGGGTTCATGAGGCGTTGCTTTGTCGTTAAGCGCAATCGAACGGTCGCGTGGCTGCTGGCTGTTTTTCTTTTCGCGACCCTTGTCGTTCCCCTTGCAGCTCAATCCGCCGGCCGTTCCGGGCTGGCATACGACGTTACTAGAGAAACAAAATTAACCGGCACGATCGCCGCCGTACTCCCCAGACCAACACATGGAATGATCTTCGGTTCGCACCTTCTGCTCACGACTCTTTCCGGCAAGGTGGACGTCAGTCTTGGGCGATGGGCGATGCGCGTAAAGGGCGCGACTGGATTCACTGTTGGTCAGCAGGTTGAACTCACCGGCGTCATGAAGACGCTCAACGGCAAGGAAGTCTTTCTGGCCCGCACCATTTCATGCAGCGGACACATCCACACGATCCGTAACGAACGCGGCATGCCGATCTCGCCACGTGCCCGCGAACGCGCCACCAGGAATGCGCAGAGAGGAGGATCGCTATGACCCGTAAAATCCTCGCGATCTTCATGTCTGTCGCTCTCGCATTTCTCATCGGCTGCGGCTCGAGTTCCGACACCACTCCGCCTCCGCCCACAATCACCATTCGTGTTACCAGCGGAAGTGGGCAGATCGCCACAATCGGCGCCGCCTTTGCCGCTCCGCTGATCGCGACCGTCACTTCCAACGGGTCACCCGCCACCGGAGTATCTGTTACGTTCACCGCTCCCTCATCCGGAGCCAGTGGAACGTTCGTCAATGGGAACACAACCGAAACCGACACCACCAATTCAAGCGGAGTCGCCACTTCCTCAATTTTCACCGCGAATACCACGTCTGGAGCCTTCACCGTGACCGCAACTACGTCCGGTGCCTCTGCGGCCGCCAGCTTCAATCTCACTAATACCGCTTCGACGGCCATGTATTCGTTTTATCTGTCAGGTGCCGAGGCGATTAACGGCGGGGACAACTACTACGCCATTGCCGGCTCCGTGATCATCGACAGCGACGGAAATGTGGTCGGTGGAGAGCAGGACTACAACGACGCCTGGGGTCTCACGTCACCGCAGCCATCCGGCGACCTGATCACCGGAGGCACGCTGACGGTCGATAACGTCGCGCAGGGGACGCTCACACTCATTACCAACAACCCAGCGCTTGGTATTAACGGTACGGAAACCTTTGGCATCCAGGGAGTCAATTCCAATCACGCCCTGATCATCCAATTCGATGGATCAGGCACAGCCAGCGGCAGCATCGACCTGCAGACCCTTCCAAGCACTCTCAGCGGCGGCTACGCATTCGCTCTTTCGGGAGTGGACGTCGACTATTACTCATTCGCCGTGGGAGGGATTTTCACGATTGACGGAACGAGCCTGAACAACGGCATCATGGACCTGAATGACGACGGGTACGTGAGCCTGGGAACTCCTTTCACCGGCACGGTCTCCGCTCCAGACTCATTTGGTCGCGGCACGATCACCGGCAGTGACATCGGAACAGCCATCAATTACTACATCATTGGGCCGGGCGCCATGCGTTTGATTGATGTCGATTCCGATATGGCGGCCGTCGGCTCGGCATTCGGCCAAGGTACAAACGCTACGGCTGCGAGTAATGCCTCGCTCGGCAGTTCGGTTTTCGGTTGTGAATCGAACTCCTATGGGTACCTGTACGCCGCCGCCGGAATGCTCGCCACCGACCCAGCAGGTGCCACGTTTGAAGGCGTCGCGGATATCGACGAAGAGGGTTGGGTGGTAAGCGCTTCGCCGATCTCCGGCAACTACGTGATCAATGCGAATGGCTACGGTAGCCTTGCCATTTCAAACCTGGGACTGATGGATGCCACCAATCTCGGCGTCTATATGACGGATCCCAATTTGAATCTGCTCGATCCCAACAATCCAATGGGTGCAGGAGGCGCCCTGGTCCTTGACTTGAGTCCCTATCTTTCCGGGGGAATGGGCGTATTAATCCCGCAAACCGATACGTCTACTGGCTCCTTCACGCTCGACTATGCGTTTGGAGAACAGAACTTCAATGTCGCTTGGGAGTTCGACCTGGCCGGAGTAGGTTCGGTGGATCTGTCTGGCAACTTCGCCGGCACAGGCCTAGTGAGTGATCCTTACCTGTTCTTCGATGTCAACCCCGCCAACTACACGGCGGTACCGCTCGCTGCCGCATTTACCGCCGACACGTTGAACCCTGGGCGCTATACCACATCAGTTTTTGAAATCACGGCTCCTGCCGGATCGCCGGAGGACTTCCAGGTCGCTCTGTATCAGGCCAACGGGGACCAGTTGTTCTGGATCGGAGAGGACGACTTCAGCCTCTCTCTCGGAACCATGCAACTTTACGAAACGCTTGCCGCACGAAATCGTCATGGCGCGATTGGGACTCTCACCAAGCCTGGCGTCAAACCACACATCCGGCGGAGGCGTTAGCCCAAGACGAACGAGTCCCAACCACTGAATGGGCACGAGTAAACAGTTCAACTGCGGCGCACTCCGGTGCGCCGCGTTTTTTGAGCGACCACAATTAAGCAAGAGAGAGCTGCTTGTCGCTCGAGCAAGTACGAATCAAGTAACGAATGAAACATTCGCACTAGGGATGATCGGAACGACTAGCATCGCTCGTTTCCCGACGGTACACACCTACTTCTGCTCACCAGCAATTGGAAATCCCGACCAGACATATTCGAGCGCTTCGGGCAGCGTCTGCTGCACTACAGCGCGATCCACGTGCACTGCATTGCGAGCAAAGACGAACTGGTAGTGATACCCCTTCTGCGCCAGCACGGCCGCCATACGTTCGTTGGCGAGAACCCAGTCATGCTTGTTGTCGCGCATCACATTTGGATTGAACAGATCTTTGTCCCCAACTTCCATCCATATCCGGATCGGCTTCGCTGCGCTCTCCGGAATCAGATGCTCGTGGAACTCCCATGCGCCATGCGGCGTTTGCGGATTCGAGGGCCACTGCTGATTGACAAACGTTCCTGAGTAGCTGAGCACCCGGTGATACCACTCCGGGTGATACCACGCCATTGCCAGTGCACAAGCCGCACCCGAGCTGTAGCCCATGGTCGCGCGGCCATCGGGATCTTTCGTGAGTTTCGCGTGCGCCTTGGCCTCCACCAGAGGCAAGACCTCGTGCTCAACAAATTCGGCGTAGACACCCGACATCGTGTCGTATTCCAGTCCTCGCTCGCTTCCCTGCGCATCACCGCCGCCATTGCCGATCGAAATCCCGATCATCACTGGAAGCTTATGCTGAGAGATCAGGGCATCCAGCGTCACGAACAAGAACCGATCCGGCCCATCTGCGCCGACGATAAACGGCGCTTCACTACCTGGGACGTACTGCTTGGGGACGTAGACCGCCACCTGTCGGTCGTACGGCGCGGGATGGCTGGTTGAGACGATGAGCCTTGCCGGATCTTTCGGGTCGGGTACACCGAAGGTGTTCAGCTCGCGCACTATACCGGCATAGATTTTGCTATCCGACGACTTCATCGTGAACTCAATCACCGATCCGTTGCGCACCTCATCGTCGCCGGCAAGTTCCCGAGACAGCGCATGCGTGGGTCCCAGAATGTAGTTGCCATCGGCACTGGCCGGCGCATTCGCGCCGTCAGGTGATTCGGTCGCTTTCACATAACCCGCAGTGTTGGGATCGCGCGTCGGAGGCGTTGGGCGCTTACCCTGGGCAAACATCGCAGGCTCGAGCGAGAAAGCCAATGCCATGGTTAGAAATGCAGGTCGCAGAGCTGGTGGCATGTTACTCATATGGTTTTCGGAGAAGCGGCACCGTGCAGCATTGCATCGCGAGTATGCGTCACCTAAGGCGCCGTCCGTCCTCGCACCGTGAGCTCAGTTGCCCCGGCCTGATCGGCTAGCGTCATATGCAACGCATGCTGCCGAGGATCGAACGTCGTCTTCAGCGGATAGGTACTGCCCGACACTTTCGCCTCGGCGCGCCCGGATGGCCAGTCATAAACCACGACTTCGATGAACTTCCACCACGGTAAGTACGAACCCTCACGTGCGTGGAATTTCAAGCGCACTGATTTCGCATCGGCTTCGCACGTGAAGTTCTGGCGCAGAAATCGCCCTTGCTGATAGGCGAACGTATGGCCGTCATCAACGTAGATCGTCCCGCTGCAATCGGCGCCTGGATACACACGCAACTCCAGCGGTCCCACA
>Ga0335084_10005963_pt1 | contig 12083 bp, 12 predicted proteins | sample Lox_Sample_44_FD_206721 | JGI IMG/M metagenome (GOLD analysis project Ga0335084, IMG submission 206721) | Soil microbial communities from Loxahatchee National Wildlife Refuge, Florida, United States - Lox_Sample_4.4 | ecosystem: Environmental > Terrestrial > Soil > Wetlands | place: USA...
CTGAACTCGCTCTCCGTGACCCAACAGATACTGCGGAATAGCCCGCGGATGACGTAAGACCCGGACGAATTCAGGAGGGCCTTCCAGGCCGATCAAATCCTCCAAGGCGTGCAGGACCAATCGTGTGAGGTCCTCGTCACGCCATTTCAGCACGTCGGAATTCCTGACCCCTCCAAGGTAATTGGTGAGCAAAATCCGGCCGTTCGGTGCTCGGTCCGGATACACGTTGGAACTCCACAGCGAACCTAAAATCGGAAGTCCCTCGCGCTTGGGAATCAGGCAGCCGGCGCCTTCTGGAAACCGCGACACTGCGTCACGGCGTATTCCGACATGCACCAATCCCACCGGAGCATACGGGATTTGATCGAGATGATCGGCCAGCGACGTCGAGAGCGGTGCCACCAAACGACCCGCCACATCGGCAGGAGTCGCGAGGACGATCCGATCAGCGGTCATCTGCTGGGACGCTCCGTCAACTTCCGCATCCACGATGAAACGAGCGATCCCATCGCGCAGCTCAGATCGCACGGCTTCGACCCGCACGGAGGTACGAACGCGCGCCCCTAATGCCCGGGACAGCGCCTCGGGCAAGCGTCTCACCCCGCCTCTGAATGAGAACACGCGAATCGGCGACGCGGGTTTCCGACGGACCCATCGTGTTCGGATGAGTCCGCTCACCACGCTCCCGTACGTCTGCTCGAGGGACGCAATCCACGGGAAATTGCTGCCCATGGAAAGACACTCGGGATCGCCGGCGAAAATCCCGGCGACAAACGGTTCCACGGCGTAGTCGAGGATCCCGGACCCGAACCGACGCCGGATGAAATCAGCCACGCTCTCGTCGATGTCTGAACGGCCCCGCGAGGGCACGAACGGCTCGGCCAATGCCCTCAACTTGCCTTTGATGCTCAAAAGCGGCGTCATCGGAAACTGGAGCGGTCGGGATGGCACGGGAATCAACCGACGATCTTTGACAACGTACCGTCGCCGCGAGATGGGCTCTTGAAATACCCGCTCCGATTCGACCTGTAGTTCCTGACACAAACGATCGACTTCGGAGCTGAGATTGAGGAGACTATTGGGGCCGTGCTCGATCAGATACCCCTCTGGAGTCTGTTCGGTCCAAATGCACCCGCCGACCCTGCTCGATCCTTCGAGCACCAAGACATCCAGGCCGGCCTGCGCCAGCGCGTACGCCGTCGACAAGCCGGAAATACCGGCTCCGATAATGATTATACGATGAGACTCTTGCACGATGGGTGCGTTTCGTCCGTCCGAACAACGGGGTCCATCATACCCATAAGGAGGGACTCAAGTTCAGGAATTAGAAAGGAATTTCTTGAAAAAGTCAAGCGAAGAACGCTCGACGGAAGGTTACTTGTTCATCGATTCTAAAAACTCACGATTCGTCTTCGTCCCCCGAATCTTATCTAAGAGGAATTCCATGCTTTCGACGGTGCTGAGCGGGCTGAGGACCTTGCGAAGAATCCACATTTTGTTTAAATCATCCCGCTCAACCAACAGTTCTTCTTTCCTCGTGCCGGAAAGGTTCAGGTCGATCGCAGGGAAGATCCGTTTGTCGGCCAATTTCCGGTCCAAATGAAGCTCCATGTTCCCGGTCCCTTTGAATTCTTCGAAGATGACGTCGTCCATCCGGCTTCCGGTATCGATCAAGGCGGTCGCCATGATCGTGAGGCTTCCCCCGTTTTCGATATTCCTCGCGGCCCCGAAAAACCGCTTGGGACGCTGTAACGCGTTGGCGTCCAATCCGCCGGAAAGGACCTTGCCGCTCGGCGGAGCGATGGTGTTATAGGCCCGCGCCAGTCGAGTAATACTGTCGAGTAGAATGACGACGTCACGCTTGTGCTCGACCAACCGTTTCGCCTTTTCCAACACCATCTCGGCGACCTGCGCGTGCCGTTGAGACGGTTCGTCGAACGTCGAACTGACCACCTCGGCCTTGACCTGTCGCTGCCAATCCGTAACCTCTTCAGGCCGCTCATCGATCAACAGCACGATCAAGACGATTTCGGGATGATTCTTCATGATGGCTTTGGCGATGTTCTGAAGCAGAACGGTCTTCCCGGTGCGCGGCGAGGCCACGATCAATCCGCGTTGTCCCTTACCGATCGGCGCGATTAATTCCATCACCCGTGTCGACAAGTCGTCGAGCCCCGGCGCTTCCAGACGGATTTTCTCCATCGGATAGAGCGGAGTCAGATTGTCAAACAGAATTTTATCGCGGGCGATTTCCGGATCCTCGAAATTGATTGTCTCGACTTTGAGCATGGCGAAGTATCGCTCGCCCTCCTTCGGAGGCCTGACCTGGCCTGAAACGACGTCGCCGGTGCGGAGGTTGAATCGCCGGATCTGGGAGGGGGAGATGTAAATATCGTCTGGACCAGGCAGGTAATTGTAATCGGGGGATCGCAGGAACCCGAAGCCGTCCTGTAGCGTCTCCAGTACCCCTTCGCCGTAGATCGTTCCGTTTTTTTCGGCCTGCGCCTGGAGAATCGCGAAGATGAGCTCCTGTTTACGGAGATTGCTCGCCCCCTCGATCTTGAGCTCTCGCGCGACTTCATTCAGATCTCCGATGGTCTTTTCTTTCAGTTCGGTCAGATTCATGGGTCCTCTCTCCTACCGGATTTCAGCCCTCTTCCGTTCCCGCAGTTTGGTCGCATCACGGACCGACGCCAAACGCAGTAGGGCGAGAGCTTCTCAGATGTATCAACGATCACTTAATGGGTTCTGTTATCAACGCGCGTGTTGGGGGACGAGCCTGCAACCGCCCTGCTTTATGTGTATGGGGATCTCAAAACCGGGAAGACGCTACAAACGACACGAATTATACGTTGCCGATTCCGACGTGTCAATTCCATTCACGATGAGAAAACCGCAGGCTTCTCCTGCTACGCGACATCCCGCGCCTTGACCGTCTTTCGTCCATCGGCGCGTGCGCGGTCGATCGCTTCCATACAGTGTTTTTCCACCAATTGACTCAAGGCCTCGAGCGTTTCCGCCGACGTGTTGAATCCCGCTTTTTCTCGGACGAACTTTTTGACTTTCGACGTCACAACCAATAGGTCAGCCATGCCTCACATCCTCCATGTTGTTAGATTCCCTAAAGCCTTGGGCGACTGCGCGACCGCTCTCTTTCCTCTGGACCACGTGTTAGACAAATAATGTAATGTCCGCGTGTGATGCATATTCCAAAAAGGTCGCCGCACCCACCGGCTCTTCCAGACCTTCGATCAGGTCCTCACGGGCGACCCCCATCATGTTCATCGCCATTTGGCACGGCCACAATTTCACCCCGCTTTCTTTGGCGACCTCCATCAATTCCGGAATCGATGCAATATGCTGTTGTTTGATCGTCTGCTTCATCATCAACGTGGCTAAGCCGGTCATCCCGGGCAACGCGCCGAGCAGGTTCGGCATGGGCATCGGCATCGCTGGATTGCCCACCGGTACGAATTTAAGCGTCCCAAGTCCCTTCTTCTTCAGGATATGGATCCCGAAAAATGTAAAGAATACTCCGGCCTCCATGTCCAACGCCGCCGCGGTCGTGGCCAAAATCAAGGGAGGATACGCGGCATCCAACGTTCCCTTGGAGGCGACGATGGCCAGCCGCTTCGGATGAGTCGCCTTCTGCCCTTGAGCGGCGAGCTCAGCGCGAACCTGCTCTCGCACCATTTCCTCCAGGCGATGTTCGGCTAATTCCTTCACCTTCGCCGCCACCATCTGATCGAGTTCTTGCGCGGTCGGTCCCATGCCACTCATCCCCTACTTCGTCTTGCGCACGTAAAAGGTGAACAATCCGCCCTCTTCCTTGGTCTCGATCAACTCGTGTCCGGTTCCCTTGGACCATGCGATCATGTCGGGCTTCGAGCCGGGATCGGTCGCGACCATTTCCAAGACCTGGCCCAACGCCATCTTCTCGATCGCTTTCTTGGTCTTGATAATCGGAAGGGGACAGTTGAGCCCCTTACAATCCAACCGCTGGTCGACAGTATATCCGGGCGTCATGATCGTTATCCAGTTACCAAACCATCACCGTCGATGCCTCGATCACCAGACGGGCGATCTCGTCGTAGCCAATCCGTTCATGCGGCGTCGTGAGACATCGCGCGGTCACGTCTTCGTCGCTCACCCATACCTGGATCCCCGGCGGAACGTCCGCCAAGGCTCCGTCCTGAACCAAGACCGCCTTGACCGGCCCCAGTCGACTCTGTTCGGTCATGACCGCCACGGCCAGGGGGTCGAGTCGCTTCCGCACAATATGGAGGGACCCACCCGTTACCACGGAATCACCACATCCGCCTTGGCGAAGAGCGCCACGACTTCGTTCCGTTCGATCGGGCGAACCTGGGAGCGCATCGCGGTCCGTTGCGTTGGAGGCAACGTCTCGCGGTCGACGACTTCCTGAATCCGACACGCTTCAAACAGGTCGATCGATTCGGCGAGTCCTGGGCGCTTGAGCAGCTCCCCCTTCAATGCAAGGGCTGCGGTCGCACCGTCTCCGACATACGCGACCGTGACGCGATGATTCGACAGCGTCATTCCCAAGGCCATCCGCAACGCTTCGTGGACCCTCGTGGTCGTTAATGGGCCGCTTCGCACGGCCACCAGGACGTCTTTCACGTTGAGCTTACTCGCCGAACGTCAGGAAGCGGTCGGCACGGTCGACGATTTTGGACAACTCGTATTGACTGGCGACTTCAATCCCTGGATAGAGGCCCGCCTCCAACACCCCGCGAGCTTCCGCCGTCACGCCGCAGAGAGCAATCTTCGCTCCGAGACCTAGCAGCGTCGGCATCATGGTATAGGAGTTCTTGGGCGAACGGACTTGCATCCCGTTGTACACGCCCTCACCCATCAGGAACAGATCGACCTGGTGGCCTTGCTTCAGCCACGCTTCCGTTAATTTTCCGACCAAATAGGCGTTCTCGTGGTCAGCGCTGCTGGTGAGAAGAATCCCGATTTGCATGGCGAATTGTAAGCCGCGCTCTCAATCTTTGTCAACCGAAACACGCTGGTCCAGGGGCGACGCAACACGCACTATACTAAACGGGTCTTTTTAGGCACGACCACGAGCCCGGAGTCGGTCACGCAGAACCGCTGTTGGTCTTCCTCCACGTCGTAGCCGATCGTCGTGCCCGGCGGGATCGTGACGTCTTTGTCGATGATCGCTCGTCGAATCTTCGCGTAACGGCCGATTTCGACGTCTTCCAACAGCACGCAGTCCCGCACGTCCGCGTAACTGTTGATCCGCACGTTCGGCGAGAGCACGGAGTTTTGGACTCGCCCTCCGCTGATGATGCATCCGCCGCAAACGATCGAGTCCAACGCCACGCCCACTCGACCGGTGGATTCTTCCTCTTGCGCAAACACGAATTTGGCCGGCGGATATTGCCCCTGAAAGGTGAAGATCGGCCATTCCTTATCATACAAACTGAACGACGGCGTCACCGCGACCAGGTCCATGTTCGCTTCCCAATAGGCATCGATCGTGCCGATGTCCCTCCAATAGCAGGGATGCGCCCGGTCATTCCGAGGCGCGTCGACGAAATCATACGCGAACACCCCCCCATCCTTGATCATGCGGGGAATGATGTTCTTGCCGAAGTCATGCGCGGTCTCGGTAGGAGCGTCGGTTTCAAGATAGGGAATCAGCGCGTCGATATTGAACAGGTACACGCCCATCGACGCCAGACTCTTGGAAGGATTCGAGGGGAGCGATGGCGGATCGGATGGTTTTTCCCAGAACTGGGCGATCGTACCGTCGACTCCCTTCTCGACCACGCCGAAACGGCCCGCGTCGGCACGATCGACCTCAATGACCGCGCATGTGGCTCGGGCGCCCCGCTCGATATGCTGTCGGATCATCAACGAGTAGTCCATCTTGTAAATGTGGTCCCCCGAAAGGACCAAGAGACGGGAAGCCCCGCTTTCCTCCACCAGATTGATATTCTGGTAGATCGCATCGGCCGTACCCCGATACCAATCTTGACTGATCCGTTGCTGAGGAGGGAGGGACATCACGAAATCACTCGCGGTCGGACTGACCATGTTCCATCCCAATCGAATGTGTCGGTCGAGAGAGAGTGACTTGTATTGGGTGAGCACCGCGATTTGCCGAAGCCCGGAATTGAGGCAGTTGCTCAGGGTGATATCGATGATCCGATACTTCCCGCCGAAGGGCACCGCGGGTTTTGCACGATGGACGGTCAACGGATGCAACCGCTCTCCTCGACCGCCGGCCAGAATCATCGTCAAAATATCGCGCATGGGAAATTCCCACGTCAAAAAAAGAATCGGCGTACTGTACCACAGACAAGACCGCGGCCGCGAGAGTCCCGTTTGAACGTTGGCCGCCTCGAATCCTGTGTTACAATCCTCCCGACATCGGAGGACCTATGACTGACTCGTTGGATGCCTTCCGCGAACGATTATTGGGCGTGATGGATCGCAAGAACCATTGGGCGTGGTCATGGTTTTCAGGCGGCGCAATCACCAAACCTCAGTTGAAGATCCACTTCCAACAAGAATATGCCGTCTACGTTCGGGACTTCCCGGTTTTGCTGGCCAGGATTCACGGAAAGAACCCTCCGATGCCGGTCCGGCGAGCACTCGCCGAAAATCTCTATGAAGAGGAAACCGGGGGGTTGACGCGCGGCCGATCCCATCCCGCCCTGTTTCTCTATCTCATGGAAGGGATCGGGTACGCGCCGACCGACTTCGACGACATCGCCCTGCTTCCCGAAAGCCTCGCCTACCGGCGCTGGCTCGACCAGGTCACGACGACCGGGGCATGGCTCGAAGGGGCCGCCGCGATCACGATTTTCGTGGAGGGCAGCGTTCACGAGCGCGCCATGTTGGAAGGCACCTACCGCGAACCGTCGGACATCGAAACCAAGATCGCCAATCATCCCTTGTCCAAATACCACCACGTGCCCTCGCGGTACTTCGATCTCATCCGCGCCCACGGCGCGGTGGAGGGGCTCCATCGGATGGACGCGTGGAAGATGGTCCTCGATCACGCGTCGACCGCCGAAATCCAGCAGCGCGTCGCGTACGCGATGGAGCGATCGTTGGAGCTGTGGCAGGCGTACCGTGACGGGGTCGCGAGAGCCTGCGGCTTTTCCCGCGGTTAGCTGTTCAAGGTCCATTCCATCCTCGTCGATGTCGGATTCCTTCCAGCTCGGCCTCGCCTGCGCGGTGACGACGTTCCTCCTCTGGGGCACCGCCGACTACCTGGCCGCGCGGTTGGCGCGCCGCGTCGGCGAGCTGAGGACCCTGCTCGGCGTCCAAACCGCCGGCGCTCCTGTGCTGCTCCTCGCGTGGGCCGTGATCAGGCCCCCCTGGCCCACGGTCTCTTCGCTGGGGTGGATCGCCCTCGCGGCCGTTTCGTTTTTCGTCGGATACCTGGCCTTCTTTCACGGCCTCCGCGTGGGGGCCATTTCCCTCGTCAGCCCGATCAGCAGCGGCGGAGCGCTGATCCCGGTCGCGGTGGGAGTGACTGTGATGGGCGAACCACTGTCTGGACCGCGAGCGTTCGGGATCGGGCTCACCCTCCTTGGGCTCGTCGTCGCATTGACCGACCTGCGCGCGGTCCACGATCTGGACGCAGCGCGACGTCAACGCGGAGCCTGGGCCGGGGTGGCGACGTTGCTCACGTGGGGATCGGGAACGGCGTTCCTCCTCCCCGCGATCGCCGCCGCGGGATGGTTTGCCCCGATCGCGCTGATTCGGGGCATCATCGTCCTCCTGATCGGCGGATGGGCCGTGTTTCAACTCCTCAGGAAGACCCCGGGACCGAGAACGTCGCTCTGGGACGCTTCCTCCCGGCCGTTGATCGTCGCCGCCGCGCTGCTGGACCTCGGCGCATTCTTCGCCTACGCGATCGCGCTCACGTCCATTCCGGCCAGCGTCGCCGCCCCGATTGCGTCCGCGTACCCAATCGTCACGATTCTTCTCGCTCGCCGCAATTTGGGAGAAACGCTGACCCCGCGCGAATGGACGGGGGTCGCGGTGACCATGGGCGGTGTCACCACGTTGGGGCTCGGTTGAAAAGGGGGGAGAGGCCTGCTAAGATGAGGACGTTTTACTGAGATCCGGCATGGAGCGTCGCCTGTTCGGAACCGACGGCGTACGGGGCACGGCCAACGTCGAACCCGTCACCGCCGAAACCGCGATGAAGTTGGGCCGTGCCGCGGCCTACCTGCTCAAGAAACACAAGTCCGGTCACCATCGTTTTCTCATCGGGAAGGACACCCGCCTCTCCGGCTACATGATCGAGAGCGCGCTCACCGCCGGAATCTGTTCCATGGGAGTGGACGTGCTGCTCGTCGGTCCCATGCCGACGCCCGCCATCGCGTTTTTGACCAAAAGCCTTCGCGCCGACGCGGGCGTCGTGATCTCCGCGTCGCATAACCCCTTCGAGGACAACGGGATCAAATTTTTTTCGCACGACGGCCTCAAACTTCCCGACAGCGTCGAACACGACATCGAAGGGTTGATCTTTTCGGGATCCATCGATCAGGAACGGCCCACCGCCCGGGACATCGGCAAGGCGTTCCGGATCGACGACGCGGACGGCCGCTACATCGAGTTCGCCAAGAACTCGCTGCCGAAAGGCATGCAGTTCGACGGGCTCAAAGTGGTCGTCGACACCGCCAACGGCGCCGCCTACAAGGTCACGCCGATGGTCCTCCGCGAATTGGGCGCCGAGGTGATTCCCATCGCCGATCGACCCAATGGGACCAACATCAACCAGCACTGCGGAGCCCTCTATCCCGAAGCCCTGCAAAAAGCGGTGGTGACCCACCGCGCCGACCTCGGGATCGCCCATGACGGAGACGCCGATCGGGTGATCTTCTGCGACGAGCACGGCAAACTCGTGCACGGCGACCAGATTCTCGCGCTCTGCGCGCTGGAGCTCGATCGGCTCGGGCGCTTGAGCGGACACACCATGGTCACCACGGTCATGAGCAACCTGGGCCTAGAGCTCGCCCTTCGACCGGCCGGCATCTCGTTGATTCGCACCGCGGTCGGCGACCGCTATGTCCTGGAGCGGATGCTCCAAGACGACGTGATCTTCGGGGGTGAGCAGTCCGGACACGTCATCTTCCTCGAATACAACACGACCGGCGACGGGTTGATCACCGCGCTCCAAGTCCTCGCGGTCATGGAAAAGACCGGCAAACGCCTGTCCGAGCTCGCGTCCTGCATGACCGTCCTTCCCCAGGTCCTGGTCAACGTCCGGGTGGCGGACCGGAGAGAGCTGTCGACGATCCCGGGGTACACCGATGCCCTGGCGGGATTGGAACGGCGGCTGGGCTCCCAGGGGAGGATTCTGGTCCGGTATTCCGGGACCGAACCGGTCGTTCGCGTGATGGTCGAAGGCGAAGACTTCGCCGTGATCTCCGGAATCGCCGAAGAACTGGCGGATACGTTGCGTGAGGCCGTGGGGGTGGGAGCGAAAGCGGTCGGAGAATGACCCCGATCCTTCCTGGGAATCCGGCCCGACGCCCGCCATGGCCCGCCAGCGGATGGATGCTGGTCCTGTTCCTGTGCGCCTTCCCGCCGTCGAGCCTTGCGTCCTCGTTCGACGGCGTCCTCACCACGCCCCATAATTTTCTTCCGCCAACCGAGACGCCGTCGGGCCGGCGCGTTTGCATCGCCTGCCACGCCGGAGGCGGCCCCTACCGCGCCGCGGCCTTCTCGGCGGCGCCCGTCGCGCCGACCGACGCGCCGGCCGAGCCCCCGTCCCAGGCCGAGCCGGTCTGGCAAAAGGGTGCTCCCGCGTTTACCGTCGGGCGTGATGACCAACGGTTCGTGCATGGACCGGGAGGCAACTCGGCCGACTGTCTCGGGTGCCACGACGGCGTGCTGGCGAAGGAGGTGCATCAGGTCGGGTCTCCCGAATCTCCGCTGCGGGATCATCCCTACAACACCCCCTACCCTCGTCGCGCCGATGGACAGTTCCGTCCTCGCAATCCGACCGTCAATCAATACCGGTACTGGTCGATTCCCGATCTGACGTCGGAAGGGTTCGTCTTGCCCACCGGCCCGCAATCCACGCGATTGACGCTCCCCCCCGCGACCGTGCTCCCCGACCTGGCCAGCCTACAAACCGTTCGCACGGTGGACGGCATGGTGCATTGCGACAGTTGCCATAACCCCCATGATAATCACTCGGCCCCGTTTCTCCGCGCGCCAGCCAAAGACCTCTGTCTGATCTGTCACGACCGTTAAACGTCGCCGTGTCGTTGGGCCCTCCCACTGACTCCGGCGGCAAGGCACCCCACGCTGCAACGCGCTTGTCAGCCGATACCCGCCTCGCACGGCCGCTGGTTCCGCTCGCGCTCGCCGTCCTGATCGGCATCGCGGCCGGGGAACTGTTCAAGACACTTCCCCTCACCTCGGTCGCGCTGTTGGTGGCACTCTTCGCCCTTCAACGCGTCGCGGCCAGATTCCTTCCTCGGCATCTTGTTCTCGGCGTCTGGCTCTGGGGCGTCGTGATCGTCGCGGCCCTTTTCGTGATCACGCGGCCGACGCCGTCAGCCGACGCCGCCCTCGCGGACGCCGGTTCCTCGACCATTGAGGCGGTGATCGACGCGCCGGTGCATCACGCCGCGGACTGGACGACGATGACCGCCGGACGGGTTCGAATTCGGACGCCTTCGGGGGAGCGCTCTCTTCCCGGGCGAGTCCGGTTGGCCGGTCCCTCCGACGTGCTCGAAGGCCTCCGCCAGGGCGACCTGATCCGAGTCGCCGCCGACTTTCGTCCGCCGCGGGGCTTTCACAACCCCGGGCTCTTCAACTACGGGGACTTCCTCGCCCGCCAAGGCATCGTCGCGACCGCAACGGTCAAGGAGGGAACGATCGAACGCCTCGGGCACGACACGTCGTTCCTGTTCGACACGATCGGGGAGTGGCGGGAGCGCATCCGCGCCGCCGCCCTCACGTCGCTCCCCCAAGCGCCCGCCGCGGTCTTCTTGGCCATGATCACCGGAGAGACCGGCTATCTCACCGCCGAGCTTCGGGACCGCTTCATGGCGTCCGGCACCGTGCACCTGCTCTCGATCAGCGGCTCCCATCTCGGCCTGATCGCCCTCATCGTCTTCGCCCTCGTGCGATGGCTGGTCCGCCGCCTCCCCGAGCGGCTCCTCCTGCGCGTGACGCTCCATGCCACGCCCTCGCAAATCGCGGCGGTCGCGACGGTGTTTCCGGTCACGCTCTACGCCCTGTTGGCCGGCGCTCAAGTCGCCACGCTCCGTGCGCTCTTGATGATCTGGCTCTACCTGATCGCGGTCCTCATCCACCGTGAAGACGACCTGTTCACCGCGCTGGCGCTCGCCGCGATCCTGATCCTCCTCTGGGATCCCCACGCCCTGCTGGACGTCTCGTTTCAGCTCTCGTTCCTGTCGGTCCTGTGCATCGCCCTCGGGACGGAATGGTGGCGTCATCGCTTGGTTTCGCCTCCGGAAAGCGAGGCGCCGACGCGATGGAAGACGATGGGAGCCAAGATCGCCCTGCTGATCGTCGTGTCGATCGCCGCGACGGTCGGCACCGCGCCGCTCACCGCGTATCACTTCAATCAGTTCAACTGGGTCGGCATCGTGGCCAACCCGATCATCATCCCCCTCGCAGGCGTGCTCGTCGTGCCGCTCGGGCTCGCGTCCGCGCTCGCGGCGGGCATCGGAGGCATGGCCACGCTGCCCTTCGCGTCGCTCAACGCCGCGGGGCTCGACCTGTTGCTCCGGGCCGTCGATGCGTTCGCCGCGTGGCCCTTGGCGATCGTCCACGTCGCCGCGCCCTCGATCGCCGTCGTCCTGCTCGGCTACCTGATCCTCGCGATGGTGCTCGAACGACGACTGACACCCTGGAAGCGGGGGCTCGCGGGAGGGGTGCTCATCCTACTGTTGCTCCCCTGGTTGCTCGGCGGGCCGCGCTGGACGGACGATGCGTCGTTGGACGTGACCTTCTTGGACGTGGGGCAGGGCGACGGCGCGATCGTGCGCTTTCCGTCGGGCCACGTGATGGTGGTGGACGGTGGAACGCGCTTCCACGAACTGGAC
>Ga0335084_10005964_pt1 | contig 12081 bp, 12 predicted proteins | sample Lox_Sample_44_FD_206721 | JGI IMG/M metagenome (GOLD analysis project Ga0335084, IMG submission 206721) | Soil microbial communities from Loxahatchee National Wildlife Refuge, Florida, United States - Lox_Sample_4.4 | ecosystem: Environmental > Terrestrial > Soil > Wetlands | place: USA...
AGATCTTTCCAATCGCATCATCGCCACGGAACTGGTCAACGTCACTCGTAGCTACTTCGCAAAGAAAAATGTCGATGTCCGCGTCGAATTCTCCTGGGGCGCCACCGAGGTCAAAGCCCCCATGCTCGCCGACGCCATTGTCGAAGTCACTGAAACCGGCAGTTCACTACGCGCCAACCGCCTGCGAATTCTCGAAACCGTTCTCGAATCCAACACACAGCTAATCGCCAACAAATGCTCCTATGCCGACCGCGCCAAGCGTCGCAAGATCGACAATCTCGCTCTCATGTTGCAAGGCGCCATGGAAGCGCAAGAGCGCGTTGGCTTGATGCTGAACGTCCGCAAAGAAAATCTCGCCGCCGTCCTCGGCGTCCTTCCAGCGCTGCAAAAGCCCACCATCTCTCACCTGAGTGACGAAGACTGGCTCGCCGTCAACACTGTGATCGACGAATCCGCCGCGTGGGACGTGATCCCTCGCCTCAAAGAAGCGCAGGCCCACGGCATCGTGGAATACCCGCTCAACAAGGTGGTCCTGTGATGCGCATCCTCTCAGGCCGCAAAGCTGCGCTGGCTGTGGAGCGCCTGTCTGCTCGCAGTACACAGGTCGTGCCGCTCGAACCCAAAGTACGAAGCATCATTAATAATGTCCGTCGGAACGGCGACACAGCCGTTCGCCGCTATGCCACGCGCTGGGACAGTCTGTCCCCGAATCAACCGCTGCGAGTCTCCAAAGAAGAATTGTCTACCGCTCTGAAGAATCTTTCCTCACCAGCTCGTAAGTCTCTGCGCCACGCGGCACAAAACATCCGCCGTTTCGCCGAATGGCAAAAGCCGCGCGCCTGGACGCGTACTCGCCGCGGCACGTCCCTCGGACAACTCGTCGTTCCGCTGGACTCCGTCGGGTGCTATGTGCCAGGCGGACGCTACCCGCTCGTTTCCACTCTGCTGATGACCGTCATTCCTGCTCAGGTCGCAGGCGTGAACAATGTCCGCGTAGTTTCGCCAAAGCCTTCGTCAGAAATCCTCGCTGCCGCGGCAATGCTAGATATCACAGAGTTCTACCGCATCGGCGGCGTACAAGCGATCGCTGCCCTCGCCTACGGCACCAAAAGCATCCCTCGCGTCGATAAGATCGTCGGCCCCGGCAACGCCTATGTCACCGTCGCCAAGAAACTCGTTTCTTTCGACTGTGCAATCGACTTCCTCGCAGGACCCACCGAAGCTCTCGTACTGAGCGAGTCGGGCACTCCCGAGTTCATCGCTGCTGATCTCGTCTCCCAGTCCGAACACGATCCCGACGCACTCTCACTCTTCATCACTACATCGAGCCGCCTGGCGGATTCCGTTGCATCGGCCACAGATGCTCTGTCGCGCAACAACCCGATCGCCAGCCAATCCTTGAAGCAATGCGGCTCGATTCTCATCGCTCAATCTCGCGAACAGGCCCGTGAATGGGCGAATCAGCTCGCCCCCGAACACATCACCATTGAGTCAGAAGACCTGCCTCATATACGAAACGCAGGCTCCATCTTTGTCGGCGATTACTCGCCACAAGCCGCCGGAGATTATGCCTCCGGGCCCAATCACGTCCTGCCCACTTCCGGACAGGCTCGCTTCCGCGGCGGCCTCAGTGTTTTCGATTTCATCAAACTCATCACCGTGCAACAACTCTCGCGCAGCGGGCTCGCTCGAATCGGAAAGACCGTCGAGCACCTGGCCGAGATCGAAGGCCTTCGGGCCCATGCGGAATCCGTCCGCGTCAGGAGCGCGCATGCTTAACCCGCGGCCGGCCGTAGATAAGATTCCCGCGTATCACCCGCCCCTTGCGGGGCGCGACGGACTCCGCCTCGACTTCAACGAAAACACCGTCGGCTGTTCGCCGCGCGTTCTCTCGCGTCTACAAAATCTGACTGCCGAAGATCTCGCCCGCTATCCCGAGCGTGAACCCGTTGAAGCCAAGGTCGCCGAATTCCTCGGAATTCCTCCTGACAAACTCTTGCTCACCAATGGCGTCGACGAAGCCATCCACCTGCTCTGCCAGACCTATCTCGGACCAGATGACGAAGCCATCATCGTCGTCCCTACATATTCGATGTACCGCATCTACATGAGTTCAGCAGGAGCGAACGTAATATCCGTCCCTGCTGGCAAGGATTTCGAATTCCCCACCAATCAAGTGCGCGACAGCATCACCGATCGCACACGGCTGATCGCGATTGCGAACCCCAACAACCCCACGGGCACAATCAGCCGACCAGAAGACCTTCTCACCATTGCCCGCTCCGCACCGCGAGCCGCAATCCTGATCGATGAAGCCTATTACGAATTCTGCGGACAAACTCTCCTTCCCCGCTGCAACGAATCCCCCAACATCTTCATTACCCGCACATTCTCCAAAGCCTACGGCCTGGCCGGACTTCGTATCGGCGCTCTCGTCGGCGACCGCGAACAACTGCGCTCCATCCGCCGCGTCAGTTCTCCGTACAACACCAATGCTGTCGCTCTCGCCTGCTTACCCGAAGCAATCGCAGATCAGAAATACATCGAGAACTATGTAGCGGAAGTCCGCGCCTCGCGCGCAACGCTCGAATCCGCGCTCAGACAGCACGGAATTCCCTTCTGGCTCAGCGAAGCAAACTTCGTCCTCGCGCGGGTGGGCCCGACCGCCAATGACGCGAAAGCATTCGTTGACCATATGCGCCAGCAAGGCATCCTCGTTCGCGATCGCTCCAGCGACTACAACTGCCAAGGCTGCGTGCGCTTCACGCTCGGTCCGCGCCAGCACTGTGATCGCGTGCTCTCCGCGCTCGCCAGGACGATCGACCACCTCAGCCTCACCCACGGAGCCTCCCGCTCATGAGAAAAGCCACTATTCAACGCAACAGCAAAGAAACACAGATCTCCGCCTCGCTCACCATCGAAGGTCGCGGACGCTACGACGTCTCCACCGGCATCCGATTCTTCGATCACATGCTCGAACTCTTCGCGCACCATGGTGGCTTCGATCTCAAACTCAAAGCCAATGGTGACCTCGACGTCGATCAACACCACACCGTCGAAGATGTCGGCATCGTCCTCGGCCAAGTCTTCGACAAAGCTCTCGGCACCAAGCGCGGTATCCTTCGCGCCGGATACTTTCTCATGCCGATGGACGAAACCATGGGAATGGCCGCCGTCGATTTCTGCGGACGCACCGCAGCCGTCATCGACACCAAAGTGAAGACGCGCCTCGTCGGTGACCTTCAGTCCGAACTCGTCTACGATTTCTTCGAGGGCTTCTCTCGTGGCTCCCGTGCCAATGTTCATGCCCGCGTGCTCTACGGCCGCTCCAGCCATCACAAAATTGAAGCACTCTTCAAAGCCTTTGCACGCGCCCTGCGCGCCGCCTGCTGGCGCGACCGCCAGATGATCCGCCTGTTGCCCTCGACCAAAGGAGTGCTGTGATGATCGCCATCGTCGACTACGGAGCAGGCAATCTCGTGTCGGTGAAGAAGGCCGTAGACCGTCTCGGCCACAATTGCGCAATCACGGCTGATCCCGCCGTGGTCCGTAAAGCAGACAAAATTATCCTACCGGGTGTGGGGCATTTTTCCTCCACCGCCGCGCTCGATCGAACCGGACTACAACAGGCAATCGCAGATAACGTCGCCTGCAAGACTCCATTCCTTGGAATCTGCGTAGGCATGCAATGGATGTTTGAAGGCAGTGAGGAATCGCCCGAAACCCGCGGCCTAAGTCTGTTCCGAGGCCAATGCGCGCACTTCCCTAAGAATGTAAAGTCACCTCATGTCGGCTGGAACCAGCTTGAGATCGCTCCCAACTCACGCCTCTTCCGCGATCTTCCGCCGGCTCCATTCGTCTACTTCACGCACTCGTTCTATGTCCCGGCCAATGCATCGACGGTCGCATGCTGCGAATACGGCGGCAAGTTCTCCGCCGCGGTCGAACAAGATCATCTATTCGGCGTCCAGTTCCACCCGGAAAAGTCCGGTGACGCTGGAATGAAAATCCTCAGCAACTTTTTCGCTCTCTGACTATGTTGACCAAACGCATCATCGCTTGCCTTGACGTCGACGCCGGACGCGTCGTCAAAGGAGTTCAATTCGCCAACCTCCGCGACGCCGGAGACCCTGCAGAACTGGCGAAGGCTCATAGCCAATCCGGCGCGGATGAAATCGTCCTGCTCGACATCTCCGCCGCGCACCAGCAACGTGCCACCTTGCTCGATACCGTCCGCCGTACTGCCCGCGAACTTTTCATTCCCTTCACGGTAGGCGGTGGCATCCGCACTCTCGATGACGCGGCCGCCGTCTTTTCCGCCGGGGCTGACAAGATCACCATCAACTCCGCCGCTCTGGCTGATCCATCTTTGATCACACGCATCGCCGACCGTTTCGGATCTCAAGCCGTCGTCGTCGCGATCGACGCCAAGCGTCACAACGGTTCCTGGCATGCCTTCACCCATGGAGGCCGCGTCTCCTCCACCCGCGATGCCGTGGAATGGGCTCTCGAAGCCGAGTCTCGCGGCGCCGGAGAAATCCTCCTCACCTCGATGGATCGTGACGGCACCGCTGCCGGTTTCGATTGCGAACTCACATGCTCCGTCGCCGATCGCTTGAACATCCCGGTCATAGCCTCCGGAGGCGCGGGCGACTCCCAACACTTTGTCGAAGTTTTTCGCGAAGGCCGCGCCGACGCCGCTCTCGCCGCCTCCATTTTTCATTATGGCTTGAGTTCCCTCGGAGACCTGAAACAGCATCTCGCCGAAGAAGGAATCCCCGTGAGGTGGCCATGCTGATCCCTTCAATTGACTTGATGGAAGGAAAGGTCGTCCAACTCGTGCAGGGCAGCCGCAAGGCGCTCGAGTTCGACAACCTCCAGGAATGGATCGATCGCTTCGCGAAGTATCCGCTGGTCCAGGTCATCGATCTCGACGCGGCAATGGGCCGCGGCAACAACTCAGCGCTGGTGCGCAGAATTGCCAGCCAGATTCCCTGCCAGGTCGGAGGAGGCATCCGCTCCATCGACAACGCGCGAGCGACGCTGGAACTCGGCGCCAGCCGCGTCATCCTGGGCTCATCCCTGGTTTCCAACGGACAAATCAACTCCGCCTTCGCCCAAGAAATCTCCGAGCAACTCAGCCCAGAGAGACTCGTCTTCGCCGTCGATTCCCGCGGCGGCTACGTCTCCATCAAAGGCTGGAAGGAATCAACGAAAATTAAAGCAGCAGACATGATCCACGAGCTCGAGCCATTCTGCAGTTCGTTCCTCTACACTCACATCGACACAGAAGGAATGCTGCAAGGAATTCCCCTCGAAATCATTCGCGAACTCCGCAACTCCACCATGCGCCGACTCATCGCCGCCGGAGGCATTCGCAGTCAGGAAGAAGTCGACGCCCTCGACGCAATCGGCGTCGATGCAGTCGTAGGTATGGCAATCTACAGAAATCTGATTCACGCGTAAATGTTGCTAGAGTGATTGGTTTCCCTGTGGCCCTCTGTGCCCCCTGTGGTGAAAGGCTTTCAGCAATCGCTATTTCTGAAACACAACCAACTCCCCAACAGGCACCCAAGCACCCTTCGATCCCGGATAAGCCTGTCCCTTCACGAGAACTTTCACCACGTGATCTCCGGGCGCGATATCGAACTTCCCCCAGAAGCCTTCAGTTCGCTCGCCATCATCATTGAAAGCGTCAAAGCTCCCCATCGACTTGCCATCGAGGAACACTTCCATCAACCCGCCCTCCGGCAGCAGTTGCCCATAGAGGATCGCTCCCGTCCCCTTGAACTTCACCGACGCTTGCGCTCCCACATCATCAGATCGATTGAACTCTCCCTCGGAATCCTTCCCCCACTTTCCCGTAAAATTCCAGCGGGAATCGGTAAATGAAATCCGCTCCACTGGCTTCCCCGGCTCAAACTGCTCCAACTTCACCGCTGCGGGCCCCTGGGTCGGAATCGTCAAAGCGTCTGCCTCAACCTTCCCGCCCTCGAGCTTTACGACCTGCCTCGCGCGTTCAATGGTCTTCTCTACCGAAGTGTTGAACGAATAGTTCGTATATGAAAATTTCTGGTCGGCAATCGCCGGCAGTGGATCAGTCCACCTCGCCGGAATCGCTTTATATCCAATCATCGTTCCCAGAATTCCCGCTGCAGACGCCGGATTGCAGTCGCTATCCTGTCCGCCGCGCATCGCAATATCCATCGTCTTCTCGAAGTCCCCATTCCCGTACAGCAACCCAATCGCGATATACGCTCCATTCAGCGAGGCATCAATGTTGAACGGCATCAACGCCCCATCCGGACACGCATCATCCCGATCCCATTTCTCCTCCACCAACTTCCATGTCTTCTTCCAATCGTCCGGGTTCTCCTTCGACCACCGCAACACATCGGCAATCACTTTCGCGTATCGGCTCGCCGTCGGAATTGCCGCCAATCCCGCCTCAACCACCTTTCTCGGATCCCTCTCAAAGTACGCTGCCGAATACATCGCCGAAACAAACAACCCGCCATACAAGCCGTCTCCATAATTCATCACGCGTCCTACGCGCAAGGCATAGCGTTGCGCAGCCCTCGGCATGCCTGGCGTCATCAGCCCGATGAAGTCCGACTCGATCTGAAAATCAATATCGTTCGGATGCAAATTGTATTTCGGGTTCCCCGACATCGATCCCTTCACTCCCCGCAACAGCGCCCGCCGCGCCGCCAGATTCGCATGCCACAAGTGATACTTCGAATCCTTGAATGCCTCCCCGTATTCATCTGCAGTCGCCTCCAGCCCCTTCCGATCCATCACATCCGAAAACGTCATCTCCACGTAAAGGTCATCCTGGTCAAGTGCGCCAGCCAGTTCTTCGGGCTTCCAGTTCCGCGGTTCCTCATTGATCTTCTGCAAAAACCGAAACTCCGTCGGAGCCCCGTACGTCACGCCAATCATCTGTCCCGCCCACCCACCCCGAACTTTATCCTCAAACTCTGCCAGCGTGATCCTGTGTCCAGCCGGCGCGCTCTTCTGCGATGCCGGATCCGCAGCGGCACTGAATCTCACCAACACACTCACCCCAAGGACAACTAATACAATTCTCAAAAATGCCTGCATGTGAGCCCTCCAAACGCCTTCGAGGAACACGCAAATGTAAGAGTCCTTATCAAATGCGTCAAGGCAGCGATTCCGGTCCCTTCCAGCAACTCAAATGTTAAAGGAATGTTAACGCCGATGTCTTGACTGGACGAGAACCGCGCACAACTCGTGCAGGCCGAGAAGACCTACAAAGACCTGGTGAAGGCCCGAGATGTCGCCATCACGACCGCTCGTCAAAAGACCGAGGCCCTCAAGTCCGGCATCAACGATTTGAAGATGAAGCGTGCCCTCGCCGACTTTGCGGCCAAGGAAGGCATCGCTCTCGACGTACCGGCATCCGCTGACACGCAGGCACCAGCGAGTCTCGCAAAGACAATGGGACCGCCGGCTGGCACGGAGAAGGGACGCGCATGTTCGGTCGCGGCAAATCGTAGCGTGTGGGGTTACCTCAAGTCCGCTTTCCGCGTCGCGGCGCTGACGTGCCGAGCCTCGGCCGCGACTCCGGCATCGCTGGACGAATCTACTCCATGCTCGCCAAGGAGATGGGCAACAGCAACAGCCGCGGCAAGCTGATCTGGATTCTCGCCTCCAGCCGCCCCGACCTCATTGAAGTCGATCTCAAGCGCCCCGGCCGCATCGACGTCAAGATACATTCATTCCCGGCCACAACCGCGCGCGAGAGCTTCAACCTGATCCGCATGCTTTGTCAGAAGCGAGGTCTGGCCATCAATGAATCAGACTTCCCTAGCCTCGAACCAACGATTCCCCTGCTTCTCACGCCCGGCGCCGCGGAAACTCTGGCGTGAAAATCTACCGCCTGGGTGCGCACCTCCGGCGGCACTCCGCTCGATGCCCTCCGCAGCAGCCTTTCTGACTATCAGAACCCGGTCCCGCTCGAGACCATGGAATTCCAAATTCGCCTCGCCCATCGGAAGCCAGCGACCTGGAGTTCCTCTCGATTTCCGCGCACCGCATCGAAGGTCAACAGTACTCACTTCAAGTCCTGTTCAACTAAGTAAGCTCGAGGATAGATCGGGGCGCCAGATCCTGGGCGCAGATGATGTTGCAAAAGCATTCTTCCGTGGTCGTCATTCTTCTACGCCAGAGATGCCGCTGCCACACGATAAAGATCGAGCACCTCGGCCGAGAAGCCTTGCGGAGCATTCGTGCGGTTCCACTCACTGGGATTGATGAACCGCCCGACATCGAACTTCCAGGCATTGCGGTTGTGTCGCAAGTATACGAACAATTCACCGTTCTCCAATCGCACCAGCCGCTTCCTTCTACGAATTGCCTGCTGCAGTAAACTCGCGTCCTCTGCAAGATTCGTCTCAGGGTAGCGAACGTTGTCAGTCAAGATGCTTCTCCGGAAAACAAGTGTTCCCCCGTGAACATTCCCCACAAACATGCGGCGATGCAACGTCGATGCCGGAGTCCAGAACCTGCCCGCGGGGACTTCAAGCATGGAAGGATTGGCGAGTCCCGTAATGTCCGCTGCACCACCCGTAATCGGCGCCACTTGCTGTGCCAGCCGGTCTGGAGCGTACCAGTCGTCGTCATCCCACTGCGCAATGATTTCTCCACGCGCTTCCCGGCACCCGAGGTTTCGCTTTGCCCCGATGGACATCCGTTGTGCCACCCGGATGCAGCGCACATCGGGTTCGCCTGCCACCAGATCAGCAACTGAATCCGACCCGTCGTCCACTACGATCAACTCTTTATTGGGATATGTTTGTCCGCGGAATGACGCCAGAGCAAGTGGAATAAACGCCCTTCGGTTAAACGTAGGCATCACGCACGACACCAGAGGACACAATTGATCGGGCGCCGGAGGCATCGGTTCATTCATCAGAGAAAGAACTTGCGCCACCGGTTGTCGAATCCAAAATGCTCCTTTTGTGTTCTTCGGGCTGGTATTCGAGGGGTGAACCGTGCCAACGCAAAGTTCCGGGTCTTTCAGATCAAGGACTGAAGCACGCGACGCATTCCAAATGAAGGCACTATCTTCTCCTACCTTCAGGTCTGGAAACGGACTTCGCTGCCACACGCTTCGCTTGTAAGCCAAGGTATTGCCCGATACCCAGACCTTCGCGCCTCCATAGCGGTAAAGAAATGCCTGGCGCGAAGCCGCCTCGTAATAATAAAGAGAGCTCGTTCCGGTGACTTCGGCCCGGTTGCTGAGCAAAAGCTGTGCCTGAGTGCGGATGCGACGCTCCGGATACCAATCGTCATCATCCCAATGTGCGATGATCACGCCTTGGGCATCTTTGCACGCCAGATTCCGCAACGCCCCAATCGTCAGCTTGTGCGGAACATACTGGTACCGTATGCGGGGATCATCCGGAACTAGATCGCGGATTGGATCGTTCCCGTTGTCGACGATGATGAGTTCCACATTTGGATAGTCCTGCCGCTGGAAGCCCGCGATCGCCCGCGGAATGAAGTTGCGCCGGTTGCAGGTCGGCATGATGCAACTCACTAGCGGAGATCCTCCGTTAGAAACGATATTCACCAGCGGCGTTGTATTCCGGCTGCCGTTGGCCGTTGGCACTCGTGGTGCAAAGTTCGCGCAGGCATCGCCGCGACAATGCGAACGATAGTCCTTCTTTTCTCCTCGCAGCCGTCCGCCGCAAAATTTATCTTGATAGCGCCGCTTGCTCGCTTCAAAGTATCGAGCTTCGTCGCGAGTCCTTCGCTCTGTCGCCGGTGCGCGATACACGTATGCCCCGCGAACCCACACTCCGCTGAAACCAGCACGCGCGGCACGGATATTGAAGTCCATCTCCCAACACGGTCCCACTCCATACGACTCGTCGGCTTCCCCAATCGCGTTGAACACATCCCGCCGCACCACGTAACAAAAATCAGCCAAACTGTACAACGGCGCCAAGATCATCGATGCCTGTCCGAATCGCGCCAACGCCAGCGCTGCGGTTCGCGCGATTTCCTGGCAACTGCCTTCGCCCTGTGGGAATGCACACTGCTCATTCCACGATCGATTGGTCGATGGTCCGGCCAATCCAATGTTCGGCCCGGAGTTCATCGCGGCCAGCAGAACTTCCAGCCAGCCTGGTCCCACCAGCGCCCCGTTCTCGAGGAGTACGAGAATTTCGGAATCGGTGTTCCTCACCAACCGATTAAGACATGCCGCGCCCCCTCGGGCTCGCTCCGTGCCGAGCTGCGGCAGATCGATAGGCGAAAGAAGTTGCCGCGTGATCTCGTCGGGCCCGTCGGGCAATAACACAACCGAGAAAGCAGAACTTGTATTGGCGCGAAGACTCGCGATCGTTCCTCGCAACATCTCCACACCGGTTTGTATGGGTATGCCGATCGTGATGCTGGGCATCAATCACCTATAAATAAGCGTCCGTTCCATACCACGAAAATGGATGATCCAGGTGCAGGCAGTACAGCCCGGCAATTTGTTCCAGCTTGATCCTCTGGCGATGACATTCTCGAATCAACACTTCATCGCTGTGCGCGAAGTGATTCACTTGCTCCGTATATGGAATCCGGTTCCAGACAGAACGATGGGCGATCTGCGTATATCCCCACGGGGCATTCTCCGGATGGCGTTGGTCGGCAAGGGTGCTAAGTTCCGCGAAGTCATCAATGCTGTCCAGTCGCCCCGAGAGCAACGCGTCCGTCTGCTCCGTGGACAAGTAACGCCGCTGCCCGTAATACATCTTCGGAGTACGATTCCCCACAACCTGCAGGACATGCTCAACCGCATTCGGTGGAAACAGACAGTCTGCATCCGTGAGCCAGATCCACTCACCGCGACTTTGCCGAATCGCATGGTTGATCATCTTCCCTTTGTTCTTGCTGATGTCGTGTGGGACGGCAAGCTCGCGCAGCCTGACATTTGAGAAACTTCTCGCTACCGCTGCCATCATTTCGTGCGTTCCGTCCGGACTGCCCGGATTCACCACAAGTACTTCAAACGCTCCGGATGGAAGATTCTGCTGGCACCAATTTCGCAGGCTCACACGCAGCCTTTGTTGAAAACGATGACAGGTCATGATGACCGACACACGACACGACGATGTGAACGCGTGGACGCGAAAGTCTTCGAACAGCGCCTGCTCCGCGCGGCGCGCTTTCAGCGTCAGCACACCATTCATGATGTCTTCCGTCCCTCGCACTGAGCTATCCCACCACGATCGAGGCATCAGCCGGCCATCCACACGGAAGGCCCAGGTCCCCGCTCCATTGTCGACTTCCAATTGCAATCTCCGCTTGCCGGAGTCAGGAGCAACAGGTGTTAGGAAATCCTTATACGGACCAAAGCTGATTCCTGCAGCATTCGCCTTACCACTCACGGTTATTTCGATCGAAAAATTCTGCGATGCTGCAAGCATGGCCGCACCACATGCTTCCCATGCGTAAGAAACCCACTCGCGATCCGCACGGCAAAGGCCTACTCCAGATGGCTGCCAGATCCACTCACCACCCTCAGCATGCCAGCGTTTCAGCACAACAGGATCCTGTGTGGCACAACGTCGCCACTCATTCTCCAGCATCTCCGGCGCGCACGCTTCTGTGACCTGCCCGGCAATCTGCATAGACTCTATTTCTTCCTCCGGGTCGCATGCCGACTTAGAAGTTGCGGAGCTAACATGCGCGAGGCCGCATCCGAAGGTTTTTCCGCCAGCCCTCCAAAGTGAACGCTCGCGAAACCGCATGGATTGCGCTCGTAATCGTAGCCGCTCATTCCTCCGGGAAGCCCATCAAAGAATGGATAAAAGTACCGCTGTGCGGACAGCGACCTGGTGTTGTCTCGGGCATACTCCAATGCCATGAATCCCTGCTCCCACAGCCACGACGGTGCGTATATGTGAGCTGCATTCAAAAGCCGCTCAGCTATCCCTCTCGAGTCATGCGTGTTTCTCAGCCAATAAAGTCCGGTATTCACGTTGCCGGTAGGAAGTGGATATGCGGAATCAAGCTGCATCATCTTGCGGTAGTCGTTCGAATAGTCGGCATCGGGGGCGT